>JGI25383J37093_10000010_pt1 | contig 30093 bp, 38 predicted proteins | sample GraSoi013_1_20cm_4_FD_37093 | JGI IMG/M metagenome (IMG submission 37093)
GGGGGTTTCTAGATTTGCCTGAAACCGTTCGGGAACGTACCGATGAAATCCCGTCGTTGGGACCTGCCATCTAAGCCCAGACCAAGCCCGGAATCAGAAGACTCGCCCATTATCCATGCCAGACACCAGACAGGAAATCATCTCTAGAAAAAAGGGGGGTATTGCACAGAACATCTCGGGACGCAAGAGCGGTTGAGGAAGATTCCAGGATAACGAAATCGCCCAATATCCGCCCCAATCTCGAATCTGGAACGCCTCCCTAGATTCTTCCGGAATTCGTTCGGGATTGTCTGCAACTTTCCTCTCTCATCAAAGCCCAAACCAGGCTTTGATTAGCTGGAATCCACTGGAATCAGTGCCGGACAGGAAATGGTTTTTGGAAAATAGGGGGTCTTAGCGACCGAGTCTCGCCTCGCATGAGTGGTTTCTCCATGTTTTCAAAATCACAGTTTTGAGCATAGTTTTTTATCAATAGCGTAGCAGCGGAATCGTCATGCCTCATCACAGATACAAGCTACCTGATCTTCCGTACGCGTACAACGCGCTCGTCCCGACTATAAGCGAAGAGATTATGCGGTTACACCACGACAAGCACCATCTCGCCTATGTGAACGGCGCAAACGCCGCCCTTGACAAGCTCCAGAAAGCCCGCGAGACCGGCTTCGCCGGCGTCGACGTCAAAGCAATCGAACGCGACCTCGCCTTCCACGGTTCAGGTCACACGATGCACAGCACCTTCTGGCCCAACATGAAACCGAACGGTGGAGGAAAACCAGGTGGAAAGATAGCCGACCAGATCAACACCGACTTTGGCAAGTTCGACTCGTTCAAAGAACAGTTCGGCACAGCCGCCAAACAAGTCGAAGGAAGCGGCTGGGCCGTCCTAGCCTACGAACCATGGACCCAACAATTGATCACGCTCCAAGCCGAGAAACATAACGACCTAACCGTCCAAGGAGTAGTCCCACTGCTCGTTCTCGACGTATGGGAACACGCCTACTACCTACAATACAAGAACGACCGCGCAGCCTACGTCGACGCCTGGTGGAACGTCGTCAACTGGGACGATGTGGAAAAGAGACTAGAAAAGGCCAGACGTTAACTCCTCCAAATCCTCCTCTTCCCTTTTCTTCACAACAACCACAGGCTTCGCCATCCTCTTCTCGATCTTTACTCTCGACGCTGGTAGTGGCTTCCCGTGCCCTGGACAGATAATCTCCGGACCTAAATCCAACACACGCTTCACACTGGCCTCGGTCTGAGGAATACTTTCCATCAGCAACGGTTCCACAAGCCGGCCCCGACGAGCCCGCAAGAGATCACCGACAATAGCCACACTAGGCTGGTTAAGAAAGAGGGAAACCGATCCTTTGGTGTGTCCCGGCGTCCAGATCACAGACCCGTCCAATCCCACTCCATCCAAGACCGACTCTTCGTCAGCAGCGAGATCCACGTGCGCGGTCTGGAACTTGATAATCCGGAACAACTTGAGCGACCAATATTCAAGCGTCGTCAGCTTTCTCACCATTCTTCCATAAAGACTCCAAGCGCTCGGAGCCGATATCACCAGCGTCCCAGCTGCATACGGCTTCTCGAACGGATGAGAAGCCAGCTTCGCCCCGGTCTGCTTCTTCAACGCAGCCGCACTCCCAATATGGTCCAAGTGCCGGTGCGTCAACAGTACAAGCTTCAAGTCTGAAGGTTTCTTTCCGAGGGAGGCGATAGCCTTGAGAATCCTTTTCTCACTACCAGGCAGCCCGCTGTCTACCAGCACGAGCCCCTTAGGAGCCTCGACAAGGTATGCGTTTGCAGCTCGCGCTGGAACCCGGTAAACCCCCTGAGCAACATTACGCAACTACAGAGACCTCCGTTCCCCGCAGCATATAGCCCGTGTTTTTTCTCTAGAACTTTCTCGGCTCACAGTCTGTCCAGCTTTCGTGTCTGACCTATCAATACCCGATTTAAGAGTGGTGAACCGACAGCAAGAGATCGCCGGTCAATCCTAATGAGCCAACATAAATCTGGAATAGCTAGCGAGTGTTGAGCTTCTCTATCTCTACCACCTGGTCAAGAATCTCAGCCAAGGAACAGGGATCAAGATCAGGCCTCCTCATGTAGGCAGCCGCAGTAGCGTTCGCGAAGACCAGCCGTTCCTTGTGGCCGAGCCCGATGCCTTGCGCAAAAATGTCACCTGCATTCCACGCATCTCCCGCCCCGGTGACCTTCAACGGAGTCGTGCTGGCACAGAGGACTCGTTCTCTCTGGCCATCGACGAAAGTAGCTGAGAAGCCCGGAGTGTGAAGATCGACCCTACTTCCAAGCATGCTGAAGACGCCGGCGGCCTGAAATAGTGGATTTTCCTCCTCTCCTTCAAATCCGCTCCCTGCCTCGCTAACCGCGGAGGCTAGCTGGGTGAGCTCGTTCTCGTTGACACTGAGAACGTCAACAAGCCCATTGGAGAGAACCTGATCGTTGAGCCTCGGAATCTCTCCTGCTCTCGACGTAGGATCTCCAGGGTCGAAAAAAGTCACTCCTCTTCCCTCATTCTTAGCAGTCTGAAACACTTCCTCAGCAAGTTCGGTTCCCTTTAGGTTCTGGTTCCAGTTGAAAACACAGACAAAATCGGCCTCACGTATGAGCTCCTTATCCCTCTCGGCCAGCTTCTCAGGGCCGAAACTTGAGAGAGACCCCGGATCGCTTGCCATGATGTTGACCCGCCTTCCGGTGTGTTCAGCCTCGAGCGCGAGAGTCCTAGAGAGCGATCCCGTAATTGTGACATGAGACAGATCCACGTTCTTCAAAAATTGAGCTAGAGCCATCCTCCCAAAGTCGTCAGTCTCGATCACAGGAACAACGTTTACCCCAAGTCTCGAGAGCTGGGCTGAAACGTTGGACGCGTTCCCTCCTCTGCCCAACAGGTGCTTCCAGCCAAGGAGGTTACCGCCTCCTCGTTCCGCCACTTCAATCATTGCCCCAGCCATCTGGTCAAGCTTGCCCGGAAAAGCCAGAACGTAGTCCAGAAAGAAGTCCGGCATCGCAACAACTTTGAAACCCGGTTTCTCCACGAGCTTTTCTTTCAGATCAGACGCGAGCCGAGACAGCAATCAGCCACCGAGACAGATGGCATTTTCCTACTATTAGTTGATAAAGCTGGGGCCCATAACAGCCCGAGATCTGACCAGGCAATATGTTGCAGGGACCAGAACCTCCCATCACGGGACGCAAGATCCGTCAACTCGGATCGCGAATCTATCGCATCGCAAGGTTCGACAGGGAGACGTTCCGAGAACTCAAAGAGGACAAGAACGCAACTGGGCAGGCAGTCGCAGTCCTCCTCTTAGTAGGCCTATCTTACGGACTCGGATTTAGCATATTCAATGGGCTTCAAAAATCTACTTTGTCACCGGACTTTATCATCTCACAAACGTTAGCCAACATGATCATAACAGACTTCGCAATATTCGTATGGTCAGCAACCGTCTTCCTAGTCGGAACAAAACTGTTCCAAGGAAAGACAAGCTACTGGCAACTTGCTAGGCCACTATTCTTCTCTACAGCACCAGGCATCCTCTTCATCTTTATCGCAATACCCTTTTCACCTCTCATAGTTACAGCGGCTGTCGTCGCCTCGGCATGGATCGTCTCGGAAGAGTTCGTCGCCCTAAAGAGCGCGATGGGGTTCAATACGCAACGAGCGCTCTTAACCTCGGTTGTCGGCCTGCTCATCCTCGCCTTCATCCAGATGACAATCTAGATGCGCGACATCTTCGCTACAGCCCGTTTCGATCGGTTCTGACAAGCTATCAGCCCTGACCTCGTCATACGTGCCCTACCTAGTTCTTATCGTGTAAATACTCCCCGGTTCAACAAGGCAAACAGTCTCACGCATTTCAATTAAGCTCCCTAGGCTTCTAGGGAAGATTAGCATAGTCAAATACAATCATGTTTTGAAAGAGGTTGAGGACCTAGGCATGAACGCGATCACTTTGTGGGAGCCGCCTTTGACGCCAACGACTTTTGTTTGGTGAAAATTTCCATTGCCGGATCTTTGGTCATATCATGACCCTTGTAGAGATGGTCTTGCAATTCGTAATAAGTTGCGAATGTCGTCTCGATACCTTTCACCGAACATATGAAGCAGAGGATCTTATCCTGAACCATTCAAGACACATCCGCTATTTCAGAAAAGACGCACTTACCTGGATAAAAAGAGGCTTTTCAATAGTTCAATGAGAAGTTAACTACATAGTATCGCTTTGCCAAGGTAGAGGATGTTGGCGGAAAAGTCTGGCGGTTTCATCAAAGACCCGATTCATGGCTATGTCAGAATCAGCCAGACTGAAAGATCAGTTATCGATACCGAGCCTGTTCAAAGGCTCAAGCGCATCCGCCAACTGGCTGGCTCAGAATTCGTCTATCCCGCCGCAAATCACACTAGGTTCGAGCATGTAATTGGCACTATGCATCTCGCCGGTACTCTTGGTGAAGCGCTTCCGATTGGTCTTCCTCGAAGTCAACGAGAACAGTTGCGCTTGGCTGCGTTGATTCATGACATTGGTCACGGCCCCTTTTCACACGTGTTTGAACCACTCTTGGCAAAATACCTGGGCAAGAGCCACGAAGACTTTGTTCCATGGCTAGTGAAGGACACGGAAATAGCGGAAAGGCTCGAGGCCGCAGGCCTCGACGCCCGTACTCTGGGTCAATTGGCAATTGGAAAATTGGCGAATAGAAAGCGTCCATACTTGGACCAGATAATCAGCAGTAGCGTAGACGTCGACAAGATGGATTATCTCGTTAGAGACTCCTTTCACACAGGAGCAGGATACGGCTCATTCGACGTTCATCGCCTCCTCTACGCGATGGATATTATTGACAACAGTCTTTCAGTTGACCGGTCAGCGGTGGCAACGCTTGAGAGTTTCCTCCTTGCACGGTTTGAATCATTTCGAACAATTTACTTTCACAGAGCGTCTAGGGCAGTTCAGATAATGCTGGTTAGAGCATTGGAGGCTGCAAGAGGTGATCTCCAGTTGTTGGATTTTGCTCGAACCGAGGATTATCTCAAACTTGATGACTACAAAGTGTGGACACAGCTGAAGGAGTGTAAGAAGTCCAGGAAGATAATGCAGGACTTGGAGGGTAGAAGGCTACTAAAATGCGCTTATGAACGCATCCTTTTTTCCGGTGACGAGTTGGCGTCCAACGTTATTTCAGACGAACATGTTCGCGCGGACATCGAAAAACAGATTGCTAGAAAGGCGAAGGTTGCATCGGAAGACGTAAACATCGACGTACCTACACAACCATCAGTTCCGTACCACGATGCCACGGCCCTGCCTTCCACGGACATACAAGTTTTCGATCGTTCTCCTGGTGACAAAAAGGAGAGAGTCCCTCTATCGGAGGTTTCCAGGATCGCTCAGGCCCTTCAGGGGTTCATGAACCTCGTGAGAGTATACACCAATGAGTCGTACCGTTCTAGAGTCGAATCTGCGGCGCGTCAGATCCTCGGAGAGGTTCAGACCTAGAGAAGGACCGTACTGATTCGATTTCTCCAACGCCTCAACCCTGTCACTTCCTTGGAATTCTAGAAGTTACATCAGCACTTTATTTCAACCCCTGAACTGACAATGATATCCCGAGAAATCGTGGTGTCTAGACTGCCTAAGTTCATGCAAACACTTGATGATCTGATTTATCGCGAGCTGGAAAAGATCGCGAAGCGAAGAGGAATAACCATCCAAGAGCTAATTAGAGCAGTTATAGTGCCCGAGTGGATCAATGGACTCAACGGCGCCTCAAACAAGCTGAACGATTGGCGCTAGCTTTCCATCGATTCTAGAGCCAAGACTCTAAGCGAGACCGCACGCGACCAACAACACGCCAAGATCGCTTCTTTCCTATTAAAGAGTCGCGGAGGAGAACGAAGAGGTCGCATTGTTACATAGNGGATAACGCCGCGCACTCCTCTGTTTTTCTCAGTGAGTGAGATGTCGAAAAATAAGCGAACATACTCGACGACCGTCGAAAACATCATTTCAATAATTGTTCGTAGGATGACGATTCGATGAGCGTTGAGAGATTGGATGACGCTGTGGCAGCGATTACCTTCACTGCCACGGTGATCACAATCGCGGTGGGTTTCCTCTTCAACCTTTAGAGGAAGCTGGGCTGGCAGTTGTGCCAGACTTAGCCTTGTCAAGNAGGCTCGCGTAGAGGCGGAGCGCCTCACCTTCGGAAAGCTTCGTGTTTATCGATACTATGCTCATCTTGTTGTAGGTTGCAGCAACCCGCTCCGCCAGAGCTCGAGCTGCGAGCAAATATTTCCCACCGAGAAGAACAGATGAGGTCCCTGGTCCTCCCTCGCGCAGCCCTGGAGTCGATACGGCTAGAGTGCCGACCTTGAATGTATCATCGTAAAAGAAGGCCAAAACCGCATTTTCTACGGGAAGAAGGCTTACCTTGTGGATGGCGCCATCCCTTTCCAGACTTGCTTCGAGCAAATCTCCTTCAACTGACTCCTTGTGCTCTCATGCTATAAAATGGAGAGAAACCCCGAGGGTCCCTCGAGACTGATCCGGAGACCGGGAAGGGAGGCGTCGTCTCGGTTAGGTAATGTAGCGGTCCTTGCCTTCTTCGGGTTTTTCTTCGCCTTCTTTGGACTCTTCAACTTCCGCATGTCTGAAACGTTCCATCTTCTTGCGCATGTCCTCAATCTCCGAATCCAGCTCTTTCAGATCTACTGGAATACTGACCAGTCCAGTCAACATCTGAATTACGGCTCTCGCCGCTTCCAAGTCCGGGTAGGCTCCTGTGGTTGCGCCTAGTAGGCCTGCGCATTGCATGCCGCGTTGTCTGGCGATGCCAAGTATTACTCCTGCAGCTCCCGTGACGGCGCCCCCTTTTGCAAGCTTCGCACCCATTCTTCTCAAACGTTCTCCGAGCGCGGCTTCTCCGACGACAGCATAGACGGCTCCCACATCGTTGCCGGAGCGTGTTCCGTATCCGCCCATTGTATAGACGGCCTTACATCGGAATCGTTGGGCAAAGTCGAGGACGATGCTTGCGACCTCGTACTGGCCAGTTACGCTTGGCTGTGCGTCTCCGGTTAGGAGGATGACGTTCGGTTCTAGCTCGCCATAACCATAAAATTCGTATCTTGGAAGAGAGTATGTTCCGTCTTCCGAGATGTTGATGCCGAGGTTGCCGTCGGGAAAGAGTAGGTAGCTGGAGTATAGCTCGCCCATTTTCTTAGGCTTTAGTTTCTCGATGAAATAATCGACTGCAACCTTTCCTACGTAACCAAGTCCGGGAAGACCTTGGATCAGGACAGGTTCTCTCAGTTGGACCTGTGCTAGCTCGTGTATCCTAGTATCGCCGAGCGTTTGAGAAGACATGAAAGAACGCTTTCGGGGTCTCGCGGGCGCTGTGGCTTATAGTTATTTCGTAAAGCTCTCCCAGGTGCGGATTCGAGCCTCGCGTCTTCGATCGTTTCGTCAAAGAAGAAGATTAGGCTAGTGCTCGCCCTTCATCGCGGATCCTGTTGGAACCAGGGCCTTCAGCTGGGTGTTTGCTCTGAGAAGTTCTCCGGTTACGGCATAGTAGGCTCGGCTTCCGAGCGGCAGGAATTTCAGAGCCTTCGATAATTGTTTGATGTATATTTTGAGCTCTTGCGGGTCGTGCCGTTGGCGAGTCTGATCATCGTCTCCCGGAGACTTGATCGTGAGCCTTTCTTTCCTTCGCTGCACGCCTAACTCATCTCTCCATACTTGACCGCTATCAAACGTAATGAGTGTTCTGTATCTGAAACGCTGGTTGTAGCGGAATCCTTCGAAAGTCTAGCACGGTAGTGAGAAGGAGGTCTACAATTCGTCGATGAGATTGATGATAACAGTTTGCGGGAGGGAGAGTTAAAATAGCTTGAATCGCGCCTGGACCTCACTTCAAACCAGAGAGTCAGTTTCATGAGCTGTGCACCATTCGTATCATCTCCGCACGATGTTGTCAAGAAAATGCTGGAAGTTGCAAGAGCAAGCAAGGACGACATTCTCTTCGATCTAGGCTGTGGCGACGGTCGCATCTTGACCACAGCAGTCAAGGATTTCGGAATCAAATCCGCCGTAGGTTACGAGATAAGAGAAGACTTGTTCAAACAGGCGTCCGGGGAGGTTGAGAAAATGAAGCTAATGGAAAAGGTGCACATTTTCAACAAGGACCTGTTTCAGGCAGATCTGAAGGACGCAACTCTGATTACCCTGTATCTTACCACGTATGCTAACGAGCGGTTGAAGCCTAAACTGAGATCGGAGGCTCGACCTGGCTCGAGGATTGTAAGCCATGACTTTATGATCAATGGCTGGAAACCTTCGAGAAAGGAGAACTATAACGAGCACACGATCTACGTCTACTCGATCCCTGACGCTTACTCGATCTAGGGCTCGTATCCTATCTCCTCGAATCTTGATGAGAGAATAACTGCTCCTAGCTCAAGGGTTGTTGGCGTTTGCTCAGCGCTTGTAACGATACGAACGATGCCGTTCCCGATTCGCTCAATCCGTCCTATCGACAGGAGTTCTCCCTTCTCGTCGAGTAGTCCTGTTATCGTTCCTCTATGTGATGTGGCTTGGTCGAGTCGTTCCTGTTTGGGGGCGTTGAACATTTTGAGCTTGATCGTGTTGAGTCTCAAATCAAGATGTTTCGGATTCCCGAGAAATCGTCTGTATCCTTCTTCCCTGGCTTTCTTCCTTTCTTCTCTTGTTCTTCTCCGGGCAAAGCTTGAGGCTTCGAGCCGCAGGATCGGATGTTTTTGCAATTCGAGAATATGATCGAGTTCGTGATCGAGGCTTAGAGCAAGGACAAGCTCCGGTCGTAGGCTCTCCAGGAGCTGGAGCTTGTGCTCGACCGCTTCGTCTTCTCTCACCCAGCCATCAGTGTTCAAGATCGTGATTTCGCTTCCGGTTGAGATCCTGTCTTTCAGATCACTGATTGATCGTACGAGCTTGTCCGGCACTGAAGAGGGACTGGTGTCGCCGATGAAAAAGGATCTTTCAGGTCTTAGCTCTTGGAGGTTGATGACGTGTTTGGAAACAGTTGAAGAACTTGTGGTCGTTGGTGGGCCGATGTCTGCTTGTCCGACATCGCCATCTATGATACTGCTCTGAAATCTATGGTCTAGGCAAGTGTTGGCGAGGTAGGTGCATAGCGTGGATTTTCCGGAGTCGACATCGCCCAGAATAACCGCCAATCCTCGTGATCGTTTGAGAGCGTCCGCTGCGTCTCGCCAACTGTGGGGAATGGTTGAACCGTTGACTTGTCTGCAAATGCCATGCTCTCCTATTCTGACCTGAAACACCGCCTCTGAATCTGTCTCTATAGGGATCCTTCGATGTTTTGCGACCGCTAGTGAGTAGCCCGTCTGGAAAGGGGCGCTGAGCGAGGTGGCTGTTCCTTCTTGAAGAACGATGGATGCGGGACCGTCAATGAGAAGGGTCTTCTCTTTCCGGAGCTTGAGTTCGGGGAAGTGTCTTCCTCCTAGGCAGAGTTATTCAATCTAGGCGATTGTCGGGTCTCCAGACTAGTTGGCTATTTGTTATGGAGAGGCTGAGCACCGGGACGAGTGGGCTTGACCGGTTGCTGAAGGGGGGTTTTGCTCTTAGACGGATCAACTTGGTCTATGGGGAGGCGTCGACGGGGAAGACGGTCTTGGCGATGCAATCTGCGCTGGAGGCCTCGGCGAGGGGCTTCAAGGTTTTCTTTGTTGACGCTGATCTCTCCTTTTCGGTTCAGAGACTCGAATCTCTGGATCGTGGCGGGGAGCTTGCTGAGAACATTGTGGTGTTTCAGCCTGAAGATTTTGGGGAACAGAGCCGGATAACGGAGAGCTTGGAGGGGATGTTGTCTAAGACTCCGGCTTTGTTGATCGTTGATTCGGTGACAGGTCTCTACCGTGCTGATATCGAGAAGCCTGGCGCGGCCTTCATCCGGAATCGCGAGCTGAACAGGCAACTGGCCTCTCTCTCCGATCTCGCCTCAAGATTTGAGCTCACTATCTTGTTGACTGGACAGGTTCACAGNCAGCCGAGTCGTGGGAGCTGGCTTATCGCGCCTGTCGCCACGAGGACGCTGAGGCACTGGTCGTATTTGATCTTGAAGCTGCGTCCGACTCCGAGACATGATGTGAGAGATTGTCTTCTCGAGAAGATAGATGGTAGGGACGTTAAGGGTGCTCGTGCATTGTTCAGGATAGGCGAGACTGGATTGGAGGATGTGTAGCGTTTGGTTCATAACTGCGCCTGATTGAGGGAGCGGTTCAAAGTCTAGGCGATCCAGTTTGGGAATATTTCTAGACGCGCTATTGTTCATCGGGCCATCATATGTAGCGAACGCTGCCCCTCTTCTCTTTGGTGGCGGTGCTCCGCTGGATCGCGGAAGGAACTTTCTTGACGGGCAGAGAATTCTGGGACCGCATAAGACGGTTCGGGGATTATTTGCCGGGATCATAGCTGGTTCCGTGATAGGAGCTGTTGAATCACCTGTCAACAGTCACCTCTTGCTCGGCGGCTTTGCGATCGCGTTGGGAACGATTCTCGGGGATCTCCTGGGAGCGTTTCTGAAAAGGCGAATCAGGATAAAACCGGGCAGTCCGCTGCCGATCGTGGATCAACTCGACTTCGTATTTGGCGGGTTGCTCCTCGGACAATTGGTCTTTCCGTTGAGTTTGTGGTCGGTCTTGATCGTGATCTTGGTGACTCCGCCGATTCATCTCGGAACGAATTATGGAGCGTACTTGCTGGGAATCAAGAGGACGCGCTGGTAGACGCGTTCTCGTATCTGCACAAGTCTAAAATCCTCATCTCCTAGCGAAGTCGCTTCTTAGAAATGTCAGCTCCGGCAGCTAAGAAGAAGAGCAGGAAGGGTCTTCTGGCACTTGTAGTCATCGTAATTGCTGCTCTTGTTCTGGTTATTCCTCCAGCGTTGGCGGGAGGGCTGATGGTTCCCGTTTCCAAAGTCGTCTTCAAGGAGACCACAGGTTCTCTTTCGGCAACGCAGGCGACCGCGAACGTGTCACTGATTACAGCGTACGAGTACTATTTTTCGATCAGGACCCAGGGAATGTTCAGAACAAGCGATACAAATGTGAACTCTAGTGGCAACACGACCATCAAGATAGATCTAAAACTCACTAATCCTTCAGGGTTGACAACCGACTTGGGAGACACGAACATTAACGGTGGAATAGGAACGCGGACGCACACCATCTACTTGTCCGTTGACCAGGGTGTCCGAGTATCAGGTTCCTACACGCTCAACATCGGCATCACCGCGAGCGTGACCGTTGGAGGAATCCTGGAGCTCAACCTTTCGCCCCTCGTCCTAACTACTACCTTCACAGTGTCGTAGAACGGCTCTTCCTCTCACCACTCGGCACGAGAGCGTGAGCCTTACTTTCACACGGGTCCGCGGAGACCGCTCTTGCGTCGCGAGACTGGCGCGCATACCTTTGTTTTTCGAGATGCTCTATCGCTAGCTGGATCCTAACAGGAATCGATCAACGACCCCGTTAGCATCTCTTTACCGTCAAGCCGATTCTTATCATCAACCCTGACCCTCAGGCGTTTTCTAGGCGATTTCCTTGGCATCCTCAGGGTCGTCAGCCTTAGCCGGCTCAGAACTCTCCCCATCGTCCGCCTTCTCCGCATCCCCGGCTTTCTTATCCTCTGGCTTGCGAAAACCGATCATAGGATAATTCCGGGTGTGACTCTCGCGCTCTCTCCGCTTTTCTGATTCTATCACCTGCTTTTTCAGAGCGTTAAGCTCAATAGTCATAGCCTCCAGAGTAAAATTCTTCAGAATCTGATCCTTATACCAGATCAACTGACCCGCAAGCTTGGTCCATCTAGCCCGCTGCGCACCAGGAGTGTACTGAGACTTCGCGTACTTGTGAGACGTCTGGATGAGATCCTGAACAATGTCAATCATAATCTTCCGCTCAGACTGCCGCCAGGCGTTGATCCGCTTCTCCGCTTCAGTCTCCTCATGATACTCAAACTCGACCAATAGTACCAGCATACTCCTACGAACTAGTCGATAAAGTCCAAGAAAGCGGAACGAAAACTCCAGAAAAAACTATTAGCAAACTACTAGAACATTCAGCAACAGATTCACCGAACATTCAGGGTCCTCTAACACCTTTCTTTCTGCCCGGGGGATCCGGGACAGCGTGCCAATTTGACGAGCCTGGACTTTATGATGTGCGTGTAGCCGCCTCCTATGTTGCCGGCTTCAGCGATCATTTTTGAGGAGAAAAATGGTACCCAAGCGACTCGGGTCCAGGCCCCAGCCGAGAAGAGAACGAGGACTGTGCTCGNTCCAAAAGTGTGCTGGCGATCAGTGGAAACAGGTGAGACAAGGCAGTGCCCAAGAACGAGGCTGTCAATGCCAGCAGAATCCCGTCCAACGTGACGATGATACCGGCCTTCTGATCCAAATGTGTTGAGGTGAAAGCTCCACAGCTGGAGCCACCTGTCCTCGCCCTCCGTGAGATTTGCGATCGCTTCTTGTTCAGTCGGCATAGATCTCACTGCTCAGGATTCCCTCCATGAATTTCATCCTGTTATGCTCTAAACATGTGTCCAGTCATTTCTTCCAGACTTCTCCGCCCGTGTATGGGTCCAGAAAGTTCAGTTGCATGTCTAGGACTTGCTGGTAGACCTTCCCCGCGTCTGTTCGAGAATAGTGAGTGACCCTACCATCGGTACTGGCTAGAACCAATGATGTTCTTGTGAGGATGCCGCTGGGTCCGAGCAGTCGATCAAACGCCTTGTCGTCTCCACCGAACGGTCCGTTGAGCAGTGTACTCTTAGGACACTTGTCGGCGAACACCTCTATCATCTTCAGAACCGTCAGTCGCTTCTCTGCTTCTTTCCTTGTTTCCGGTGAGAGGGGCACTTTTCATCGGCCGAGCTTCTCAGCCATGGCCAACAGTCTGGAATATCTTCTTCGCAGGCCTAATAGGCTGTAGATGGAGACCACGGAAAGTAGGAACAAGACGACGGTCAAAGCGGTCTCCACTACCGCGGACGTGTCCAGCGCTGGACGCATCGGGAACCCAAATCCCCCTGGCTGAAAATATACAAAGAAGAGCAGCCTGAGCAATGACGATATGGCGAGCAAGAGGGCGAAGGCGGCGATCAAAGCCTGCGTCGTGATCGTTCTCAGTAGGTCGTCAGCCATGCGGGCCGCGTCCTCCTTGAAGGCGGCCAATACCTCTTTTAGCAGAGGATCCTCAATTGATGACACGTTCTATCCCTCTTTTCCGTGGAAATGAAAGNGTGCTCACCTTCGACTTGGGTTCTAGTGGATTTAAGCAGATTCCTAGAAGCCATCGCCTCTCGTACCAACGACTCTCGGTCGTCGGAACCATCGGCTCCGGCAAGACCACATTCGCCCGCAAAACATCCAATATTATCCATGCTCCACACATCGAGCTGGATGCTCTCCACTGGGAACCCAACTGGGTAGANGCGCCCAACGATCTCTTCCAAGAACGCGTCAAGCAATCATTGCAAGGAGACTCCTGGGTCGTAGATGGCAACTATCATCAGGTCCGAGACATTGTCTGGAGCCGCGCTGACACGGTCGTCTGGCTGGACTATCCCTTCAGAACCATCATCGCCAGGCTAGCTAAGCGGACCCTGAGGAGAATCCGCACCCACGAACAATTATGGAACGGCAACCAAGAACATATTCGAGGATTGTTCACCCGAGACTCCGTGTTCTTATGGGCCATTCGAACCTATCGAAGACGAAGAAGACAATACCCCATTCTCTTCAGCAAACCAGAGAACTCGCACCTCACAGTCGTAAGGTTGAGATCACCGAGAGAAGCGACAGAATTTCTCTCTGAGCTCGGTCAACTGGAAGACTTGACTTGACCCAGATTAAGCCGAACTATTCAGAGACCCTCCGAACCACGCTGGTCTCAAAAGGCATCTGGCATCGCTTCATAGAATTCGACGAGCCAGTCAGAACAGTCGAAGAAGCGGGGAGAAAAGTCCCGGCAGACAGGATCATCAAATCCATCGTCCTCATAGGCTCAGACAAGAAACCCGTCCTAGCAATACTCCCAGCCAGAAACAGGATCAGCTACAAGAAAATCAAAACGCTGCTCAAGGTCAAAGACGTGCGCCTAGCCCAGCCGGATGAGGTTCTCGAACACTCAGGCTATCCAATCGGCGGAGTACCACCGTTCAACAAGATCAACCGAATCCTACTCGACCCAACCGTCCAGAGAAACTCGAAAAGCATCGCTGGCGGAGGAGACCCTGACAAGCTTGTGGAACTAGAGACCGAGGACATACTCAAGTTCCTCGACCCGATAATAGCGGACTTTAGTACCTAAGATGGAGTCTCTGAGCAGACTGATAGTGACCAAGGGATTGTGATTGTATTAGCTGACTACTTTCCGGAACAAGTAAAGAGTGGCCCCCATGGTCACTATTCCGATCCCTCCGATAACACCGAATGCTGTTAGAACCTTTCCAATGTTGAACCCCGGAAGCATTATCGTTCTGAGCCCGTCGACAGTGATACTGATGGGATTGAATTGAGACACCTGTCCCATCCATCCTGGCAGAAACGATGGAGGGACGAGTGCCGTGCTCATGAACAACAATGGGAAGGTTAGAAATGCCGCAATACCGAAGACGGCCTCACTATTCTTCGTCTTGAGCCCTAGGGCGAGGGATATTCCGGACCACGCAATCCCGAAGAAAGCAATTATGACCAGCATCAGTAAATATCCGGGAATTCCAGTGTCCGCAGAGGCTCCCAACACAAAAGCGAGGCCCAAGATAATTGATGACTGAGCGATCACTCTGAACACGTCGCTGAATATTCTGCCTAGAAGTATTGCGGGCCTGCTGACGGGCGTGGCTAGCATTTTGTTTAGGAAGCCAGACTTCAAGTCGTCCACCATGGCCGTGCCAGACTGGAAGGCACTGGAAAAACCGTTCTGTAACACTATTCCGGAAGCGGCGAAAGCTAGGTAGCTAGTTGCCCCTGTTAGCTGCAGGAACCCTGGAAGATCAGCGAACTTGCTGAACAATTGAGTGAAAAGCAAGAGAAAGATGATGGGTTGGAAGAGTGAAAAGAAGAGGAGTATGGGATTGCGAAAGAGCTTCTTCAGAGACCGGACAAAAAGGTGAGATGTATCTGAGAAGAGCGTCATCTTTCCAGCTACCTCCTTCTCCTGCCAAACACCCCAGTAGCCCTTGACTTATCGATCTCTTCGGGCCTGATTCTCCTTCCCGTGTGTTTGAGAAAAACGTCATCGAGTGTTGGACTGGACACACCGATTGAAGAGAGCTTGATCTCAGCGTTGTCAAACGCGCGTACTATGTCAGGGACTAGGAAACCTCCGTTCTTCGCGTAGATGACAATCCCCTCGTCAGAATCGACGATTTCGCTGATTCCTCCTAGGTTGCCGAGGACTTGTTTGGCCTTGTCCTTGAGGGACCCGGTCCCGGGGTTGCCGTTCTCGAATCCCAGCGTAATACGGTCCGCGCCGATCTCCGATTTCAGCTCAGAAGGGGAGCCCTGTGCAACAATCTCGCCGTGGTCGAGAATAGCGAGTCGGCGGCACAGCCGGTCCACTTCCTCCAAATATTGTGTAGTGATGAATATCGTCATTCCTGTTTGATTCAATCCCTTAAGATACGACCACACTTGCGCCCGCGATTGCGGGTCCAAGCCAGTTGTAGGCTCGTCTAGAAAGAGTATCCTTGGTCTGTGGACAAGCGTGGAGGCTAGGTCTAGTCTCTTTTTCATTCCACCCGAGTAGTAGGCTGACCTTTTGTCAGCAGCGTCCCCCAGGTCGACGACCTTCAGCAGCTCGTTTACTCGTTCCTTCAACTCTTCACTGCGCATCTGCTGCAAGTGCCCTTGAAGCATCAAGTTCTCACGACCAGTCAGATCTTCGTCAATCACCGTATCTTGCATCTGGACGCCGATTAGCTTGCGAACTTTCCGAGCGTCATGCTCGATATCAAGTCCAGCTACATTCGCNGAACCAGAGGTCTTCCGTAAGAGAGTGGTAAGAATCTTGATCGTAGTGCTCTTTCCCGCACCGTTTGGTCCGAGAAATCCAAAAAACTCCCCATCGTCGACATTGAAAGATATTCCCTTGACAGCCTGGGTGCCGTCTCCGTAAGTCTTTACAAGGTTCTCGACTTGGACTGCTGGCATCTCTCTGCGCCTCTATCGTATTAGATATATCGCATCCGATATGGGTTTATATAAAGAGTTCTATCATGAAGCGAGTTTATTAGCAAAAACCATCCTACACTATCGCGGCGTGTGTGACTAATTCGAAGAAAATAGCGATCCTACATCCACCAATTCACAGCGCTCTTGCACGCCCGCAAGGAATCCCCCGAGGTTTTCTACGACTCTACGTCCTGCACCGAATTGCAGAGAAGCCAGCGCATGGATACGATCTCTTGCAAGAGATCGAGAGCAAGACAGATGGCGTCTGGAGGCCCGGAGCCGGGTCCATCTATCCAATCCTAAAGGAACTTGTCACGGGAGGACACATCAAAGCCGAAAATCCCAAGAAGACTGGAAAACCACAACGCATCTATCACATCACTCCCGAAGGACGCGCGCTCTTACAGCAATCCAGCGAGATGCTTATGAAAACTGGACAAAACTGGGGAGCGATGAGATCGATACTCGTGGAACTGGTCGATCCGAAAAACATTCCGACAATGTTCACCCANATGACAGCAGGACAATTCACATTTCTCCGTGGAATCCTCGAATCGAAGAAGGACAAGATCCCCCGCAGAGAAATCCAGTTCATGCTCAAAGAATATGCCCTTAATCTGGAAAGACAACTCGCTTGGACGAAACAGACTCTGAAGAAATCATGAAGATCCGCGAATTCAAGATAGACGACTACCAAACTGTACGGGACCTCTGGCGAACCGCAGGCCTGACCCTTCGTCCTGGAGACGAACTCGAGGACGTCAAGTTGAAACTCCAAAGAGACCCAGATTTGTTCCTGGTCGCTGAACTGGAGGATATGATCGTGGGCAGCGTGATAGGTGGATGGGACGGAAGGCGAGGCTGGATCTACCACCTCGCGGTAAAGCCTGAGCATCAACGGAAAAGCATCGGAGCAGGNCTTGTACGTGAAGTCGAAGAGCGTCTTGTCGCCAAGGGGGCAAAGAAGGTGAACGCTCAAGTCTACAAATGGAACGAGAAATCCTCTGAGTTCTTCAAGGCCATTGGATACGAAGCACAGCCGGACCTTGTAATGATCGGAAAACAGCTAAGAAAATAGGGAAGTGGACCAGCTCAAATCTGGCCCAGAGCGGTCACATCTGAAACAGCGTACGGTTTGAGATCCCAGTCTCGCTCCAGAAACTTCCCTCTTCCAGACGGTCCCAGAATGAAACGAACGGGTCCGTGAACGGTTGCTGAGCATCGGTTTCTACGACTATGGGTCCAACATAGTTGCAATCTGCGCAGTGGTAGAGAGACCCAATTGATCCTCCAAGCCAGAGAGAGACCTCGTCGGAGCCGCACATCAAGCATCTTCTCATTTTGAGTTACTCACCTCTACCAGTGCGCATGTAGTTGAGGAACTACTCCATTCTCCTAGGAATTCGCTTTAATAGCGGAATAGAATCCGAAAAGCTTTGTTCCAATCCATAGTTAGGCAAAGCGTAGAATATTCCAGAGAGAATATATTCCAACAGGAATGACAATGATTTTTCGGATGGGCAAAAGTCAATAATCTCTACTCTCACATTTTTCCTCTCGGCGAAGTTTTTGTGGAGACTCACTCCTCGGAACATTCTCCGCGGAATCCTGCTCGCATTCTTCCCTTGGGGTCCGGCGTATCTCTTTGAGAGAGCCGATTTCTGGTTCGGCCAAACCGGCAATGGCTATTGGTACTACCAGTTTTCCGGGACAAGGCTCGAAGCCGACGTTGTCTCTTTCGCTCTTGGAGGAATACTCATTGCGTATCTTCTCCGGCCCCGCTGGGCTGTCGTCCAGGTTTTCCTCAGCGCCGGACTCGTTTACTCTTTACTCTATTTCGCATGTCCCACATACCCGGTTGGGCCGGTTTGGAAGTCGGAGTGCTACTCCCTAGGGCCTGACGGCCTAGCGGGGGTCCGACTTTGTGCAATGATGTTTTCGTTCGGGGTTCTCCCTGCGATCGTGCGAGCATCCTACAAAGAAGACAAGTTGAACAAGCNGCTACGCCCTTGGATTGCGATTTTCGGCGCGTTCGTCACCTCAGTGGTCACCGCGTGGTTTCCTCTAACTGCATGGTTCTCAGGCGCCACGTACCTGACATCGCTCGTCCCGTTCCAAGCCGCGTTACTATTCGGGGTTTCAGAGATCGCTGCAGGGATACTTGCGGCCAGAATAAGCAGATCAATTGTCGTCGCAGCGGCTTCCGGAGTAACATCCATTCTCATCATCTCAGGGTTTCTATGGCCAATTCTATGCGCCGGTTGCGACAGGAGCCTCCTATTCCTCATCGTACCTTCCTGGGGAATCTTCGCCCTGATCGGTGGATTCCTAGAGCTCGGCCTACCGAAGAGACTGAGCATCGGACCCCTAGAGCATTTCTATCCCAGACTCGAAGACATTCGCCGCATCGGCGTAGCAGTTGTCCTCCTCTTCTCGTTGTGGACCCTGATATCGTTCGATTTCTGGGACCCAAACGTCCTCTATGCCACCAACATGTCCCCAGGACCCGGACAAATGACCCTCGGAACGCCATCGTATCCGTACGTGGCAGGTTACTACAACTCGATAAAATACAGAGTCTGCTGCGTCGAGGTAGGAGTCAGCTTCCAGAGAGTAGACCTGAACGCTCTGGCACCAAACAATTTCCTGATGGCTGGAATGGGCGTCCAATCCCCAAACTGCTGCATTGACGGATGGGATTTCGGGTGGAGAGCTGACGTTTTCATGTTGCCTAATGGAACCCAGGTCGTTTCTGGGTCTACATGGGAGACCTGTGATGGAAACGCTAACTGTGGCGGAACAATTTGGGAGCATCTCAGATACCACGCGCAACAAACCATCAGCCCGCCAAGCATCTCGACACCTGTCTATCTCAGAATGCTGTGGCAGTACAACCAATCGGTCTGGCATGCAAACTGGTTCTACAACTACACCGGACAACCATGGACCAGATTCGGCAGCTTCGTTCCAGATTTTCGCGAAGGACACTACTTCGACGTCGGCGTAGAAGGAGCTGGCAATTATCCCTGCTCTTGCGTCTACTTCTACCAGTTCGGCGTAGCGAGCAAAACCCCCGTCGCAGGGTGGTCAGTTCAATTACTGTATCCGTCGTTCGTCCATCCAGACGGTTCCTGGGGAGTAATCGAACATGCAAGCATCATTCAGGGAGTATCCTCGTATTGGAAAGGCAACTACCGCTGGGGAGGAGAACCATACAACGGAGTTTTTGCTCGGGCAAACACGAATGACCAGACCCTGCCTGCAGGTATCCTACAACTGACATACTCTGGAACAGGAACGCTACCGGACAAAACCGTACTCTGGTAGTGCAGAGAACCACCCTTTTGGACCCCAGGAGGGTGCTTAGGAGACGTAGGCTCTGGGAGCAGGTTTATGGGACGAATAAGCTAGAATTCGATTCCGTCTCTGGAATTATAGAAAAGATGGTCAAGCTTTGACGGACATGTTCGGCTCGTTGGGCAGAGGAAAGTCGCGGCGTGACGACATCGTCTCATCCCCTGAGAGACAATGCCCAATGTGTGAGAGGGTTAGGAGGCTATCCGGAGAGAGAAAGTGCGCTATTCACGTCAAAGCAGACTCGCTAGCAGCGCATCATTCTGAATTCGATCTGAAATCCATCGCAGGGTCCAGTCCTCCTGGAGTATTCGTAGGCAGGTTCGGGTATCCGAACGTCTCTGTCGGGCCTATGGTTCCATCGATCTCGGGCGACACCGAGATTCTTGATACTCCCGAATGGTGGATGGGCAAGGGTTTCGATGAGATAGTAGATTTCAGGTATAGTTTGCTTCGAGGCTACAGCAAAGCGAACGTCTCTGACGCTCAGAGGGGAGGCAGGCTGGTCGAGACCTTGCAAGACGTGGCGATGATGACAAAACCAGTTGATACAGAACTCGTTCTTGCTCGTCCACCACGAAAAATATTGGACATGCGGGAGGACTCCCAGCCCTTCGGTCCCATTGCACCCCTCACCTCCTTTCACGCCGGAAACTCCTCCGTTGACAGCAGGATCGAGAAAGCGTTCTATGATAGCGATCTCCCAGCTGATGACGCAGTCCTCCAACTCTACAGAAACGGCGTCTTGGTAACTCGTATTCAACGAGCGTTTAGCCTCGGCATGTTTGGCGAGAGCAAGAGACGCAAGCTTGTCCCGACGCGATGGAGCATAACAGCAGTCGACAGCAATCTCAGCCTCAAGCTAATGTCCCGAGTAAGGCACCATCCACTCATCGACGAATACCGCGTCTACAAGTACACGTACCTAGACAACATCTACGTGGGAATCCTAACTCCTGAAAACTGGAAGTTCGAATGGATCGAGGCCTGGTTCGAGCCTGAACTACTAGCCACAAGTTTCCCTGATGTGAACATGGCCGAGGATGTAGCGAAGAGTAGCTATGTTTCTCCGAAAGGATATCGCCCAGTGATGCTCGGTGATTCGGAAGGATTCCGAGGACGTAAGACCTACGCCAAGCCGGGCGGTTGCTACTACTCAGCAAGGCTCGCGGTTTCTGAATATCTCGATTCGATCAGCAGACAGGCGGGTGCAATAATGTTGAGGGAAATTCATCCAGGCTACATAATGCCCGTCGGGGTCTGGAATGTTAGAGAGAGTCTACGAGCGCTCCTTAAGACACCCTTCGAGAAATTCGACTCCATGGATGGGGCGCTGAATCATGTTAGCAATATTTTCGAAATACCTAAGCATGGCTGGATAGAGACCTCGGCCCTTCTCCAGAGCGCGTATTTCCAGCGGAAGATCAGCCAATTCAACTAAACATAACGGATCGTCTTGCGCCTTTTTGAGCGAGATCGTACGACGTGCCATCTCTGAAATCGATCTGGTATGGTAAATGCTTAAACAAGACCGTTTCTAACGCGATTCCGTGATTTCTACCAAAGACCTAGGCGAAGAACTTGCGAAGATATCCCTTGATCTTGCAAAAAGAGAGAACGCTAGTTACGCTGAGCTGAGGCTCGTCAACACTCGATCTGAGGCCATTACAGTCGTCAACGAGAACCCTGCCAGCGAAGAAGCGAGCACGATTGGCGTTGGAATCCGCGTGCTCTACAATAATCTGGGCTGGGGGTTTGCTGACACCGATGAACTAGAACATGAGAGCGTAAGAGAGACGACCAAGAAGGCTCTCTCCCTCGCAAAGGGCGCGTCTAAGCTGGGGATAAAAGTCACCCGAGCCTCAGAACCTGTTCACGTTGACAAGTGGGAGACACCGGTCAAGAAAGATCCGTTCCGCGTTCCCACGGAGACCAAGTATGAGTATCTTCAAGATACTACTAAGAGGATGAAGGAGAATGATGTCGTCGCCAGAAGAGGCCAGATGACGTTTGATTTTATCGAGAAGTATTTCGCGAACTCGGAAGGATCGAAAATTTTCCAAACTCTCTCTTGCGCGGGCGTTTCCGCGATTGTTGCCGCAAAAGGTCCTACAGGAGTTCAGAGACGTTCTATTCAACAGAACACTGGTGGTGGCTACGAACTTGTAGACGAAATGGACCTTCCAGGACAGGCGCTGGAGATTACAAAAGACGTCTTAGCTCTCACTCGCGCGCCAACAATCAATGAAGGAAAATCGGACATTATCCTTAGTGGAGACCAGGTTGCATTGCAGGTGCACGAGTCCTGCGGTCATCCAATAGAACTCGACAGGGTTCTAGGCTACGAAGCAAATTTTGCAGGCCGGAGCTTTCTCCAACCAGACCAGCTCGGAAAACTCCAGTACGGATCAGAACACGTGAACATTGTAATGGACGCCACTCTCGACCATGGAAACGGGCTTGGGACCTTCGGTTATGATGATGAAGGAGTCAAGGCTCAGCGAAAGTACGCGGTAAAGAACGGTAAATTCGTGGGATATCTCATGTCCCGGGAAACTGCCCCAAGGGTGGGGGAGACCCGGAGCAACGGGTGCATGCGAGCAGAATACTACAAGCTCCCAATAATCAGAATGACGAATGTGAGTCTCGAACCCGGCGACTGGGACTATGACGAGATGATCGAAGATACACGCGACGGATACCTTATGGTCACAAACTATGGCTGGAGTATCGACCAGAAGAGGTACAACTTCCAGTTCAACACGGAAAAAGGATACAGGATAAAGAACGGAAGCATAGGAGAAATGGTCAGAGGACCCACGTACGCGGGCATAACACCGGAGTTCTGGAACTCTTGCGACGCGATCGCCAACAAGAAGAGCTGGGTACTATGGGGCACACCGAACTGCGGCAAGGGCCAACCCGGTCAGACGATGATAACTGGACATGGGGCCTCACCTAGCCGTTTCAGGAACATCCGCGTCTTCGGAGCATCATAACCATGTCGCAAAAAATGGAGAATCAGCCTGTTTCCTTCCGAGAGAAAGCGCATCAGATCTTCACCACTGTCAAAAGTGTGGCAGGAAAAGCTGAGGCGGAGATCCTACTCGTTTCACGAGTTGACGAATACCTTCGATTTGGGAATAACGAGCTCGCACAATCGCAGTATAGCACCAGCAGAAACTTGTCCGTGAGGGTCGCGTCGGAGAAGAAACAAGGACGGGTCACCACGGGTACTTTGGACAAGGCGTCTATCGAAAAAACTGTGGAGAAGGCTATCAAGCAGGCCCGCGATTCGCCGGAAGACCCAGATTATCTGCCGATGCCCGGCGCCCAGAAATACCGTTCAGTTGATCGGTATAGTGAAAAGACCGTCGAAGCTCCCGCTGAAGTGAAAGCCGGATATATCGGGTCTGCCATGGATCTTGCTAAGAAGAACCATCTTCTTGCGTCAGGTGTTCTCGGAACCAGCGTCGAGAACGTTATGATGCTCAACACGTCCGGACTCGAAGCATCCTATCGAGGATCAGGCGGATACTTTTCCTTGACAATGGACGCGGATAATGGTAATCAGACCGGATTCGCTTTGTCAACCTTTGGCGATATTGACGAGCTGGACCCAAACAAAGTCTCACAGACAGTACTTGAAAGAGCCAAGCTAAACAAGAACCAGGCAGACATAGCGCCCGGAAAGTTCGACATTGTTGTTGATCCTTACGCATGGAGTGAAATGTTGCTCTTCTTCGCCGTATCCGCATCTACAGGTTACAGCCCTGATCTGGGAATGCGACAGTACAAGGAAGGAAGAAGCTACCTCTCAGGCCGAATCGGCGATAAGATCCTCGGCGACAACATCAGCATTGACGATGATGTGTATCATCCAAACCAGGCCGGACCCCCCTTCGATGGGGAAGGCTGCCTGAAGAGCAAAGTCTCGCTCATCGAGAACGGGGTCTTTCGAAACCCCGTCACCTCACGAATATCCCAGCACCGTTATGGTGTGGTGCCGACAGGGCACGAGCTGCCTTTGCCGAATCCTCTAGGTGAGCTACCGACCAACCTCGTGATTCGTGGCAAAGGAGCCACTAAGACCCCGGAGGAGTTGATAGGAGAGCTTGACAAGGGGCTGTTGATCACCCGATTCTGGTACGTGCGTGAAACTGAGCCTCGGACGAAGACGGTGACTGGAATGACAAGGGACGGGACGTTCCTGGTCGAGAATGGTGAGATCAAGAGGCCGGTGAAGAACTTGCGGTTTAACCAGAGCCTCCTAGAATTGTTCGGCAAAGTCGATGCAGTCTCTGAGCCAGTGCGGAACTTCTCCGAGTTCCAGCAGTTCCGGATCCTCCAGCCAGGCATCCTGGCGAGGGACTTTAACTTCACAAGCGTCTCTCCCTTCTAGAGACCCCCAGCCGACTCGAAGCCTGGTCCAGCCGGATTCCCGGGACAGGGCCGTGTTGGTTCTAGAAAACTGATACTTCGGCCATAGAAGCCATTCACCGTGGATTCTTGACCTACAGGAAGGAGTATGTTCTCGGAATTCTTTCCCTGATGCCCCTTCTTGCAGCGGGCACTTACAAGGGATTAGGTTGGCTCATCACAATAATCGTGGTGTACGTGGGCATCCCGGTTCTGATCTGGAGCCTCGTAGTTGACCGTCTTGTGTTCCTTGTTATCGGGATAATTCGCTATTTCCGCGAGTCATCGGGGCACATGTACTATTTCGAGAAGCTTGTCGGGCCTCCAGGCTTTTCGCGCCGAATCCTGAGGGATTTCCGCATCCTATTGTTCGTGTTCGTGCTGTCAGCCATTATCGTGCCGCAGATAACTGATGTTACCCCGGCGAACATCACGATTGTAAGCAACGCGTTCGTCTACGTGGCTATCTTCATACTCGCCGTCCCATCGTCGATACATGTTCTCTTCTGGGTCCTTGAAGACTCAGGGTTAAGATGCCACAATCCGAAGAGGGTAACGGTCACAGCGCCAGGAGCGTGGATGTCGAACTGGCTATTCTCCGTCGGAAGCCTTGGAGCTTTCCTAACCTTCGTCGTGTCGCTGGGAGGAAACCTCCCGAAGGCCATCGCCCTCACCACAACACTACTGGCTTCCCTGTTGCCCTCATGCATTCTAGCACCTACCTTGTTCTATCGAAGGGTTGAACCAGGCATTCTGACGAAGGTCAGGGAGAGCAAGACCGCAATGGTCATGGCGCGCATGTTCGCTCCTCCCGCGGGTCCAGCAATGCCACCATCATATCCTCCCAGCTCGCCAGCTCCGCCCAGACAAACGCCGACTCCGACCTGACACTTGGCATCCGAGAGCAAGATCGTATTGGCTATGGCGTCTTACATGATGATGTATGCAAGGGTTCCCGAGAATCCTCTGATGAACAAGACGAAGGCCGCGGGGGCAACGGTCGGCGGGAGAATGATGAAACAAGTAGCTATGCAAATGGCTGCGAAGAGCCGGAACGCCTAGAACAATTGTGCTGACAAAGGTCAAACTTCGCGGTCTTGAACCTATTCCGTAACTCTCAGCGACTCTCTTCTGTCAAGATCACGACGGGGATTTCCCGCTTGGTCTTACGCTGGTAGTCGCTGTATGCCGGGTACATCTTTGTGAGCAACGGCCAGAAGTCGCTCTTCTCTTCCTCTGATGCCTTTCTTGCAATCATCTTCCTCTTTTCGCTCTTTATCCGAACTTCGGCGTGGTGGTCGTGCTGGAGATTTGTCCACCAAGAAGGCTCTTGGTCTCTGCCTCCGTTGGAGGCGACTATCATGATTCGATCGCCGTCGCGAAGATAGAGGACTGGTGTTGTCCTTTTCTTGCCTGTCTTGCGCCCGACAGTCGTCAGAATAAGGACCGGCGCATTCCATAACCGGCCTCCTATTCTCCCTCTAGAGAGACGGTAGAATGCCACGTGGGTCCTACTGAAGAGTCGTTGACCGTTCGTACAGAATTTCCCTCTTTTCCTAGAGACCTTTGAATCCTCTTTGAAGATCCTCGAGCAGATCTTCAACGTCTTCTATTCCCACACTCATGCGTATGAGGGTGTCTTTGATTCCCTGCTCTATTCTTCTCTGACGCGGGATACTGGCATGTGTCATGCTAGCCGGATGTTCGATGAGGGATTCGACTCCTCCTAAGCTCTCGGCCAAAGTGAACACCCGAAGTTTCTCCAAGAGCTTCTCGCATTCTCCGAATCCGCCTTTGAGTTCGAAGCTGAGCATTCCACCGTGCCCCCGCATTTGTCGTTTTACGATATCCCGTTGTGGATGATCCGGAAGGCCGGGATAGTATACCTGTTCGACCTTCGGTTGTTTTAGGAGATACTCGCTGATCTGTTTAGCGTTGGAGTTGTGACGATCCATTCTAACAGCCAGCGTCTTGATTCCTCGCAATACGAGCCAGCAGTCTAAGGGTCCTGGAACCGCTCCTACGGCGTTCTGCAGGAACTTGAGACGTTTGCCGACCTCAGCGTCGGTTGTGATTGCGGCCCCGCCGATTAGGTCGCTATGACCTCCAAGATATTTGGTTGTGCTGTGGACTGAGATGTCGGCGCCGTGCTTCAATGGGTTCTGGAGATAGGGACTTGCGAAGGTATTGTCGACAACTAGTAGTGCGTTATTTTTCTTTGCGATCTTCGAGATGGCGCGGATGTCAACAACTCTCATAAGCGGGTTGGTAGGGGTCTCAATCCAGATCATCTTGGTGTTCTTTCGAACTGCCTTCTCGACTTTGTCAGGTTGTCTCGGGTCCACGTAGGTGAATTGTAGGCCGTAGTTTCGGAGAACTTGGTCGAATAATCGATATGTTCCGCCATAGATGTCGTCCCCGGCGATTACGTGGTCTCCCTTTCGCAGGAGCATTAGGACGGTGGTCGTTGCGGCGAGACCTGAGCTGAAAGCGAGGCCTACCTTGCCGTCCTCTAGGGACGCTAAACTCTCTTCAAGCGCGTTACGAGTGGGATTTGCCGTTCGCGAATAGACGTACTTGCCCTCGCGGCCGGGTCTAAGCTGCATGTACGTTGAGGTGAGATAGACCGGAACCGTGACCGAGCCTGTGGCCGGATCTGGCTCCTGCCCAGCATGGATGGCTTTGGTTGAAAACCTCATGATAAGATGCGACCTTGTGTGTGCCGATTTAACATATCTTTCCGAAAACTTGCGATGACGTCGAGACCTGTGTTCTCAGAGCCTTCGCGCGAAGCGCTAGCGACCGGGAGACAGGCTCCGCACGAATGAGTCCTTCCGTAAGGAACCATCGCACCCGTTAATCAGTAAGATTCCCGAATCCTACCTTAACGTGGTCAAGGCTGTCCCAGGGATTTCCTTCGCCACACCCGTTACCCTGGCGCTAATGACACTGGATTCAGATGAGGCTCTCGCTGCAGGAGTAGTTCCTGCCCAGCTTCACTCCCTACTCAACTACAGTATGATAACGGGCGTTATGATCACTTCAAACCAGACGGGAATACTCGCGCTAGGAAAAACGCTGTCCGCAACTATCGGAAAAGGCGCGGGAGACCCTGTCCAGCTCAACGGAGTCATATACAGTGTTTCTGGAGTCTACCTAACCAATAGCTGGATGGACTACTCGGTCATAATCCCCCATGTGGTCGCGCAACAAATGATCGGCATGGTAAACGGTACTTCGATGATCGTTGCTACCGCTCAGGATTCTCGGAATGTCGACAACGTGATAGGTCAGATCAGGACCTTGATGCCGACGGTCGAGGCTTTCCGGAGCAGCGAGACTCCTTCCAAGGTCTCGCCAATCTTTGCCTCTCTCGAAAGCATAGCCTCGGACATAACAGCTATCGTAACCCTGGGAGCGGTCTTGGGGATAATGAACTCAAACCTCAACAACCTACGCGAGAGAATGCGCGCATTTGCGATCTTCAAAGCGACCGGAGCCACATACAACCAGATCATCAAGCTGGTCCTTTACGAGTCTCTCTTGCTAGGAACCCTCGGGACCCTGATAGGGCTCGGAATATCCTACGCCGTTCTCCAGTTTATCTCAATCCCGATAGTCCAGAATGTCAGCGTCGCCATAATTCTAGTCCCTTCCACCTTCCTCTACGCTGCCTTGCTCGCATTTTCCGTTTCTTTCCTAGCTTCCATCTATCCGGCGCTCAAAATCGCCCGAGTCCGGCCTCAAGAGGTCTTCAGGTTTGGCTGAGGAACCCGTTCTAAGAACGGATGAGCTGAACAAGACCTACTGGAGTGGACCTGAAAAAACGGTCGCTTTGGACGGCATAAATCTAGAAATCCGCAAGGGAGAGCTTCTAGCAGTCTACGGTCCTTCGGGGTCGGGAAAGACCACTCTTCTCTTTCTTCTGGGAGGGTTTGACAAGCCAACGTCCGGGCGTATACTATTGGACGGGATTGAAATCTCGAACATGGATGAGTATCGGCTCTCGAGGATCAGACGAAGCAATGTGGGTTTTGTATTTCAGAACTACAATCTAGTTGAGGATCTTTCGGTTCAGGAAAATGTCTCGTTGACCATGATGTTCGAGGGGAAAACCGAGAAAGAAATGAAGGAAAGAACAGCCGAACTTCTCGACAAGGTAGGGTTGGTCGGCAAGGAACGGCACAGACCTTCTCAACTTAGTGCCGGTGAGCAGCAACGAGTTGCAATAGCCAGAGCGTTGGCGAACAGGCCGCGGCTTGTACTGATGGATGAACCGACAGGGAACCTGGATCAGGATAATTCGCGGGCAATCATGCAACTGGTCACGAACATCATCAGAGCCGATGGCGTGACCTTCATTATTGCCACCCATAACCTCGAGATTGTCCAAGAAACGCCGTCGAGGTTGTTCCTCAAAGCGGGCCAGATAGCAACGGACCTCATATCACATTCGTAAGCCAGAGATTAGCACGGGCGAGCTGCAGCTCCTATCTTTGAGGGTTCTGTATTCCCAGGCCTTTCAGTTTGTATTGGAGATGCTTCTCCATGGCTTTCGTCATAAGTAATCCGCTTTTCATGCTGTTATAGATGAAAAGCCAGTAATCCTTCTGGGCAGTTCTTTCTTTTCCGATGCCGAGAACGTAGAGTTCAATCTGATCTAGTAGGTTCATCACGTCTCGATCTCTCACGCTTCATCGACCTCTCAAGCTACCGGGAAGCCTTGTTCCCTCATCCATTCGTCCGAGAACAACTTGCTGAGATAGTTCCGGCCGGTGTCAGGGAGCAACGTGACAATCGTCTTGCGTTCATCCAGCCGTTCTGCAACCCTCATGGCCGCCTGCACTGCCGTTCCCCCGGACCCTCCTACCATGATCCCCTCTTCCTGTGCGAGTCGTCGCGACATCCGGAAAGAGTCGGTGTCAGAGACCTGAATGACATCGTCTACAATCGACATGTCCAGTGTTCCCGGCATGAAATCCTCCCCAATCCCCTCCACCTTGTACTGGTGGGGATCTACCTTTTGCCCGTGAAAACGTTGATAGAAAATGGACCCTTCGGGATCCGCGCCGACAACCTTCAGGCTTTTTTTCTTCTCTTTTAGAAACCGGCCTGTTCCAGTGATGGTTCCTCCGGTTCCCATGCTGCACACAAAAACGTCGACCTTTCCCTCGGTCTGACGCCAAATCTCGGGCCCTGTTGTCCGGTAGTGAGCATCGGGATTGGCCCGGTTTTCATACTGGTTAGGCATGTAAGAGTGCGGAGTTTCTTGCGCAAGTTTCTCCGCGACTTTGGTATAATGTTCAGGGGATTCCGGGGGAACGTTCGTAGGGGTCACGACCACTTTTGCTCCGTATGCTCGCAGTATGCTTCTTTTCTCGTCGCTCATCTTGTCAGGCATGACGAAGATCATCTTGTAGCCTTTCACGGAGGCAACCATTGCCAATCCAACTCCGGTGTTTCCTGAGGTGGGCTCTATGATGGTTCCACCTGGTCTAAGGAGTCCCTTCTTCTCCGCTTGTTCGACCATTGCGACGCCTATTCGATCCTTGACGCTTCCACCTGGGTTGAGGTTTTCTAGTTTGGCCAGAATAGTGGGTTTGAGACCTTGCGAGACCTTGTTCAGCCGGACGAGAGGGGTGTTTCCGATTACCTCTAGTATGGTCTTGTGAACTTCCATCGAGACAACTGCTTCCTTTCATGTCTTCAATCAAGGTTCTTTATCTGAATAATGCAGACCCGCGGTATTCCAGCGTATCTGATAGGTGGGCATGACCTGGCGGTTAGAAGGTTCCTGCACGAAACGAGCTTAGCCGAAACGCCGGAGCGAAATCCGCAAGCATCTACTCGGATAACACCGAAGCGAACGAAGCTGTGATAATCAATTCAGGACAGTCTCTCCACTCTTAGACTAGCCCACACCGAGAAACCCTCACAATCTCCAGCATCATCCGTGAGATTACTTAGGACCCTCATCAGAAGTATCACGAGCCTTAACTTTCATGCTTTCCCGGCAGACCTGACACGTGATTGTAAGATTTGTTTCAATGG
>JGI25383J37093_10000018_pt1 | contig 26576 bp, 24 predicted proteins | sample GraSoi013_1_20cm_4_FD_37093 | JGI IMG/M metagenome (IMG submission 37093)
TCTCCGCACGAGATCCTGGGTTTCGGTGCAAGTCCTGCGGCGGACTGTTAGAGGCAAAATTCGACCTCGTAGGAAAGAGAGAACCAGCCTGGAATAGCCGCCAGATGTCAGTGTGGAAATACAGAGAGCTTCTACCCATCGAGAAAGAAGAGTCCATCGTGAGTCTTGCCGAAGGAGGAACCGGCCTACACCGATGCAAACGCCTCGGCCAAAAACTCGGCCTCAAGAAACTCTACGTCAAAAACGAGGGGGAAAACCCGACCGGTTCCTTCAAAGACCGCGGAATGACCGTCGCGATATCAAAAGCGAGAGAGCTCGGCAAAAGGAAAGTTCTCTGCGCATCAACCGGAAACACCGCCGCCTCCCTAGCCGCCTACTCGGCNAGGGCGGGCATGGAATGCATCGTTCTAATGCCAAAAGGAAAGGTGGCCGGGGGAAAAATGCTCCAAGTCATCATGCACGGAGCCAAGCTCATCCAGGTCAAAGNAGACTTCGACCAGGCCCTCGAAATGGCAATGGAGCTGGCTGACAGAAGAAGGGAATTTTATCTGATGAATTCTATCAACCCGTTCAGGCTTGAAGGGCAGAAGACACTAGCCTTCGAGATTCTTGACCAGATAGACAGGAGGGTTCCCGACGTTGTAATGCTGCCCGTCGGAAACGGTGGAAACATTAGTGCTGCCTGGAAAGGCTTCTCCGAGTTCCAGCAACTAAAGATCGTGAAAGATCGACCTAGAATGATCGGCATTCAAGCCGAGAAAGCCGCCCCCATAACGAGGGCCGTGAAAAATAGACAGAGCGAGATTCGTCCAGTTCACAATCCCAAAACAATCGCCACTGCCATCAGAATCGGGTCCCCGGTGAACGGTCCCAAAGTCCTACGCGCAATAAGAGAATCGAAAGGAACCGCGGAAACCGTAACCGACCACGAAATTCTCCAAGCCCAAAGAGAGCTAGCTACTCTCGAGGGAATATTCGTAGAGCCTGCTAGCGCGGCCTCAATTGCGGGCTTGAAGAAGCTCACTGAGAAGGGCAAAGTGGACCCCTCCGAGACTATCGTCTGCGTTACAACGGGACACGGCCTGAAAGACCCGTCAGTGTTGGACCGACTTCCAAAATCCTGGACAGGTTACAATCTCGAAATTACCAACGGGTCTCACGTAGAGGCTCTTGAGCGGATCCTTTGAGAATACTACTCGCCGGCTTCGGAACAGTCGGCCAAGCACTAACAAAGGTCCTCCATCAAGACGAACAACGAATAGTACAAACCTACGGTTTCCGACCCCAACTCACTACGATAATCGACAGCAAAGGATCTTGTTTCGACGAGGGAGGCCTCAACATACCCCTTGTACTGAAGACCAAAGAGAAGTATGGAACTGTAGCCAAGTATCCTGGAAGCGGACGTCGCAACGATGACAGCCGCCGCATCATATCCGACAGTGATGCCGAGGTCGTCGTGGAAACAACACCAACCAACTTCAAAGACGGCGAACCAGGATTATCCAACATCAAGACAGCCCTCTCAACCCGAAAACACGTTGTCACGGCCAACAAGGGGCCCTTGGCGTTAGCGATGCCAGCTCTTCTCGAACTTGCTCGTCATAGAAACCTACAGCTTCGCTTTAGCGGAACAGTGGGCGGAGGAACGCCTTTCCTTGACTTCGCTGCAAGATGCATGCCGGGAGAGAAAATCGCCAAGATCAAAGGAATTCTAAACGGAACAACAAACTACATTCTAACGAGAATGGAAAACTCCTCCCTAACATTCCAGAAAGCCTTGGCTGAGGCTCAGAAGAAAGGCTATGCAGAAAAGGACCCGACCAACGACGTTGAAGGGTTTGATACCGCCGCAAAAATAGTCATCATAGCNAACTGGATTCTGAACAAAGGGTTCAATCTAANAGACATAGACATAACCGGGATTTCGAAGATCACACCTCAAAAACTCCAAAAAGCCCAGTCCTCAGGCTCCAAAGTCAAACTCATCGGTAGAATCGAAGACTCATCTGCCTCTGTGCGACCTGAGGAAATCCGGGCAGACGATCCCACCTGCGTCCCAGACACACTGAACGCCCTCACTTTCTCCACGGAGCACGCGGGAGACATAACCCTCATCGGACCCGGGGCAGGAGGCGAAAGAACCGCCAGCGCCATCGTCCGAGATCTCGTCAGCATCCGCAAAGAATACGCGATCTAGAGGAACATGCGGATTGAAGCTTGTCATGAAATTCGGGGGAACCTCGCTCTCACAAGCCTCCAAGATGAAAAACGCGGCAAAGATTCTCCAGAAATTCTCACCCTCAAACAAGATCGTCGCAGTAGCTTCTGCAATGGGAGAAACAACTGACCAGCTCGCAGAGATCGGCGAACTCGCCAAGAAAGGAGAACTGAGAAAGGCGAAGAAAATCCTCTCAAAGGTTCAGGCCTCGCATCGCAAAATCGTTCCTCTTGTAGCGGGAAGAGCTGGGACCCGGGAACTCCTAGAGCGAATTGACGGGCTGAACTCCGAGCTCGAACGAACGGTCGAAGGAATTGCACACCTGAGAGAACTAACACCTCGGAGCCGAGACTATCTTCTCTCCTTCGGCGAACGACTCTCCACCCCCATTCTCACCGCGACCGCGACCACTGCTGGCTTGAGAGCTCGATCGCTCACTGGCGCAGAAGCGGGCATCACGACCGACGACAATTTTGGCGAAGCAAAACCCCTCCTGGAAACCAGCTACCACCAGATTCGACAAAGATTGGAACCATTGTGGAATCGCAAAGTAATTCCAATCGTAACAGGGTTCATAGCATCAACGGTCGATGGCAGCATCACGACCCTAGGACGAGGAGGGTCCGACTATACCGCCGCATTGCTCGGAGCCGCGCTAGCGGCCGAAGAGATCTGGATNTGGACAGATGTAGATGGATTGATGACCGCAGATCCAAGGATAGTCGANGACGCAGTAGTACTTCCAAACGTCTCCTTCGGAGAAGCGCTTGAACTATCATTTTTTGGAGCCAAGATGATGCATCCAAGAGCTTTACAACCCGCAGCACAGAAGAAAATCCCGGTGCGCATCAAGAACTCGTCACGACCCAATGGGAATGGGACGCTAGTCTCAGCCAACGAGTCGCATAATGGTGGGAAAATCGTGAAAGCGGTATCGCTCATCAGGGACGTGGGCATCGTTACTGTTAGCGGTACTGGAATGATGGGCGCACCTGGGGTTGCCGCAAAAGTCTTCCAGACACTAGGGTCAAACAATGTCAACGTGATGATGATATCTCAAGGGTCTTCCGAGGCAACCATATCCTGTGTTGTGGCGAACAGGGAAGTCGACCGCGCGGTTAGAGCGCTTCAGCTAGCACTGATGGGCCAGGGATATGTCGATAGGATAATCGAAGAGAAGGATGCCTGCGTCGTTGCTGTTGTCGGGTCAGGAATGAAAGGAACCTCGGGGGTTGCAGCAAGAATATTCACCGCAGTCGCAAGACGAAAAGTGAATGTTCGAATGGTCGCACAAGGGTCCTCAGAATACAACGTGTCCTTCGTAGTATCTCACACACAGGGCCCAGACGCCGTAAGGGCGATTCACAAGGAATTCAATTTGAGTAGCTGAACTTCTCGCGCAGCCTACCGCATAATCGTAACGACATCCTTGTCAGACGGTATGTGATCGAGACTCACTCGCTGGCCAGTGAATTTCGCGCTGGACCCTGAAACAAAAGCGTACTTCGCCCCCTCGACAAACCGGGGAGAAATCTTCTTGCAGACATCCCTTAGCGTCGAGCCCGCTGGAAGAATCAGGGGCTTCTCGAAATCCGCATCACCATCAGGACGCTTCAGATAAATACGGATGAAATTGAGGGTCTCCCAGATTCTCTCGGCGAGAAGGTCCATATTCAATCCCTTCTCAGCGGAGATGGGTACGAAGTCGCGCCCAATCTGTTTCTTCGCCGCGGCAAGATATTGTTCGTTCACGAGATCCACCTTGTTCAAGACAACCAATGAAGGAACGTATCTTCGATCTCTGGTCAAGACATCAATCAACTGTTCGTCTGTGACATCTTCCCGGATCAAAATGCCGCCGTTACTGATCCCGTACGCCTCGACTATTCCCTTGACGGTTGCNGGGGTGAGCTTCGTAAGCTTGACACTGGTGGTTAGAGCGAGGCCTCCCTTACTACCCCTCGTGATAACCACNTCAGGCGGTTTCTGGTCGATCCGAATACCCATGGCATGAAGCTCATGCTTCAACACTTGCACCTGTCCCGGTTGAAACACATCCAAGATCAATAAGACAAGGTCTGCATTACGGGCGACAGAAAGAACTCTCCTTCCTCTGCCTCGTCCCGAGGACGCGCCGCTGATTATTCCTGGAAGGTCGAGGATCTGAATGTCCGCTCCGTTGAGGCGAAGAATTCCCGGGACAACGGTGAGGGTTGTGAAAGCGTAAGCCGCCACTTTCGACTTGGCGTTCGTCAACCGGTTCAGAATAGTCGACTTGCCAACACTGGGCAGACCGATGAGAACGACAGTTGCGTCGCCACCCTTGCGGATCTCAAAAGCCGGGCCTCCACCCTTGGAAGTGGAGCTTTCCAGCTCCTCATGTAACCTTGCGAGCTTGGCTTTGAGGAGACCGATATGGTGTTCGGTCTTCTTGTTGATCTGGGTTTTCTTCATCTCCTCCTCAATCTGCTTAATCTTCTCTGGAAGACCCAACTCCCTCTACTCTCTTCCCACATCCCTGCAACCGGGTATTGTGAACCTTGCTTCGCGGTAAGCAAGGGACACGAACCGTCTCGCGAAAATCGCGTGAAACCGAGACAATTTGGGGGATTTTTCCCCTGGGGAACCGGACTCTTCTTCGCGGACTCTATAAACATGGAAAAGGANNATCTAGATTAGGACGGAAAACAAAGCACGATCGAATCTCTCTCCGACAAGGAGCATAATCTACATCATGGCTGAGAACTGGGTAGACGAACGAGACAAGGCAANCCTCGAAACAATCTACTACTGCGAGAACTGCAACATGGTCCTAGAACCCAGCGACGCTGACGTGGAACGTCACAAGAAAGAACTTCCACATCACAAAATGCGTAAAGTCTTCATCGTCCGCTGCGGCCACTGCGGAAACATAGTAACCGACAGCCACGCCCAGTACAGCCCTGAGAGAAACCAGTTCTGGTGCAAAAACTGTATCGCCGAAACGGGGGTCCAGAACTTCCACGCCACCTAGTACTCCATTTATATTCAGCCAAGCCGAATGAACTCCGTCCAACCCGGTGTCTCCTTGAATATCGACCTCGTAAGAAAGCAGATACCGGTCACCGCTCGAAGAGCATACTTCGACAACGCTGGAACAGGCCCTCCGTCCATACCAGTCCTCAATGCGATCAACGAGTACATGGCCGACTGGCGTGAGTATGGTGAGAACTGGGAAGAATGGCTTCCCCTCATCATCGAATCTCGCCGACTCTTCGGAAAAATGATCGGCGGAGCCACACTANATGAGATCGCATCAGTCCCGAACGTCACCAGCGCGCTTACAGCATTGGCAAGCAGCTTGCACTACAAACCGCATGGCAATGTTGTCATTAGCGAGCTTAACTTTCCTACAAACATTTACCTATGGCATCTCCAGAAAAAACACGGCCGAGCCAAAGACGTCCGACTGTTGCACCGCGACCAAAACGGAACGATACCTCTCGAACAGTGGGAGAAGGCGATCGACGATGACACCTCNATCGTCTCCGTCGATTATGTCTCTTGGACTAATGGTTGCCGGGAGAAGATTCGTGAGATTGCAAAGATCGCGCATGAGCACGACGCTTTCGTCATAGCCGATTCGTTCCACTCGCTCGGAGTCTTCCCACTCGATGTCCGACAGGACGGAGTTGATGCTCTCGTCTGCGGAATGTACAAGTGGATGCAGGGACCCCACGGTGCGGCCTTCGTCTACACCCAACATGACAAGCTGAAAGAGCTAGATCCGAACTATATCGGCTGGCATGGAGTCCAAGACTCAGTTGTAAGGAGACTCACAAGCCAGCAGGATCTTTTCGGGAAACCGTTCAATATCGAAGAGACAATACCCGCGGCTGACGCGACAATGTTTGAGGGTGGAAGCTGGGGAGTAATATCTGTCATTGGAGCGAAAGCCGCCTTGGAATTCGCCTTGAAGCACGACCAGGAGGAAAGATCCCATCGGGTCCTGAAAGTTACGGAACATCTTATCGAGGGTTTGAAGAAGAAAGGACGCAAGATACTGACACCGCTACAATCTGACAGGCGAAGCGGGATCGTGGTCTTCGAAGACCCCGAGCCGGGAGTAACGTATGAGAGACTGAAGAAGCTCAACATCACAGTCGCGAGCAGGGTCAACGCGTTAAGAGCCTCACCTCATTACTACAACACAGAGGAGGAAATCGACAAACTCCTCGCCGCACTCTAAACCTTGAAAATCGTAGTTGTAAACAACTACAAAGAACCAAGACAGATTGATAGAGCAGCCCAGAACATAGAAAGATGCACTGGACAGTCAATAGAGAAGATAGATTTCAACGAACCCGAGCTTCACACCCGAGTTACAGAATCCGAACCGGACCTGGTAATTCTTACAGGGTCCAGCGCCCTGCTCTCAAAACCTCGAACCTGGGAGCGATTCCAGCCCGAGATGGACCTTGTCCGAAAAGCCAAGTTTCCAGTTCTAGGAATATGCTATGGACACCAGATCATCGGCTCAGCCTTCAACGCGCCGATGCGAGACCTTGGCCAAATGCTCCGCGGCTACGAAAAAGTGAGCGTCATCAAGAAGCATCCACTGTTCGATGGATTACCTTCCGACTTGGTGGTAGCGGAATCACACAGGCAGGAATTGACTAAGGTTCCTGACGGGTTTCAGCTTCTCGCGCAATCGACGACTTCCAAGGTCGAGGCGATGGTTCACTGGTCGAAGCCGATCTACGGCGTGCAGTTCCATCCTGAACGGTCGAATGAAGATCATCCGCATGGTAGAATGATCCTCCAGAACCTCTTGAAACAGATCTAGAGAATTCTGAACGATTCTCTAATGCAGAATTCGGTAGTCGAGGACCATCGCGAGAAACACAATGGCTAGGTATGGACTGGAGAACTTGAACGCGGTCCACGCCTGAGCCTTTGTCGGGTTGAAAGCCAGCTTCAAGTCTAGAATAATCATTCCTAGACCTAGCACTCCGGCGATTGCTAGATAGATGATCCCGAAAGTTCCTAGTGGGACGAAGATGAGAGAGGATGGTACGAGGAGGAAGGTGTTGAGGGCGATGTACTGGGCGGCCTTCTTGTCACCGACAACAACTGGAAGCATTGGAATTCCAGCCTTCGCGTAATCCTTTGAGGCTCGAAGGGCGAGGCTCCAGAAATGGCTCGGCGTCCAGACGAACACTAGTAGTGCCATCAGCCAAGGTGCGATTGCACCAACGTTTCCTGTTGCCGCCGCCCAGCCCGCCAATGGCGCGCAACTTCCGGCTGACCCTCCGAGTACGATGTTGAGGGTCGTCCGGCGCTTCAACCATTTAGTATAGAAGCCAACGTAGATTGCGGCCCCGAGAAAGATGAACAAGCTAGCCCACAAAGAGATCAACCAGAGGGAGATCCCGACTCCCATAGCTACGAGTGCCAGTCCGAAGATTAGCGCGTTAACCGGTGACACCTCTCCTTTCGGAATAGGCCTCTGGCTTGTACGCCCCATACTCTGGTCGATGTCTCGATCGAGATAGCAGTTCAATGCACCAGCTCCACCAGAGGCGAGGGTGCCTGCGACCAGGACCACTGCTAGGTTGAACACGTTGATGCCTCGTGTTGCTACAAGGAAAGCCATCAGCGCGGTAAAGTCCAGCAGGAACACTATCTTCGGCTTCGTAAGCTCGAGATAGGCATGTGCTCTGGACTGGGATCTAAAACCCAAGGATGAACGCGAGGCCTGGACTTACGGCGGGTAAAAGGGTTTAGCGCAAACGGCCTTTACATGAAGAACTGAAAATGGACAAAGATCCCTCAAACGGTGGTTAGGAATTTCTGAAATAGGCCCCTAAGCTGCTGAACGATTCAAGAAGGGGTCCCACGGTGAGGGTCAACTATCTACTCATACTAGGATGCGTAGGCCTGAGCCTTTGGGCTTGGCAGCAGGACCCCAACTTCATCGACACAAATTTCGTGTTCAGCTGGAACAACCTGCTGGCAGGCAGAGTTTGGACTCTAGTCACTGCGCTCTTTCTCCACGCCAGCCCCGCACACCTGCTCGGAAACATGCTCTTCCTATTCGTCTTCGGAAACACTCTAGAGAAGATGATCGGCAGAGACTACCACCTCGCAGTCTTCTTCATCGGAGGCTTCACAGCCTTCCTTCTCCCTCCAGCACTCGGAATATACTCCCGCGACACCGGCATGCTCGGAGCGTCAGCAGCAATCTTCACGCTAGCCGCCTGCGTGATGCTGATGAACCCGCTGAAGTTCTCGTTTCTCTTCATGGCGCCGCAGGGGCTAGTCGCGATGCTCTACTTCCTCTACAACGTAGTCCTAGTATACACCCCGTCCCTGATTCCGGGTTACGATCCTAGCGTCGCCTACATCGCCCACATCATAGGCTTCACAGTCGGCATACCGTTTGGAATTGCTTGGAGCAACCGTTGGAAAAGGAACCTCTTGATCACCCTTGGACTTTTTGGGCTGTACCTCGCGATCCTCACGATACTCGCGACGTTTTTCGGGCTAAGCCTGCCCTTGGGCGTACTCTAGCTGCTGCTCGACCAGAGGCTTGAGCTTCAAGAAAACCTGCCTGGTTGCTCGCAAGTCATCAAGACAATGCTCACGTATGGACGCAGACGCTTTTCTGTCTCCTTCGAGTGATCTAACGTAGAGGTGCGGGACGTCGAGGCCCATGGGACCCTTCTTCCGCTCTATCTGGAAGAAATCGCAGACATGATCGAGATAGGTGAAGGTGAGCCTTAACCGATTCTTGACTGCATCGGCGAGATCAATGTGCGGCTTTCGGAGAAATGGACGAGGATCGATCTCGTGTTTCATGAGACGAGTCGTAAGAAATGGAATGTCGAAGCCCCTCCCATTCCAGGTAACCATGACGTCATAGCTTTCCAATCGTCGTACAAGTTTTGAGAGGAGCGATTTCTCTTCGCTCGTCCTTCTCGCCTCCAAATACTCGCCCCGTCCAGCATCCGACATTAGCCCGACACCGACAAGTATTCCAGCGTCCGCCTCCAGAGATGTTGTTTCTATGTCAAGGACGACGATCCTAGCAGCCATGGTATGCTGATTATGGATTCAACGCTTAAGCGCTTTGGGCGCTATCTCGAAAGGAACATATTCGGCCCAGAGCCCCTAGCACCCAGTAGACTGAGCGTAGTTGGAGACCCCTGCGATAGTCCAAGTTACAAANTTGGAGAAGACCTACCGTCTTGGCAATCTGACGGTAAGCGCGCTCCGCGGGGTCGACTTCACACTCCAACAGGCAGAATTCGTGGTCATAACCGGTCCCTCAGGATCGGGAAAGACCACGCTCCTCAACATTATCGGAACCCTAGACAAACCATCAGCAGGAATGGTCACAATTGACGGAGAAGACATCACAAGCATGAAGGATGGCCAGCTCACAAAGCTGAGACGCCACAAGATCGGTTTCATCTTCCAGTTCCACAACCTCATCCCCGTCCTGACAGCTCTGGAAAATGTGGAGTTGCCACTGCTGACCGCTGGAATAAAGCCCAAAGCGGCCCGGGAGCGAGCGAGCCTGATGCTTGAGCGCGTCGGCCTCAAAGAACGGCTCTCTCACCTGCCAGATGAGCTGAGTGGGGGAGAGCAACAGAGAGTCGCAATAGCACGTGCCCTCGCAAACCATCCGAAAATCATTCTGGCTGACGAACCAACCGGCGACCTGGACACGAAGACCGGTTCAGAAGTAGTTCAGATCATGTATGAGGCTGCGAAGAGAGAGAACGCTTCCGTCCTTGTCGTCACACATGATCCGGTGGTCGAAGACCGGGCCGAGAAATTGTTCGAGATGCGGGACGGTATGATTACGAGGGCATCCCAACAACGCACCCCTAGAGAGTCCTACAGGCTGAGGGCGATCGAACCTGTCCCTCCGGAGCCCGCACGCTCTCTCTCACAGCCCAACTAGTACGAAGGCCAAGCCTAGAACTTGCTCTCGACCAAGATTGCCTACCGCAACCTGCCAAAACGCCGCGCAAGGACCGCGCTGACAATTCTCGCCGTCATCCTCGGAGTCGCCTTGCTTGTGGGGATAAACTTAGCAACCGCAAGTGCAACCGGCGAGTTTACCAATTACATCAACAAGTTCTGGGGCCGCACCGACATCGTCGTAAGTTACGGCGGACTTCCACCTGTTTTTCAGAGCCATTATTTGACCAATATTGAGAGTGTCTCTGAGGTTCAACAAACAGCTGTAAGACTGGTCTGGTTTGGCACGACCGACAACAGAACGTTCTTTCCTCTGGTCGGAGTTAATGGGACGGATTTCGATTATTCCAGCTTCAACATTACTGGCGCAAAGACTCTCTCCCCCGGTCAGGCGACCGTGGATGACGGGCTGGCCCAGAAGTTCGGGCTAAGAGTCGGGTCCGTCCTTAACGTCATCACGCCGAATATCAATGCCAGAACGAATGTCACTATTCCTCTGTCAGTAGTAGGAATCGACCATCCTCTGCGCAACATTGGCGCTTCGATCTACGTGAACCTCCCTCAGCTTCAATCAGAACTAAGCTTTCAGGGAATGATCTCCCACATCTACGCAACTCTCAATGATCCAACCAGAGCGCCGCAGGTCCGGGACACGATTCAGAATCTCCTAGGCTCACCACTCTTCAACGTAAACGCTCCAAAAGCAGAAGCCGTCCAGAGAATAGCAGNACAAACCGCAGGGTTCGAACTGGGACTAAACGTCATGGTAGCAGTCGCTCTCGTGGTCTGTTCTTTCATCGTCTTCAACACCCTGTTCATGACGGTAAACGAACGCACGTACGAGATCGGGGTGATGAGAGCTGTCGGAACCAGCCGATCACAGATCTTCAAGATCTTCCTGGTTGAGGGAATGCTCATTGGCACCATCGGTACAATCGCCGGGATTTTTACGGGACTAATTCTTTCGAGGGGTTTCACCGCGGTTGCAGAGAACATTCTTCAAATCCCATCTCTCCCGATAGTCCAGCTTACTCCAACCATAACTCTAATGGGGCTTGGAGCAGGCTTTGTGGCTGTTTTCGCGGGTTCGCTCTATCCAGCCGCTTCTGCCAGCAGAATCAACATTATCCAGGCGATTCGGCCGTCCGCCCGAAACTCTCGGAAACGAATCCCTGATTCAATCATCGCTCTCGTTAGCTTGGGCATGCTAACAGTTGGCTCGCTGGAAGCGGCTAGACTAACGCCTTTCCACGTGTCCTACCTCGACGTTGCACTCATCCCGATGGGAATAGTCATTCTCGGCGCTGTAATATTCGGACAATCAGGTCGATTACTCGCTGCTCCGCTTCTACCATTCTCAAAAGCCATAGCATACATCGCATCAAGAAACGGGAGACGGAGATTGCTTAGAAACGCAATCTCGTTCGGAATGATCACTATCACCCTCAGCTTCGTAATCATGCTGGGCGGGATCCAAGGCGGAGTCCAGACCGCCCTTGACCAAGGCATTCAGGAAGCGCTCGGGGCGGACATAATCCTGATCGCAAACCAGTCCCTGCCTATCGGCTTCACCAGCAATCTCACTAGTCTATCGCAGGTCTCTCTGGCGAGTCCCCTCGGACCTAGTCTCCTTCCATTCAGCCCAAAAGCTCTCGGACCACACGGCAACAGCACATCGGTCGGAGTCCTCGCCGTTGACCCTGCAACATTCCCCCAGATCATAAACTACCAGTTCGTAAACTCGCCTCCCCAACAACAAGTCTACGCCGAACTCGCGAACAATTCCCAGACAGTACTTTTACCTGATTCTCTCGCAGCGAGACTCAACGTCTTGGCAGGTCAAAGCGTGGACATAACAACATTCAATGGAACCCTGCCGTTTCATGTGGCAGGAATATTCACCGGGCCCGTCCTCCANTATATCCAGTTTGGAAACAGCTTCGCNAGCGACTCGATAGTCGTCTCTTTCAATTCACAGAGACAATTCTTCGCCGGCACCAACAGCGCCCCTCTCTTCCTGATTAACCTAAAACCCCAGTACAAGCCAGCAGCGTCAACTATCGCTCACGACATTGCTACATCGTATCCAAAGTATGATTTTGCCGAGAACTCGTTGACCCTCGGACAACTCCTCTCCCTTGTTCGAGATACAATAAACCGGATATTCACAATCATCCTCTTGGTTCTCTACTTCGCTCTCCTCATAGCCACCCTAGGAATAAGCGCGACAATGATCATGAACGTCACCGATAGAAAACGAGAGATCGGATTATTACGATCACAGGGAATGAGCCGGAGACAGATAGCCGGACTCTTTCTCAGCGAAGGAATCATCCTAGGATTGTTCGGTTTCCTCCTCGCTGTCCCCGGCGGCCTACTCCTGCTAGAGGGAGCAACCAACAGCACAACCCTGGCAGGATTCTATCTCCCATTCATCATTCCATACAATGCCATGGTACAAGCCCTTGGATTGTCCATTCTTGCAGTGGTCGCCGGATCGCTGTATCCTGCTCTGCGGGCCTCGCGAATGGAAATTACGAAGGCTCTCGAACAAGCATAACGAGCGGGCAACCGTTACTAAGGGGAAATGGAGTAAGGTACGGCGGGCTTAGTTCTGGCTTGATCGAATAATCATATTGAGCCGGCATGCCCAAGTTCAGCCAGCGTCAACGGTACACTCTCGCCCTTCTTTGCAGCTTGCTAATTGCTGGCATAGTACTATTATCATTCCCTGCNCCTGCCGAACAAGAGGTCGCAACCTATTCGACACCATCCAACTATTCTGTCAACTCTCTACAATCTGTCATTGGATACGCGCTTTCTGGCTACTACGCGTCAGCGCACATCACGACTGGAAACACGGTCACTGTTACACTAAAGCTCGTTGAGACAGGCCTGGTAATTTTCACAAGCACTTTTCCCGCGGGAACATTCGACATTCCAAACACTCCTATCACCGCGGCCAACGGAGGAACAGTATTCTTGACAATAACGTCACAGAACCAGGTTTTCACCCAGATGAACGTGGTGGCAAAGATATTTCACACGGTCACAGCGCTTCCATTCTTCTGGGCAGGAGTAGGAATCTTGGGCTTGACCGGCCTCCTAACACTAGCAATCTTCTACCAGCATACTGCCGCAGGAAAACTCGCGAGAAGAATCCTGCCAGTGGAAAAAGCAGGACTGGGCTGGCCCTAGAGACAGTATCGTGTCATCCAACGGAACCAGATTAAATAATACACAGCGCTCGCAGGCTCTGAGCGAAAATTCTTGACTGGGAATGCTTTGATCTCGGTCTATGACAAGTCTCGACTGGAACAAATAGTCGGGGCATTTGCAAGACACAAGATCAAAGTCATCAGCTCCGGCGGGACAGCCCAAACCATCCGAAAACTCCGCCACGAAGTTGTAGAGGTCTCAGCATACACCGGGTTCCCGGAAATGCCGGGAGGACTGGTGAAAACTCTCCATCCCAAAATCCACGCTGGAATTCTAGGCGACTGGAACGACCCGGTCCAGCTGAAGTATCTTCAGGATAATTCGATTGAACCGATCGATTTTGTTGTCGTGAACCTGTATCCGTTCCAGGAGGTTGTTAAGAGCGATCCAGTGAACCTGCGAAGGGCCGTGGTCAATATCGACATCGGAGGAGTTACCTTGATACGTGCAGCCGCAAAAGGCGCATTTCTGAACAACAGAGTCTTACCATTGACGAGGCCCGCGCAGTATGATGTTCTAATCCGGGAACTGGACAAGCATGAAACGGTCCCAGACGAGCTGAGACGCAAACTAGCTAGAGAGGCCTTCGCGGTTACAGCGGAGTATGATGCGGCAATAGAGAGTTACCTTGGCAAGGTGAAGAATTGAGCGGGCAGGAGATCCGCCGGATTTACCGGACAGCCCGGGACGAGGATCTACCATTATCACTGAAGCTCTCGATAGGGGACAAGGTGTTCGAGTACTCAAAGGTCCAGTGGAAGGTCGAGGGCCGGATGCGGGGATTGCGGTATGGTACAAACCCTCACCAGAAAGGAGCGTTGTACAGGGCGAAGTCATCGAAGGAGGGGATTGGAAATGTCAATTGGGTAAAGTGGGGAAAAGACGGCCCTTCGGCAACGAATATCGAGGATGGAAGTCATGGGCTACGAATCACGAGTTATTTCAAAGAGCCCAGTGTCGCGGTAATGAAACATCTCAACCCGTCGGGAGTAGCGGTTTCTAGAGGACAAGACAATCTAAATCAGGTGTACGCGCGGGCTAGAGACTCTGACAACCGGGCCGCATTTGGAAGCGTCGTAGTTTTCAATAGTCCTGTTGACCTGAAGACCGCAGAAGAAATCATGAGGACCTTTGTCGAAGTCGTCTATGCACCCGGGTATGGTTCTCAGGCATTAGCGGTATTCGAGTCTAAGAAGGATATACGAGTGGGAGAGGTTCCGGCTCAGCGCAGGGAGGACGCAACTATGCCGCCGGATGTGGTGATGCTAGATGATGGATCCTTGATCATAGAGGACCAGTATCGAACTAGCATATTGTCACTGGAAAACATGAAACAGCTGCCGGTGCCTACCAAGAAAAAGCCGTCAGACCAGGAGTACCTGGATCTGTTGCATGCATGGTGGGTGGCTTGCGAGGTCCGGTCAAATGCGGTGGTGTTCTGGAAAGATGGAACGTCACTCGCTATAGGGACCGGTCAGCAAGATAGGATCGGGGCCATCGAGAACTCTGTCGAGAAAGCGCATAAGCTTGGCCACGGCTTGGAAGAAAGCGTGCTAGCTTCCGACGGATTCCTTCCCAAACTAGACAACGTAGAAGCGCTGGCGAAAGAGAAAGTATCAGCGATTGTCCAACCAGGCGGGTCCCTTGAAGACCAGGCGATCGTCAAGGCGTGTGATGAACACGGGATCAAAATGGTGCTAACGGGAGAACGGTCTTTCAGGCATTTCTAGAAGGGTTGACGTCGAGAAAATCGGCCCCCTTTGAGCGGCCAAGAAATAACGACGAGAAAAAAAAAGTCGCGGGAAAATTTGTTTCCACTGACAGGACCCTCTTTCCAAGTCTTGTTTCCGTTCTTATTGATTGTTTATATCTTTCATCTGACCTAGTAGGCATGAGTTCTCTTGGGATCAGAGGAGATCGAGCCACCGTTTCTAACCGAGAGTAGCTACGAATCCTTTCTGCCCAAATCCTTCGGCGAAAACCTAGCCATTAACTTGGGACTGATATTCGTGACGATCGTCGCTTTAATCCTCAGCATGATACTGCTACCGCATCTGATGGTCGGAGTGACCTGGAATGGAGGATAGTCTTGATCNGATCCAACGGTCCTCATGAAAGTGTCCGAGTGCGTTGGTTAGTTTAGGAAAATNCTTATATCGGATATCCGATATCGTTATACCGATATCGAAGCATCAAGAGAAGGAGGCGAAAACGCATGAGTGAACATGAATGGAATCGTCCCCGACACTTCTTCGCCTGGGGCATATTCGCGCTCCTCGCAGTCATCGTAGCATCAGTCGCAGTCTCAGCCTTCCTATTCGCAACACGACCCGCACCCGTAACAGGCACGTACTACNCGTACTTCTTCTTCCCCTTCCCACTATTCTTCATCTTCGGAATATTCGCCTTCTTCTGGATAGCAAGATGGCTAATCTTCCCATGGAGAGGCGGATGGGGCTACCGAGGAAGATACTGGAGATACCGAGACGAGTCCTACTACATCCTTCGCGAACGATACGCCAAAGGAGAGATCACCAAAGAACAGTTCGAACAGATGATGCGCGACCTACAACAACAAAACACAAGCTAACCACCGTACTAGACCAACGACCGGCATACGCCACCCTTTTTTCTGTTTTTTTCCCGCATTACGTATCAAGAGCATTCGACGGAGTTCTCTCTAAGCCGCACGATGGTGTCACTGCGCTGAGCGCCAAGTGGAAAGGAATCATAATCTCGGAGAGCCTTGACGAGCCCAGCTTGCTCAACGATTTCGCGGTGTACAAGGCTCGAATCTCTAAACGCGACGAACTTATCGACGACCAAGGAAACAAGGGAAGATGGCACCTCTACTGGGTATACGCAACAGACAACCAGATAGAAACTCTATCGGGCCAAATCAAGAAGGGATGGTATGCTCACTTTTGGAGCGGACAGAAGCTTCTCGCAGTTTTCCCTGGTAAGAAGTTCGAGTTTCGAGCCAAAGACAAGTCAACGTGGAGGGAAGCTGNCGAATACGGAAAATGTATCGAAATCCCTGAAGAACAACTAGACTTTCCAACAGAATAGTCTAGTCCCAACTATCTATGCCCGGGAAAACGAGATGAGGCTTTTTCTGTGGTCTTCTCCTTGGTTTAAATAGAAATCCGGTAACCGGATTAGATTATGCCGCATACAGTAGAGATCAAATCGACCGAAACCGTCCAAACCTAGTATACCTGGACGGCAAAGTCTTCACTGCCTTGTGCAGATGTGGCGGCTCCAGCAACAAACCCTTCTGCGACGGGACCCACGCAAGATCGGATTTCACGCCAAACCGGCAGACCTGAAAGTTCTCGCCGAGCATTCCAAGGTAGAAGCCTAGCTGCACAGCTAAACCTCATCGGTTAGCTTTCAGCTGACTGCCTTGTTTTTGACTCGAATTCCTCTCTCTTTCTCAACCCGTCCAATGTCGAATGCGTTGTGGCCATGTCTCATGAATAGTCGAATTGCAGCGTCCTCTGTTCTCTGAGGACAGATTAGGATGAATCCCACTCCCATGTTGAATGTTCGGTACATTTCCCGATTGGAGATTCTTCCATGCCTCTGAATGATCCGGAATATCCCCGGTGTAGGGGGCAGTTGCGCAATGTTTGCTCCAAGCCTGGCTTGTCCTACTATCCGGTCGAGTTTTGCAAATGCTCCTCCTGTTATGTGCGCTAGCCCATGAACCTCCAGTCCTCTTATCGCCTCTAGAACGGGTTCGACGTAGATTCGGGTCGGTTCTAGCAGTTCCTCACCGATGCTTCGTCCAAGTTCCGGCACATTCTCTTTCAGCTTGTACTCTTTTAGCAGGGTTTTCCTGGCGAGTGTTAGACCGTTTGAGTGGATCCCCGAACTGGCAAGCCCGACCAGTGCGTCGCCATCTCGAATCTCATCCCCGAGGATGAGGTCCTTCTCTGTACCGATGCCTACTGCCATCCCGACAAGGTCTAGCCCGGCGTCTTTGGAGAGAAGGTCAGGGACGATGGCTGTCTCGCCGCCGACTATTGCCATTCCCGCCTGCTTGGCTCCATCCACTAGCCCAACGGCAATCTGGTCAACAATGCGGCGATCGTGTTTGGCCATGGCGAGGTAGTCAAGGAAACTGATGGGCTCCGAGCCTGTGCAGATTAGATCATTCGCGCACATCGCGACACAGTCTATCCCGATGGTGTCGTACTTGCGCATCAACTGAGCAATTATGACCTTGGTCCCGACACTATCGGTATGAAGACTCAGGACCCGTCCATCCTTGAGGTCAACAAGACCCGCGTAATGGCCAATCGGAAAAATCGGATGCCCGACTTTTCCTTTGCGAGTCCTGAATGTGGATTCGAGGCGTCTAGCCAAGGCCTCGTGGGATCTTCTGACTTGAGAAACGTCAACTCCCGCTCTGGCATAGGTCATGCGGGACCGAGGCAAGACTACAGCTTCAGTCCCGTCAATCGCTCGTAAGCGATAACATACCGCTTACTCGTCTCATCGATCAGGTCCTTCGGAAGGTCGGGTGGTCTANGAGTTGGCTGTCCAGCCTTTCGCGCCTCATCAAGGATCTGCTTGTAGCCGACCTTGGAAAGCCAATCTCGGATCAACTGCTTATCATAACTCTCCTGGTTCTTGCCCGGGAAATAGTTCTCTTTGGGCCAAAGCCGAAACTCGTCTGGCCCAATCGAGTCCGCCAGAACAATGTTGCTCTCATCGTCGAAACCAAACTCTAGTTTGAGATCTGCGAGGATAAAGCCGGCCTTGTCTGCACGCTCGGACATTTTCTTGTAGATGCTGACACTCCTATCTTTGAGCGCGGTAATCTCCTCCGGGTCCAACCAGCCCTCGTCTACTATCTGGTCGATCGTGACAGGCTCGTCCTTCACGTCAGACTTGGTGGTCGGATCGAAGTAGGGTTCGGGAAGCTTGGCAGCGTTGATCGGCTTCACTGGCAGGTTGACCTCGCCCTTGACAAGTCTCTCATAGAGGCTGCCGTAGAGATAGCCACGGACAACGCACTCTACCGGGATCATCTTCAGCCTCCGGACAATCATGCGGTTCGCGTCCTCCACTCGGACCATATGGTTTGGGACTTTGAGATAATTGAACCAGTAGGCGGCGAGCTTGCAGAGCACTTCCCCCTTTCGAGGAATAGTTGAGGGAAGAACGGTATCATAGGCAGAGACTCGGTCAGTGAAAACGAACAAGAGTTCCTCGCTGTCGAGCTCGTAGATGTCCTTCACCTTGCCCCGCTTGAAAGGCGTGGAAGACAACTCGTTCGCGGGCCCGCTAACGTGTTCCTGCATCTAGATCCCTACACCTCGATACTGCTGGACTTTCCTCGCAAGTTCTGGGTCAGAGAGCGCGAGAATCTCAGCTGCCAGGAGTGCCGCATTTGTTCCATTGTCCAGACCGACCGTGCCTACTGGAACACCTGAGGGGAGCTGAACGATTGATAGGATAGAGTCGAGATTGAGCTTGCCGGAGACTGGGACCCCAATTACGGGCTTGTTCGTCAGAGACGCTACGAAACCCGGTAGGGCCGCGCTTAGACCTGCGATGGCGATGAACACGTCAGACTTGGAACCTTCGATGTACTTGTCGAGCTCTTTGTGGTTTCGGTGACTGGAGAGAACCTTTGTCTCGAACTGAATGCTAAGTTTCTCGAATATGGTCTCGGCTTTCTTGGCGATCTCTCGGTCGCTCTCCGAGCCCATGACGATGCAAACGCTTCTTGTCAATTGTGACACCGCACAACGCGAGATTCTGTCACTACCGTGTTCACTGGTAAATCAAACTGATCCCGGGGAACACGATTGACAAGCTGTAGATTGAACGAAAGACCGATCGAGCGAACGTGCTCCGGAAGTGTTTTGAGAACGCGATCAAAATATCCTCTGCCCCAGCCAAGACGGTAGCCTTCCTTGTCCCATACTATCCCTGGAACGAAAAGGACATCAACCGCGTCGAGACTTTCCGGCCTAAGAAACCCTGGCTTAGGCTCAGGGATATCGAAGCTTCCAGGCCCGAGTTCTTTCCCGAGGTCTTTGAGCTCGGAGAAGAAGAGGTCAATGTCTCCCTTCTTTACAACCGGGACAAGAACTCGTCTGTTGCTATCCAGGGCTTTTCGAATCAGCGGCCGGGTATCGACCTCACTGTCTTTGCTGACATAGCAGGCGATGCCTCTCGCGCGTACATACTCGTGAAGATGCAAAACCTGATCCGTAATCTCCATGCTCTTCTGTTCTATATCTCGAATAGACTGTCTATCTCTTAGGCGTAGAATGTATTTTCTGAATTGCTCCTTCTCGACAGCAGTCTTTGCTTCGGTCAAACTTTCAAGCCAATCTGGATACCGGCAGCAAGTACAGTGTTCTCTAGAAGACATGCCACCGTCATAGGTCCAACGCCTCTCGGGACTGGCGTAATATAACCGGCTACTCTGTTGACCTTGTCGAATTCCACATCTCCTCGGAGCTTTCCGTCAACCCTTGTCAAGCCAACATCAACTACTGCCGAGTTGGGCTTCACATGATCGGCTCTAACCTGGAAGATTTCCTTGCCGACCGCGCTGACTAGAATATCGGCAGTCCGTGTGATCCCGGAAAGGTTGGGCGTCTTGGAGTGGCAGACAGTAACGGTCGCGTCTCGGTTGAGGAGGAGGTTGGCCAAGGGTCTGCCTACCAGATTACTTCGATTGATGATAACTGCCCTGGATCCCGCGACCGGAACCTTGTAGTAATTTAGAAGCTTGATGACACCTTTCGGCGTACAGGGAACAAGTTCCTCGTGTCCCGCTGCCAGTTTTCCCGCATTGATGGGATGTAATCCGTCAACATCCTTGTACGGGATAATTCTCTCGATTACCTTTTCCTCGTTGAAACCGGGGGGCAGNGGCAGTTGAACAAGTATTCCNTTGACCTTAGAGTTGGTGTTGAGCTGGCCGAGCAAAGCTTCTAGCTTGTCTTGAGAAGTGTCNGCGGATAGATTGTGGCTCTCGGATCTTATCCCAACCTCATCTGCGGCCTTATGTTTAGCTCTGAGATAGGAGGCGCTGGCCGGGTCGTCGCCGACCTGAACCGTGGCGAGAAAAGGCTCAGTCCCGTGCTTTTCTAATTGTTGAACATGTATGGCAACCTGTTTCTTGACCTCTCCAGCTACAAGCTTCCCGTCCATGAGTATTGCAGTCAATTCTTGAAGAGAACCCTCCGCGCTTCGAACTTCAATTGATCCTCTGTGAGGAGTCTGATTGCCTCGGGAAGGATTCGATGTTCTTCTCTCAGGATTCGGCTGGAAAGGGTTTCTACAGTGTCGTCGTCGCGGACCGCGACTGGGGTTTGGAGAATTATCGGGCCGTGATCGACCTCTCTGTCGACAAGGTGGACGGTGCAGCCTGTGACCTTGACACCGTGCTCGAGCGCCTGCTTCTGCGCTTCTAAGCCCGGAAACGAAGGAAGTAGAGCGGGGTGTACGTTTATGATTCTGCGAGGGTATAGATCGACGAACTGTTCACTCAGAATCCGGAGATAACCTGCCAGTACAATGAGTCCGTCTTTTGGTACTACACCGAATGATTTGAGAGCGGCGATAGTTTTCTGGTCGTAGTTCCAGTTCTTCTTCGGGACTCCTTTGTCGTCAAGTGTGATTGTCTGAACATGATGTTTCTTGGCTATATCGAGGGCTGGAGCGTTTGGTCTGTTGCTGATGACAATCTTGACTTCGCACTTGGTGAGGTATCGATTATCGACGGCGTCTAGTACTCCATCAAGGTTTGAACCCCTTCCTGACGCCAAGACCCCGATCGGGACCATTCAGCTAAGCCTTTCCGGGTCCATGCATTTCTTGCAGTAACAATTGCGAGGGATCNACTCTTCCGATCTTTGGGACCCAATCCATTCTAGTTCCAAGAATTCCTTGTTCTTCCCTGTGCTTGTATAGCCGACGTACTCGCTCTGCTGTATTCTGTCTCTTTGCCAGTAGTTGTTCTGTGCCTATGTCGCTTCGATGATAGAGTCCCCACCCGTCAGTAAGTTGCACGCTCGACGCTGTTTTCTCGATCCGAGCGCTGGCAGGTGGTAGAGTGTGATCCATCGCCATCAATGCAAGAAGACGGGAGCCCCCGGTGACTACTTGGCCGTCCTCTTGGAGGTCAGCGCTTCCCCAGAACAGATAGCAGCCATTTCGTTTGATGTTTGTATCGAAGACCTGGACCGGGTGGCCTTTGGCTTTGTCCCGTTTTTCCGGGTATCCGTTAGGAGCGACGACCTTTACGACCACCGCGTCCTCATTGGTGAATTCGAGCTTCAGCTTAGACAGTCGTCTTTCAACGATAGCTTGGAAGACGTCAATGATATCTGTCTTGAGCAGGGCGAGCATGTTGAGAGCCTCGGGATCGCCCAGTCGAGAGTACATCTCAATAACTGTCGGTCCCTCGTTTTCCGTCAGCATCATCTGTCCGCCAACCATGCCGTGGTAGGATTTGCCGGTTTTTTTCTGGATTGCTTCAACGATTCCCTCGACGATCTTGAGCGATTTGTCATATTCTTCCATGGTGATGAATGGGAGAGTCATGTCGGGTCCTGAGATGCTGCCCATTCCACCCGTCTCGGGCCCGCTATCAGATTCGTGAGCGCTCTTGTTGTCCTGGACGAGCGGGGTGCCAAGAACGGCTTTGCCGTCTGTGAAGCATTGCAGGGAGTACTCGGGACCCCAGGCCTTCTCCTCGACCAAGATCTTATCTTCGATGTCAGAGTAGGCAGACATGCTAGCTTGCAGAGAATCGAAGTAGGCTTCCTTGAAACGCTCCTTCTCGTCGTGAAGATAGATCTTCCGGTCTTCGATCAGCTTGACGCCCTTACCGCCGGATTGACGGGNAGGCTTGATNACGATATTCTGCAGCCAGGGTTGTGTTTCGATGTTTTTCCGGATATAGTCTGAGGCTTCTCGTGCGTTCTTGAATGTTCGAAAGAGAAGTTTGCCTGGGAGATTGTTCTCCCACTGTAGGCGTCGGAGGTCTGCTTTGGAACGTTCTATGACTGAGAGTTCTTGGCTAGCACCGATGCACTGGATGCCCTCTTTCTCTAGCGCGTCTGGTATGCCTTGGAAACCAGGCTCCTCCGGTCCCACTACCACCATGTCGATTCCCCAGCCCCGTGCTGATCTGACGATCGTCTTTGGGTCTGTTGTTCTGCCGATTCGAAGTTCGCCCTGGTTGTCTTTGCAGATCTTGTGAATCCCTGGATTTCGATTTTCGGCGATCCAGAATATCTCNGGTTTGTGATCGCTGAGACCAATCTTCCAGGCGATCGCGTTTTCGCGAGCGCCTCCGCCCACGCCCATTACTCTCATCTTGTCGTGCCTCCTTTTTCGAAGCAGCGCATGCAGAGATTCTGTCTTGGGAGTCCGATGGCGTGCTGGAGTTCTTCAACGGTCATGAAGGATATGCTGTCNGCCCCGACATTGTTCGCGAGCTCTTNCTCGTCCAGGTTGCCCGAGATCAGTTCGTCTCTGGGTGGGATCTCGACTCCGTAGGGGCAGGGTGAGACAAGCGCTGGGCTTCCAATCCGGACGTGAACTTGGCGCGCTCCGTCGCGTTTGAGATTGAGAACTGTGTTTTGTAGAGTGTTTCCCCTGACGACGCTATCGTCTACCAGTACAACATCCCTGTCTTCGAAGGCGCTCTTGACAGGGTTGAGCTTGAGCTGGACTCCTACGAGACGTTCTTTCTGTGTCGGTTTGAGGGCCGCACGGACATTCTCTCCTGTCCGCATGAACCCGGGTTCCTGCGGTATGCCGGACTCCTGGCTGTATCCGTTTGCAATAGGAAGTGCGGTCTCTGGGACACCGATTACCACGTCGCCTTTCGAAGGATGAGCTTTGGCTAGTTCTCTGCCGACGCGGTTTCTGACCCTGGCAACGGAAAGAGTGTTGACGTTGCTGTCGAGCCTTGCAAGGTAGACGTATTCATAGCTGCAGAAGTTGCCGCGGTCGGTGGTCGGGGCGTTTCCGCGAATGTCCTCGGGGGTGAACATAATGACTTCTCCTGTTTCCACGGGACCGGTATGGTCAATGCCCATCACGTCGAGGGCACAGGTCTCGGAGGCGACGGCTCCAATGTCGAATCCTACGCTCCCTGTCTCTAGGGGTTTAACGCCGAGCGGGTTTCTTCCTGTGACGAGTTCTTGTTTGTGGGTGAGGGCGACGAAGGAGTATCCGCCTCCGATCTTGTTGATGAGCATCGAGGTTGCTTTGAGAGGTTCCTTCTCGCTGTGGAGGAGTTGTGAGAGTTGTCGTGCGAAGAGCTTGGTGGCTTCGCCGCGGTCTTCGTGGAGGTCTGTTTTTCCGTCAAGCGCGAGAACAAGCTCGTAGGGGGTTTTGACGTGGACGAGATAGTCGTCTAGGTAAGAAGATGTTTGTCCGATTCCGATGAAGCCTTTTGGAATGCTTGTCTTGTTTTTCTGGAAGAATTCCTCGACGCCGCCTTTTCCACCGAGGGTGTGTAGAGTGTTTCCGGGTCCGATTGTTGCCAGGCTGATGGATTCTTGTCCTCGTCCTTGGAGCGCGCTAAGCCCGTAGTGGATGATCTGGGACGCGTCCCAGTTTTCTCGTCCTTCGCCAAAGGTGTAGAATCCTATCAGGCCCGGCATTGCTGGGGCTAGGCCTTCATTTCTTCCCGGGTCCGAAGCACAGGATCCTTCTTCAGACCCAGATACTCGCCGGTGACGCAGGCGAAACACATCTCGTCTTTGCCGAGACCTATTCCTTCGCTTAGGCCGTTGATATCGTTGTAGCCGAGACCGTCGACGCCGATTTCACGTGCGACTTTCTTGTTGAGCTCGGCGATGTTGAGGGTCTCGCCGTCTGCTTTGTTCGCGAGCAATTCTTCTCTGGTTGGGAAGTCGATGCCCATGTAGCACGGGTGGCGGATGGGCGGGAAGGTGACGACCATGTAGACTTTCTTTGCTCCTGCGTCGCGGAGGGATTGGACNATGTTTCTGCTGCTTGTTCCGCGGACGATGCTGTCATCGACCACGATGACATCTTTGCCGTCAACGACTGGTTTGATCGTGATTATCTCGCGAACTATCTCTTCCCGGCTCTTGGCTGTGGGCTCGATGAAGCTGCGGAGGCTTCCCTTTCTGCGGTACCGGTCTTTCATCAAGCCCTCCTCCATCGGTATGCCGCTCTCCTCGGAGTAGCCGAGGGCTGCNGGTCTAGCGGAGTCGGGAACGGGTATGACAACGTCGGCTTTGAACGGGTATTTTCGGGCGAGGACTCTGCCAAGCTTTCGTCGTGCGTCGTAGACGTAGTGGTCATCGATCTTGCTGCTGGGATGACCGAAGTATGTGTATTCGAATGGGCAGTGGTAGTGGCGTGGTGAGTCTGCGAATCTTGTTATTTTGAGGCCGTCTTTGGACAGACTGACAAGCTCGCCAGGTTGAATGTCTCTGACGAAGTCAGCTTGGAGAGCGGTGAGGGCGCAGCTCTCGCTCGCTACAATGTGAGTGTCCGTGTCAGGATCGTACCCAAGACAGAGGGGCCTGTAGCCTGCTTCGTCCCTGGCCGCTAGAACCTCGCCGTCATTGGTTATCATGACGAAGCTGTAGGAGCCACTCAGCTCTTTGCTCAGCTTGTGGAACGCACGGGTCCAGTCGTGTTCAGCAAGGTAGTGTTGGAGGAGGCGGTATCCCGCCAGCTTAGTGTCAGTCGTTGAGCCTAGGATTGGAAATTCTTTCTCGACGACGGGCTCAAGATCCTCTGTGTTCGCGATAGTCCCGTTCTGGGCGATGGCAAACTCACCCCGAATATCCAGCGGATGCGCATTCTCTAACGTCGTCCGTCCGCGAGTCGAGTAGCGCACATGTCCGATACCACGATTACTGGTAAGGCCGAGAATCCTTTTCGCATTAGCATCCGCACCCTGACCTATCAGGCCTAAGCCCTTGAGAATGGGTTCGCCGGGAACTGCTATTCCCCAAGACTCTTGGCCTCGATGTTGGAGGGCCGCGAGTCCCTTGACTATGCGCTCGGCCACAGGCCGGCTCTCCATGGAGTATATGGCTAGGACGCCACAGTGTTCTTTCACAGCGTCGCCTCCATTGCCCTCGGAATCGTTTCGAACCAGGCCCTTGAAGCCTCANCGATCGGGATCGCGATAATAGATTGTCCTTTCGAAAGGAACTCGATCCCGTCATCTGTTACGGAACCGACCTTTGCGGCAGGTATTCCGAGCCGTTTGAACGAGTTGACTATTCTAGTCGTGCTCCTGGGCTTTGTCTCGAGGATGAACCGCGATCTTGATTCTGANAATAGCAAGTTGTCTATTCTGCTCGTCTTGTTCGGAACCTCATCGATATCGATGGTTGCCCCCTTTCGGCCTTGAACCGACATCTCGGCCAGGGCAACAGCTAATCCCCCTTTCGAGATGTCATGCATGCTTTCTACGCGACCGGTTCTCAAGGTTCTCAGCAGAGATCGCAAGAGTGTTTTCTCTTTTTTCAAGTTGACCCTTGGGACGTGGCCGCCTGTGAGCTTGTGTATGTGTTCGTAGTATTCGCTCCCGCCCATTTCATCAGAAGTGTTTCCGATAATGACGAGATCGTTTCCTTCTTTTCTGAGAGCCTGCAGGACCCGTGGAGCCTTGGGCTCTACTAGACCTATTGCGGCGATGACAGGCGAGGGCTTGATCGCCTTCCGATTCGTGGAGTCTTCGTTGTAGAAGCTGACCTTCCCGCCGACGCATGGAACTCGGAGAGCGTTAAGGTAATTGGAGATGGCTCGGATAGTTTCCTTGAATGTCCAGAAGACTTCAGGACTCCCAGGGTCTCCATACTGGAGATGATCGACAACCGCGACGGGTTCCGCACCGACGGCGGTGAGATTGCAGAACGCTTCTGACACGATTCCAATAGTTCCCCAGTAAGGGTCTATGTAGCATTGCTTGCTGTTGCCATCGGTTGTGAGAGCCAGAGAACGGTTGTTGGGTAAGCGCAACAGTGCCGAGTCAGCTTGTCCTGGTCTGACGATTGTTCTGATACCAACCTCGTGATCATATTGGCGATAGATCCATTCCTTGCTCGCGATGTCAGGACTTGAGAGCAGCTGGATGAGCGTGTGATCGAGGTCCTCGGAGATAACAGGCTCCGGTACATCCGCAAAA
>JGI25383J37093_10000023_pt1 | contig 24488 bp, 28 predicted proteins | sample GraSoi013_1_20cm_4_FD_37093 | JGI IMG/M metagenome (IMG submission 37093)
GAGATACTGGTTACTCGAACAATCAATTGACCGTGTTGGTGAAGTTGCTAGCTACTGAGATTGCTCCGCCCCGGAAAAGGAATAACAGAATAAACGAACATTTCAAACCATACGGTTGACCATGGGCACTGAGAGTGGTAGGGCACGGTAGCGAAAGAATGATGATAACGAGTATTGAAGCGATTCGAAGAAGACGATACCCTTTGGACAATCGAGAAGAATTCAAAGTTCCTCGGACTCCTATGCCGACGGGTTCTGTTGAGTAGGCCTCGGTGTGTTCGGTTTTTGTCCCCTTGAGAAGAGGTTTCGAAGCCTTCCCAGTAGTCTGCTTCGAAGACTGTCCTTGTGTCCCAACAATCTCTTCTCCCAGTCAACACGGATAATGAGATACGCGGTAGAGAGTACGAGGGCCGCTGACACAATTGAAGCGTAGACGTTCTCTCCAAATAGCTGGTCGACGACTTGCTTCGATTGCCTCGCAACGTAGAGGACAGACAAAATCCAGATGAATTTTCCAGTATAGAGAGCCAGGTATGATTTCAGCGGGCTGTATCGAATAATACCCATCGGAATGAAAGCCGCATCCACTAAGGGAGAGGCTGCAAAGAGAACTCCGACCAGGAATGTGCTTCCGCCCAAGAGTTTTCTGAGAGAGTCAAACCTCTCCTGTTTACGAATCGCTCGTCGAGCCCCATAGCCGAGAGCATAGCTGACAAGCTTTCCCGTGGCCGCTCCAAGCGCCGCGATGGCCGCGATCTGAATGACTCCAAGATAGCTTTCATCCAGAACGACGCCGATTACAATCACCAAGTAGGGTGTCGGAAAGAACGGAATGAGATTGCCAGCAACACTGACAACAAAGACGAACAGAAGGGTGGCAAGAAGACCGGAAGGATGGGAGGACAAAAAACCGATTACCCATCCAATCAGATCGACCATGATGCCAGATCAATCACGCTCTATCTGGATGGGGTTGAAAAGCTATCTGGCGACAGGCCTTCATGCCGAGCCGGCTAGAGGAAAGTTCTTCTGAACGGAATTGTTTCTTCGAATAACCGTGACTGGAAGGGTGTGAAAGAATGAGGATGAAGGATGTATACTCGAAGAAAATCACTTCAGAAGAGGAACAGGGAGGTTACGTGATTATTCTCAAAGACCGGCTCTCGTTCTTCCCGACATTGGGCCGGAGATTTCAGATGCTTCAGAACGGCCGCTCGCGAAGAGCCATGGTAGAATCCTATCCCTGTTCCTGTAGAGGGCCTGGGCTTCCCCACTCACACTTTTTCGTTAGGGTCAACGCGCTAAACTCGGGTGACAGAGTCACGATTCGGAAGGATTCAAAGAGCGGAACCCGTTTTCTTCTCCAGGTCCAAAGACATCCTCGAAGAAGTACCTGAAGCTGTATAATCAGAAGGATAGAAAACCGTCAGAGAAGAATCGTTCATGGTAGAGATCACTTTCTACGGGGGAGCCGGCGAGATCGGTGGAAACATGATCCTCGTACGTGACGGAGACTCGAGGATCATGCTGGATTTCGGCATGAGCCTGGGAGAGAGGGGACGGTTCTTCTCGGAACCCTTCTTGTCGCCCAGGAACGAAAGTGGGCTGATCAGTCTAGGAATCATTCCCGACGTCGCTGGACTGTACAAAGGAGAAGGGGAAGTACCTGCGGACGCTATCTTCCTTAGCCACGCCCACATAGACCATTCAATGTCTATCTCTCTCCTAAACCGTCAGATACCGGTTTACTGCGGCGAGACCACGAAGATGATTCTGGAGGCCATGTCGATAGCTCGTCCAGGAGGCTTCGAGAACGACCTTGAGGGGATACAGTTCAAGACTTTCCGAACTGGAGACAGAGTGAAAATGGGAGGGATAGAAGTGGAGCCGGTTCACGTAGACCATAGCATGCCTGGCTCGTACGGGTTCATTGTTCATACGTCAATCGGGGCCATCGCATACAGCGGCGACTTCAGAGCTCACGGACCAAGATCCGACATGACACAGGATTTCTCGGAGAAAGCGGAGAAATCTAATCCTGAGCTATTTCTATGCGAAGGCACGAACCTCGTCCGCGGCGACTTGCAATCTGAAGCGGAAGTACTGGACAAGGTTGAACATGTGGTTCGAAAGACAAAGGAATTGGTGCTAGCAAACTTCTCGACCGCAGACGTAGACAGGCTGAAAACGTTTTACGAGATCGCAAAGAAGAACAATAGGGTCCTAGCGGTTTCTCTGAGACAGGCATTTCTGTTGCAAACCTTGCTCAAAGACAAACACTTGACCATTCCAAATGTGACGACTGATCCGAACATCGTCGTCTACCAGCGGTCAAAGAAGACCTACTACAAATGGGAGAAGGAGGTCATGAGCAATAGCACGGTAAAGACCTCGAAAGACGTCAAGGACATGCAGGGAAAAGTGATTCTTGCCGCCAGCTCCTATGATATGAACGAGGTTTTGGACATCAAGCCTGGTGCGGGCGGAGCGTTCATCAACAGCAGCTCGGAACCGTTCAACGAGGAAATGGAGATCGACCACGAACGATTCGTCAACTGGCTCAACCATTTCGGACTCCCAATGTACCAGATTCACAGCTCAGGACACATGATGCCCACGGAACTACGGGAAACCATCGCGAAGATCAGTCCGAAAACGCTTGTCCCGATCCATACAGAACAGCCACACCTCTACGAACTCTTCATCAAAGACTTGGCCAAGGTTCACCAGCCCATCAAAGGATCCACGTGGACGGTGAACTAGAGAAACGCGCGAACCGAGCACGAGAAGCGGCAGAATTTACCGACGTTTCAAAGCCTCCAATGGTGAGAATGTAATTCTCCGGGCGTTGAAGTGGGAAGACCTCGACGATTGTGTAGCTTTCATCAATGATTTGGTCGGAGAAAAAGACAGTGAGCCAAACCTCGGAATAATGGCTGATAGAAAACAGACGAGGGAGGAGGAGGCAGAGTGGCTTGCGACCCAGTTGACCGGGATTGAGAAGGGCAAGATTGTGAGCGTTGTTGCAGAAGTGCGGGGACGATTGGTAGGAAACGGATCAGTCACAAGAGGGTCCTATGATGACACCAAACGCCATGGATTCCTCGGGATAGCCATCTCAAGGAAGCATAGAGACCGGGGGATCGGCCTTGAGATGATGCGGACTCTGGTTCGGGAGAGTCGGAGGGTGGGGCTGAAGACAGTTCAGCTGGAGGTCTTTGCAAGCAACCGACGTGCTACGCATGTGTACGAGAGAACCGGGTTCAAGGAAGCAGGCAGGATACCGAAGAAGATGCTGAGAAATCGGAAATTCATTGATAGTATCGTCATGGCCCGAGAATTGTGAGGATCAGAGCCCCTTCCTTACAATTGCGAACCGTTCCAGCTGGCGATGGACCTTGAATCCGGCTTTGAGATACATGCTCAACGAGCCCTTGTAGTTCTCTTCGGCCCAAGGAGTCTCCCAGGCTCGCTTGACGGGATTGGTTGTAGGATAACCCTCCGCAATCTCTAACCTGTCTCGGCGAAACATGTCGCAAGCTGCACTCAGAAGTGCCCTGCCTACACCTTTTCCTCTATGACCGGGGGCCACTAGGAAGCACATGATCGAGCCGATCGGCTCCGCGGGATCGTCTACGACGGTAGCATATCTCCGCATGTTAAGGAAGTTAGAGCGAGCCTGTGCATTACACCAACCAACCGCTCTCCGATTTGCGATGGCCAGCAAGCCGTGGGCTTGGCCTGATCTGATTCGTTCGGCACGTGCCGCTCGATGAGCAGGCCCGGCTTTGGCGGACGAATCCCACTCGTCACCGGGCGTGTCGTAGAATCCGCAGTAGCAACCAGACCATTCTGGAAAATCGGTGAAAGCGTCCTTATCAAAGAAATTGAGATACTCGTCGAGGAGTCCCGGCGTGAGCTCCAGAACCTCAACTTTCACCGTGTGACTCATATCTCTCTCATGTTTCTCTGAGAGAGTATAAGGGCCGCCTTTGAGGACTTGTGGTTCTGTTAAGTCTTCATTGAACGAATTGTCGTAGTTGTGGGTCGTTGACTTAACTTGCCTCCATCGACTTTGAGGATTAGGGTCGCATTCTCCGGTTCCCGTTCCTCTACCATTGCTTCACCTGGAGGCCCGTTGGGGCTGAACCTCAGCCCTCTCGCAGCTATGTTTCTAGCTGCGTTCTCGTCCCTGTCTAGGATGGCTCCACAGTGTGGACACCATAGTCTTCGCTGGGTGCTCTCTAGGGTCTTGTACCCGCATACCGAGCACCGCTTGGACGTGTTCCTAGCAGGAACGTAGATTACCCTCACTCCTTCCCATCGTGCCTTGTACTCTATCTGTCGCTGCAGTTCTCCATAGCTCCAGCTGTTCATTCTCGCTCGATAGCTTCTGGATTGTCCGTTACCCTTTCGATAGAGCCTTCTCATCCCAGTTAGTCTTTCCATGACTATACCATATCTTCTATTCTTAGCCTCGTCAACTACTCTCCTGGACACGTTGTGGATTAGTGGCTGGACACGGTTCCTCTGCTTCCTTCCATACTTGCCATGGACTCGTTTTCTTATTCGGGAATCGTTTCTCTTGAAATGGCTGTTGACAAAGCGATAATCGGATTTGATCCTGGTCGCTTTTAACATGTCGAATCTTCGAACGATCTGGTCTGTTGATGCGACCGTCACATTGTCCAGATTACGGTCTATCCCAACGTATCCCTCCGGTTTGATGTCGACCGTTTCTTTTGAGTAGCTTATGCTGAGCGAATGCGGGGTCAGCGTGACCGAGCGAACGTCATGCCCGGAGAGGACTTGGAGAGTGTGATTGTTCAGCTTAACATAGATGTATTGTCGTGGGTTGAGAGGCAGTCTGAGAAGATCACTTTGGATTTTGAACCCGTAACATGTGGTGAGCATAAGCTTCCCAGCGTATGGAACGCTTGTACGAGGGTTCTTTCTCTTGGCCTTTCGATAGTTGCGGAGTATTCCGGTGGCGCTGCTGATCGCCCCGAGTCTGTAGTAGCTGAGCGTACTGGGACTGAGTCTATTATACGATCTCAAAGAGAGAGTCATAAGACTTGAAATATTCTCTTCTATTCCAAAAGCCACGCATTCGTTCACCATGCGTCTGAACTTGTCCAAGAGGGATAGAAGTTCGTTTGAAGCCTGATGTTTCTGTCTGACTGTCTTCACCGCCAGCACAGGGCACGCCAGACGTGGAAAACGGGCTCTCTTGCCAAATATCACAGAGAGGATGGCGAACATAACCGCCACCCAGAACCAATTTCATTCAGGACTAGATTGGACAAGCCCATCAATCCGACAAAGAATTAGCAAGGCCTAGAGATACAGGGAATCAGCTCGTCGATAACTTGTTGTTCGGAGCAGTTTGTCTTGACTTGAAGGTAGTGATCACAACTACTGCGATTACAATAACTGAAGAAGCGAGAAGGGTCCGTATCGTCAGTTGTTCGCCAGCAAGGAAATATCCGAGGAGAACGGCAACGACAGGATTGACGTATGCGTAGGTGGACACTCTCGCGCTCGTTGTCTTTGTCAGAAGCCAGACGTAGGATGAGAAGGCTATCAGGGAACCGAATACTATCAGATAAGTGAACGAGACAAGTGATAGGAACGATACGTTACCTGGTTGAAAACCAGCCCATTCTCCAGAGACCACTGAGACCACGAGGAGAAGGGCTCCACCGGCTAACATCTCCATTCCACTGCCCAGCAATGGCGTCTTTGGCAGAGGTGCCGTTCTAGAATAGACCGACCCAATTGCCCAAGAGAGCGAGGCGAATATCAGAACTCCAGCCCAGAGAGAGTTCAATCCGCCACTACCCGCGAGGTCGCCAGGTCCTACCATCAGAACAACTCCCCCGAAGCCCAGGACCAGGCCGAGAACGACGTGAAGAGTTGGGACGATACGGTCCTTTCGCAACAGCTCCAAGAGAGCCATCCAGATGGGAACTATCGTGATCAATACCGCAGCCAAGCTGGAGGGAATCACCTGTTCGGCCTTCGTCACCCCACCGTTTCCCCCGAGCAACAGTAATCCCCCAACAATGATCGCGGCTTTCCAGTTAGCCCATGTTGGACGTTGTGCTCCTCTCAAACGGATCCAAGCGTAGAGCACTCCCCCTGCAATCACGAAACGAGTTGAGGCCATCAGAAACGGTGGGAATGTTTCGATAGCGAAACGAATCGCTAGGTAGGTGGACCCCCAGATCGTGTAGATCGAGAGGAATGCAAGAGCGATTCGCAATCGCACCGTCAACACCGGCAATGCTAGCCCTGGTGACAGAGCCGGCTGTGACGTTCCGGATAAACCATGTCCGCGATAGGAACTCTTTTACTCCATAGCCAGTCTTACGAACAGTGAGCTGTATGTTCAAACAGATTGACTATGTGATGATCGGAGTATCAGACATGGACAAATCAGTTGGATTCTACAAGGATACACTCGGCATGCCTCTGAAGTACGAGACCAGCGAGTGGACTGAGTTTCAGACCGGGGCTACTACATTTAGCACTTCACTTGTCAAAGCCTCGGATCATCTCCGCGACCCCGCAGCGAGAGATGGTTTCCAGAACATCAACGATAGGCTTCACTGTTTCTGATCTTGACAAGACGTACCGGGACTAAAGGCGAAAAACGTGAGATTCGTCATGGAACCAAAGATGCGAGAACAGGAAGGAGTCAAACTCGCTGTCTGCCTCGACCCAGACGGCCTAGAAATATCTATGTCAGAAACTGTGAAACAGTCAATGCGGGCCGAAGCGCACGCGAACTACTGACCTCTGTCCAAAACCGGCGATCGTCATGACGCTGCCGAAAGCCTAACTAGAATTGTCAAGCGTGTCAATCTCGGACGCCCCAGTGACGCTGAAGGATGGAAGAGGGGTTAGGCTCGCGACATACCGGGACGAGGATAAAGAAGGACTTGTGTCCATGTATGCTAGCATGTCACCTGAGGCTATCAAGTGGGGCTTGCCTCCCTACGACCGCGCCAGGATAGAGCGCTGGACGTCCGACCTTACAAACAGGATCATCCTAATCGCCCGATTGGAGGAGAGGATTGTCGGACACTTGCAAATATTCAGAATTCCCGACGAACGGCGCAAAGGCGTCACGGAACTTTTCATTTACATCCACCAAGACGTTCAGAACTTAGGGCTGGGAACCATGATGATGAAGAAAGCGATCGAGCTGGCGAAGGAACGAGGGTTCCATAGAATTGGACTGAGCGTGGTTGCGGATAATCATAGGGCTATCAATGTCTATCAGAAAGTTGGCTTCAAGAAGGAGGGTATTGCAAGAGAGACTTTCTTCGGGGAAGACAATCGCTATCATGATGAGGTCGAGATGGGCCTCCTTCTCCGATGATCAGCTAGCGAGTTCCAATGTACAAGCCCCGGCCCATAAGCCCCTCCGGATCGTAAGTTGCTTCAAGCTTCGCACTCCGAAACGCGTCAAAATACTCGTCTTGAGTGAAAATCCCCAACTCAAGTCGTTCAACAAAATGCTCAACCCGTCTCGGCGTGGCGACGAGATGGTGCATGTCCATTACAGATAATCTCCCCCTTCTCTTACTGATGTTCATACGAGCGATCTTCAGCTCGGGCCGGTCTACGAAATTAGCGTGAACCGATACTTCCCGCCACTGTTGAGGGGTAAACCAAGGTTCTACAATTAGGACTCCGCCAGGCTTGAGGTGTCGGGACATGTTCCGAATCGCAAGACCCAGTCTCTGTTTGGTTTTCACGTGGCCGATAGCGCTGAATAGACATGTGATAGCATCGAATCGTTTGTCGAGCTTGAACGAAACCATGTCACCACGATGGAACAAAATGTTAGGATGCTTCTTCTTGGCGAGTCGCAGCATTCGCGGGCTGAGATCTAGTCCTTCGACTGAATAGTCGTTTTTCAAATAAGTAATATGGCTGCCGGTTCCACAAGCGACTTCGAGCAGATTATTGCCGGTGGAATGCTTGTGTTCCTGGATCAGCAGGTGAAGTTTTGCTGCTTCTTTCTTGTAGTTCTTGAACGAGTAGATCTGGTCGTAGAGTTCTGCCGAACGATTGTACAATTGGCGATGTTGAGAGAAGTTGCTTGTGGCAGATATGGCTTGGGTAGACTGCCTATGGGTGCAGCGGCAGAACCATCGCGTCCTCTGGAGCTATCAATCCGATCGTGACTAGCTGAGTGACGACTTCGAGTATCTGCATCCGAATCTCGGCGGGAGAGACTTTCTTTTCCATTGCGAGTTCTGATGTTAGCTCGTCGATTGTCTTGTTTCCATCGCTTTTCTCCCAGAGACTGGCGATGTCATCGTTCCCAAGGTACCGTGAATTCGCCTCGTTAATCAGGACAATTGTCCCGTCAGGGTTTTTGGCAATATGCCCCTTCTTTCTAGGCTTGAAACTGGCGGGGTCAAATTCGATAGTCACCGGTTCCTGGTTGGATTGTAGACGTTCTCGAGCTGCGGCACTCATCTTGTCAGGCGTCCAAGGTGGATCCCAGACTATATCGACATCAGCTTGCTTGACGCCGGGTATCTTCTCGATTAGTTCCTTAACCTGATGACTCAAGTAAGCGCTGGCGGGGCAGCCCGTAGCCGTGAGGGTCATTCGAACCTTCACTATGTTATTGTCTATGGCGACGCCGTAGACTAGACCGAGATCGACTATATTGACTGGTATCTCGGGATCGTAACAGTTACGGAGCACATCCATCACCCGACCAACAGAGAGCTCTTCGCTCAAGGACTGCAACCGAGGGTCCTGATGGCTGATCCACCTAATAGAGCTATTCGCCCATCAGACATACTAGGTGGGTCACTGGACAATGATACGTGGAGGCCCGGGGATATTCAAGTCCCATACATGTATGTCGCACGTGGAAAGTGNAGAAGTGCTCGAGGACAAACTCGTCGACCATGACCAGAGATTNTGATTTTCGAGAACCATTGAATAGTCTGTAGAGGCCGGCGCTGTCCAGTTGAAACTCGCAAAGCTCGTANCATTCAGATGCCATTGCCCCACTGACCGAGGTCCGACCGTCCAAAAGATACTACTGGTCTGTGGATCGGTCAAATCGACCTTTACAGAACCGGTCGTGACATTGAAGCTCCACATATACGAATGGGACTGAGTCAGAGTCAAAGTGAATGTCGGCGCCTTGGTNAATGAGGCGTTGTCACTAAAGATTAGAGTCGGCGCATACCCGCTGGGGCCGCGTGGGTTGCGCGGAATCGCTGATTGTTGTGAACCGGGAAAAGGGAAGGGCAGGCTTCTAGCTAGAAGAAGCAGAAGTACGAGCACGAGACTTGAGATACCTAGTATCCTCTTGGTATCGTGGGAGACCATCATCTAGTCCTTTTTCGGTTTCTTCGCCTTCTTGCTCGGATATCGTCGACCAAGTTCGGCGAGCTCGCTCTGCCAAGGACGATTCATGTATTCACCGAGAATTCCGCCTCCCTCGGGGTTGGGAAAGCTGACTGGATGTTTTTGGAATTCTTTTTCATTCTTCCGCTGGTTCTGAAAGAGATAGAGCGCGACTATTTCGGAGCTCACCCAGACTCCGAGTAAGAGGGCCCCGCTGTTGAACGGGTTAAGGTTGTACAAGAGGGAGATTAGGCCGGTCGCCATGAAAGCTAAGAGTACGGACCCAATGGCCTCGCCTCCCTTAGGGCGGAGCAATACTCTCTCCACTATGACGTAGGCACGCAATGCTAAGAAGATTTCTCAAACAAATCTCCTACGATACGAGCTTCAGAGTATTCGGTTGAGCCTGTCATAGGCAGCTGGGAGAAGCCGGTTTTCAGCATCGATCAGAGGTTTGAGCTCTCCCGATTTCAATAGCTTGGCGATCCCGGTCCCAGTCGCGAGTTTTCCGTGACGCCAGCTTCGTAAGATAGGGCCGTACTCTCCCTTCAGGCTCTTTGTGACACTCTTGACTACGTTCTGGCCTTTCTCTGACTTACTCTCTACTTCCACCTCGAAGAGTCGTATCTTTTGATCGTCGAAGTCGTAAAGCACTGAATCAATGTCTAATTCTGCTAGGACGGAAGAACCCTCATGGCCGAGGGTAACATCACGTACCTGCCGTTGTGTCTCGCGATGTTGAATGGGAACGAGGCCTTTGGTCTTCAATAGTTCAATCGGGTCTGAAGGAGTTATCTGGCCTGTAGGACTAGAAGGTTGATGCGGGATTTTCAGCTCGGAAACCACTTTTTCAATAGTTCCATGTGACCAGGGAACTTCCATCTCAGATCGGACCATTCCACCCCAGAGAGTTCGTCTAGGATGGGTCTTCATGGTAATCCAGCGATCCTGGTTGTCCGTCCGTATTCTCAGATTCAACTTGCGGTGCGAGAGAAAGTGGTTGGGCGTGTCGAAGTATGTGTCGGCAAGAAACTTCGTCTTCTCACCAACCAATCGATAATCTCCGACGCTTTTCTTTTCAGCAATCTTTCTGACAATTTCCTCAGGATGATCTGAGAGTATGAGGAGGATCGATTCGATCTCGCGGCCGAAACCGAGAGCTTGAGGTAGCTTGACCATCCGAGTCCAACTCATGGTTTGAACGGAGAAAGTGTGGTTACTGAACTTTATCTGACTCACCNAAACCTGCNATAGGGACAATTGACAGAGCCCAAGAGAGGAAGGAGACAACGNCGTGCTTTCTCGGANGACAAAGAAGTCGAGACTAAGATGGCAACTTCGCCAACATCCGTTCGGATCCCATCAAAGACAGCGACTTCGACAAGCATCGACATTTTCATACTAAGGCATGGAGAAGCCGGAAACCGAATGACAGTTGCAGAGAAAGATTCCGAACGACCCCTAACACCGGAAGGCCGGGCCGCGATGCAGAAAATTGCCAGGTCATTGAAGGCAATCGGATTGCAAACCGATCGAATCTATACAAGTCCGTTGAGAAGAGCTCAAGAGACCGCTGAAATTGCGGCCAGGGTCCTCAACGTCCCAACATTGGAAGAATGGGACGAATTGAAACCAGATGGAAGTAAGGCAGCACTCTATCGCAAACTGGCAAGACTCGAACAAGACTCCAGACCAATCCTTGTGGGACACGAGCCTTACCTGACCTCGATGATTGGAGAGATCATCGGGACCACGAGTGCCAAAATTGTTCTGAAAAAAGGAGGCGTCGGAAAAGTCCGAATAACATCATTTACCCCTAGAGTCTCCGGCGAACTCCGCTGGCTTCTAACACCGAAAATCATCACTAAGATTTCTTGATAAACCCAAAACGAATCACAATGACTCCGCCGAAGTAAAACGGAAACGACGGGCGGCCCATAGCCAAGTTTGAAAGTCTCCGTGATAGACCTAGGCTACAACTCGCTAAAACTGGTGAACTACGAAGTCAGGCGGGACAAGTCATTCATCGCGTATGGACAGCAATCAGTCCTCGCGAAAGTTGGAGAAGGGCTCGATCAGACAGGCTTCCTTGGAGACAAACCCATCCGACGAACTCTCAAGGCCCTGAAACAGTTCCGCGCAATTGTAGACCTCGAGGAGTCAGACCATGTCCTCCCCGTCGCGACCAGCGCGGTTAGGGAAGCAGGGAACAGAGAAGAATTTCTCAAAGCAGCGTATCAAGAGACAGGATTTAGGTTCAAAGTACTATCCGAAAAGGAAGAGGCAGTATACGCGTTCGAAGGAGCCAAGAGCGCCACTAGCGTTCATGCTGGCTTGTTCTTCGATCTTGGAGGCGGAAGCTTGGAAATGGTCACCTACTCGGAGCCAACGATCAGAAAAATCCTCTCAGTTCCTCTCGGAGGACTGAGGCTAACTGACCTTTACGCCAAGCCAGGCGGATCTTACACAAAGAAAAACTATGCCCGGATGAGAAAACGGATTCTCGAACTTCTGCCGGAGAAAAAACATCTTCCAGCTTCAAAGAACCTTGACCTGGTGGGTGTCGGAGGCTCAGTCCGCGCGATCGCTCGGTATGACCAGATGCGAAGACAGTATCCTCTAAACAAGCTACACAATTATTCGATGAAGAACAACGCCGTGGAATCGGTACACCGCTCTCTGCGCAGAATGGGCCTTAGGACTTTAAGAAAGAACCCTGCGATTGGCCAAGAGAGAAGTCAATCAATCATAGCCGGGTCTCTAGTAGTTCACCTGCTGATGGAGAAGATTGGGTTTCGCAAACTCATCGTTAGCACGCATGGTCTTAGAGATGGAGTGCTCTCCGCTTTCCTCGAGAGCCCAAGCTCGTACCGTCAGGGACTCGTAAACAGGGTTCTGATGCGCGAAGGGACGCTGATTCGCGCGAAAGCTTCCGCCCCGGAGAAGTTGGCGAAGTCGCTGTTATCGCATAGAAACCTGACCAAGAGGGAGTATGCGATCCTTTCAGAGGCTCTCGATCACGTCTTGCCCGACCTTCCTATCTACAATCCGGAGACCTTGTTCTACATTGTTTTGGAGGCTGATAGCGTACTGTTACACCAGGACCAGCTCATCATGGCCTTGTCTGTTGCAAGAGCGATGGGAATGAGGCGGACAGATTGGGCTCAGGCGAGCTACAAGCGGCTCCTCGACAAGAAGAGCATGGAGATGGTGAAGAAAATTTCGGTCCTGATACAGCTTGCTCAGCTCCAACAGAAGACGGACATCCATCTGTCCATTAGTTCTGAGCGTGGAATCCCTCGGCTTCACATAGCCCAAGGCAAGCAACCTATTCCAAAAGTGCTTATGAAAGATGTTCTTAGAGACCTCGAAGACCTGGAAGGCGCCTTCAATCTCCAACTTGCCATGTAGCCACCGAAGAAAACCTAAGTAGCCTCACATCTCGAACCCAGCCTTCCCTTGATTACTCGCGACTCTTTCGAGAACGAGTACGACAAATTCGTGAAAGCTCTGACTCGGAGAGTCAAGGCCTACCTTCGAGATCCAAATGCTGAGAATGTTCACCGGCTTCGAACCGCGACTCGCCGTCTGCAAGCCGCCTTCACATTGCTTCCTAAGACGACACGGAACCAAAACAAAGNGCAGAAAGCCATGTCTCGTATCAAGAAGTTGATGAAAGTAAACGCTAGCGTGAGAGACCAAGACATTATTCTCTCGAAATTGTCAATGTATAAGCAGAATCGCACATTCGAACGACTGACAGAGGATCTGAGGAAATCGCGCAGGTCCCATCTGGAGCAAGCGAAAGAACTAGCAATGTCTATTCAGAAAAATACGGGACTTCGCGTAAAAACGACGGACCTTTCCGACTCATTACTGGAGAAAAGATACAACAAGGTTGTGAGAAAACTGAGCTCGAAGATTACCAGTGAGCTGCCGTTAGTAAGAGAGGACCAATCTAAGGTAGAGGAATTACACATCGTCCGAAGAGATTGCAAGCAACTCCGTTATGTTTTGGAAATGGGCGAATTTTCTAAGCCGCCGAAGCCGCTTGTAACGCTCCGTTCTTGGCAAGATCTACTTGGCGCGATACGGGACCACGATGTGATGCTCGCGTACCTTCGGGGACTCACCAAATCCTCGGAAATACAATTGGCGTTAAACACTGAAACCGAGAGTAGGAACAACAATTATCGAAAATTCGTCGAGGCCTCGAGAGAGAATCCAATTTCTAGATTTGCTGGCAAGCCTTGAGATCGTTCTAGTTCGGCAGGCTCATCAGCCACTGGTTCTTGGTCAGGGTCGTGGGCTCCAGTGAGTACTCTTCTATGAGATAGTTCGCCATGGATGCCACATCGTTGATGCTCAGCGTTTCAGTTCTCGGAGAAGGCGAGTTCAGAACATCCTCCACCTCCAACTGGTACAGCTCGTGGCCTCGATGCGTGCTCCTATCCATCATCACCGCGTACTCCCGGTTTCCCCCGTTCCGCTCAACCATGAAGTACTTCCTCCTCCTCGTGAGAATCTTGTAAGGCATCTTCAACATGTCCTGCCGAAGAGGCTCCTCAACTTCCCGCCTCTTTATCACGTTACCCAGTCGATAGGGATCTTGGACGACCTGAAAGTTCTCCTTGACCGTCGCGGACCTTGCTTGACCACTAGTTTCGAATCTCAGATATTCATGCGTGGGTACCTGAACGTAGTGGTATAGCTTACCTGTCTCCATGACATTCGGGTAAGAGTCAGAGAGTTTGAACCCTTCGATTTTTCCTTCAGATAGATCGTTTCTTATCCTGGGGAAAATGTCCTGGTCTTCTGCGTCAAGCGCAACTTTTGCTTTGATCTCNGTGTTGTGGCTCGGTTCCTTGTATGCTTCGCCCGATTTCCTAGCGCGGTCTTCGACGAGATTGAAGATCGTGGCTTTCTTGGAAATGCCCTGTTCCGCGTTTTCTTTCCTGAGGAGACCGTGGATTTTTCTGACCAATGGAGAACTTGTTCTGCCGGGCGGAATCTTTAGCTCAACAATGGCTCGGTTCGAGGCCCCTAGCATTGTCCCTGCAAGTCCCTCGAATGTGAAATACCGGACATCTTCATCCATTGTAACCCGCGCTCCTTGATCACTTTCCAGAAAGTGATTCCTAGAATAGCTCGCGGCTGCATAGAGGCCCAGTTTGTGTGGAATCCCGACTTGGCCGAGCCGGCTCATTCGCTTTACCCTCGACAAGATTTCTTGAAGAGGCAGCATCTCGTTCCGTCGTTTGTGTCTGATGAAGCGGCCGTGTTCTGATCTGGTGTTCTTTACCTCGAAAATCCATTTGTCGCTCAGCTTGAGTTTGAACCGTTCCTTGAACGGTTTTTGCTCGTATCTCCTTCCTCTGATCGAGTAGGTGAATGGGACTTCGTGCTCCTCATTGTTGAAGTACAGTGTTTGGTTGACGGGGTTGGGAAAACTGTTCAGGCTCATTAGCTCGAAAAGGCTGAGCTTGAATCTCTCAGCTTTGCGAGCATCGATGTAGTACCGAATTTCGGCTCTGACTTGACTTTTCAGATATCGCAGCTCCTCTAGCCATTGTCTTCCTTGGAAACGTTGGGAAAGAGAATTTTCAAGACTCGGGCCTCATAAACTAACTGAGCCTCGAAATGGGTGTTCACAAGTACCGGGCTAAACTGCTGTCCTCTGTAAACTCTGGAGCTTCTCAAGGGCNCTGAACTCCGGATTCGCCGCCGGCAACTGACTGTTTGGCAAAGGGCCCAGCCTATCTATTCGCTATCGTCGCCTTGAACTCTCAGGATTTTCCGAACGGCTCTTCTGTCTGGGATAATGCTGAGATTGGAAATCTTAGATTCCCAATACACTCGCTCTGCCTCTGTGGACCGGANTCTACCATTCCACTTCTCCACGTGGAAGTAGTGAATTCTCTGTCTCTCGCCATTGGTCGCTGTGACCAGACTCTTCTGTACAAGTTTAGCCTTCTCGACGTCGACTCCGAGTTCTTCCTTCATCTCTCGTTTCAAAGCATACTCCAAGGTCTCACCGGGGTCCACGTGACCGCCGGGAATCTCTATCAATCCCGGATCCGCATCGTCGTCATCTCGCCTTTTTTCTACGAGGAACTTTTTCCTCTCCACCAAGATTCCATCCACGCAGTCAGCGATCGTTCTTCTATGACTTTGGTCTCTGTCCACATTCTCGTTCGTCCATTCTGTCCATAGAACGTCCATGCCAGCTTTTCTCATCTTACCATCACGAATTAGGTTCAGCGCACGCGCTTTGTTGTACTTCGACCAATTGGCTCTCGACCTACGCGGAGTAAATCGTACACCNAGTCTTGTTTGGCCGATTCGCTTGACTCTACTGTCAATCCAGCCATAGCATATCGCCTCTTCAACCGCTTGGTCGAGGAAATCTCTGTATGAAATTAGTGGTGTTTCGGAGAGTTTCTTATCGTAGAGAAGCCAGATTTCTCTTGCAGTTTGATGATTCCTTGCTAGCCATGCTCGCCACTTGTCTCGCGAGGAAAAATTCAATTTCTTACTCTTGGCAGGCGTGCGGGTCCAATCTCCCAGGGAAGAGATCCGAATGCCTCAGACGAACCAGAGGGAGGGCAATAGGGTTTAGCTAGTAGGGAGAGCAGAGCCAGAGTTTTCTCGATTTTCGGATGAGGGAGTGCTCGGCCGCTCTTCGGCGCGCGAGACAGGATCCGAATTCGAATGCGAAGGCTCGTCATTCGGTGTCTGGTCCAGCTTGCCAGACTCATGCCCCTCACACCACTTCGTAAGCGCATCGACAGCAGCTTCGCTCAGGGAGCCTCTACCATACCCATAGACGTTCATAGCCAGCCTTCTGAATCTCTTGTCCAGCTCCTCGGACAGGTATACCTTCAGCTCGGCCATCGGGTAGTCATCTCCTTCTCACTATAGGGACAAAGGGACATGGCTATGCACCCGGCGTAACGGTGAGAGGCGTCGGGGAGTTAGGCCACGGGCTAATCCGTGGGTAAGCTAGTCATCTCTTGGAAAAGTGGTTTTGAGATGCCGACCAGTACACAGGACCCGTTCGGCGGCTTTCGGCCCATAATGCCTTCTGTCATACGATTGCTCGTGGGAATCATCGTCCTCATTGTGGTCCAGAGCATTGTCCTGGGTTTCCCAGGAATCACCCAGCTAGTCCCAGGAACAACGTTCAGCATTGCTAGCTTCGTCATCTTTACACTCGGGCTAATAGTTGCCGCGGTCGTCTTGAAATATGGAACACAACTTGCCAACGCCGTATCGGACACCTACAAGACGTACAAGGCTTACGCACCGGTCCTCGCTTGGGTCTTCCAGCTGATGGCTCTATACATCCTCTACAGCGTCATGCAATCAATGGTCATCGGATTCTTCGCAAGCGCACCGTGGGCATACCCGCTGATTTTCCTCGCAATGGCTCTCATACCGACCGTCAAAGTGGTAGTGACAGTTGTGCACGCTCTAGAAGGCCAGAACGCCCACAAACAAACCATAAGCAAAGACCAGTTCTAGCTCAGCACGGCTAAGATCAAGCCATGACTACGAAGTTGGAAGATCCAACCCCCAATATTTCTTTCATAATCATTCCGGTCATTTTATCGACTCGAGCCTTATCCACCTCGGGCCAAGGGGGTAGAAAGAGATTCGATGCCTCGAAAACCCAAATACTCAGTAAAACCGCCTGGATTCAGAGGGAAATTCTACCAGCCTCCTCGGACAAAGGCAGGGGGCCCTCGAAGATGCGCAAGGTGTGGTAAGATGACGGTGGTTTCAAGGCATGGACTCTGTCCAGATTGCAAGAAGATCCTCGGCAAATGGGTGTAAGGGTTCGGCCAACTTATCGTCGGGTACCTCTCCAACCTATGAACTGGGTTTCGACTCTCGTTGTTGACCCTTTTGGCTGTCAAATCTGTCTGGCAGAACTACGCTCCAACACGAGCCGCTCTAGGATTACTGAAGATGTTCAGGGCGATGGTCAACGATTCCATCCGAATTGGTCTAGTGAACGATGCGTCTTCGCTGAGAAAACTCTCACTTCTCTCATATAATCAGCTTGCCCATTATGACTCTCCCAGTTGTTACAAGCTCTGCGCTATTAGCAGAGCAGCAGGCATACTTGCTTCCAGAAAAAAGTCTCTGAAGAGAGGGTTCGCCACAAAAGAACCTATACGATCAAACCACAGCTTGTCTCCTGCTACGGGTTCAAGATAGAGAACGGATACCTGCATATTCCGGTATCGAGAGGTAAACGTTTCAGCATACCCTTAACCAGGCACACGTTAGAGGTCATTTTTCAACCAGGAGTCAAAGTTTGTTCTTTTCACCCTAACCCTGAAGAGATTGAGCCTCTGTATCGCCCGCGACGTTGTCACAGTAGAATGCGCGTCTACCGTAGGCGTGGACCGTAATCTTCGTAATCTTACGGTTGGAAACGACCAAGAGACTCGTCACCACGACCTCTCAGAGACGGTGAGAATCGTCAAGACTACACTGCGGATAATCGCTTCTTTGAGACGAGAGGATACCAGGATAAGAACGGGCATAACGTCGAAGTATGGAGAGCGTAGAACTTCTAGGACCAGTCATCTCCTCCACTCTGCCACGAAGACAATTGTGGCAGTGGCGGCCCAGCGAAGACAAGCAATCGTTCTGGAGAACAGTCAGGGCATACGTTGTCTCTACCGGAAGGGAAACGGTCAAAACAGAAAATATCGAGGTAGAATGAACAGCTGGAGTTTCAGCGAGGCCCAGCGACAATTAGAGTATAAGGCCAGATGGATAGGACTCCCAGTCATTCGTTTGTCTAGGCGTGAGACCGGAGGTTCTAGTGTGTCTTGTCCGAGATGCGGGGAGAGACTCCAATCGGACAGGAGGTTGGGACGTAAGCTCTGGTGTGGTAAATGTCGAATAGTAATGGACCGGGACATGGTAGCAGCCGTTAACCTGTCTCGGCAGGGACGGGTGAGGTTCGCACGTTCCCGGCCTCCCATCATCGAGGCACAAGGCGGAGCAGTTGAAGCAGTGAAGGGGAACCCGACGCCTGCGGTAATCCCTGGAGTCGATGCCCCGAAGCTAACTCAACTAACAAAGAGTTAACAGAACCGGTGTAAGAAATTTCTACATTCAGCCAGCTTTAGTTTCACCCATCTCAACATTGGATTGGAAAGCTCGAAATAGACCGCCAGTTGCATACTTAGAAGCGCAATCATGTCCCAAGAGAAGCGGCTTAGGTTCCGAATTCGGACCCGTGACCAGGAAATCGAGCTTGAAGGAGACTTCGAATATGTCCGAGAGAAGTTCGAGAATCTAGTTGAGAGCTTACGACTCAAAGATGGAGTGGTACCAGCGAGACCGGAACCAGTCCAGACCCTGGAAGCCTCCGAGCCCTCGGACCTACTGAGAGGAATAGTGCAGTTTAGTGGAGAGGGACGACCCTATCTCACTGTCCCCGCGGATTCCCTGTCAGCAAAAGAAGCGCTCGCACTAGTCCTTTATTCAACCCATCCGAAAACATTCGGCGACGACGAACTGAGCACTCTTCTGGGATCCTCGTGGAAGACCACCAGCGGAGCTGTCGTGAGGGCACGAGCGAGTGAACTGAAACGTGAAGGCAAACTGATTGCCGAGAAGGGGTCCTATGTCCTATCTGGAGCTGGGGTCCAATGGGTCACAGGAGAAGTCATCCCAGGCCTCAAGAAAACTATTCAATGAAGAAGAGGATCCNTTCGCGCCTTTCCCTTGATCAAGTTTAATCTAGCACAGTAAACGCGCTATGGGCTGGTATTTTGCAAGTACAAGAAACNGCGACCCCTCCGAAACTGATGGGAATGCAGCTCGTAACCGAAGATGACTACCGTAGGTTCGTCGCCGAGAAGCACCACGTGAAAATAGAAAACGTGGATGTCGAGATAGGTCGACCCTGGCGAATCAAGGAGTTTGGGCCCCCGAAGGATTACAAGCCAGAAGAATTTACTGTCTGGAGCTTTCCCAGTAGAGGCGACTGGGCGACGCATTCTGGTAATTATCGGGGAAATTGGAGCCCCTACATACCACGAAACTTGATCATAAAATACTCCAAACCTGGAGAGCTTGTTCTCGACCAGATGTGTGGAAGCGGAACCACTCTCGTTGAGAGCAAACTCCTCGGCCGAGACGGGATTGGAGTGGATGTCAACCCGGATGCCGTTATGGTAGTGCAAGACCGTCTGAGTTTTGACTACAATACCCTTGATAGACCACGCATCGTGGAGACCCGAACCTATGCGGGCGATGCGCGAAACCTAGATTTGATCGGTGGGGAGACTGTCGACCTTATTGCGACCCACCCGCCTTACGCCGGAATTATCTCGTACAGTGGAAAGCGGATATTGGACGACCTCTCGCGTCTGAAGCTTCCTGCCTATATCGATGCGATGCGGAAAGTCGCGGCCGAATCATACAGAGTTTTGAAAAACAACCGATACTGTGGAGTTCTCATTGGAGATACACGAAAGGGACGACATTACATTCCAATCTCGCTTGGAGTTTTGCAGGCGTTTCTGAGCGTGGGTTTCATCCTCAAGGAGGACATCATCAAGCTTCAACACAAGACGATGACGACTCGACAGAGATGGCGGGGACATAGTTACGACTTCTACAAGATCGCCCACGAACATCTCTACGTATTCAGAAAACCAGCGCTCGACGAGAAAACAGCGCCGCTAAAGTACAGTAAGAAATGGTGGTAATCGGTCGATGAAAGATAGCGTCTTCGGTTTAGATAGACGCCGATCTCGGTTTGACCAATGAGAAGATAGAACCATGACTCTTCCCAATCCCGTTTGATATGAATAGCTCGCGCTTAACTCTCTTACTAAGGGTGAGATACCCCGGGTTAGGAGCGGGAGCGTACCCATGAAACACGGTCTCAGGGGCCGCGTCATACCACGCCCTTGCCTCTGAAAGTGAAAAGCTAACCAACAAGTCTCGATCTACACGCAGCTCTCGTAGTAAACGATTTTCAACTTCGTCAGTTGGTTGGTTGCCCTTAACGAGTTCCACGTATTCCGCGTAGAGTGGGTTTAGCTGGGTTTCTGTGTTGAGCAGGGCGAGGAAATAGTAATAGACCTCATCGGCAGAGCTTGTAAAGAACCAGCCGGGGACATCTGCTTTTTGTCTAACGGGCAGAGTACCACTTGATGAAACCTTTCTCGATCTATCATATTGGAGCTGGCTGATAGTTTCAAGTAGGATGAAACCACTGTCTGGATTGCATAGACCTCTTATCTTACGGGATGGATCAGACCCAATGTATGAGTCAACCTTGAGATCGATTGTCTTCTTCTGGGCGTTTGGCAGATTGAGAATTAGATCGATGCCCTTATCGTAGAACTCCGGGTTGGAATGCACGTCCCGAAGATCCCTGCTATCTTTGTCCTTCGTCAAGTACCGTTTGACTACCGTCATTCCAAACCATTCGAACTTCCTTGCCACGCGAGTAGTATGGACGGAATACTCTGTCAAGAAGACCAGAATGCATTAGAAACTAGAAGACTTATCTCTTACGAGATTTCTTTCGAGGAAACCCTCTAGCCTGAAGTGCCGGGAGTCTTGCTGACGATACTAGCTGAGTTCTCAAGTTGCCTGTTGCGGTACAGAAGGTATCCGCTAGTCAGGCTTAGGCCTGAGAAAATTATGGCGGCAGAGTAGAAGACCGCCTGGACACCACCTAGGTCGTCGGCTATTCCGGCTAGTACGAGGCCGGCGGCTATTCCTGCGCTTAGCATGAGGCTGTACAATCCCATAGCTGAACCCCGAAATTCCTTAGCTGCCTTGTCCCCGATGAACGCAAGGATGGAAGGGACCAATGCTGACCCGAGAAAGAACAAGAATCCAGCAACAATGACGATGGGTCCGACTATGTTGTAGGAGTCAACCCAAGATGTGCCGCGAGGAATGCTGACCAGCGGCCCGAAAACCTCCGGAAGAACTAGAAGGAACCCTATTTCACCTAAAGCACCCAGGGCCATTGTCTTGGTACGGCCGATTTTGTCAGACAACCGCCCGAACAAGAGAGCCCCTGCCCCGAGAAGTACGAGCCCGAGAAGAATGGGGAGTGCAGCCTGTGAAAGATCTGTCTTTCCCATCCTCGCGGCAAGCCTAGGCAAGAAGATGTAGAATCCCAGAACCACCGTGAGAGCGAACCATACCGGAAGGATAGCCGCTACATCGCTTGTGAGGCTAGAATACATCTGTTTCAGACTTCGTTGTTCATGCGCTACGTGTGCAGGTTCACGAAGGATGAGAAATACAGCGACAGCTGAGACCCCGAGAATAGCAGAGACGACTAGGAAACTCGCGCCGAGGTCAGCGGCGAAGATGCTGCTGAACGCGACACCGAGGACTATGCCAACCCCATACCCTCCTAGGTTCGCCAGATCAAATCCACCCATGCCAACCCCACGATTGGTCACAACTGTAAGATCCGTGATCATCGTCAACGAGGCAACCGTTACCATAGCTGCTGCCAAGCCTTCCAATCCGTGGGCACCGCCCACGAGCGCAAGATTGTTGGAAAGCCCGATCACTAGGCTTAGGATTGCGATAAGCCCCAGACCCGCCACGAACACTTTCCTTCGCCCCTTCCGATCGACGTAAGCACCAACGGGTAGAGCTGAAATTCCCTCGACAATAGGATAGATTGCCGTTACACCCGCCGCGAGGGCGGATTGAGTTTTTGGAATCGGAAGGTAGAGAGGAAAGAGGACCAAGATGACGCCGAACCCTATCCGAGTCAGAAAGACGGCAAGATACAGAATGGATAGTGTTCCTAGCTTTGCCAGCCAGCCAGAACTTGCCCCGGGGCTTTGTGCTTGAGGGTCAACAGTCAACGGTTAGACACATTTCTATGGCTCGGCAAGCTCGAATGGGCCGCAGTTAAGACCTTTCGATACTTCGGATCCGCCGTGTCCCCGTCGATCCCGATCTCTCAATTGCCCATCTAGACAGCTTAATTCTGTTCTAGAAAAGTGTCGTGTTTGCCGAGGCCCGCCGAGCCCAGCAAACCCAACTCTAGTCGTTTAGGAGTGTGAGCTTTGGTGCTAGAGAATAGCGTTAGTTTTGGCGGGCTCTACTCAATTTAGTGGACCCATAGAGATCTGTCTTGTATGGTCGAGGTTACTCCTCTTGACCCTAGTTCGTTTCTCAGCAATTCAGACAAGCATCGAGGGACTCGTTTCCCACAGACCATCGACGATGATGTTTGTTTGGAAACAGGTATTGATTTGGGGGATGGAACACATATTCTCTTTAAGCCTGGGATGCGACATTCATCCTACACTTACAGCATATCTCAACGCTACCCGGACGAATGGTTCGGGGCGAGATTCGTTTTGTATCCTCTACTATCGAAACTTTATGGAATTAGTCCCANGCTCCGTAAATCCTCTCCTCGAAGGAACGGCATCTGCGTGTACTTGAATTCCCGAGCTGTACTTCTCTTCAAGTGCCGAGCGCTTGGTTTGTCAAGCGGAGAACNCTCNCGAGTGGCATCGATCCCATCTTTTGTCAAAACTAGAGGAAGAGATTCCATTCTTCGGTTCCTCGAAGGTTTTCAATACGCCGACGGTTCGTTCGTTTGCGGCAACAGTCCCTGTGTTCGTGTAACGACTTCAAGTTGGAGGCTGGCTCAGGAGCTTGACGCGACGGCAAATGAAATTCCAATTCGTCACTCAATAAGCAGAGACCATCCAACAACGGGTTTTAGCCTGCGAATTAGTGGGGAAAAAGGTATCCGTNGGTGGATCCGACTTGTTCCGCTGCTGAATCCGGTCCAGATTTCGAAATTCTTGATTTGGCGTCGATTGTCGGAATGTCCACCCAGACTCTTCTTGCGTCAGAGTGTCGGCCTGTTACTGGGAGATATTTCCCCAACCTCCCTAATGCTCCGCCAATCTCCCAAGGATTACCAAAAGCGTTTCCTTGAGAGCATCGACCTTCTGACATTNTTTGTTCTCCGCAGNGCTTCCTTACCTATTAATGATATAACGAAGGNATCTGTAGGTCGATCTAGAGAAGCCACTCAAGAATCGATTAAGAGGTTAAGAATTGAAGGACTTGTGAGAAACCTATGTTCTTACAAACAACCCTCCTATACTCCTAGCTCCGACGGATTCGAACTCATTGAACGGTTTGAGGAAGCATGGGAAATGATAAGACGAGAGAATTCTAGAATTTTTCCCCTAAAGTCTTATGAGCGGCTTTCAGTTCCACGACTGATTGCCGAGGAACGCCGAGGTTGGCCTGTTTGAACAGGACCCTCGAAAGCTCAGCCTGTTCCTCTGAGAAGGGGAGGCGAGGGAGAGCACCCGGCTGAAGATGGTAACATCTGATACCGGGCTGACGGTCCCTTGAAGGGAGACCGGCCCAGTCGCAGGTTCAAATCCTGCCCTCGGCACCACAGCTTTTCATTCCACACGAGTGTCTATTTGTCCGACTGACTGCTCCACAATCCTTGCAGATTACAGTTGGATGTAGCACATAAGCACTCGTCATCCATCTTCCTTCCATCCACAATTATTGCACTTGTACTTTCTCATCATTCNCCACGCTCTATCCCAGTCCACTGCCTCGTCGCATGTGGGACATCCCTTCAACACGTCTTCTCTTNGTCTCCTACGAAATCGTTTAGAATTGAAGTCGGTTAGAATAATAAGGTCGAGGNAGAACTNAGGTCTCCAAATGAAAANATCCTGATCACTATCATATTTGCGAGAAATGTCGAGTGATTAGTCAATGTGAGCAAAAAAGGAAGCAAACCTCGCGGTCCCAGACCCAACCGATTATTTTTGCCCCATCTTTGAGCTTCTGGAATGGCCCGACTAAACCAATCTGCCAACTGGTGTTCCTATGCGACCCTTGGGCGTGCTAAACTAAATCAGTTGATTTATAAATCATATGAATTAGTTGGGCTCCTTCCTAGAGTGAGTTCTTTGCAATACACTGAGAAATCACATTGTCCACTAGCCTGTACACCCCTCTATCCACTCTTGTAATAACATCGTAATCTGACAGGTGCCTAAGGTAAGACTGAATGTAGTTTTGCGGTTTGC
>JGI25383J37093_10000033_pt1 | contig 22440 bp, 17 predicted proteins | sample GraSoi013_1_20cm_4_FD_37093 | JGI IMG/M metagenome (IMG submission 37093)
CTCCGGCTCACGACGAATCGCTTCCAGGGCGGCGCGGCCCCGAAGTCCGACGTCGCCCAGGCCCAGACGCAGCTCGACACCACGCGGGCGCAGGCCACCGATATCACGGTGCAACGGGCGCAACTCGAGCACGCCATCGCGACGCTGATCGGGAAGCCGCCCGCGGCCTTCAGCCTGCCCCCTCGTCCGCTGGACACCCGGCCGCCGGGTATCCCGGCGGGCCTACCGTCCCAGCTGCTGGAGCGGCGCCCGGACATCGCAGCCGCCGAGCGCCGGGTCGCCGAGGCCAACGAGCAGATCGGCATCGCCAAGGCCGCGTACTATCCGACGTTGATGCTGAACGCCTCGGTCGGATTCGAGGGAAGCTCGTTCGGGAACGTCTTGAACGCATCGAGCCTCCTGTGGGCGGTGGGGGCATCGATCACACAGACGATTTTCGACGGCGGGCGCCGCCGCGCCACGTCCGACGCCGTGCTCGCCGCCTACGATGCGACCGTGGCCGGCTACCGTCAGACCACGCTCACCGCCTTCCAGCAGGTCGAGGACAACCTGGCCGCTCTCCGCATCCTCGAGCAGGAGGCGCAGGAGCAGCGGCGGGCGGTGGAGTCGGCCGNGCAATCGCTCCAGCTCTTCACCAACCGCTACCGGGGCGGAGTCGACAACTATCTCCAAGTCATCACCGCGCAGACCGTGACCCTCACGAACCAGCGCAACGAGATCGACATCCTCCGTCGCCGCATGGACGCCAGCGTGTTGCTGGTGAAGGCGCTCGGCGGCGGCTGGGACGTGTCGGAGCTGCCATGAAGACGAGTCCTCCACCTGGGTGGGCTCCGNTTCCGAGACCCCTGCGGCCTGGGATCACTCCAGGAGCGGCTGCCCAGACTCGAGGACGGGCGGTGGTTCGGCGCGGCGGTACTCGGTCGGCGTCATGCCGGTGATGCGCCGAAACGTCGTCGTGAAGTGGCTCGGCGTCCGGAATCCCACCGACCACGCGATTTCGGCGATCGCCACCGTCTGAGTCGCCAAGAGCGCTCGCGCCTCGTCGATCCGGCGCCGAACCACGAATCGATGCGGGGACACGCCGGTGCTGCGCTTGAAGAGTCGCGCAAAATGGTACGGGCTCATGTGCACCACGGCGCTGAGCTCCGCGAGCCGAAGCTCCCGTCGCAGATTCTCGTCGATGTACGCCGTCACTCGTCGGAGTCTGCACGCAGGNAGGTCGCCGTCCGTCCGCTCCGCAACNGCGGTCGTCACAGGCAGGCTCTGCGGCATGCCGCTCGTCGGTGTCACGTCCACCATACGTGTGTCACTCACGAGCCGGCTGGGTCGCTCTCGGGGCGTCCAACGTCGTCATGACGTCGCCGAGCTGCTTTCGCAGAAACAGCCGGGCGCGGTGCACGCGCGTCTTCACGACGGGGACGCTGAGGCCCAGGACCTCCGCGATCTCGACATTCGACAGGCCCTCGACGTCGCGCAGCACCAGCATGGTCCGGGAGCCAGCGGGCAACTCGTCGATTGCCGCGGTGAGCGCCAGCCGCAACTCGGTCTGGATCGAAGGGTCGTCCACGCGCGCCGACCAGTCGGCCGTGGGCCCGACGTGGCGGCCCCGCTCATCGAAGAGCGGCAGCACCTCGTCCAGGGACACGTCTCGACGCTGCCCCTGCCGGCCGCGGAGTTTCTGGTAGGCCGCATTCGCCACGATGCGGTAGAGCCAGGAGCCGAAGGCCGACTCACCCCTGAAGGTATCGATCTTCCGGACCACGCTCCAGAGCGCGTCCTGCACGACTTCCTCTGCGTCCTGTTCGTTTCCCGTGATCCCCACGGCCAGGCGGTACGCGCGCTCCCCGTACGTGGTGAGCAGACGCTCCGCCGCCGTCGACTCGTGTCGCCTCAGCGCTTCCAGGAGCGCGAGATCCCGGTCGGCACGCCGCCCATCAGCGACGGCGCTCGTGTCGGGTTCGAGAACCATTTCAAGACTCATCTCCATCCTCCCCGCCGAGAGCTCGCCAGCCCTCAATCGCGAACGCCATGTGGCTAGGCTAGGTCGTCGAGCGGGACGCGTCTACCCTACGTTGGTCGGGATGGGTCACTCCCGGCGGAGGTGATTCCAAGTCTCGAGACGAGGCGGACCAGTTCAGCCACAGACCCGGCCTGCATCTTGTGCATCACGTGTCCACGCTGTTCCTTGACGGTGACCTCGCTGGTGCCCAACTCGCCGGCGATCTGCTTGTTGAGTAGGCCAGCGACAACTCCCCTCAGCACGTCCCGCTCGCGCGGGGTCAGGGAGGCGTACCGGCGACGAAGCTCGGTGAGCTCGTGGCGTTCCCCCCGCTCCGCGCGATCGCGCTCGATCGCGTTCCGAATGGCGTCGAGCAGGTCCTGGTCGCGGAACGGCTTCGTCAGAAACTCGACGGCGCCGGCTTTCATGGCCCGGACCGACATGGGAATGTCGCCGTGGCCGGTGAGGAAGATGATTGGTAGCGCCGCCTCCGTGTCGGCAAGTTCTCGCTGGAGGTCCAGCCCGCTCAGCCCCGGAAGGCGCACGTCGAGCACGAGACATCCCGGAGCATCGGGCCGGCGGGCGCGCAGGAACGCCTGGGCGGTGGGAAAGACCTCCACCCCGAGCCCCACGGAGCTGATGAGTCTCCGGAGGCCGTCGCGGACCGCGGCGTCGTCATCGACGACGAAGACGATCGGCGAACCCGGCGTCATCGTATCCCCGGCAGAGCGAAGTGAAACGTCACGCCGTGATTGGGGTTCGGTGTCGCCCAGAGCCGTCCCCCATGCCCTTCGATGATGGAGCGGCTGATCGACAGCCCCATGCCCATGCCGCCGGGCTTCGTGGTAAAGAAGGCGCTGAACAGCTGGTCGACGTTCTTCGGATCGATCCCGACGCCGGCGTCCTGCACGGCCACCAGAACGTCATCACCGTCGTGTGGCCCCGATCGAACCACGAGCTCGCGCGGCCGGTCCTCGACCGACGCCATGGCCTCGATGCCATTCATCACGAAGTTGATGATGACCTGCTGCAGCTGGACGCGATCCGCCAGGACGAGAGGCATCGCCGGCGCCAATTCCACCCGCAACGACACCTGATGNCTGAGCACCTCGGTGCGCACCAGCGCCGCCACGTCGCGGATGACATCGTTGATGTCCACCGTGGCTCTCCGTGGATCGGTCTTCGTCGCGAGCTGGCGGATCCGCTGGATCACGTCCGCCGCCCGGAGGCCGTCCTTCACGATGGCGTCGAGCGCGTCGCGGACCATTTCGAGCTCGGGAGTCGCCCCCGCCAACCAGTTGAGCGACGCGTTGGCATCGGCCACGATGGCGGCCAGCGGCTGGTTGACCTCGTGGGCGATCGACGCGGCCAGCTCGCCCAGTGTCGTGACGCGGGTGACGTGCGCGAGCTCGGCCTGCGCCTGGTGCAAGGCTTCCGAGGCCAGCATGTGTTCCGTGAGGTCGCGGCCGATCACGAGCACGGCCTCCACCCGCTCCGAATCCGGCCGCAGAGGCGAGTAGCTGATCGCCATGTGTCGGCGTCCGAGAGCGGTGGCGAACCACTCCGCGTAGCTGACATCCTCCCCCGCGAAGCATCGATCCAGACTCGGCCTGACCTTGTCCTCGAAGACCTCCATGCCCAGGAGGTCAGCGACGTGCATCCCGACCGCCTTCTCGGCTGGCACTCTCCAGAACCGCTCGAAGACAGGGTTGACCCGTTGATACCGATAATCTCTTCCGATGATGGAGACGCGATCAGGGGAGCTCTCGAACACCTGCCCGGTGAGATACTCCGCCCGCTTCCGCTCGGTGATGTCCGTAATGGTCACGAGCACGCGGTCGAACCGAGCGGACGGCTGTGGGAACGTGATCGTGAACAGCGCGGTCAGCGTATCTCCCTTCAGGCTCTGGAGAACGGTCTCGGCCTCGAAGGACGTCCGCCCCTCCGCGATGGCGATCAGCTCGCGCAGAAAGACCTCTTGGGTCTCTGGCACGAAGACTTTGTGCAGTGAGACCAGGAGCTCATCCTTGCTCNCGGCCGCGAACAACTTGACGGACACATCGTTGACGTCGACGATCCTCACCATCGTGATGGCTTGCTGGACGAACTCCGGGTGCGCGGCGAAGTATTCGCGGAAATCGCGCACCCCCCTGGATCTCAGCTCATCGATCGCGACCTTGACCTGGGAGAAGTCTTCCTCCCAGATCGACACCCCGGTCGAGTCGAAGATATAGCGGTATCGCTGCTCGCTCTCGCGCAGCCTCGCCTCGGCCTCCTTGCGCTTCGTGATGTCGTTGTTGGTTTCCAGGATCGCACGCGGCCGACCTTCCTCGTCTCGCTGCAACGACCACCGGCTGGCCACCACGACCCGGCTTCCATCGGCTCTCGTCTGTACGAGCTCACCTTCCCAGCGGCCGGCACCCAGCAATTCCGCCCGGATTTGCTCGAGCGGCGCAGGAAAGACGGTCTGCATCAGGCGGTGAGGAATGCTCCCGACGGCGTCCGCTGCCGTCCACCCGTACAACTCTTCGGCCGCGCGATTCCAGTAGGTGATCACATCGTTCATGTCACGCACAAAGATGGTGTCGTGCGTGAGATCGAGCAGTCCCGCCTGCTCCCGCAGGGCGGCTTCGGCGCGTCTGCGGCCCGTGATGTCCACCATGACCCCACGCAGCCGCGCTGCGCGTTCTTCGTCGACGACCACGGTCACCAGGTCTCGCAGCCACACGACACTGCCGTCCGCGGCGATCATGCGGTACTCGAAATCGTGGTCGCGTTTCTCGCCTGTTGCCCTTTCGCGGAATGACACTGCCCATTCGCGATCGTCCGGGTGAAGATGATCCTTCCAGAATGTCGGTTCGGACAGCCAGCGGGCGACCGGCTCGCCGAGGATGCGTTCGGCCTGGTTGCTCACGAACAAGAACTGAAAGGTCGTAGCGTCGGCTTCCCAAACAATCCCCTCGACCGAGTTCACCAGGTCCCGGAACCGCTGCTGCGCCGCGACGGCCTCGGCGACGGCCACGTGCAAACGTTCGTTGGTCCGCTGGAGGTCCGCCGTCCGGTCGCGAACCCGGACCTCGAGTTCCTCCCGGGCACTTCTCAGGGAATTCTCCGCCCTGCGTCGTGCAGCGCTCATCGTCGCCATGAACGCCGCAACCAGCACGAACAACATCAGACGCGGGGCCTCGGCGACTTCGATCTTCAGTGAATCGAAGGGAGGCGTGAAATAGTAGTCGAACGCCAACATGGCCAATCCCCAGGCCACCAGCGCCGGCCGCAACCCGCTGACCCAGCCCGTGATCAAGATCGCCACGAGCAACAGCTGAGCGCCACCGAGCACCACCGGTCGCAGCCATAGCGCCAAGATCACTGCGGCAGTCACGCACAACACGGCGACGGCGTATCGGACGACCGCGAGCTGCGCGATGTCGCGTTGCATCTGGCTTCCCCTCAGTCGCGACCGGTGGATTTCACCAACGGAACCCCCCGTCGCTTGCCCTTGGTGCCGCGCTGGCTTACCGGTACTCCTCGTCCCGTGTGTCGAACACTTCGCCGGCCTCCTCGTAACGCCCGAGCGGTCGACCGGCAAAGGTGATCGGCGCCTCGAGGGCCGATTTGAACACGGCCGTCACGCGGAGGCTAGGGCCGTCCGTACAGCGTCGAGAAGGGTAGCGCTTTGGAAGGGCTTCGTGAGGAACGCCACCGCGCCGGCCTGGAGGGATCGCTGGCGCGTCTCGTCGTCGCCGTGAGCCGTCAGAATGATGACAGGGATGCGCGAGCCCGTGGCGCTCAGATGCCTCAGGAGGTCGAGACCGTTCATTCCGGTCATCCGCAAATCGAGCACCACGCAGCCGGTGTTCTCCCGATGGACAGTTTCCAAAAAGGTTTCCGCGGATTGAAACGTCTCGACTCGGAAGCCCACTGACGTCAGGAGATTCCTGAGCGACCGACGCAGTGATGCGTCGTCGTCCACGACGCAGACCACCCGCCCGTTGTCTTGGACCATCTCGACTCCTAGCCTCTATCCTAGTTTGCGCGCGCGGAAAGCGTCTACCCTACCTTGGTGGGGTGCGGCCACCGCGACAGTCGAGTTTCTCGAGCTCGACGTGCACCGACCTGCAAGGGTTCGACCGGGCCCTTCGCGACTCACCGGCGCCGCCCGGCGCCTGTCCCCGGTCTTCGCCGCCTTCATGTGTCGAATTTCTGAGGAATCGTCCGTTCTCAGACGCCTCGTCGGCGCCTTGTCACAGCCGGTTCGTGTGGCGGCGTCACGCGAGCAGGGGTTCCCGCTCGGCTGTCGCGTTCTTGCGGAAGAAACTGGGATGCGCCCGAGCTCGTCATAAGAGTGCTGTGGACGATGCGAAGCGATCGCTGGACGACCAGTGGAGGATGACATGGCGAAGATTCGCGCGCTCTCGATCGTGGTACCCCTGGGCCTCGCCCTCNTGGCGACGGCCAGCCCCGCCCGCGCGTACGTCGTCGAGGCGCTGACCTCGGTCCCCGCCGACGAAGCCGCGGACAAGGAGACCCTGGAGCAGGCGATCCGGGCAGCCGTCGCCGACATCGCGACCCACGCCGTCGCTTTCACGCCGACCATCGTGTCCCTGCTGGAGACCAAGCTGGTCGGCGATCGGATCTACCTGTTGGTGCTGCTCGCGGACGCGGCCGGGGAAGCCGAGATCTTCGAGATCGAGTCGACGCAGCCGGGCCTGCAGCCGCGCTGACGCGGCATGGGTGTCGCGCGCCGCCTGTGCCGGCATCCGTACGCGGTGGGGTCGACCGCCCTCCTGATCGTGGTGATCGTTGGGGGAACCCTGGCGCTATCGCGGCCATGGCGATCCACCGCCGGCGCGCAGGGAAGCGTCCCGGTCCCACCGCAGCTGACCCAGTTCGAAGGCCAGCTGGAGCGCGATCAGGCGCTGCTCGACAACGCCCGGCTCGATCTCAAGCGGTTCCAGGTGCTCGTCACGACGGACGCCGTGCCGCGGCAGCAGCTGGACACCCAGGAATCGCTGGTTCACCAGCTCGAAGGCACGGTCAAGAATGACCAGGGCCAAATCGAGGCCACGCAACAGGACAAGGCGGGCACCGTCAGCTACCTGAACGTGATCACCGTCCAGACGATCGCGCTGACGGACGAGATCACCGCGATCCAGATCCGCGGCCGACGGATGGCGGCCGCCGTCCTGCTCGTCCAGGCCCTCGGCGGCGGCTGGACGGCGGTCGAGCTCCCTTCCTCCGCAGACGTGATGAAGCGGGACGATCCGGCGCCGAGGGCGCCGTGAGACGGCATCGTGCGGCCGTGGAGGCCGTCGTCAGGCGTTACGGCGTTCCGATGTTTGCGAAGAGCACCACCACGGAGTGCGCCTCTGCCCGATAGGTGAAGCCGGGAACAGGCAGGGCTGTCTGCCACTGCCCGATGTCGTCGGGGGAGTCGAGAGACGTGTCGATCCAGCGGCGCCATGGGTCTCGGGCCTCGTCGCCCATCGACGGCAGCTCGAAGTCGAGCGGCTCCCAATACGCGTTCAGGATCAGGTGGACGACCAGCTGTCTGCTCCGGATCTTCGCGGTGAACGCCAGGCTGTGGGACGAATCCCCCCAGTCCGGCTGGTCGAGTTTCACGCCGTGCCAGGCTCGATGCGCGTCCCGGAGAAGCTGGTCCAGGCTCACGTGCTGGCGTTCGGGCTCCACCTCTCGCAGCAGTCGTCGTCCGTTGAGCAGCGCCACGAACCGGTGCACGTCCGCGTGCGTGGCGACCAGCGTCCAGTCGAACCAGCTCGTCTCGTTGTCCTGGCAGTAGGCGTTGTTGTTGCCGCGCTGCGTGCGGCGCACCTCGTCGCCCATCAGGATCATGGGCATGCCGATCGACAACAGCGTGACGGTCAGGAAGTTCTTCACCTGCCGGTTCCGAAGCTTCTCGATGGCCGCATCATCCGTCGGGCCTTCGACGCCGCAGTTCCAGCTCCGGTTGTCGTCGGCGCCGTCGCGGTTGTCCTCGCCGTTCGCCTCGTTGTGCTTGCCGTCGTAGGAGACGACGTCGTCGAGGGTGAAGCCGTCGTGACACGTCACGAAGTTCACGCTCTGCTCGGCTTCGCGCTCCTCGTGTCCGTAGATTTCGGGGCTGCCGATCAGGCGGTCGGCCATCCGCACCACCGACCCCTGCTCGCCCCGGAAGAAGCTCCGGACGTCGTCGCGGAACCGCCCGTTCCACTCTTGCCAGCTATCCCCGACAAAGCTGCCGACCTGGTACAGGCCGGCGGCATCCCACGCCTCGGCGATGAGCTTCGTGCCCGCGAGCACGGGATCCGACTCGATGTCCCAGAGGACGGGGGGATTTGGCATCGGCTGGCCCGACGCGTCGCGCGAGAGGACCGCGGCGAGATCGAAGCGGAACCCGTCCACGTGCATCGCCTCGACCCAGTACCGGAGGCTATCGACGATCATCCGCCTGACGATCGGCTGGTTCGCGTTGAGCGTGTTCCCCGTGCCGGTGTAGTTGGCGTAGCGCGACCGGTCGCGCTCGAGGATGTAGTACGTCACGTTGTCCAGTCCACGAAAGCTCAGCGTCGGCCCGCCGTGGCCGCCTTCGGCGGTGTGGTTGAAGACGACGTCGAGAATGACCTCGATGCCCGCTCGGTGCAGCGCCTTGACCATGTCGCGAAATTCGTCGATGGGCCCCAGCCGATCCAGGCGCGAGCTGTACGCCTGATGCGGGGCGAAGAACGAGACCGGCGAGTAGCCCCAGTAATTGACGAGTCCGGGCGGGCAGTCCTGGGCATCGAACTGGAACACCGGCAGCAGGTCGACGGCGGTGATCCCGAGGTCGCGAAGATACGGGATCTTCTCGATGAGCCCGGCGAACGTGCCACGCGTCTTTTCGGGCCCCCCGGAGCTGGGATGGCGGGTGAACCCCCGCACGTGCATCTCGTACACGATCGTCTGCGCGGAGGGTCGTCGCAACGGCGCGTCGCCTTCCCAGTCGTACGCGCCGGGATCCACCACCACGCTCTTCATCGCCGTCGCGGCGTTGTCCCCTTCTCTCTGCGCCGCGTCGCGACTGTAGCCTTCCGGAACCGCCACGCCGCGGCCATACGGATCGAGGAGCATCTTGGTCGGATCGAATCGCATGCCGGTTTCGGGATCGAACGGTCCCTCGACGCGATATCCGTACAGCTGCCCGGGGCGCACGCCGGGCACGAACACGTGCCAGTAGAAGTACGTGCGGTGGACCCCGGGATCGAGGCGGATCGCGCGGGAGGGTTCTCTGTCATCGACACCCTCGAAGAGGAGGAGCTCGACCCCGGTGGCGTGTCTCGAGAACACGCTGAAGTTGACGCCTTCGTGGGAACACGTCGCTCCGAGGGGCGAACTGCTTCCTTCGGCGATCACCGGCCCAGCTGTTCCCTGGCCGCCGCGGCCACGCGGTCCGGCTGAAATCCGAACTTCTTCTGCAGCTCCTTGAGCGGTGCGGACGCCCCGAACGTCTGCATGCCGATGACGCGGCCGGAGGTCCCGACGTAGCGCTCCCATCCCAGCGTCGAGGCCTGCTCCACCGCGACGCGGGCCGTCACACTGGGCGGCAGCACGCTGTCCCGATACTCCTGCGTCTGGTGCTCGAAGATGTCCCAGGACGGTAGCGAGACCACGCGCGAGCGGATGCCGTCGGCAAGCAGCTGCTCGTGGGCCTCCACGGCGAGGCTGACCTCGCTCCCGGAGGCGATGAGGATGACTTCGGGCTTGCCGGTGGGCGCGTCGCCGAGGATGTAGGCGCCGCGCGCGAGGCCGCTCGCGGGGGCGTATTTGTTCCGATCCAGGGTCGGCAGCGGTTGCCGCGACAGTGCCAGGACGGCGGGCTCGTGGCGGCGCTGCATGACATAGCGGTAGGCTTCGACGACCTCGTTGGCGTCGCCTGGCCGCAGGGTGATCAGGCCGGGAATGGCGCGCAGCGACGCGAGCTGCTCCACGGGCTGGTGGGTTGGCCCGTCCTCTCCGTCCCCCATGGCGTCGTGCGTGAAGACGAAGATCGTGGGCAGCTCCATCACGGCCGAGAGCCGGATGGCTGGCCGCGCGTAGTCGCTGAAGATGAAGAACGTCGCGCCGAACGCCCGGAGCTTCGACAGCGCAAGCCCGTTCACGGTCGCGGCCATCGCGTGCTCGCGGATGCCGAAGTGCAGGTTCTTTCCGCCCGGGCTCTCGGCCTGGAAGTCTCCCGCGCCCTCGTACGTCAGGGTGGTCCGGTTCGACGGTCCGAGATCCGCCGAACCGCCGAGGAACCAGGGGATGTTCTGCGCGAGCACGTTGAGCACCTTGCCCGAAGCGTCCCGGCCGGCGACCCCCTTCGGATCGGCCGGGAAGACGGGAAGGTTGCTGTCCCAGTTGGCCGGCAGCTCGCGCCGCTGCATCAGATCGATTTCGTTCGCGAGTGCTCCATACTGAGCCCGATAGGCCTCGAACAGGTCCGTCCACCGACGGCGTGCCGCCGCGCCGCGCGCGCCCATCCCGGCCGTGAAGTGCTCNTAGACGCCGGCGGGGACCAGGAACCTGGCGTCCTCGGGCCATCCNTAAGAGCGCTTGGTGAGACGGACCTCCTCCTCGCCGAGCGGCTCGCCATGGGCCTCGGCCGTGTCGTGCTTGTGCGGCGAGCCGTAGCCGATGTGGCTGTCCAGGATGATGATGGTGGGGCGGCCCTTCGTCTGCCGGAAGACCTCGAGGGCGTGCTCGATGCGATCCATATCGTTCGCGTCGCCGACGCGCTGCACGTTCCACCCGTAACCGAGGAACCTCGCGGCCACGTCCTCCGTGAACGCGAGGCGCGTGTCTCCTTCGATCGTGATGTGATTGTTGTCGTAGATCCAGCACAGGTTGTCGAGGCCCAGGTGGCCCGCCAGTGATGCCGCTTCCGACGCGACGCCCTCCATCAGGCAGCCGTCTCCGCACACGGCATAGACGTGGTAGTCGAAGATGTCGAAGCCCGGACGGTTGTATCGACTCGCGAGCCACTTCTGGCCGATGGCCATGCCCACGCTNGTGGCGACGCCCTGCCCGAGCGGGCCGCTGGTGGTCTCGACGCCCGACACCCAGTGATACTCGGGGTGACCCGGCGCCTTGCTGTCGAGTTGGCGGAAGTGTCGGATGTCGCCGAGAGTGACCGCGGGCTGCCCCAGCCTCTCGTAGTCGGCGTTCACCGCTCGGGTCCCGGTGAGGTGGAGCACGGACCAGAGCAGCATCGAGGCGTGACCATTCGAGAGAACGAAGCGATCGCGGTTGGGCCAGATCGCATCCTGGGGGTCGAAGCGCATCACGCGGTTCCAGAGGGTATAGACCAGCGGCGCGAGCGCCATCGGCGTGCCGGGGTGTCCGGACCTGGCCTGCTGGACCGCGTCGATCGAGAGGGTGCGAATGGTGTTGACGCACAGTTGATCGAGCTTCGTGTCCGTCACCGGTTCAGCAACGTGCATGGTGCTCATCCTCATAGCGCGTTCGAGCCCGTCACCGGCGTCTGCCAGCCGCCGGAGGGCGACACGCTCTGGTCAACTTCCTTCGGCCCCCAGGTGCCGGGATCGTATTCGTAGACGGGCGTCTTCGCTTTCAGCACGGGATCGACGATTCGCCACGCCTCTTCGACGTGGTCCTCGCGGGCGAACAGGGTNGGGTCTCCCGCCATCGCATCGCCGAGCACCCGTTCGTACGCATCCATCTCGCCGGCGCGGGGGTGGTGGGTTCCGAGCATCTCTGTGGTGGCGCTGACCGTCTCCTGCCCCGCGGCGATCACGTTCGCGCCGACGGCGAACGTGATATCGGGGCTGATGCGCAATCGGCAGTAGTTCGGCTTGAGGTCGAACCCTTGATACATGGTGGGAGGCTGACGGAGCCGGACGACGATCTCGGTGCACGTGACCGCAAGAGACTTCCCGGCGCGGATGTAGAAGGGCACACCCTGCCAGCGCCAGGAATCGATGCTCAGTTGCAGCGCCGCAAACGTCTCCACCTGGGAATCTGGCGCCACCCCGGGCTCCTTTCGATAGCCGCGGAACTGCCCGCGGATCAGGTTCCTCGCACTGAGCGGCGGGACGGCCTTCAGGACTTTGACCTTTTCATCCCGGATGGACTCGCCGCCGGGTCCGACGGGAGGCTCCATGGCCAGGTTGGTCAGGACCTGGAACAGATGATTCTGGACCACGTCGCGGATGGCGCCGGTCCCGTCGTAAAAGGCGCCCCGGCCCTGGACGCCGAAGCTCTCCGCCATGGTGATCTGCACGCTCTCGACATGGTTGCGGTTCCAGATGGGCTCCAGGAAAGCGTTCGCGAAGCGGAAGAAGAGCATGTTGTGCACCGGCCCCTTGCCGAGGTAGTGGTCGATGCGGAAGATCGTCGTCTCGTCGAAGCTGCCGAGCAGCGTCCGGTTCAGCTCCCGCGCCGAGGCGAGGTCCGTCCCGAAGGGTTTTTCGATGATCACGCGGGCGCCTTGGGCACAGCCCGCCTTGGCCAGCTGATCCACGACCAGCCCGAACAGCGCGGGCGGGATGGCGAGATAATGCGCGGGCCGCTGCGCGGCGCCGAGCTCTGTGCGAATGGTCTGGAACGTCGCCGGGTCCGCGTAGTCGCCATCGACATAGCGCAGCAAGCCGCACAGCTTCTCGAAGGCCACCGGGTCGAGTCCTCCGTGCGTTTCTAGACTATCCCTCGCCCGGGCCCTGAGCTGCTCGAGGGTCCACGCCGACCTCGCCACGCCGATGACCGGGACGTCGAGGTGCCCGCGCTTCACCATCGCCTGGAGCGATGGGAAGATCTTCTTGTAGGCGAGATCGCCCGTGGCCCCGAAGAAGACCAGGGCGTCGGACCGCCCGATGTGCTTCGCGTCGAGGTCTTGAACGGTCATCACGCCCTCGTTGTCGTGCGATGGATCGCGGGCGCCCCCGCGGCGAGGAGCGCGGGCAGGTCGTACGCGAGGAGGTCGCCGACGCGCTCGACCGTCAGGTCGGCCGGCGGATTGGTGGCGAGCGCCTGCGGATCGTGCGCGTAGTGGCCCTGCCGCGGGAAGACGGTGGTGACCCGGCGTTCCCAGACGCGCTTCACGGCGGTCAGGATGCGCGGCTTGTCGTCCACCAGGACGTAGTGGTCGGCGGGATAACGGCGCTCGACGTCGTCGAGCTCGCGCTCCTTGTGGATATAGATCAGGACGTTCCCGTCCACGATATCTTGAAGTCCCGAGCGCTCGATCTTGCGCGGTTGAAACACCGCGTCGCCATCGGAGAGGATGACCGTCGGTCCCCAGCCGTGGAACCGCTCCAGACGTCGAGCGAGTTCGGGTAGAGACGGTTCGCGAACGGGTAATCCACCATGAACGATGAGACGGTCAGCACGTGCGGATCACGGGGATGCTCGACCCGATACCGCTGCAGCGCGCCCAGGTAGTCCGCGTAGCCCAGCTCGGCCCGCAGCTCTTCGAAGATGGCCCAGTACCGCTCCTGCCGCTCGCGTCCGACCTCGCGCTCGAGGTGGCGCTTGAGATCGGCCGCGATGTGATCGTTGTCGATGAGCGTGTTGTCCACGTCGACCAGGAAGACGACCGGATGTCGCGCGGTCACCGGCCGGCTTTCTCCTGATGGCCCCCGAACGCGTAGCGCATCGCGGAGAGCACCTTGTCCGCGAAATCGGACTCGCCGCGCGAGCTGAATCGCTCGTAGAGCGCCGTGGTGAGCACGGGCGCCGGCACCGCCTCGTCGATGGCGGCCTTGATCGTCCATCGCCCCTCGCCCGAGTCGGACACCCGGCCCGCGAACGCGGAGAGGGCGGGGTCCGTGAGCAGCGCGCTCGCCGTGAGATCGAGCAGCCACGAGGCGATCACGCTGCCGCGACGCCAGACCTCGGCGATGTCCCGCATGTTGAAGTCGTACTGGTACTCCTCGGGATTGCGCAGCGGCGTCGTCTCCGCGTCGACCGCGTGCTCGGATCTGCCGACGTTGGCGTGATGGAGGATGTTCAGCCCCTCGGCATAGGCGGCCATGATGCCGTACTCGATCCCGTTGTGAACCATCTTCACGAAGTGGCCGGCGCCGTGCGGCCCGCAATGCAGATAGCCGTGCTCTGCCGTGCCGCCGACCTTCTCACGTCCCGGGAGCCGCGGCGCCGCGTCGCGGCCCGGCGCGAGCGTGGCGAAGATCGGATCGAGGTGCTCGACCACCGTCTTCTCGCCTCCGATCATCAGGCAGTACCCGCGCTCCAGTCCCCACACGCCGCCGCTCGTCCCGCAATCGACGTAGTGAATCCCCCGGGGAGCCAACGCCCTCGCCCGTCGGATGTCGTCGACGTAGTACGAATTGCCGCCGTCGATGAGGATGTCGCCCTTCTGGATCGCTCGCCCGAGATCGCTCAGCGTCTGGTCGACCGCCGCGGCCGGCACCATGAGCCAGAGCGTGCGCGGCGGCTTGAGGCTGGTGACCAGGTCGTCGAGCGAGGAGGCGGCGACGGCGCCGGTCTCCTTCGCGAAGGCGTCACGCGTCTTCGCCGTGGGGGTGTACACGCCGACCTCGTGTCCACCGCGCATCAAGCGGCGCGTCATGTTCGCGCCCATCCTGCCAAGACCGATCATTCCCAGCTGCATGGCTGTCACTCCGTCCTTCCCGTCACGACCCCCCGGGCCGTGTCGAAGAGGTCCACGAACTCCTTGTAGCGCCGCGCGACCTCCGNCACGGCCGCCTCGCGCGTCGTCTTCTTCGCCCGCCAGGCAACGAGCGGATCCCAGAACACCGTCCGGCCCACGGCGAAGCCGATGAATCCCGGGACTCCGGCGGCCGCCGCCAGCCAGTCGCGCACCTTCTTGGCGTCCTCGCCTCGGCCCAGGACGATGCAGCCCACCGTGTCGCGACCGCCCCGGCGCGCGGTGGCGACGACCCTCTCGCAGTCCTCGAGCCGATCAAGTCCCTCGACCTTCCAGATGTCGGGCTCGATCTGCGCATCTTGAAGCTGCTGGATGGCCTGGACCATCAGCCGGGGCCGGAGTTCCAGGTCATAGGCCTTCGTGTCTCCCCCGAGCCGATCGAGCTGGCCCTGTTCCGCGGGCACGAGCAGCTCGAACATGAATCGGCTGCGACTCTTGTTGCGCAGATACCAGGACAGCCGCTTCAGGCGATCCGCCTGCCGCCGGTTCAGGGCGGGATCGCCCTGCGGNTTGTAGCGCACCAGCACCTTGCAGAAGGTCGGGCGGACGACTTCGATGTGGTCGGTGAAGTATTCGCCGTACTCGAAGTCGAACTCCTCCTGCCCGCTCTTCTCGGCGGGACACGCCGTGACATAGCCGTGCGCCTCGGCATCGCGGAGGATGGACGCCCCGAACTGCTCGTCCACGAGGATGCCCGCCTTGTCTCTGGGCACGCCGGCCGCCACGGCGGCCGTGAAGCCATCGTAGATCACCCGTTTGGCGGCAGCGATCTCTCCCGTCTGCTCGGAGGTCAGCCTCCCCTTCCAGCCGAACATCCTCGTCTGGAACGAGCCGCGGTGGTCGAAGGGCAACACATAGAGGGGGTGGTCGAAGCCGAGGGTCATCATGGGCTCACTTTCAGCTTCCGGACGCGACGGATCAGGCCGTTCGTCGAGCTGTCGTGACCGAGCGTTGGCTCTGCCTTGCTCTCGAGCTCCGGAACGATGCGCTGGGCCAGCGCCTTGCCGAGCTCGACGCCCCACTGATCGAACGAGTCGATCTGCCAGATGGCGCCTTGCGTGAAGACGTTGTGCTCGTAGAGAGCGACGAGCTTGCCCAGCGTTTCCGGGTTGAGCCGCTCGGCCAGGATCGTGGTCGACGGACGGTTGCCCTCGAAGACCCGGTGGGGCACGAGCCAGTCGGGCGTCCCCTCCGCCGTCACCTGTTCGGACGTCTTGCCGAAGGCCAGGGCCTCGCTCTGGGCAACGACGTTCGCCAGCAGGATGTCGTGGTGCCGGCCGAGGGGATTGAGCGGCTTCGCGAACGCGATGAAGTCGCAGGGAATGAGCCGGGTCCCTTGATGGATCAGCTGGTAAAAAGAGTGCTGGCCGTTGGTTCCGGGCTCGCCCCAGTAGACGGGGCCGGTATCGCCCACGACCGGGTCGCCATCGAGCGTGACGTGCTTGCCGTTGCTCTCCATCGTCAATTGCTGCAGATAGGCCGGGAAGCGTTTCAAGTGCTGCGCATACGGCAGGACCGCCACCGTCTGGGCACCGAAGAAGTCGTTGTACCACACGCCCAGGAGGCCCATGAGCACTGGCAGGTTGCGCTCGAACGGCGCGGTGCGAAAGTGCTCGTCCATCTGATGGAAGCCGTCCAGCATGGCCCGAAAATTGTCCGGGCCGATCGCGAGCATCGTCGACAGACCGATGGCCGAGTCCATCGAGTAGCGCCCGCCGACCCAGTCCCAGAACCCGAACATGTTGGCGGTATCGATGCCGAACGTGGCCACCTCCCCCGCATTCGTCGAGACGGCGACGAAATGCTTCGCCACGGCCTTGACGTCTCCGCCGAAGCCATCGAGTAACCACGCGCGCGCGCTCTGCGCGTTGGTCATCGTCTCCAGCGTCGTGAAGGTCTTCGAGGAGACGATGACGAGTGTCTCCGCCGGGTCGAGGTCACGGACCGCTTCGATCAAGTCGGCGCCGTCAACGTTGGACACGAAACGGAACGTCATGGCGCGATCGCTGTAGGGCTTCAGCGCCTCGTACGCCATCACGGGGCCGAGGTCGGAGCCCCCGATGCCGATGTTGATGACGTTGCGCATACGCCTGGCGGTGTGTCCCTTCCACGCGCCGCTCCGGACCCGATTGGCGAAGTCGGTCATCTGGTCGAGCACGGCGTGGACCTGGTCCACCACGTTCTCGCCGTCGACGACGATCGACGTCCCTCTCGGGGCGCGCAGGGCGACGTGCAAGACCGCTCGCCCCTCCGTCATGTTGATCCTCTCTCCCCGGAACATGGCGTCGATCCGCGCGCGCAGGCCGGATGCCTCCGCCAGCTGGAGGAGGAGCCCCAGCGTCTCGTCGGTGATGCGATGCTTCGAGTAATCGAGGTAGACGCCCACCGCCTCCGCCGTCAGGCGCTCGCCGCGCCGGGGGTCGTCCGCGAAGAGCCGGCGCAGATGCAGGTGGCCGACCTTCTCGTGGTGGGCCCGGAGGGCCTTCCATGCCGGGTGCATGTCAGCTCGCCTTGGCGAGGGCGGCGCGCTTCCCGGCGATCACCGCCATGAGCTCGTTCCACGACTTCACGAACGACCTCGCCCCTTCGTCCTGGAGCCGTGCCGCGAGGGCGTCGATGTCGATACCGGCCCTGGCGAAGCGGGCCAGCACGTCCTCGCAGTCGCCGCCGTCGGCGGGCAACGTCCCGCCGAGGTCGCCGTGATCGGCCAGGGCGTTCAGGGTGCCCTCGGGCATGGTGTTCACCGTGAACGGCGCGGCGAGCGCCGTGATATAGAGGACGTCGGACGCGCGGGGATCCTTGGTCCCCGTGCTCGCCCAGAGGAGGCGTTGCGGGCGGGCGCCGGCGTTGTAGACGCGCTGCCAGCGGAGCGAACTGAGCCGCGCACGGTACGACGCGTAGGTCCGCTTTGCGATCGCAATGCCGAGCTGATCGCGCAGCGCGTCCGGCGCCGTGTCCATGACGGCGGCGTCCCAGCGGCTGATGAACACCGAGGCGACGGAGCCGACATTGGGGTTGAGGCCGACGGCGATCCGCCGCTCGATGCCGCGCAAGAACGCCTCGGCCGCCGCCAGGTAGTGCTCGCGTGAGAACAAGAGCGTCACGTTGACCGGCACGCCGGCAAAGATCGCCTCCTCGATGGCGGGCAGGCCTTCCCTGGTCCCGGGGATCTTGATCAAGAGGTTCGGCCGCTTCGCCCGGGCGAAGAGCGCTTTGGCCGCGACAAGCGTGCTCGCCGTGTCGTATGCCAGGAGGGGCGACACTTCCAGCGAGACCCACCCGTCCACGCCGTCCGTCTGGTCGTGAATCGGTCGGAAGAGGTCGGCCGCCCGGCCGAGATCCTCCAGCGCCAGCTCGAAGAAGAGGGCGTCGGCCGATGTCCCGGCGCCGGGCTTCTTGCGGATCGCCGTGTCGTAGGCGGCGCTGCTCATGATGGCGTGATCGAAGATCGTGGGGTTCGAGGTGAGCCCCGTCACCGACAGGTCGTCGATGTAGCGTTTCAGCGTCCCGCTGTCCAGCAGGTCACGGGTGATGTTGTCGAGCCAGAGACTCTGCCCCAGGTCGTGAAGACGTTGGGTCGCGTTCATCGCGTCACCTCCGGAGGGCTCGGTTCACGATCGCCTGCGCGTCGCGCACGACGGCGTCGAGGTGAGCCTGGTCCTTGAAGCTTTCCGCGTAGATCTTGTAGATGTTCTCCGTGCCGGACGGCCGCGCCGCGAACCAGCCGCCGCGAGCGATGACCTTCAAACCGCCGATCGGCGCATTGTTGCCCGGGGCGCGGGTCAGCGTGGCCGTGACGGATTCGCCGGCGAGCTGCGACTCAAGGACGGCCTCGGGCGAGAGCTTCTCCAGCCTCGCCTTCTGCTCGGGCGTCGCCGGCGCGTCGATGCGCGTGTAGTACGGCGTGCCGAACTCCGCGGTCAGCGCGCGATAGTGCTCGCCCGGGTCCTTTCCGGTCCGCGCGGTGATCTCGGCCGCCAGGAGGGCCATGATCGGACCGTCCTTGTCGGTCGCCCACACGGTGCCGTCGTGCCGCAGGAAGCTCGCCCCGGCGCTCTCCTCGCCGCCGAAGCACAGCGAGCCATCGAACAGGCCCGGCACGAACCACTTGAACCCCACGGGCACCTCGCACAACGGGTAGCCGCACTTTTCCACGACCCGGTCGATCATGCTGCTGCTCACGATCGTCTTGCCGACGGCGGCCCGCGCCGGCCAGCGGGGACGGTTCGTGAGGAGATAGCTGATGGCGACGGCGAGGTACTCGTTGGGGTTCATCAACCCCGTCGACGGAGTGACGATCCCGTGCCGGTCAGCGTCGGGGTCGGTGGCGAACACGACCCGGTACCGATCCTTGAGGCCGACGAGCCGGGCCATGGCGTACGGGCTCGAGGGGTCCATGCGGATCTGGCCGTCGTGGTCGACGGTCATGAAGGAGAATTGCGGGTCGACCACCGGGTTCACGATGGCGATGTCGAGTCGATAGACGGAATTGATCGGCCCCCAATAGTCTCGGGTCGCGCCCCCGAGCGGGTCGACGGCCAGCGGAAGGCCGGTGTCGCGGATGGCGTCCATGTCGATCACGTTTCTCAAGTCGTGGACGTATGGCAGGACGAAGTCTTCCTGATGGGTGCTCGCGGCTTTGATGGCGGCCGCGAACGGGACGCGCTTGACGCCGGAGTTGCCGTGCCGCAGCAGCTCGTTCGCCCTGTCCTGCACCCATCCCGTCACGTGCGTGTCCGCCGGTCCGCCGTTCGGCGGGTTGTACTTGAAGCCGCCGTCCTGCGGCGGGTTGTGCGACGGGGTGACGACGATGCCGTCCGCGGGGCGCGTTGTGCGGCCACGGTTGTAAACGAGGATCGCCCGCGAGATGACCGGCGTGGGCGTCACGCCATCGTCGCGCTGGATGATGGTGTCCACGTCGTTGGCCGCCAGGACTTCGAGCGCCGTCCGCTCGGCCGGACGGGACAGCGCGTGCGTGTCCTTGCCCATGTAGAGCGGACCATCGGTGCCCTGGCTCCGCCGGTAATCGCAGATGGCCTGGGTGATGGCCAGGATGTGCGCCTCGGTGAACGAGCCGCGCAGCGAAGAGCCCCGGTGCCCGCTGGTGCCGAAGCTGACACGCTCCTCTGGGTTTCCCACGTCCGGCTTGTGCTCGTAGTACTTCGCTTCGAGCCGGGCCAGGTCGACCAGCATCTCCCTGGGAGCCGGCTTGCCCGCGAGCGGCGAAATCGCCATGTCTCAGTCCTGTCTTTAGCCGTTCACCGCTGCCAGAGGATCTCGTGGGCTTCGAGGGGCACCACGGCGGCGGGGTGGTATGGGAGGAGCCGCGGCGTGTAGTCGTCGGTCGCTCGCACGGCAGGAACCCTCACATCGTACTCGTAGCCATGGCTCGGCCCGTCGAGCTTCCGGCCACGCGCCATGGCGTGGCGCTCCGGCTCCAAGCCATTCGCCGCTTCGGCGTACAGCTCGACGCGGACAGCCTCTGGGTCGAGGCGACCGAGGTAGACCTCGACGCTGATGTGGTGCCGGGTTCCCTCCGTGGCCGCGCGGACCGCGCCGAACCGCCCGTCGGGCCAGTGCTGGGCGAGATCGCGCGTCCAGCCCACGAGCTGCGTCCCGAGCGCGGCTTTGTCGGCGGCCCGCGCCCGGTAGCGCGCCGACGCCGGCACGTAATACGTGTCCGTGTACTCCCGTACCACGCGGTTCGTCGAGAACCGCGGGGTGAGGCGAGCCATGCTCGCGCGCATCTTCGCGATCCAGGCTTGCGGAATCCCGCGCGCGTCTCGCGTGTAAAAGGCGGGCACGACGTCACGCTCGAGCAGCGCGTACAGGGCCTCGGCCTCGGCAGCGTCCCAGGTCGGATCGTCGCCATGCTCCTGGCCGTCCCCCAGGGCCCAGCCGACATCAGGCTCGTACGCCTCGGCCCACCAACCGTCGAGCTCCGAGAGATTCAGGCCGCCGTTGACAAGCACTTTCATCCCACTCGTTCCACTGGCTTCCCAGGGCCGCCGTGGCGTGTTCACCCACACATCAACGCCACGCACGAAGTGCTCGGCCAGGAGCAAGTCGTAGTCCGCGATGAAGATCACCCGTCCGCGCACCTCGGGGCGACGAATGAACTGGATCCACGTCCGGATCAGCTCCTGCCCGAGGCGATCGGCCGGATGCGCCTTTCCCGCGATGACGAGCTGGACCGGGCGCTCCGCGTTCGTCAGGATCCGGAGCAGCCGGGCCGGATCGTGGAGCAACTGGTTGGGACGCTTGTAGGTGGCGAACCGCCGCGCGAATCCGAGCGTGAGCACGGCGGGGTCCAGGCCCACGCCGACCGCCGATGCCTCGTCCGGTGGTAAGCCCATGGAGGCGACCTGCTGCGCGATGCGCTCCCGGGCGTAGTCGACGAGGACCTTGCGCGCGGCGGTCCGCAGGGCCCACAGCTCGCCGTCGGACGCGCGCGCAACGTCCCGCTCGATCGTCGTCAGAGTTTGGCGCCACCGCTCGGCGCCGCAGGTCTTCGTCCACAGCGCGCTGGCCGCCGCGGACTCCCATGACGGGGTGTGCACGCCGTTGGTGACATAGGCGACCGGAACCTCGATGTCCGGCCAACGAGGAAAGAGCGACTGGAAGATGCGCCGGCTCACCTGGCCATGCAGGCGGCTCACGCCGTTGACCGCGCCGCTGCCCCTGATGGCGAGATACGCCATGTTGAAGGGTTCATTCGGGTCGTCCGGATTCTCCCGGCCGAGCGCCAGCAGGTCGCGCAGCGAGACGCCAAGGTGCTCCTCGGCGTACTCCCGATGAAAGCGCTCGATGAGGGTCGGGGAGAAGCGGTCGAAGCCCGCCGGGACCGGGGTGTGGGTGGTGAAGACGTTTCCCGCACGGGTGACCGCCAGCGCCACGTCGAACGGGTGCCCGGTGTCCTCCATGAAGCTCCGGGCGCGCTCCAGCACGGCGAAGGCCGCGTGCCCCTCGTTGAGATGGCAGACCTCGGGCTCGAGCCGGAGCGCTCGCAGCAACCGCCAGCCCCCGATCCCGAGCAGGAGCTCCTGCTGCAGCCGCAGCTCCGCTCCGCCTCCGTACAGCTCGCTGGCGATGCCGCGGATCGCAGGCGGGTTGGCCGGGTCGTTGCTGTCCAGGAGGTAGAGCACCACGCGACCGACCTGGACCTGCCAGGCGCGGAGCCAGACCTTCTGGCCCGGCAGCAGGACCGGGAGGCGCAGCAGGTCCCCGCCCTCATTTCGCACCGGGGTGATCGGTAGCTGGTCGGGATCGTTGTAGGGGTACAGCGCCTCCTGGCTGCCGTCGGCGGCGATCACCTGGCGGAAGTATCCCTGTTGATACAACACGCCGACGCCGATCACTGGCACCCCGAGATCGCTGGCGGCTTTGAGCTGATCGCCCGCGACGTTGCCGAGACCGCCGGAGTAAATCGGCAGGGCCTCGCTGAGCGCGAATTCCATGCTGAAGTAGGCCACCCGCGTGAGGGGCGACTGCCGGTGTGCCTGCTGATACCAGGCCGGCTGGCTCAGATACTGATGTCGCCGGTCGATCAGGTCTTTCACCCGCTCTCGGAAATCCGGTCGCGCCAGGAGGTCTTGAACTCTGCTTGGGGAAACCGTCTGGAGCACGACCCATGGGTTATGGGTCAAGGCCCAGAGCTCGGGATCGAGCTGGGCCCACAGGTCGTCAGTGCTGCGGTTCCACGACCAGCGCAGGTTCAGCGCGAGCTCGGTGAGCGCCTCGATCCCGATGTCTTGCGTCCCGCTCATGACGAGAGCCCTCC
>JGI25383J37093_10000040_pt1 | contig 21287 bp, 17 predicted proteins | sample GraSoi013_1_20cm_4_FD_37093 | JGI IMG/M metagenome (IMG submission 37093)
AGAAGATCTCGCCCTTCTGGACATCGAGGCTCACCTTCGTCACGGCCTGGACCCCGCCGAACGCCTTCGAGACCCCGCGAATCTCGACGAGCGCGCTCATATGCCCGGAGGGGGCTACGCCCCCCTCCGAGTATTCATGACAGCCACCGCTTGCGCCGGCGGTAATGCTTCACGTCGCGATAGCTCTTCCGCTGCCCGACGCCGGAGAGCCCGAGGTAGAACTCCTTGATATCCTCGTTCTCGCCGATCGTCCGGGCGTCGCCGTCGAGGACGATGCGCCCGTTCTCCATCACGTACCCGTACTGCGCGAACCGGAGCGCCATCGTGGCGTTCTGCTCGGCGAGCAGNACGGCCACCCCCGCCTCGCGGTTCATCCGGCTCACGATCTCGAAGATCTCGTGCACCAGCATCGGCGCGAGCCCCATCGAGGGCTCGTCGAGCAGCATGAGCCNGGGCCGCGCCATGAGCGCGCGGCCGATCGCCACCATTTGCTGCTCGCCGCCCGAGACGTAGCCGGCGCGGACCAGGCGTCGCTCCGCCAGCCGGGGAAAGTAGCGATACACGAGCGCGAGGTCCTGCTTCGCCGCGTGGCCGTTCTTCCGCGTGTAGCCGCCGGTGAGGAGATTCTCCTCCACGGTCAGGTGCTCGAAGACGTGCCGGCCCTCCATGACCTGGACGATTCCTCGCGTGACGACCTCGGCCGGGTCCTTCCGATGGATCGGCTGCCCCTCCCACTCGATCGTGCCCTTGGTGACGTCGCCGCGCTCGGTCCGGAGCAGCCCGGAGATCGCCTTCAGAGTCGTGCTCTTGCCGGCGCCGTTGGCCCCGAGGAGGGCGACGATGCCCCCCGCGGGGACCCGCAGCGAGACNCCCTTCAACACGAGGATCACGTGGTCGTAGATCACCTCGATGTTGTTCACCGACAGCAGGGGCCGGGGGTCGTCGCGCACGGCGCTCACGCTCGCCTACTTCTCCTTGGCGCAGTCCCGCTCAGTGTAGCTGAGCTTCTTGCCCTCTTCGACCGCCGCGGCCTCGAGCTTCGGCCGGACCACGTCGCGCATCACGGGGATCCAGTCGGACACGATGTTCCACTTCTTGCCGTCCCACTGCTCGAACATCACCGGGCCGGCGCCCTCGTGATCCTCGCAGGTCACCTTGACGGGATGGGTGAAGCCCTTCATGCCGAGCTGCTCGAGCCGCGGCTCGGTGAGGTTCAGGTTCTCGAACCCCCAGCGCACCTCGGCGCCGGTGAGGGGCTTGTTGCCGTGCTTCGTCATCGCCGTCCGGATCGCCTCGACGGAGAGCATCGCGTTCACCACGCCGCGGTTATAGAGCACCTCGCCGACACCCTCCTTCTTGCCGGCGCCTTTGCCCTTGTCGTAAACGAACTTGAAGAGGTCCGCGTGCACCTTGAAGCCGGTGCCCGGCGCGTGGAACGTCGCGCCCTTGTAGCCCTTGGCGCCCTCGCCCGCGGGGATCACGTCGGCGTCGCTCGCCGACCACCAGTTCCCGATGAAGTGGTCCATCGGGAACCCGATCCCGGCCGCCTCCTTCACCGCCACCTGGTTCATGACGCCCCAGCCCGACAGGAAGATCCAGTTGGGATTGATGCGCCGGACCTGGAGCCACGTGGCCTTCTGCTCCTGACCGGGGCTGTCCACGGCGAGCAGCGTCAGCTCGAAGCCGAGACGACGGCTGAGCTCCTCCAGCGTCGGGTTGGCCTCCTTGCCGTACGGACTGTTGTGGAAGATGTGGACGATCTTCTTTCCCCGGAGCTTCTCGGTCCCGCCCTCCTGCTGGGCCATGTACCGGATCACGGCGGAGGCCTGGCTCCAGTAGGTCGTCGGGAAGTTGAACACCCAGGGGAACCAGCGCCCGTCCGCCGACGCCGTCATGCCGTAGCCCATCGAGAAGACCGGCACCTTGTCGACCGCGGCCTTCGGGATGAGCTGGTAGGTGATGCCCGTGCTGTACGGGTTCACCAGCGCCGCGCCGGTCGGCCCCTTGCCCTTCAGCTTCTCGTAGCACTCGACGCCGAGATCCGTCTTGTACTGGGTCTCGCACTCCTCCCAGGTGAGCTTGACGCCGTTGACGCCGCCGTCGCGCTCGTTGACGAGCGTGAAGTAGTCGACGAACCCGTTGGCGATCGGAATCCCGCTCGGGGCGAAGGGTCCGGTCCGGTAGACCAGGAGCGGGACGAACATCTCCTTGGGCTGGGCATGTACCGCCGCCGCCATCGGCCCGGCGATGAGCGCCGCCGCCAGCGCACCGATCCACAGCGTCTTCAGGCTCATGGGAATCCTCCTCGCACCTAGTGGGGGAAGGGCCACAGGCGCAGTTTCTCCTTGGCGATCTGCCAGAGCCGCGCGAGCCCGCGCGGCTCCACGATCAGGAAGAAGATGATGAGACCACCGAACACCATTAGCTCCAGCTGTTTCTGCAGGGCGACCGGCAAATGCAGGCCCAGGGACTGGGGAGCGTTCGTCAGGAGGATCGGCACCAGCACGATGAACGCCGCGCCGAGGAACGATCCCAGGATCGAGCCGAGCCCGCCGATGATCACCATGAACAGGACGAGGAAGGACAGCGTGATGTCGAAGGCGAACGTCTCGGCGCTGCCGAAGTAGAGGAAGACGAGCTCCGCGCCGGCGACCCCGCAGTAGAACGAGCTGATGCCGAAGGCGAGGAGCTTCGTCCGGAGCGGCCGCACCCCGATGATCTCCGCGGCGATGTCCCGGTCGCGGATCGCCATCCACGACCGGCCCACCCGGCCGCGGACCAGGTTCTTGGCGAGGAGGGCGAAGACGACGACCAGCGCGAGGGCCGTCACGTACCGCACCGGCGCCGTCGCGTTCGGGCCGGTGACGATCACCCCGAACACGGTCCGGTTCGGTGCCGTGATCGTGCCCGACGNGGCGTAGTTCACGAACCACGGCACCTTGTTGAAGAGCCACACCAGGAAGAACTGGGCCGCGAGCGTCGCGACGGCGAGGTAGAAGCCCTTGATCCTGAGGCTCGGGATGCCGAAGACGAGACCGACGCCCGCCGCGACGANCCCCGAGAGCACGAAGACGGCGATGATGTTGAGCGACGGGAACGCGGTCGTCAGCTTGAACGCCGCGTAGGCTCCGACGGCCATGAAGCCGCCGGTGCCGAGCGAGAGCTGTCCGGCGTAGCCGGTCAGGAGGTTCAGCCCGATCGCCGCGAGCGAGTAGATCAGGAGCGGGATCAGCACCGCCTGGAGCCAGTACTCGCTGGCCGCCAGCGGCGGCACGACNAACGCGGCGAGCGTGGCGAGACCGACGAACCAGCGGTCCTGCGCGATCGGGAAGATCGCCTGGTCGCTGGCGTAGCTGGTCTTGAACTGGCCGGCTTCGCGGTAGATCACGCCTCAGACCCTCTCAATGATCTTCTCCCCGAAGAGTCCTTGCGGGCGGACCANGAGGAACGCGAGCGCGAGCACGTACGCGAACCAGTTCTCGATCGCGCCGCCGACGAGCGGCCCCCAGTACACCTCGCCCACCTTCTCGCCCACCCCGATGATCAGCCCCCCCACGACCGCGCCGGGCACCGAGGTGAAGCCGCCCAGGATCAGGACGGGGAGCGCCTTGAGCGCGACGAGCGACAGGCTGAACTGCACGCCGCTCTTGGCGCCCCACATGATCCCGGCGACGATCGCGACGATCCCCGCCACGGACCAGACGATCAGCCAGATCGTCTTGAGCGGGATGCCGATCGAGAGCGCGGCCTCATGGTCGTCGGCGACGGCGCGGAGCGCCCGGCCGACGCGGGTGCGCTGGAAGAAGACCCCGAGGACCGCGACGAGGACGGCCGCCGTCAGCGCGGCGAACATCTCGAGCTGGTTGATCTGGACCCCGGTGACGATGAACGAGCGGTCGGGGATGCCGATGTCGAGCTTCTTGACGTTGGCGCCCCAGACCATCTCGCCGAAGCCCTCGAGGAAGAAGGTCAGCCCGATCGTCGCCATGAACAGGATGATGTGCTCCTGGTTGACGAGCGGGCGGAGCACGACGCGCTCGATGACCCAGGCGAGCGCGACCATCACCGCGGTCGTCCCGAGGAGGGCCCCGACGACGGGCACGCCCCGCTCCAGCAGGCCGACCAGCGTGAGCGCCGCGAACAGGACCATCACGCCCTGAGCGAAGTTGAACACGCCCGAGGCCTTGAAGATGAGCACGAAGCCGAGCGCCACGAGCGAGTACATGAGCCCGGCGAAGACGCCCCCGATGAGCACCTCCGCGAAGAACGCCGGCGAGCCCACCATGTCCTTGAACGGTGCGACGGCGATCCCGTAGAGGAGCTCAGTCATGGCTCACCCCGAGGTAGGCGTCGAGGACGGCCGAGTCCTTGCGGACCTCGGCGGGCGGGCCGTCGGCGATCTTGCGCCCGTAGTCGAGGACCACGACGCGGTCCGAGATGTCCATGACCACGCCCATGTCGTGCTCGATGAGCGCGATCGTCGTGCCGAACTCCGCGTTGACGTCGAGGATGAAGCGGCACATGTCTTCCTTCTCCTCGACGTTCATGCCGGCCATCGGCTCGTCGAGCAGGAGGAGCTGGGGCTCGGCGGCGAGCGCGCGCCCGAGCTCCACGCGCTTCTGCAGCCCGTAGGGCAATCGGCCGGCCGGGGTCTTGCGGATCGCCTGGATCTCGAGGAAGTCGATGATCCGCTCGACGAACGCGCGGTGCTCGATCTCCTGACGGCGGGCCGGGCCCCAGTAGAGCGCCTCCAGCAGGAAGCTTCCCCGCGTCTTGAGGAGCCGCCCCGTCATGAGGTTGTCGAGCACGCTCATGCCTTTGAACAGGGCCACGTTTTGGAAGGTTCGGGCGATGCCGAGGACGGCGACGTCGGGCGGGCTGAGGTTCGTCCGGTCCTTGCCGTCGAAGACGATTCGGCCCGCGTAGGGGTGGTAGAAGCCGCTGATCACGTTGAGCAGGGTCGTCTTGCCGGCGCCGTTGGGACCGATGATGGCCAGGATCGAGCCGCGGCGGATCTCGACGCTCACCTGGCTCAGCGCGACGAGCGCGCCGAAGCGGACGCTGACCCCCTGCACCTCGAGGAGCGGCCCCGGGGGGGCTCCGGTCACCGGGCCCCCTGCCCGGCGACGACGTCATGGATTCTCACGTCGGCACGGATCGTGCCGGTCCGGCCATCCTCGTACGTCACCTTCGCCTCCACCTCCACGTGCCCACCCTCGCCGTACAGCGCCTCGATGAGGGCCGCGTACTTCTGGGCGATGTATCCGCGTCGCACCTTGCGCGTCCGGGTGATCTCCTCGTCGTCCGGATCCAGCTCCTTGTGGAGGATCAGGAACTTTCGAATCCGGGCCCCCCGGAGGACCTCGTCCTCGGCGAGGCTCCGGTTCACCCGCTCCACCTCCCGCCGGACCAGGTCGTAGACCTCCGGCTTCTGTGACAGGTCCGTGTAGCTCGTATATGCAATCCCGCCGCGCTCCGCCCAGTTCCCGACCGCGACGAGATCGATGTTGATCAGCGCGGCGACGTACGGGCGGGCCTGTCCGACGCACACGGCCTCCTTGACGTACGGCGAGAACTTGAGCTTGTTCTCGAGGTACTTCGGCGCGAAGAGCGTGCCGTCGGCCAGACGGCCCACGTCCTTGGCGCGGTCGACGATCTTGAGGTGGCCGTCGTGATCGATGACACCCGCGTCGCCCGAGCGCACCCAGCCATCCTCGAGAGTCTGGCGCGTCGCCTCCGGGTTCTTGTAGTAGCCCTGGAAGACGCCGGGGCTCCGGTAGAGCACCTCGCCCTCGGGCGAGATCCGGAGCTCGACGCCGGGGATGGGGATCCCCACCGTGTCGAGCCGCACGTCGTCGTCCTTCTGGACGGTGATGAACACGCTCGCCTCGGTCATGCCGTAGATCTGCTTGACGTTGATCCCGAGCGCGCGGAAGAAGACGAAGATCTCGGGTCCGATCGCCTCGCCCGCGGTGTAGGCGCGGCGGAGTCGCCGCATCCCGAGGTTGTCGCGGAGCGGGGCCCCGACGAGGAGGTGCCCGAGCGGAGCGAGGAGCCGGCGCCAGACCGGCACGGGCGCCCGGTTGAGCCGCGCCTGCTCGATCGCCTGGGCGAGCCGGAGGAAGAAGTCGACCAGCCGGCGCTTCGGCCAGGCGCAGTCCTCGACGCGGACCATCACGTTGGTGAGGATGGTCTCCCAGATCCTCGGCGGGGCGAAGAAGTAGGTCGGCCCGATCTCCTTCAAGTCGTGGAGGACCGTGGCGGCGCTCTCCGGGCAGTTGATGGCGAACCCCGTCACGATGGACTGGGCATACGAGAAGATGTGGTCGCCCACCCACGCCATCGGCAGGTACGACAGGATCTCCTCGTCGCTCTGGAGGCCCTCGAACGCCGCGGCGTTCCGCGCGGTCACGCTCAGGTTCCGGTGGGAGAGCATCGCGCCTTTGGGGACGCCGGTGGTCCCCGAGGTGTAGCAGATGATGGCGACGTCGTCCGCCCGGCCGCGGCCGAGCTCGTCGTCGAAATGGGCCGGGTGGCCGACCTCGAACTTTCGGCCGCGCTCCGCGAGCTCGGTGAGGCTCAGGAGGGAGGGCTCGCTGTAACCGCGCATCCCGCGCGAGTCGTCGTAGATGATGGACTCGAGCCGCGGGCACTGGGCCTTGACGTGCAGCAGTTTGTCCACCTGCTCCTGGTCCTCGACCACCGCGAACCGGGCCTCCGCGTGGTCGAGGATGTACTGCATCTCCTTCTCGACCGAGTCCTGGTAGATCGGGACCGGCACGCCGCCGAGGGCCTGGGTGGCCATGACGGCCCAGTAGAGCTGCGGGCGGTTGTCGCCGATGATGGCGGTCTTGTCGCCCCGGGCGAAGCCGAGCGACGCGAGGCCGAGGGCGATCAGCCGAGCCTGGTCGAAGTAGTCGCGCCAGGTGTAGGACTGCCAGATCCCGTAGTCTTTTTCACGGATTGCGACCCGGGATCCGAAGCGCTCGGCGTTGTCTCGGACGAGCTTCGGAAACGTGTCACGGTCGGGTCCGAGCGGCTGCCTGTCCAATTCGCCTCCTCGACGTCGAGGGTCGTGAGCCCACTTCAGGAGGGCGGGATTCGAGTTGCGAGAGTGTAGCCAACAGGCTATCAGGTGTCAAGGCATTTGGGTCGGTATGACGGTAACTTACGACGCGCCGCGGCTCCTCGCCACGATTCGTGCTCGGGTGATTCCCCGATCGATCCTCGCCCGAGCCCCCTTCATAGACACGTGTGGTCGGCCACCCGGCCGCGGAGCCGCTCCATGCCGTCGAGCATCCGTGGCAGGTCCAGGGGCTGGTCGAGCTCGTTCCTGAACTCCTGGTAGCAACGCATCACGTTCGGCAGGATGCGCTCGGCGTCGCTCCACGAGGCGTAGACGCCGAGCTTGATGTCGCCCGCGGCGTCCTCGGCGCGCATGCCCGCGTCGAAGCGCTTGCGCGCCTCCCGCCGGACCGCCACGAGGTAGTCGCGCATGGCGGTGAGCTCCGACTTCGTCCCGATGGGGCCGTGGCCGGGCACGATCACCTCCGCGTCGTACTCGAGGAGCCGGGTGGCCGCCTTGATCCAGTTGCCGACGTGGCCCTGGAAGGCGAGCGGGGTCACGTAGTGGAAGGCGATGTCGCCCGCGAACAGGACCCGCTCCCGGGGCAGGTACGCGACGGCGTCCCCGACCGTGTGCGCCGCGAACCCCGGGTGCCAGAGCTGGATCTCGCGGTCACCGTCGTGGATGACGAGGTGATCCTTGAAGGTCACCGTCGGGAGCACCACCCGGAGCAGCGGGAACTCGCGCGCGAAGCGCGGCATGAAGCGCCGCAGGAGCGGGAGGGGCGGGAAGCCCGGTGCGAGCGCCTCGCGGCACTTCTCGGAGGCGATGCGCGTCGCGCCGGGAAAGAAGCGGTTCCCGCCGGTGTGGTCCAGGTGGTGGTGGGTGTTGATGAGGGTCGCGATCGGCTTGCGCGTCGTCTTCTTGATCGCCGCGACGAGCCTCCGCGTCATCGACGGCACCATCAGGGCGTCCACGAGCACGTTCCCCTCGCGGCCGAGGATGAGTCCCGAGTTGGAGACGCCGGTGTCGCCCGCCGGGTCGATGCCCGACGCCTGGACGTAGGCGAAGACCCGCGGTCCCACCTCGATCATCCCGCTCTTCCAGCGCGTCGGCACCACGGGCGGCTCCATGCCCGGCCGCGGCCGCGTCACTCGCTTCAAGAACTTGCGGATCGCCTCGCCCGCCTTGGCGACCGACAGCACGCCGTCGAGGTGGCCGCCCTCGCCCTCGATCTCGAAGTACTGCACCCGGTTCCCGTGCCGTTTGAGAATCTCCATCGCCTGCCTGGAGTAGTCGGGGAAGAGCAGGAGGTCCGATTTCGCGGGCACGAGGAGCACCCTCGCCTTGACGTCCCGCAAGCCCTCCTCCAGGGACCCCTTCCCTCCCGTGACGAAGAGCTGGTTCGCCTTGGCGAGGTAGAGGAACGAGTTCGCGTCCGAGGCTCGGGCCCGCGCGAGGGCGATCTTGTCCAGCGTGTCCTCGATCGCGAACTTGTTGTCCCAGCTCTTCGCCGGATCCCGCTCCGCCGCCGCCCACTTCCGTCCGAATGCGCCCGACGCCCAGCCGTAGTGTCTCGCGTGCAGCGTGACGATCTTCAGCGCGAGCGCNAGNCCCTCGACGGGCTCCTCCTGACCGTAGTAGTCGCCCTTGTTCCAGCGCGGGTCGAGCATGATGGGCGCGGCCCAGACGCCCAGCCACCCGATTCCGAAAGCGTTGAGCTCGGCGGCGCCGATCACGGGGACGATGCGCTCCACCATGTCGGGGTAGGCGGCCGCCCACTCGAAGCTCTGGAGGGCGCCCATCGACGCCCCCATCACGGCGTGGAGCTTCTTGATGCCGAGCGAGTCGAGGAGCGCCTTCTGGACGTTCACGAAGTCACGGATCGTCACGATCGGAAAGCTCATCCCGTACGGCCGGCCGGTGTCCGAATTGATGGAGGCGGGCCCGGTGGTGATCGTCTTGGGGTCCTTCACGTTGAGGTTGACGAGGGTGTCGGAGCTGACGACGAAGAACCGGTCCGTGTCGACGGGCTTGCCGGAGCCGATGATCGCGTCCCAGTAGCCCGGCGCCGGGTCGCTCGCGGCGTACTTGCCGGCGGCGTGCGAGTTGCCGGAATAGAAGTGCGCGACCAGGATCACGTTGTCCCTGGCCGCGTTGAGCGTGCCGTAGGTCTCGTAGCCGACGCGGACGCCCTTGATCGTGGTCCCGCCGACGGTCGCGTACGCGGGCATCGCGAACGTCTTCTTCTCGACGATCCCGTCGTACGCCCACGCGGGCATCGCCACCAGCAGCACCAGCACCGTGAGACAGCCGACCCGTCGGTTCATTCCCCTCTCCTATCGTTTCATCGCGTTCTCGATCAGCGGCAGAGCGAAGTAGACGATGAAGGCCGCGGACGCGAGGTGGACCATCCAGTGGACCTGCCGCCCCTTGCCGCTGAGCACCTTGATCGTGCTGTAGGTCACGAAGCCCGCGCCGATCCCGTTGGTGATGGACCAGGTGAACGGCATCGTCAGCATCGTCACGAACGCGGGGATCGCCTCCTCGTAGTCGTCCCAGGGGATCTCCCGCGCGATCGTCATCATGAAGAAGCCGACGAGGATCAGCGCTGGGGCGGTCGCCTGGGCGGGGATCACGCTCGCGAGCGGCGAGAAGAACATGGACAGGAGGAACAGGACGCCCACGACGACCGACGGGAGGCCGGTTCGGCCCCCTTCCGCGACGCCCGCGGCGGACTCGATGTAGGTCGTGTTGCTGCTCGCGTTGGCGAGCCCGCCCAGGGCGGCGCCGAGCGAGTCCACCAGCAGCACCCGGTTGACGCCGGGGAGCCGGCCGCGCGCGTCGAGGAAACCCGCCTTGCCGCCCACGCCGATGATCGTGCCCATCGTGTCGAAAAAGTCGCTCAGCATGATCGAGAAGGTCACCAGGACCGCGGTGACCACGCCGAGCCGCGCGACGAGACCGAAGTCGAGGCGGCCGACGGTCGAGAGGTCCGGCGGCTCCACGATCGCCGCCGGGATCCGGGCCGCGCCCGGCGTCGAGAATCCCTGCCAAGAGGCGAGGGCGCCGTTCAGGACGATCGCGAGCAGCGTGGTGAGCACGATCCCGAGCAGCAGCGCCCCCCGGACGCGGCGCGCCATGAGCCACGCGGTCAGGATGAAGCCCAGGACGAACACGACGGCCGGCAGACCGCCGAAGGTGCCGAGTGCGACGGGCAGCGGTCCCGACAGGGGCTTGACCACGAACCCCGACGTGAAGAAGCCGATGAACGCGATGAACAGGCCGATGCCCACGCCGATCGCCCGCTTGAGCCCCAGCGGGACGGCGTCCATCACGGTCTCGCGGAACCGCGTCAGCACGAGGAGCGTGATGGCCACGCCCTCGAGGAACACCACGGTCATCGCCTGGGGCCACGTGAGCCCGCGGGTCGCCACCAGCTCGAAGGCCACGACCGCGTTGAGCCCCATCCCCGGTGCCAGGACGAGCGGGTAGTTGCTCGCGAGCCCCATGGCGATGGAGAGCACGCCCGCGGTGAGGCACGTCGCGGTCAGCGTCGCGGCGAACGGCAGCCCCTTGCCCTCGAGCCCGGGCACGCCGACCAGGCCGAGGACGCTGGGGTTCACGAAGATGATGTAGGCCATGACCATGTACGTGGTCAGGCCCGCGCGGAGCTCGGTGGCGAGGTCCGTGGAGCGCTCGGCGAAGCGGAAGTAGCGCGCGATCGGTCCGGCCATGTGCCGGCCGGCAGTTTACCCGGAGCGACGCGCCAGGACTAGAAGAACGTCACGTCCCGGCCAGGCGCAAGGGTCTGCCCGCAGCTCCCCGGTCCGGAGGCTGGCGAAACAGCGGCGAAAACGCGACGCGCCGGCCGAGCGTCCGGGGGACGGCGCGTCACGAAAGCGGACACCCGCCTGTCACGACCGGAACTTCTGTGCCCCTGAGCGCTCGTCAGGGCACTGGCACAAGAGCGTTCTCGAACACGAAATCCCCCGCGCGCCGGCCCTGGGCGATGCCCTCGGTCTTGTCGAAGGCCCAGTGGATACCGAGGTAGATGCGGCTCTGGCCGTTCTCTTCCTCGGCCTCGGAGAGCGACGAGAAGCTACGCGGGGCGAGCGGGCGCACGTTCCCCTTGTTGTCTCGCGTCATGCCGTTGAATTCGTCCGACACGAAGGTGAAGGCGATGTTGTCGGTCCCGTAGAAGTTGCGCAAGATTTGGAAGAGAGCGGCCCCGAACCCGGCATGCCCTGAGGGATAGGCCGGGAAGGGCGGCGTGAAGTTCGGCCCGTGGAGATTGCTGGCCGGCGCGCCGAGGGGCGTGAAGGTCGGATCCCCGATCGTCGCCGCGTTGCCATCGTCGGCGCCGAGCGGGCCGGCCTCGCGGATGGCGGTGACCGGACGCCAGAACTGGTAGTAGTACTTCGACTCCCAGATCGCGATCCCTGCGTCGGCTATCGCCACGTTCACCAGCGCCAAGAGCCGCGCGAGCTCGACGGCATTCGAGCCCATCTGATCGGCGATGTGCACCGTGATCTGGTTGTACATCCTCGGCGGCGTGCCCAACCCCGGCGTTCCGTCGTAGCCCCAGTAGATCCCCGTGAACGTCTGGTCTCCGGTTCGCACGGTCGGTGTCACGACGCCGTCGCCGCCCAGGAGCTTCACCTCGTAGAACGCCGTCGTATACGGGAGGCTCGCCAGAGCCGGTGGAGCCGGGGCCCGGAACTGGTCGGCCGACGACAGAACAAACGGTCTGACCCGGCCCCAGTATGCGCCCAGTGCGAGCGGGATCTGGCTGATCGGGTCCTGGCGCCACTTGCCCGGCCCGTCACTCGTGATGAAATCGNCGCCGACGCGAGGCTCGACATACTGCGAGCCATCGTTGGCCCTGAGGGCGAGGATCGCAGCGGCGGCCCTGTGCCCCAGATCGATCCCGTATGTCTTTGCGCCTCCATCCCAGATCTGGCCGAGGTCTTCGGCGAGCCGCGAGTCGAAGCTCGCCGCCTGCGAAGGGAAGAGCGCGACCAGCGTGTCGTGCGCCGCCTGGGCGATCGCGGCCTTCATGGAGGTGCGGAAAGGTGCAGGGGGAAGACCGGTGTAGCTCTGGTAGCCGCCGGCGATCGCGTTCACCGCATCGAAGACCGCGATGTGGACGATCGCGAACGCCCGACTCGTTCGCGCCGGCCCTAATTGCTCTCCAAAGACCCGGTTCTCGCCGGGCGCCACCGGCGTGTGGTCGAGCGCGTTGGCGCTCATCGCGATCGCATTCCAACGACGGACCGAGTCGGCCACCTGCGGTGGCATGCTCGGCGCTGCGTAGGGTTGCCGCGCCTGGAAGAGCGGGCCCCACGCGTCCGTCACACCGTCGGAGAACCCGAGACTCGAGGTCGTCGAGGTAAGACTCGGAGTCAGCTGCGCGTCGGCTGGCTGCTGGGTCAGCCACAGGAAGGCGCTCACCACCGTGAGCAGGAGCCTGGTCTTCAATCCCTTGCTCATCGTCCAGCTCCCTCGTGATAGGCCGGAACCGTTTCCGGAACTATTTCCGGAACCAATTCTCGGCACTTCATCAAGGGTTTGAATCGGTGGATCACCCGATTTCGGATGCAGGGATTCCCGTAAAAAGGCCCAGAGGGTGGGATCGTCAGCCGAAACGAGCCCCGACCGGACAGGAAGTTACCGGCGAAACTTCTTGAAGTTGACCGGACGCTTCTCGACGAACGCGTTCCGGCCCTCCATCGCCTCCTCGGTCTGGTAATAGAGGTTGAGCGCGGTATGGGCGAACTGCGCCACGCCGGCGCGCTGCTCGGAGTCGATGTTGAACGATTGCTTGGCGAGCGCCAGCGCCGTCGGGCTCTTCTCGAGCAGCTCGGCGCACCACTTCTCCACCTCCGCGCGCAGGTCCTTGAGGGGCACGACCGTGTTCACGAGCCCCATCGCGAGCGCCTCCTGCGCCGAGTACTGGCGGCAGAGGTACCAGATCTCCCGCGCCTTCTTCTCGCCGACGACGCGGGCGAGGTAGCCTACGCCGTGGCCCGCGTCGACGCTCCCCACGCGCGGCCCCGTCTGGCCGAAGACCGCGTTGTCCGACGCGATCGAGAGGTCGCACAGGAGGTGGAGGACGTGGCCGCCGCCGATGGCGAAGCCGTTGACCATGGCGATGACGGGCTTCGGGATGTGGCGGATGGCGCTGTGCAGCGCTTCCACGTCCATCGGGCGCGCGTCCGCCGGGCCTGCGGCGCCCGGGGCGTACCCGCCCTGCCCACGCTCTTTCTGATCGCCACCCGAGCAGAACGCCTTGTCGCCGCTCCCGGTGAGCACGACGACGCCGACGGACGGGTCCCAGCGCGCGTCGAGGAACGCGTCGGTGAGCTCCGCGACGGTCTTCGTGCGGAAGGCGTTGCGCACCTCCGGCCGGTTCATCGTGATCCAGGCGACGCCGTTCGTCTTCGCGTAGAGGATGTCCGTGTACGTCACCGGGGACCTCCGTCCGCTACAGCGGTTTGCGCAGGATGCGGCTCAGCTCGCCCACCACGCCCCTCCGGAACGTGAGCACGCACACCACGAAGATGGCACCCTGCACGATCGTCAGCCACGCGCCGATCTGCGTGAGGTAGTGCTCGAGGCCGATCATGACGAACGCGCCCACCACGGGCCCGAAGACGGTGCCGAGCCCGCCCAGGAGCGTCATCAGCACGACCTCGCCNGACATCGTCCAGTGGACGTCGGTGAGCGAGGCGAGCTGGAACACGATGTCCTTGGTGGCTCCGGCCAATCCGCTGAGCGCGGCCGAGAGGACGAAGGCGAGCAGCTTGTACCGCTCGGCACGATAGCCGAGCGAGATGGCGCGCGGCTCGTTCTCGCGGATGGCCTTGAGCACCTGGCCGAACGGCGAGTGGATCGCGCGNTAGACGACGAGGAACCCGAGGAGAAAGATCGCGAGCACCGCGAAGTACATCGTGTGGGTGTTCTGGAGATCGAGGACGCCGAGCAGCGTGCCACGGGGCACGGCCTGGATGCCGTCCTCGCCGCCGGTGAACTTCGCCTGGACGGAGAAGAAGTAGATCATCTGCGCGAACGCGAGCGTGACGTTCGCGAAGTAGATGCCACGGCTCCGGATGGCCAAGGCCCCGGTGGCCACGCCCAGCGCCGCGGCGACCGCCGCGCCGAAGACGATCGCGAGCTCGGGCGGCCANCTCCAGACCTTGGCCGCGTGGGCGCAGGCGTAGCCGGCCGAGCCGAGAAAGGCCGCGTGGCCGAAGGAGAGGAGCCCCACGTAGCCGATCAGGAGGTTGAAGGCGCAGGCGAAGAGCGCAAAGCAGAGCGCCTTCATGAGAAAGATCGGGTAGACGAAGAAGGGTGCCAGGACCAGAAGGGCGACCATCACGCCGAAAGCGACGAAGACGTAGCCCTTCGCGGTGGCCACGCTACTGGCTCCGCCCGAAGAGGCCGGTGGGCCGGATCAGGAGCACGACGGCCATNATGACGAAGATGACGGTGTTGGATGCCTCCGGATAGAAGACCTTGGTGAATCCCTCGACCACCCCGAGACCGAAGCCGGTGACGATCGAGCCCATGATCGAGCCCATCCCACCGATCACGACCACCGCGAAGACGACGATGATGAGATCGGCGCCCATGAGCGGGTTGACCTGGTAGATCGGCGCCGCCAGCACGCCCGCGAGCCCGGCCAGCCCGACGCCGAATCCGTAGGTCAGCGTGATCATCCGAGGCACGTTGACGCCGAAGGCCTGGACGAGCGCCGGGTTCTCCGTGGCGGCGCGCAGGTAGGAGCCGAGCTTCGTCCGCTCGATCACGTACCAGGTCAGGAGGCACACCACGAGCGAGAAGACGACCACCCACGCCCGGTANGTGGGGAGGAACATGAAGCCCAGGTTGTACCCCCCGGTGAGCNCGGCCGGGATCGCGTAGGGAAGGCCNGAGGAGCCGAACGCGTTGCGGAACACGCCCTGGATGACGAGCGCGACGCCGAAGGTGAGCAACAGCCCGTAGAGGTGGTCGAGGTGGTAGAGCCGCTTCAGCATCGTCCGCTCGAGGACGACGCCGAGCGCGCCCACCGCGAGTGGCGCGATCAGGAGCGCCCACCAGTAGCCGAGCCCCGCCCACTGGAGGAGGAAGTAGGCGACGAACGCCGCCATCATGTACTGGGCGCCGTGGGCGAAGTTGATGATGTTGAGCAGACCGAAGATGACCGCGAGCCCCAGGCTCAGCACGGCGTAGAAGGCGCCGTTGATCAGCCCGATCAGGAGCTGACCGAACAGCGCCTGGGTGGGGACGCCGAAGACGCTCACGCCCGGCCCACCCTCCCGCCGCCTACTTCTTCACGAGCGGGCAGTCCCCCTGGTCCAGCGGCCGGAACGCCGAGTCCGCCGGGATCGTCGCTCGCATCGTGTAGTAATCCCACGGCCCCTTCGACTCCGNCGGCTTCTTCACCTCGAAGAGGTACATCGGGTGGATCTTCCGACCGTCGGCGCGGACGCGCCCCTTGCCGAAGAGCGGGTCGTCGGTGGGCAGCTCCTTCATCTTGGCGATGACCCTCGGGCCGTCGTCGCTTCGGAGCGCCTCCACCGCCTTGAGGTAGTGCAGGATCGCCGAGTACACGCCCGCCTGGACCATCGTCGGCATGGCCTGGCGGTGGCGCTCGGCGAAGCGCCGGGACCAGGCGCGCGTCGCGTCGTTCAGGTCCCAGTAGAACGACTCGGTCAGGATCAGCCCCTGCGCCTTGTCCAGTGAGAGCGCGTGCACGTCGCTGATGAAGACGAGGAGGCCGGCGAACTGCTGGCCGCCCCGCACGATGCCGAACTCCGCGCCCTGCTTGATGGCGTTGATGGTGTCGGCGCCGGCGTTGGCCAGGCCGATGATCTTGGCCTTGGAGGCCTGNGCCTGCAGGAGGAACGAGGAGAAGTCCGAGGTCGGGAACGGGTGGCGGACCTTGCCGAGGACCTTGCCGCCCGATTTCAGCACGACGGCCTCGACGTCGCGCTCGAGCGCGTGCCCGAAGGCATAGTCGGCGGTGAGGAAGAACCAGGTGTCCCCGCCCGTCTTCACGATCGCCGACCCGGTGCCGTTCGCGAGCGCCCAGGTGTCGTAGGTCCAGTGGANGGTGTTGGGTGAGCAGGCCNTGCCCGTGAGGTCCGACGCGGCCGCGCCNGAGACGATGAAGGCCTTGTGCTTGTCCCGGGTGATCTGGCTGATCGCCAGNGCGATCGAGGATGTCGGCACGTCGATGATCAGGTCCACCTTCTCGGTGTCGTACCACTGCCGCGCGATGCTGGAGCCGACGTCCGGCTTGTTCTGGTGATCGGCGAAGACGATCTCGACCTTCATGCCCTTCTTCGCGGCGCCGAAGTCTTCCACCGCCATCCGCGCCGCCACGACCGAGCCCGGTCCGGTGATGTCGGCATAGGCGCCCGACTGGTCGTTGAGGACACCGATCTTGACGACGCCGTCGGAGATCTGGGCGTGCGCCGGCCCGACGGCCAGCGCGACCGCCGCGAGCAGCGCGAGGACGCGGAGGGTGATCATGCGCGGGCTCCTTTCACGGGTCTGTCCCGACGGGGCCTAGACCCCGAGGTACTCGTGCAGCGTGTCCATGCGGGACGCGAGCGCTCTGTTCGGGATCATGTCGACGACGCGCCCGTGCTCCATCACGTAGTGACGGTCGGCGACCGTCGACGCGAAGCGGAAATTCTGCTCGACGAGGAGGATGGTGAAGCCCTCCGCCTTGAGGCGCCGGATCGTCGCGCCGATCTGCTGGACGATCACCGGCGCGAGGCCTTCCGTGGGCTCGTCCAGCAGCAGCAGGCGCGCGCCGGTTCGCAGGATGCGCCCGATCGCGAGCATCTGCTGCTCGCCGCCGGACAGCTTGGTGCCCTGGGTCCGGAGGCGCTCGCGCAGGTTGGGGAACAGGTCGAAGATCGCCCCGCGGTCGAGCCCGCCCGGGCCGATCGCGGGCGGCAACATGAGATTTTCCTCGACGCTGAGGCTCGCGAAGATCCCGCGCTCCTCGGGGCAGAACGCGAGGCCGAGCCGCGCGATGAGGTTCGAGGGGAGACGGATCAGCTCGGCGGCGCCGAAGCGGACCGAGCCCCGGCGCCTCTCGACGATCCCCATCACGGACTTGAGCGTGGTCGTCTTGCCGGCGCCGTTCCGGCCGAGCAGCGTCACGACCTCGCCCGTGCGCACCTCGAGATCCACCCCGTGGAGGATGTGCGACTCGCCGTACCAGGCCTCCAGGTCGCGCACGGTCAGGAGCGGCTCAGGCATCGCCCGCCCCCATGTACGCCTGGATCACGTCGGGGTTCTTCGAGACGGCGGCGTAGTCGCCCTCGGCCAGGATCTCGCCGCGNGCCAGCACGGTGATCGTGTCGGACAGGTTCTCCACCACCTTGAGGTTGTGCTCGACCATGAGCACGGTACGGTTCGCGGCGACGCGCTTGACGAGCGCCGAGATCCGGTCCACGTCCTCGTGGGCCATGCCGGCGGTGGGCTCGTCGAGCAGCATCATCTCCGGGTCGAGCGCGAGCGTCGTCGCGATCTCGAGCGCGCGCTTGCGGCCGTACGGCAGCTCGACCGCGATCGCCCCGGCGAGCTGCGCCAGGCCGACCGCGTCGAGGAGCTCGAGGGCGCGCCCGTTGAGCTCGCCGAGGACCCGCTCCGAGCGCCAGAAGTCGAACGAGTGACCCCGCGCGCGCTGGAGCGCGAGCCGCACGTTCTCCAGCACGGTGAGGTGCGGGAAGACCGCCGAGATCTGGAACGACCGGACGAGGCCGAGCCGCGCGATGCCCGCGGGCCTCGAGCCCGTGATGTCGCGCCCCTTGAAGCGGATGCGCCCGCGGGTCGGCGTGAGGAAGTGTGTCAACAAATTGAAGCACGTCGTCTTCCCCGCGCCGTTCGGGCCGATGAGCGCGTGGATCGTGCCGGCGCGCACCCGGAGGCTCACGTCCTTGACGGCGACGAAGCCCCGGAACTCCTTGGTGAGCCCCTCGGTCTCGAGGATGTAGGGGCTCATGGCGTCCGCGGGGGATAGAAGACCGCCTCCCGCTTCTCCGTCCACGCGCGGTTGGCCTCGTCGATCTCCCACGAGCCCATGCACGCGTTCTGCGCCCGCACCAGGTCTTCGATCACAACCCGCGGATCGCGGTGGAAGGACTCGTGGAGGAGCCGCTTCGTGTGCGCGGCCGCGGTCGGCGAGGCGGCGCGCGCCTTGGCGACGATCGACTGGAGCGTGCGGTCGAGGTCGACGGCCGGGCACACCCAGTTGACGAGGCCGATGGCGCGCGCCTCCGCCGGGCTCACGTCGTCGTTGAGCAGCGCGAGCTCCTTGGCCCGGCCGAGCCCGATGACGCGCGCGAGGCGCAGCACGGCGCCGTCGGGAATGAGGCCGTGCCGCGTCGCGCCGAGGCCGAGCACGGCGTCGGCGGCGGCGAGGCGCAGGTCGCAGGCGAGCGCCAGCTGGAGGCCACCGCCGATCGCGTAGCCGTGCAGGACGGCGATCGAGATCTTCGGCATGTCCTCGAGGCAGTTCAGCCCGCGGATCCAGTGGCGGTAGAACGCCTCGTCGACGGATCCGGCCGCCAGCGCCGTGCGATCCATGCCCGAGCAGAACGCCCGGCCCGCCCCGCGGACGACGACCAGAGTGACCGCGGGATCGGCGGCCGCGGCCTCCGCGTGCTCGGCGAGCGCGGCGGCGAGCTCCGTGGTGAGCGCGTTGAGCATCGCGGGGCGGTTCAGCGTGATCCAGGCGATCCCTTCCCCGACCGCGTAGGTGACCGGAGGCTCCGGGGCGGGATTGTGGAAACGGCTCACGACGATGTACGATCGCGGCCGGTGCGTGTGACGCAGGCGGTGCCCATGGAAAGCGCGACCTAACGTATGGAAGGCTCGCGCGAAAGTCAAGGAGACCGGCTCATGCCCATGACGACGATCTCCCGCCGTCGCTTCCTCGGCACGGTCGCCGCGGTCGCGGCCGCCGGAGCGCCACGGCCGGCGCGGGGCGGGACCGCCGTGAAGATCGGCACGGCCGTGCTCGGCGACTACTCGATGGCGGGGCCGGTCATCGTGGCGCTCGAGCGCGGATTCTTCGCGCGCGAGGGGCTCGAGGCCGAGTTCGTCCCCTTCCGTGGGGGCCCGGACCTCCTCAAGGCGGTCATGGGCGGCGACGTGCTGGTCGGCATCACCGGGAGCACCGACATCCTCGTCTTCCGCGAAGCGGGCTCGCCGATCAAGATGGTCGCGACCCATACCGAGGGCAACCACTTCACCCTCAACGTCGCGCCCGACGTCTCGTCGGTCGCGGGCCTCAAGGGCAAGGCGATCGGCGTCACGCGCGTCGGTGCGACGACGTGGATCTTCGCGCGCATGCTGGCCAAGAAGGAAGGCTGGGACCCGGACAAGGACGTGCAGATCGTCGGCCTCGGCGGCCTCGACGCCCAGCTCGCAGCGCTGGCGCGCCGGGAGATCGCCGCCTACGTGTGGGGCGACGGGGGCGCCGTCACCGAGCTCCAGGGCAAGTCCAAGGTGCTGCTCCGCTTCGACGCGGTCACCGGAAAATGGATCAGCCAGATCCAGTACGCGTCGGAGGACGCCATCACGCACCAGGCCGACCCGATCCGCCGGAGCCTGCGGGCACTGTTCACCGCGCTCAAGCTCATGCGCGAGAGCCCGCGGGACGCCGCCGAGATCTGCTCGAAGAAGCTCGGCTGGCCGCCCGAGGCGGTCCTGCGCGCCCACAGGATCTCCGGCCCGCTCCTCCCGGTGGACGGCCGCATCGACGTCGCCGCGCTCGGCGTGATGCAGGGCACGCTCCTCGAGTACGACGTCATCAAGAAGAAGCTGCCGCTCGAGGACCACTTCACGCGAGAGTTCACGCCTGTCAGGGTCTAAGGCCTGGATCCTCGCCGGGCTCGTGCTCGCGGCGACCCCGGGCGCCGCGCGGGCGCANGTGTTCCTCGCGACGCGGCCGCACCCCGACTTCACGATCGGGCCGCTCTTCGTGCGCGCGACCGTCACGCCCGCGCTCGGCACCACGGCGGTCGACGTCCTGTGGAGCCTCGTGATCCCGCCGACCAAGTCCGCCACCGACCTCGAGCAGGATCTCTACCTGCTCTGGCCCGACGAGGTCGACACCCTGAGGGTCGAGGGCAAGCCCGACCCGGACCTCGCGCGCTACGTGGAGGCGCGCGGGTACTCCGTGATCGGCGACGGGCGCCTTCCGCTCTACGCGCAGGGCCTGTACCGCACCGGGCCGCAGACGAAACCGGAGCCCATCCCCGGCGGTGCGCCCTTCGTGTCGTTCGTGCGCCAGGGCGGCCCGCTGGGGCTCACCTCACCCGCCACGTACGTGCGAATCCCGTGGACGCCCCTCCTCGCCAACCGCACGTGGCTCATACGCCTCGGGATGGGCCTGCCGCGGCTCGTCCGGCCCAGGCCGGCCACGTGGGTCGAGAACCTCTTCTGGGGCCACCGCTACACGATCTCGCTGGCCTTCAACGACGTGCGGGGGCGGGCGCTCTTCCCGCTCTACCTCGAGAACCGCGACCGCGTCATCCGGCTCGCCGACGAACCCTCGCAGCTCCTCATCAACTTCACCCACGCCGAGCACCTCAAGATCCAGGACGTCTTCCCGGGCACGGCCACCCGCCGGATGAGCGAGACCCTCGAGTCCACGCAGGTCGTCTCGGCCTTCCTCGAGCGCGCCCAGGGGGCGACGCCGCAGGTGTTGACGGTGCAGTTCGGCTACTTCACGGGGTGGCAGTCGTGGGCGCCCGTCCTGATCCCCATGATCTTCTTCGTGCTCGGCAACCTCGCCGGCCCGCTGCTGACGATGCTCGTCAAGCGCGTGGGCGGGAGGCTCTCCGGTCGGATCCACATCAGCCCGCGCAGCGCGCCGGTCGAGCGGCAGACCGGCACCGTGGTCTCGCGCGAGACGCTGGGACGCATCGCGCCGGGCTCCACCACGTACGAGGAGGTGATCCGCCTCTGCGGCGCCGACCACGAGGAGCACGAAGAGCCGCTCGCCCCCGACCGGCGGATCCTGGTCTACCGGGGGCGCAAGGTCGTGCCCCAGCGGCGGCGTCGGTTCGGCTGGCTCGCGACCGTGAGCCGGTGGGACGTCGAGCACCACGAGGTCGAGATCACGCTCGAGCGCAACGTCGTTCAGGGCGTGCAGGCGCGGGTGCGCCGCACGCACCTCGCCCAGCCCGCG
>JGI25383J37093_10000044_pt1 | contig 20635 bp, 20 predicted proteins | sample GraSoi013_1_20cm_4_FD_37093 | JGI IMG/M metagenome (IMG submission 37093)
CTGCGCAAGGAGCAGGAGAAGCTGCTCGCGCAGGGATTCGAAGCCGCGCCTCGGCTGCTCGCCGAGCGGCTCGACGTGAGCGAGCAGGACGTGCGCGAGATGGATCAACGGCTGGCGAACGACGAGTTCTCCATCGACGCTCCCATCGCCGGCGGGCAGGAGGAGGGCCGGCAGACGCATGGAGACCGCCTGGTGCAATCGGCGCCTCCCATCGACGAGCAGCTCGCCGACGAGGAGCTGCGCCGGATCTTCAAGGAGAAGCTGGCGGCGTTCGGGAAGACCCTCACCGCCGAGAAGGACAAGTTCCTCTTCGAGAACCGCATCGCGCCCTCGGACGATCGGGAGCCGATGACGCTGCAGCAGATCGGGGATCTCTGGGGCGTCACCCGCGAGCGCGCCCGCCAGCTCGAGGCGCGGCTCACGGACCGGCTGCGGGAATACCTTCGCCGCGAGCTGCCGGACTTCGCCCAGCTCTCGGTCACGCCGGCGGAGGAATCGTGACCGCGGAGCGCGCGGCGGAGGCGAAGCCGCGGGACGCTGCTGAAGTCACGGCCGTGGACGCGCGTCCGTCAGCCGCCGTCGCGATCCGCAAGCTCGCCCTCAGGCATCCGTGGCTCGCGCCGCGCATCGCGATCCCGGTCGCCATCGCCCTGGCAGCGGTCCAGCTCCCTTTCCTCCACGCGGCGCTCCGTGGCGCCGCGCCCATCACGGCCGCGGTGCCCTACAAGGACNCGTTCGACCGCGCCAGCCTCGGCGACGCCTGGTGGTCGAACGGCGGCCAGTGGNGGATCGTCGATNGCCAGGTGTACTCGCCTGGCGTCGGAAACAACCCGCTCTGGCTCAAGGCACGTCTTCCGCCAGACGTGCGCGTCGAGTTCGACGTGCGCAGCGAAGGGCCCGACGGCGACATCAAGTGGGAGATGTACGGGGACGGACGCAACCACTCCACGGGATACCTGTTCCTCTTCGGCGCCTGGCGCAATCGCGAGTCGCGCATCTGCAAGCTGGATGAGCACGCTCTCACCCAGGACGAGGCGCGGGCGCAGCTCGCGGCGACGGCGCGCCCCTACCCGCGGCAGCGAGAGCTCATGGAGGCGCTCCAGGGGCCGTTCGTGCAGTGGAGCGCGCGCAAGGACCTGGAGCGGATGGAGAAGGGCGAATACTGGCAGCGGGACACGCCGTTCGTGGTGAAGCGCGCTGACCTGAAAGTGGAGCGCGGCCGGACGTACCACATGGTGGTTACGAAGCAAGGTGGACTGCTGCGCTGGGAGATGGATGGGGAGCTGGTGCTGGAGATGAACGATCCGGCGCCGCTCTCGGGGAGCGGGCACGACCGCTTCGGGTTCTCGAGCTGGGCAAACGACACGTATTTCGACAACCTGAGCATCACGCCGCTGTGAGGCGGCGTCACTCCGATTGCGGCAAGGTCCCCCCGCCGCCGTCGCTCTCGCCTCCGCTCTCGAGCTCCCGGGCTGCGCGCTCGTAATCCGGCTGCCCCTCCGCGATCTTCCTCTTCAAGTCCTCGTCGTCCATCTCCGGCGTGCGCCCCTCGAGCTTGGCGCGGCGCCACCGCTCGCGCTGGACCGCCAGCAGGATGAGAGGTACCGCCAGCGCGACCGCGAGCCCGAGCAACCAGTCGACATCCAGCAACCGCCAGAGCACCGCACCGCGGCGGTTCGGTCCCCATCCGATGGCCGCGCCGAGCGCCGCAAACGCGGCCGCGAACAAGGGCGGCAGGAAGATCTGCAACTTCCTCTGCCGCTTGATGCCCACGAACAATCCGATGCTGCCCGCCAGCGCGGCGAGGGGCGGCCAGGGCCGCTTCAATGCCGCCACGCCGGCGCCCACCGGAGCGGCGAAGAGGCCGGCGACGAGCGCCGCCGTGGCCCACGTATCCGCGAGGGCCCCGAACATCCCGCCCAGCACGGCCGCGATCACGGCCACCGCCGGCGCCAGCCATGGATGGCCAATGCCGCGCAGCCCGAAGAACGCGCAGGCGAACGCTCCGGCTGCGAGCATCGCGGCGTTGATGGGGCGCTGCCCGCGGGGACCGAGGGCGGTCGCGAGCGCGGCCAGGGCGAGGAGGAGGTACGCCGCCCAGGCGGGCGCGCGCAGCGCATCGTCGAGAGCGTGTTGCAGCGTCTCGTGCAGCGCGTGCGTGGCTACTTCCCGTTCGTCGCGAAGTACATCAGCATCAGCCCGAGCATGATCACGAAGGCGACGGCGGCGGCGACGGGACCGTGATCGATCTGCGTCCGATCGATCAGATCTTCCGCCTCCATGCGCGCCTGCGCGCTCACCTCCTTGCGCTTAGCGACGCGCTTTGCCGCCTCCCGGGCAGCCTGATAGTCGCCGGCGGCGAACAGCTCACGCGCCTGGGCCAGCTCCGGAGCCTGGGCGCCGTCTCCCACGCGCTTCGCGTCCGGGATGTACTCGCGCTTCGCCGCCTCGGTGAACAGCGGCGGCGCGACGGGGGCGTCGTTGGCCGTTCCGGGAACCGTGGCGCGCGTCGCGGTGGCGGACTGCGTGTTCTGGGCCATGTCCTTCGAAAGTACCCGAGCATGCCCCCGGTCGCAAGCCGGGAATGCCGGAGGGATTCGCCGGTTCCTGCAGTGATCTTGCGCGAATGCGTTACGCTCTATCCCGCCTGATGCTCAGCCGCCGGACATTTGTCGGATTGGGGCTGGCTCTCGCCGCCCGGCGCGCCCTCGCGTTCGGCGAGGCCGCGCGGCTGGTCTTCGCGCAAGTGCGCCACGGCGGCCGCTGGGATCCGCGGCCCGATGGGCTCTCGCGCCTGGCCTGGGAGATCTCCAAGCGCACCAGCATCGAGACTTCGCCGATGGTCAAGGCGATGGCGCTGGCCGATCCCGAGCTNTTCCGGTACCCGTTGGCGGTTCTCTCTTCCGACCAGGCGTTTCCGCCGCCCGCGGACAACGAAGTTTCCGAGCTGCGCCGGTACTTGAGCTACGGCGGCTTCCTGCTCGTCGACGACGCGAGCGGCACCCGCGGAGGCGCCTTCGAACAATCCGCGCGCCAGCTGGTCTCGCGCATCGTCCCGGGCGCGCAGCTCGGTCGGGTGCCGCGCGACCACGTCCTCTACAAGTCGTTCTACCTGCTCGAGGGCCCCGCGGGCCGGGTCGCCGCCGCTCCCGAGCTCGAAGCGCTGGACCTGGGCGGACGGCTGGCGGTGCTCTATTCCGGCAACGATCTGGTCGGCGCGCTCGCGCGCGACTCGCTCGGCACCTGGGAATTCGAAGTCACCCCCGGAGGCGAGCTGCAGCGGGAGAAGTGCATCCGCTTGGGGGTGAACGTGGCGATGTACGCCCTCTGCCTCGACTACAAGGAAGACCAGGTTCACATCCCCTTCATCATGAAGCGGCGGAGGATCTGAAGATTCCCGAGAGCGCCTACAACGCCTGGCGCATCACCTCGCTCTCGACGCTGCCGTCGTGGCTCCTCGCGCTCGCGCTGACCGCGCTGGCCGCCGCGGTCTGGCTCTCCTTCCGCGGCTTCCGCACCGAGCCGGCCGGACGGCGCCGGGTCGCGCTGCTCGCCTTCCGCCTGACCGCGGCGCTCCTCGTCTTCGTGCTGCTGCTCGAGCCCGGCATCGAGCTGCGCGCGGAAAGCCGCGTGCGGGCGCGGGTGGCGCTGCTCTTCGATACCAGCCGCTCGATGAAATTCCCCGCAGCGCCGTCCGGGCCCACGCGCGCGGAAGAGCTGCAGCGCTGGGCCGTGCAGCACCAGGCGGACCTGGCGCAGCTCGCCGCTCGCTTCCAGGTGGACGTCTACGGATTCGACAAGGAGCTGCAGCCGGCCGACCTGGGCAGGCTTTCCGCGGATCCGCAGGGTCCTTCCACCGACATCCTCGGGGCCCTCACCGCGGCCGCCTCCGCTGGAAGCGGCGGGCGGCCGTTGGCCGGCTTCTTCGTCGCGAGCGATGGGGCGGACAACGCCGAGCTCTCCCAGGGCGTCTCGCCGGCCGCGGCCGCGGAGCTGCGCCGGTTGAACGCGCCCGTGTTCGTCCTCCCGATCGGCGCCCAGGCGCTGAAGGACCTGGCGGTGGAAAAGATCGCCGTCGACGACTTCGCGTTCGTGCGCAACCAGGTCACGGTCGACGTGATCGTCACTGCGCGCGGGTTCGGTTCGACGGACGTTCCCGTCGTCTTGCGCCGTGAAGGACAGGTGGTGGCGCAGAAGACGATCCACATCGACGGAAGCCGTTCCCGGTACGAGGTCAAGCTGGCGTTCGTCCCGGACCGCACGGGCAAGTTCGCCTTCACCGTGACGGTGCCGGTCTACGACGGCGAGGCCATCGCGCAGAACAACTCCCGCTCCTTCGTGCTCAAGGTGATCCGCGACCGCGTGCGCGTTCTTCTCGTCGTGGGCCGTCCCTCCTGGGACGTCCGCTTCCTCCGGCAGCTCTTGAAGCGGGACCCCAACGTCGACCTGATCAGCTTCTTCATCCTCCGCACTCCGGGCGACGACCCTCACAGCTCGCAGGACGAGCTGTCGCTCATCCCCTTTCCGACGCAGGAGATCTTCCAGGAGCAGTTGAAGACGTTCGACGTGGTCGTCTTCCAGAACTTCAACCACCGCCCGTACCGGATGTCGCAGTACCTCGACGGCATCGCCTCCTACGTGCGCGAGGGCGGGGCCTTCGCGATGATCGGCGGCGACCAGAGCTTCTCCGCCGGCGACTACGCGGGCACGCCCATCGAGGAGGTGCTTCCGGTGACGCTCCTCCCCTCCGGTCCCACCGCGGTGGACGAGACGCCCGCGCAGGTGCACCTCACCGAATCCGGTCGCCGGCACCCGATCACCGAGCTCGCCACCGCGGGGTCGCAGAACGAGTCGATCTGGGCGGCGCTGCCGCGGCTGCCGGGGTTGAACACCACCGGGCCGCTCAAGGGCGGGGCGCAGACCCTGCTCGTCTCNAGCGAGGGCCGTCCCATCCTGGTCGTCGGGGAGTCGGGCCGCGGCCGCGTCCTGGCGCTCCTCTCNGACTCGTCCTGGTTCTGGAGCTTCGTCGCCGCCGGCGCCCAGCAGGGACCGCGGGCGTACGAGACTTTCTGGCATTCTGCCATCCGCTGGCTGGTGCGCGATCCGGCGCTGACGCCGATGCGCGTCGCTGCCGAGCGGCCGTCGTTCGAGCCCGGCGGCGAGCCCCCGGCCCTCGACGTACAGGTCCGGGGCAGCGATTACGGCGCCGCGGCCGGTGCGCAGATCGCCGTGGTCACCTCCTCGGCGACGGACCCGGCGCCGCGTCCGATGGGCGCCGCCCTCGCAGGACCGGATGGAAGCGCCCGCGTCATCCTCCCTCCGCTTCCAGCCGGCGCGTACAAGGCCACGGTGACGGCGAAGCGTGCCGACGGCACGGCCGTCGGCGAGGCGGAGGATGCCTTCGTGGTCGCGCCCGCCTCGCGCGAGCTGATCGAGGCCGCGCCGCGGCCGGACATCCTCCAGGCGGTCGCGGAGGCGGCGAAAGGCCGGGTCGTAGATGTGTCCGATGCGCTCGCAGCGCTCCCCTGGCGAGATCCGGAACGCGTCGAGGTAGGACAGCGGACCAGCAAGCCGCTCTGGGACAACTGGAAGGTGCTGGCGCTGCTCTGCCTCGTGGTAGGCACCGAGTGGACGCTTCGTCGGCGCTGGGGTTACGCCTGAAGCGTCGGCTGCAGAGAATGCGCGCATTGCTCCGGGAGGCTCCCCGACATGCGCAAAGTGCTCATCCCTGCATTCGCCGTAGCCGTCGCAACTCTTCCTGCGCAGGCGCAGCACGCCTGCCCGCAAGATCTGGAAGCGTGGCGCCAGCTGCTGGGCGCCGAGTGGATCGACTGTCACGCCGTGGCCGATCTCACCACCACGAACAACCCGTTCACCGATCCGCAGAGCCTCACCGGCATGGGCTTTCCGCCTCCCGGCAGCGGCACGCTGAACTCGAAGTACACGGCACCGACCTCGCCGCCCGTGAGCGGGATCCAGATCGACGGCTACTTCCCGGACGCTTGCGACGCGTTCCAGCAGGAACCCGCGCTGACCGCGAAAGACGGAACGCCGTTCATCCGCGGCTGCACTCCGCCGCCGACCTTGGGGCAGACCTGCGTCGCGGACTGCCACCACGATGCCCAGATCGTCATCCGCATTCCGGACGGATGGGACGGGCACCTCCTCACCGCCGGCACCCCGGGAATCCGCGACGCGTTCGCCAGCGACTTCATCCTCTCCGATTACGCGCTGGAGAAGGGCTGGGCCTACGTCTCGCAGGACAAGGGAAACATGGGAGCGAATTTCTTCCGCCAAGGCGGCGGGGCGCCCTGGCAGCCGGGAGCCGCGGTCCAGGAATGGGCGTCGCGCATGCGGCAGGCGACGTCGGCGGCGCGAGCGCTGCTCGGCTCTTTGGCGCCGCAGTACCGCATCTCCGGCATCACGCGCTCGTACGCCGCGGGGATCTCGAACGGCGGCTACCAGACGCGGCGGGCGATCGAGACCGATGGCAACGGAAAGGACCGGCTCTACGACGGTGGCGTCGACTGGGAGGGGACGCTCTTTCTCGCCTCGCTCCCGGCGGGAGTCCGCACCGCGGGGCCCACCACGGGATACAATCTGTTCACGTATCTCCCCACCTCGCTCGCGCAGTATCCGGGCGACATCCTCGGTGTGCCGGCCTCTGTCGACGCGCTCGCCGCGGTCGGCTTCAATCCGGAATCGCAGCCGCTCTGGACCTATCACTGGGGGATCTACTGGGGCCTGACGCAGAAGATCTACCGGCTCGAATTCGACCCCGAGTACACGGGCTACACCTGCTCCGGCATCGGCGAGCCATGCGTGGTGCCGCCGGCCCTCGCGGTCGGGCCGACCGACCCGGACGCCTCGTACGATTACCGGCAGCGCGTCCTGCAGAATCCTGCGCTCGCGCAGCGCATCCAGGCGGTGGCGAATACGGGGGATCTGCAGCATCCGCTGATCACGCTGCACGGCGATCAGGACGCGCTCTTGCCCATCGCCACCGATTCCGACCTCTACGTGCAGCTCGTGGCGCAGCGGCGCCGCTCGCAGCGGCACCGGTACTACGTGGTGCGCGGCGGCAATCACGTCGACCCGCAGTACGACGATCACGCCGGGATCGACGAGTATGGCGATACCTTGCTTCGGCCGATCCTTCCCTGCGCCCGCGCGGCCATCGACGCCCTCGCCGCCTGGGTCGAGCAGGGCGTGTCGCCGCCCGCCAGCCACACCATCGCAAGGCCTCAGGGAGCGACCCCGCAGCAACTCGCCAACGAGTGCTCGCTGCAGTAGTCCCGGTAACGCCTCAACTCTTCAGATCGACCGCTTTGGCGGTTGAAGGGAAGCGCGCAGATGGTCAGCGCTTCCGGTCGAGCTTGAGACCGACGGGGCCGGGTGCGGGTTGAGGGGCGTCGGCTGCTTGCTTGCGCAGGTGGTCGACCCAGCTGTCCGGAAGCCCGCGCTCCTGGGCGCCCTCGATCAGGTACGCTAGCAGTCGTCCGCTCGCGGGACCGGGTTCGCCCCGCTTCTCCGGCCGGGCCACGAACGCCTTGGCGGCGATGCGCTTTCCCTCGGCCTCGACGGAGACGTCGATCTCCTCGGACAGCCCCGTCGCGACTCCTTCCTTGCGAAGCACCGCGTCCTTTGCGGGGGGAGGAATCTCGAAGAGGACGCCATGGACAGCCGCCTCCTCGTCTTCCGCCAGGTTGGCCACACGCCCGCCCCAGAAGCGGCTCTCCACGTCGAACACCAACCGATACCCGCGCAGGACGGCCGGCGCTCCGCGCGCGAACAGCCGCGCGTCGACGCCGTGCTCCGCCGCCCATTCGCCGATGTGTCGCTTCGACAGCGCGGATCCGTACGCGAAGTAGCGGTACATGCGCGCCACTCTACCGCCGCCTCGCAGCAAGCACTACCGGGTGCCAGAGCGCATCCGGCGGCCGGCTCTCTACCCCTCGGCCGGTTTGTTCTCGTCCGCTTCGAGCGTCTTGCGCTTGCGGTCCAGCGCCGCGATCACGTCGTTCAGGGTCTTCTTGGCGAGGATCTTCGCCACCTGCTCGCGATACGTCTCGGCGAGCGAGACTCCCTCGGTGATCACGTCGACCGCCCGCCACCCCTTCGGTCGCTTCTCCATCACGTAATCGATCGCCGCCGTATCCTCGCCGGAGTGGACTTTGGTGTGCACGACGGTATGGCTACCTTGCTGCTCCTCGCCGATGATCTCGGTGCGGATCCGCTCGACGTCGGTGCCCTTGCCCTGCCGCATCTTCGCCAGGTAGTTGGCTTCCATCGCCCCTTTCAGGGCCGCGGTGTAGCGCGAGCGATCGGCCGGCTTGATCTCTTCCCACTTCTTGCCCAGCGTCGATCTCGCCAGCGCATCGAAATCGACCAGCTCCCCCACCGCCTTGCGCGCCTGCTCCCGGGCCCGTGCACGGGCGGGGCCTTGGGACTTGAACCAGGCGTTGAGCGAGGACCGGACTTTCTCCTGTGTGTGCTGCACCGCCGCGCTCGCGGAACCCGGCTGCACGGCGGCGACGATCAGGGCGACGGCGATGGACGTCACGACTGCCTCCTCCGACATTCGACGCGCGACAAATCTATGACCTTCAGCCCCGGATCAGGGCCCCAGTGGCGCCCCGGCCGCCTTCTCGAGCGCCGCCCAGGCGAGCTGCGCGTCGTACAGCGCCCTCAGNCGCTCGCCGTCCGCGCGCATGAAGAGCAACGTCCCCTCGAGAAGCTCGCGGGCGTCGCCCAGCCCCGAGTCGAACGCCACCCCCGCCTGGTTGGAGAGCTGCTTTCCGATCTGGGTCTCGTTCCCATAACGCTCGACGCGGACGCGGGCGTCCGCCAGATCTCCCAGCGCCTGCTGCACGTCGAGCCGCACCAGCTGCTCCGCGCCGACCTGCATCGCGACCGCCTCGTGCAGCTCGCCCTCTGCCTGGCGGAGCCGGGCGAGCTTCTGCGGCACGTCCAGCGTCCACTGCATGCCGAGGGCAACGAAGCCGGACGACTCATGGTACGGGTTGTCGACGAACGGCGAGGCGGGGTTGTCGGCGTTGGTCGTGGTGGTGAGTCGGACGCCGCCCACGATTCCGAAATCCGGCCACAGTCGCGCGCGCGCCAGATCGACCAGCGCCTGCCGCGCCGCGACGCCCTCGTTGGCCGCGCGCGCCTCCGGCCGCTGCTGCAGCGCGCGCCGCAGGATCTCATCGGCGTTCGGAGGTTGCGGCGCCTGCGGCAGCTCCTGCTCGAGGATGGGGAGATCTTCCCCGGCCTGCGCGCCCACCAGCAGGCGCAATCCGATGAGCGCCAGGTCGCGGTTCTTCACCGCGGAGGCGTGCTGCGCTTCCACCTCCTCGGCGAGGTAGTCGAGCTTCATCGAGTCGGCCCGGCTGATCTGCTCGCTCTTCTCCGCGAGCAGCTTCTGCGCCGTCTGCTGCGCGTCCTTGAGGCGGGTGCGCACCTTCTGGACGGAGGCGTCGGCGTTGCGGGCGGTCTGGTATCCCCAGTACGCCCGGGCCACGTCATAGGCCGCCTGATCGCGGGCCCGCTGCAGTAGCGCTTCGCTGGCGTTGACCAGGTGCCCGGCTGCGGACTTCCCCGCCGTCCACTTGCCGAACGTCCAGATCGGCATGATGGCCTGGACGTCGACGTGCGCGGTCACTCCCTGATCGCCGTGGAAGATGCCACCCGTGCTCCCCGGCTTGAGATGAGCGGGATTGGTGGGGTCCGGATCGAGGTCGCCACCGATCAAACGGCGCTGCGGCGTCGGCCCCGCGAGATAGGCGGTGGTCTGGAANGCGGGAAAGAACACCCAGCTCGCCTCGTCGCGTTTGCCGCGCGCGGCCTCCAGCTGCGCGGCGACTTGCATGGTGCGCGGGTCGTTCCTGCGGGCGCGCTCCTGCAGTTCGCGCAGCCCGAGGCCCTTTGGGGGCGCCGCCTGCGCGACGACGACGAGCAGCACCGCGAGCATCTACTCGTTCGTGTAGTCCGAGCCGAGGTAGTTGAGCAACTCTTCGCCCACCAGGTACCGGAGGTTGTTCTCCAGCCGGACCTTCTGCACGAACAGGTCGTGCTCCGGGTACACGCTGGCCGCGTGCTGCGGGCTCTTGAAGTAGAAGCTGAGCCACTCCTGGATGCCTTTCATCCCGGCGCGCGCCGCAAGATCGCCGAACAGCGCCAGGTCGAGCACGATGGGGGCCGCCAGGATCGAGTCGCGGCAGAGGAAGTTCACCTTGATCTGCATCGGGTAACCCATCCACCCGACGATGTCGATGTTGTCCCAGCCTTCCTTGTTGTCGCCGCGAGGCTTGTAATAGTGGATCGAGACCTTGTGCTGCAGGTTCCGGTAGAGCTCCGGATAGCGCTCGGGCTCGAGGATCTGCTCCAGCACGGAGAGCTTCGAGACTTCCTTCGTCTTGAAATTCGCCGGGTCGTCGAGCACTTCCCCGTCGCGGTTGCCGAGGATGTTGGTGGAGAACCAGCCCTCCATCCCCAGCATGCGCGCCTTGAGGCCCGGAGCGATGATGGTCTTCATCAGCGTCTGGCCGGTCTTGAAGTCCTTGCCTCCGATGGCGACGCCGCGCTTCTCGGCCAACTCGACGAGCGCAGGGAAATCGCAGGACATGTTCGGGGCGCCGTTCAGATACGGCACGCCGTTCATGATCGCCGCGTACGCGTAGAGCTGCGAGGGGTAGATGTTCGGATGATCGGCGTCGAGTGCCTTTTCGAAGGCCGCNATGCTCTGGTGCTCGGGCCCCGCTTCCTGGTACGCCTCCGTGGACGCGCACCAGACCATCACGGCGCGNGTGCACTTGNTCCTGTCCATGAAGCCGCGGATGTCCTGGATGAGCTGATTGGCCAGCTCACGCCGGGTGCCCTTCTTCACGTTGGCGCCTTCCAGGCGCTTGACGACGTTCTTGTCGAACACGGCGGCCATCGGCCGGATCTGCGACAGCGACGGCTTGAGATGGGCGAGATGCTCGGGCGAGAGGACCTTGGCCTTCGCCGCGGCGGTGTAGGCGTCGTCCGGGATCGGATCCCAGCCCCCGAACACCAGGTCCTCGAGCCGCGCGAGGGGCACCAGGTCCTTGATCATCGCCCAGCGCTTCTCGCTGCGCCTGCCCAGACGGACGTGTGCCATCTGCGTCAGCGAGCCGATGGGCTTGCCGAGGCCCGCCTTCACCGCCTCGACGCCGGCGATGAAGGTGGTGGCCACGGCGCCCATGCCCGGCAGAAGGACCGCGAGCTTGCCGTCCGCGGNGGCGACCTTCGATTTGAGCTGCTCCATCTCCTCCGTCTCCGTCGCGCCTTGTGCGGCGCGGCGCACCATAAGGGCGCGCCGCCAGGGTGTAAAGGGCTTTCTCGCTCCGTCCATGGCTCCGGGTGAGCGGGCCGCTGCACCGGGACCGATGCATCCGAACGCCGGCCACGGCATGATGCGGCCATGGCAAAAAAGAGGCTGCCGCCGATCGAGGTGGGATACCAGGCCTTCGCGAAGGGCTCGGAAGAGGAGTTCGGCGCCGTCCGGCAGGTGCGCCCGCAGGACCTCGTCGTCTACATCGAGGACGCCGGCGACACCATCATTCCCATCGCCGCCGTCACCGACGTCGTGGAAGGCAAGGTCATCATCGACATCCAGCGACTCGACGAAACCGTCCGGCGCGCGATCGAAAACGCCCACCGCGACGAAGACTTTCCCTGAAGGGAATCTTTGCCCCACCGCCGCGGCGCTCGTAGAGTGTTTCGGTGCCTGAAGAGAGCCGCGTCGCACTCCTGAGGCAGGGCGCACGCGTGCCGGAGCTCGACGGCATCCGCGGAATCGCAATTCTGATGGTCCTGCTGCTGCATTGGGTCGTCCGGCCAGCTGCCCCGATCCTGCGGCACTGGTCTCCGCGCCTCTGGGCGCTCCTCGATCTCTCCTGGTGCGGAGTCGACCTGTTCTTCGTGCTCTCCGGTTTCCTGATCGCGGGCATCCTCGTCGACCACCGGGACGCTCCAAACGTGCTCCGCACCTTCTACACGCGCCGGGCGTGTCGGATCCTGCCTGCCTACCTGGTGCTTCTCTTCCTGGCGAGCCTTCCCATCGGGGGCGCTTCGCAGGTCGCGCAGGGCGAGATCCCGCTCGCGGCATATCTGCTGTTCCTGCAGAACCTGTGGAGCTCGGCTGGAGCGCGGGTCGCCTTCGCGCTCGGGCCCTGCTGGTCGCTGGCCATCGAGGAACAGTTCTACCTCGGCCTTCCCGTCCTCCTCCTCTGGGTCTTCAGGGGCCGCTTCGGATCATTCGCGGCGGTGATGCTCCTCGCTCCGCCGCTGCTGCGGTGCCTCTGCTTGGCCAGCGGCTGGAGAAGCCCCTGGGACTTCACACCCTGCCGCCTCGATGCGCCGTTCTGGGGAGTGCTCGCCGCCGTGCTGGTCCGGGATCCGCGGGCCGCCGCGCTGCTGCTGAAGTACCGCCGGGCCCTGCTCTGGGCGGCGGGCGCCGCGCTGCTGGGGGTCGCTGGCCTGAGCCAGCTCGTCCTCCTGCCGGCAGGGACGAATCTGCTGCTCTCGATCGGGCTTTCCCTCATCGCCGCGGCGTTCACCCTCGCCCTGGTATCGGTGTTGCTCTCTCCACAGGCCGCCCCCGCCCGGCTCGTTCGATGGGCGCCGCTGCGCTGGTCGGGAAAACACTCCTACTTCCTCTACCTCTTCCACCTCGTGGTCCTCTTGTTCATCCCCATCGCGCAGTTCCCGCTGCGGGTTGCGGTCTCGGCCTGCGCTCTCGCCGTGCTGGCGGCAATCTCCTGGCGTTGGCTGGAGCTTCCCTTCCTGAAGCTCGGGGCTGCCGTCGAATATTCGGAGTCCGCCCGGTCCCCTCCGCTCACCGAACCCGCCGGTTAGGACCTCAGCGGATGGCTTCCGCAATCGCCTTGCCCATTTCCTCCGTCGTCGCGTTCCCTCTCATGTCGCGCGTTCGCGGACCCTCGCGGATGACGGTCTCGATGGCGAGCACGACGGCGTCGCCGGCCTGCTTGTAGCCGAGGTGCTCCAGCATCATCGCGCCGGACCAGATCTGTCCGACCGGGTTGGCGATTCCCTGGCCGGCGATGTCCGGCGCCGACCCGTGCACGGGCTCGAACATCGACGGGTATTCGCGCTCGGGGTTGAGGTTTGCCGACGGGGCGATCCCGATGGTACCGGTCACCGCCGGACCCAGGTCGGAGAGGATGTCGCCGAACAGGTTCGAGCCGACCACCACGTCGAAGCGGTCCGGCCGCTGCACGAAGTGCGCGCAGAGGATGTCGATGTGGAACTGGTCGACGCGCACGTCAGGATACTGCGCGGACATCGCTTTCACCCGCTCGTCCCAGTACGGCATGGTGATGGAGATCCCGTTCGATTTCGTCGCCGAAGTGAGGTGCTTCTTCCGGCGCGAGCGGGCCAGCTCGAAGGCATAGCGGAGGATGCGGTCGACGCCCTTGCGGGTGAACACCGTCTCCTGGATGACCGTCTCGTTCTCGGTCCCTTCGAAGATGCGGCCGCCGACCGAGGAATACTCGCCCTCGTTGTTCTCGCGGACCACCCAGAAATCGATGTCCCCGGGCTTGCGGTCGCGCAGCGGTGAGGGGATGCCCTCCATCAGCCGCACCGGGCGAACGTTCGCGTACTGGTGGAGCTCCCTGCGGATGGGGATGAGCAGCCCCCAGAGCGAGACGTGATCGGGCACCCCCGGAAAGCCCACCGCCCCGAGGAAGATCGCGTCGTGCTTCCGGATCTGCGAGACCCCGTCCTCCGGCATCATCCGGCCATGTTTCTGGTACCACTCGCAGCTCCAGGGAAAGTGCTCCCACTCGAGTTCGAGCCCGTACTTCACGGCGGCGGCATCGAGCACGCGGATGCCTTCGGGCACCACTTCCTTGCCGATGCCATCGCCGGGGATCACCGCGATCCGATGCTTCGTCATTTTCAAGGCTTCCTCCGCGGAAGAAACGCAAACGATGGTCGCCAGGCCGCCTTTGGCGGCCGCGACTACACGTACGGTTGGCTGACCACGGCCAGGGTGCCGGCGGAAACGCCGTACTTCTCCAGAGCCCCGACTTCCGCGATCACCTGCCGGCCGTTGCGAGTCCCCATCAGCAGGCCGGCATAGGCGCGCAGCACGCGCTCCGTCTCCGCGGCGTTCTCGCGCACCAGCTCGACGCGGAAGCGGCGGATGCCCGCCTCCAGCAGCCGGGGCAGGGAGCCGGCGGCGCTCTGCGCCCGCGCATTGAAGACCGTGTTCCGGCAACCCACGTCGACGATCACCGGATGCTCCAGGCCGGCGGCATCCCGGAGCCGGATGAGGTGCTTCTCGCAGGGGCGCCCGCAGTCGCGGTAGTCGTGGCCATTGCTGAGCAAGTGCGAGTAGACGCAGTGCTCGTTGTGGAAGAGCGGCAGGTGCTGGTGGATGGTGACTTCCAGGCGTCCAGCGGGCACCCCGGCGGCCACGTCGAGGAGTTGCGTCAAGTCGAGATCGTATGCCGGGGTGAGGGTGGACAGGCCGAGCTCCAGGAGCGTGCGCGCGGTCAGCGCGTTGGTGGCGTTGAGCGAGAAATCCCCGTGCACGGTCTCGGCGTGGGAGTTGCGCAGGAAATGCTCCACCGCGCCAAGGTGCCGGGCGAGGATGCCGTCGGGCCGGAGCCGTTCGAATCGGCGGTCGTATCCCTCTTCGCCGGGCTTCTGCACGCGCGGCGTCGCGACGATCACCCGGGCCCCCGCCGCCCGCACGCGCTCCACCGCGATCCCGAGCCCCACCAGCTCCATGAAGTCGAGCTGCACCTCGTCGAACCCCAGGCGCAGCGCCACCTCCACTTGCTCCAGCGTTCGCAGCAGGGGGACGAGCTTGGGCGCCGGGGGCGACGCTCCGGCTGGCACCGGCGCGACCACCTCGTCGGTCGCGATGCCGGTTCGCACGGAACGCTCGGGCCGATCAGGGGCACGGCTGGCGAGAGCGTCGACCAGCGCGCGCCGCATCCGCTTCAGCTCGGAAGGTGGCAGCGCGAGCGCGCCTTCCAGGTCGAGCTGAAGCCGGCGAAGCTCGAATTCCGTCTCCCCGAAGGCGCACAGCTTCTCGCGGATGAGCGCCTCGTGCAGCGGCTTGCCGCGCGCGGCCTGCAGCGGCATGCCGCTCTCCACCCGCGCGCTGCGTCCGAGACCGTCGCGCGCATCCACCTGGAGCGGCACGCCGGAGGCGCCGCGCACCCTCAAGGACAGGCTCAGCTTGCGTTCCTGGGCGGCGATCCGCTTCATCGCGCGCGTCACTTCGGCGTCTTTCGCCTTCCAGACCACGTCCCCAGGCTTGACCAGGCGCAGGTCCAGGGTGCTCTGGTCCGGGCCGCCGAAGACCAGCTTGAGCATCCCTGGTCCTGGTTCGTCGCAGGCGTGAAGTCCGCCACGGGGCTCGTCATCCTCCGGCTTGCCCTGGTCGAAGAGAATCCGGTCCCCGGCCTTGAGGCGGGGAGCGTCGGGCTCGGCGCGCACCAGGACATGCCGGGCGCGAGCGTGCACTTCCTCGACCCGACCCACCAGGACTCCCCGATGGCCGGGATAGAGGCCATGGACCAGTTCCTGGTGGTCCGNACCCTTCAGGAAGCCGTGCGAGAAGCCGCGCGAGAAGCTGTAGCGCAGCTCCTCCTCGTCGCGAGACGTGAGGGGGAACGGCCGGTGTTCGACGGCGGCGTCGAGAGCGCGGCGGTATTTCTCCACCACGTTCGCCACGTACTCGGGGCCCTTCATGCGGCCCTCGATCTTGAAGCAGGAGACGCCCGCGGCGAGCAGCTCGGGGAGCAGGTCGTACGCCGCGAGGTCGCGGGGAGAGAGCAGGTACTTGAGCTGCTCGTCGCCGCGCGCGGTCTCCACCCCGCCGTCGACCACCAGGTCGTACGGCATCCGGCAGCTCTGGGCGCACTGGCCGCGGTTCGCGCTGCGCTGCTGCAGGGCTTCGCTCGTCAGGCACTGCCCGCTCCAGCTCACGCACAGCGCTCCGTGCACGAAGCACTCCAGCTCCAGGTCGGTGCGGGCGGCCATGGCGCGGATCTCCTCGATGGAGAGCTCGCGCGGCAGCACCACGCGGGTGATCCCGAAGGACCTGGCGATCTCCGCCGCCTCNGCCGACGAGATCGTCATCTGCGTCGAGGCGTGCAGCGGCAGCTGCGGGCAGACCTCGCGGGCGAGGCGGGCGATGCCGAGGTCCTGCACGAGGATCGCGTCGGCGCCGGCGCGGGCGATGTCCGCCAGCGCCTGCTCCGCGACCGGAAGCTCGCGATCGAAGACCAGGGTGTTGAAGGTGACGAATCCTTGCACGCCTCTGCCATGCAGGAAGTCGAAGATGCGCGGCAGGTCCGCGGCGGCGAAGTTGTCCGCGCGGGCGCGCGCATTGAAGCCGCCGCGCAGCCCGAAGTAGACGGCGTCCGCGCCCGCGGCTACCGCGGCTCTCAAGCTCTCCTCGTCGCCGGCGGGTGCGAGCAACTCGGGTTTTGGAAGTGGTTTCACCATCTGATCGCGGCTGCCGTTTCTCATCGCGCGAGTGCCACGGAATCGCGGAAAGTTCAAGCCGCCAGGCGGGCTTGCGCAGTGCGGCTTGCCCGTGGGCATGCTTCTTGCGAAACAGGAAGCAGAAGGAAACCGGCGATCTTCCCCTGCAATGGTTATGGTTTTCGAGAGGACGGCGCCAGCCGGCGCGGGTGNAACATGGCGGACGTGGAAAACGAGAACGAAGAGAGCCTGACCTGTGGCGTCTGCCGCAAGGTCGGCCAGTTCACCGCGCCCGTCTCCGTCATCCTGGTGTTCGCGCCGGGCATGGCCAAGCCGTATCCGCTCATCCCCGCCGAGGACTACCGCGTCTGCAGCGCGTGCGACGCTATCTTCACGCTGGTGAATCGAGCCGTCGAGGCTCACCCGACCACGCGCGCCGCGGGCCCATGGACTCGCGCCATCGTCGTATTCAGCGACGGCCACGGCGTGGACGTGAAGGCGAAGCGTCAGGGCCAGCAAGTCGCGCTCGCATAAGAACGCGTCTCATCACCGGTACAGCCCAAAACAAGATCGTGAGCCGCCTCCGGCGGCCGCGACTATCGCTGGTGCGGATCGCAGCGCGTCGCGGCGGCGATGTCGGTCACCGGGACCCGCTCGTGGCTCCGGAACACGGCGTAGTCCTCGTGGTTCTCGGTGACCACGTCGGTGACCACGTCGATGAACCGCTCGCCGTCCCGCAACGCGACCGCCACGGGACGGTGCACGAGCACCGCCTCTTCGAGCACGTCGATGAAGCTGCAGCGGCCGACGGAGTCCTGGCAGATGACCGGCACGTCCGAAAGATACCCGTTCACGCCCGCGGCCGCACGGACCGGGCCTGGCAGTCGGGGCAGAGCCCCTCCGCCTGCACACGTACGGCGCGGATGTCGAAGCCCTGGGCATCGCGCACGCGCAGCCGATCGAGATCGGCGTCGTGCAGGTCGCGCACCTTCTTGCACGACACGCACACCAGGTGGTGGTGGGGGCGACCCGCGCCGACGCCCGGGAGGGCCGCTTCGTATCGGCCCTGCTCGTGCAGCGGATTGACGTCGGCGACGGCGCCGATGGCCTTGAGCGCCTCCAGGTTCTTGTANACGGTGGCGAGGGAGAGAGCGGGGATGCGGCGTTGGACGGCCTTGTGCAATTGCTCGGCGCTCGGGTGCTCGCGCGATGAGGCGAGCGCCTCGAAGATCGCCAGCCGCTGGTGCGTCACCGACAGCCCATGAGAGCGGCAATACTGCGCGAATCGCTCGACGTCGTCCTTCTGCTTCTTCACGAGAGGTCCTGGGAGAGCGAGCGCCGCACGGCTTCCGGCAGTGTGGCGCGATGAGTATACGCCGGATGATCGATCACGACGGCGGCGGGTCCGCGCAAGAGCGCCTGTGCATCGGGCACCTTGAAGCGGACGTATTGTACCGACGAGACCCGGCCGGCCTCCTCCCGGTTCGGCTCCAGTTCGCCTTGCAGCCGGGTGCCTGCCACNTCCAGCCAGACGTGGCCGCGAAGGCCGAAGAACTTCGCCAGCCGCGCCTTCACCTCCGCGTCCGTTCCGGTCAGCTCGATCATGAGCGTGGCCGAGAGCTCGCCCGGGCCGGGTAGCATGCTGTTGAAACCCTCGACTTCCTCGGCGATCTGGGCGGCGTCGGTGATGCGCTCGATGCGNAAGATCTCCTGCACCTGGAACTTCACCGTGGTCCGGTTCTCGAAGACCAGCGTCATTTCCGGCCCTGCCTGGACGCGCCGGTCCTTCTTCGCCTCGATCACTTCCTTGCGGAACTGGTCGCGCACGCCTTCGTAGATTGAAAGAGGCCAGAGATCCTTCGGAGTCAAGGGTTGGATCATGTTCCGTATTCCTTCCGGGGACACCATGCTGTCATGGTGTCCCCTTTCCTGACTTGAGCGGCTCGCCGGCATACGCGGCGCTGAGAATCCGCACCGGGTGGTACGAAGGCCGCCCCGTCTTCTGCTTGAGCTGCAGTCCCGCGAGCGGGCAGTCGCTGGAGACGACCTCCGGCTCCGCGCTCTCCACGCGGCGGGCGGCCCCCTCGGCGACTTTCAGGCTCTCCGCGAAGAACTCGCGCTTCATCCCCCAGGTGCCGTCCATGCCGCAGCAGCGGTCGACGAGGGTGACGTCGCCGCCGGCCCACTTCAGGAGATCCCTGCCGCGATACCCGAAGTTCTGCACGCGATTGTGGCAGGCGACGTGATAGGCCACCTTTCCTATNGCGCCCGCTGGGGGCTTGCGCAGCTTCTTCGCGCGCGCCTGTTGCAAGACGAAATCGCTCAAGTCCATCACGGCGTCCGCGACCTCGCGCCCCTCGGGCGTCGGCACCAGCTCCGGATATTCGCTGCGCAACATCAGGGTGCAGGAGGGGCCGGGCGTGACGATCTTGCGCCCGGCGCGGGCTGCCGGAAGAAACGTCTCCACGTTCCTGCGGGCGAGCTTGCGCGCTCCCTCCAGGTCGCCGCCGTCCATCTTCGGCATCCCGCAACAGACCTGCTCGGGGTACTCCACCTCGCAGCCCGCCTTCTCCAGCACGTCCACTGCGGCCTTGGCGATCGCCGGATCGTTGTAGTTGACGTAGCAGGTGGCGAAGAGCGCGACCGGTGTCTCGCCTCCCGCGACCGGCGCGCGCCGCGACCACCAGGTCGCGAAGGTCTCCTCGGCATAGGTGGGCAGCTGCCGGTCCTGGGCGATGCCGATGGTCCTGTCCANCAGCATCCGGTTGAATGCGTTGTGCGCGGCGGCGTTCGCCAGCGGCGCNACCTTCGTCATCACGCTGCCGACCAGGTCGGTCGCCCCCAGGAAGCGCTCGCGCAGCGCGATTCCCTCTTCCTTCGCCCCGATCAACTTCGCCCGCAGCATCAGCTTGGGGAAGTCGACGGCGAACTCGTGGGGCGGCACGTAGGGACACTTGGGGAAACAGAGCTTGCACTCGTAGCAGAGCTCGACCACCCGGCGCTTGTCCTCGTCCTCGAGGAGGTTGACGGGGTTCTCGGTCGAGACCGTCACGTGCTTGAGCAGCTCGGCCGCCTCGTGCTCCTCGATGATCCTTCCCCCCTCGATGTGCTTGCCCTCCGCTTCCTCGCGGTGCGGGTCGAGCTGGTCGACGCGCCGGAAGAGCACCTCGAAGGAGGGGCAGAGATTGAAGCAGAGACGGCAACCGTTGCAGATCTCGAAGACGCGGTGGAGCTCGGATTCCAGGTGCGCGCCGTCCCAGAACTGCGGGTTGTCGTACGCCATTGCGTGCGTGTCGGCGGACCAGTCTTGCTGTCCGGCGATCGGCAACTTCATCGCGTGTGTCTCCGCCTTTTAAAGCGTGTCTCCGCCTTCGCGAAGACACGCAACGAGCGCGCAGCCGCTCTCCCGCCCGCGGCGGCCGCGCCTGGAAATTGCCTGTGTCTCCGCGAATGCGGAGACACCCTCATCCCTCCGCCTTGACCTGCTGCAGGCCCTTCGCGAACCGGCCGGCGTGCGCCTTCTCCGCCTTCGCCAGCGTCTCGAACCACTCGGCGATCTCCGCGAAGCCCTCCTCGCGCGCCTGCTTGGCGAAGCCCGGGTACATCTGCGTGTACTCGTACGTCTCGCCCGCTACGGCGGCCTTGAGGTTCTTCTCGGTATCGCCGATCGGCTCGCCGGTGGCCGGATCGCCGACTTCCTGGAGGTACTCGAGGTGGCCGTGGGCGTGCCCGGTCTCGCCTTCCGCCGTATCCCGGAAGAGTCCGGCGAGGTCCGGGCGGCCCTCCACGTCGGCCTGCTTGGCGAAGTAGAGATAGCGCCGGTTCGCCTGGCTCTCGCCGGCGAATGCGGCCTTCAGGTTCTCGTGGGTCTTCGTATTCCTCAGATTCGGCATGCGGTCCTTCCTCCTGGCATAGGAGAAGTTGTTCCGTTTTGGAGAATTATTCTCCAAAAAGGATTCGCCCCGTCAAGGCGAATTGCGCCTGTGCGGGCGATCCGTCAAGCGCACAGATGGCGACACTGCACGATGGTGTCCCGCAGACGTTCCGGCGAGGCCCCCCCTTCTCGAATGCGAGCGCAGTGAGCAATTCCGGCAGGTGGACCTGCTTGCCTGCAGGGCGACGAACGGAGCCGGATGCCGGA
>JGI25383J37093_10000050_pt1 | contig 20216 bp, 21 predicted proteins | sample GraSoi013_1_20cm_4_FD_37093 | JGI IMG/M metagenome (IMG submission 37093)
GAGCGGAGCCTAGCGGCCAGCCTGCGCGTCAGGAAATCGCGGTTCGCGCACCCGAGGCCAGAGCGCCCACGCGAGTACCGGCAGCGACCACAAGGCCTCAACCAGGATGACATGCAGGCCCCGCGCGCTCAGCATGCGCGCCCCGATCGGCGCCACGGGGATTGGTCGCCACGGCGCGAAGAACCTGGCGTTCGATACGGGCCAGAGAAGCGCCACCCCGAGACCGCCATTTGTCATCGCGTCGAGCAGCGGATGGCTGACGGCGACAAGGCAGGTCACGACGGCCGTGCGCCAGAAGTCCCGCCGGCCGCCATGGGAGAGCAGGAGAGCCGTCACGGTCCCGGCCAGCACGGCGAATACCAGCGAGTGCGTCGCTCCTCGATGCCCGAAGGGATCGGAATACGGGACGCCGAAGCGAAAGGCGAGGACGTCGACATCCGCCACCAGCGACAGCGCGGTGAGCGCGAGCGCCGCTCGCCACGAGAACCGTCGTGAAGCCTCGAGCGGGCGGGCACCTGCGATTCCGGCTGTGACGTGAAGCAGGCTTGCCACGGGTGGACATTTTGACACCCGACCGCCCAAGGTCATATCAGAGACCGCTCATGACGCCCCCGCTCTTCCGGGTACGCCGGCTGCGCAAGGAATTCGCCGGCAACGCGGTGCTCCGCGACGTCGATGCGGAGATCCGCCGCGGGGAGATCCTCGGGCTCATCGGCGAGAACGGCGCGGGGAAGTCGACGTTCATGAAGATTCTCTCCGGCATCTACGAACCGACCTCCGGCACCCTGGAGCTCGAAGGCAGACCGATCGCGTTCGACAGCCCTTCGGACGCCCGGCGCGCCGGGGTGAGCATCGTCCCGCAGGAGTTCAACCTCGCCAAGGACCTGAGTGTCGAGGAGAACGTCTTCCTCGGAGCCGAGCTGCTCAAGCTTCGCCGGGTGCTCGACCGGACGGGGATGCGCGTCCGCACCGCGCAGCTCCTCGCGGAGCTCGGCGCCAACGTGTCGCCGCAGGACCGGATCGAGGGCTTGAGCGCGGCGCAGAAGCAGCTCGTCGAAGTGTGCAAGGCGCTGGCGTTCGACGCGAGCCTGCTGATCCTCGACGAACCCACCACCATGCTCACCCGGCGCGAGATCGACCGCCTCTTCGCGCTCATGCGCTCGCTCAAGGCGCGCGGCATGGCGCTGGTCTACGTCTCGCACAAGCTCGCGGAGGTGAAGGCGATCTGCGATCGCGTGATGGTCCTCAAGGACGGCGAGCTCGTCCGCGAGGCGCCCATCGCCGAGATCGAGCCGCCGGAAATGGCGCGCTGCATGGTCGGCCGCGAGCTCCGGGAGATCTTCCCGCCGAAGAGGAAGGCCGTGGGACCCGTCGTCCTGGAGGTCCGCGGCTTGAGCTCGCCCGGCGCGTTCACCGACGTCTCCTTCACGGTGAGGGAAGGCGAGATCCTCGGCTTTGCGGGTCTGGTCGGAGCAGGGCGGACGCAGATCGCCGAGGCGCTCATGGGACTGCGGCCCTCGTCGGGCGTGGTGCGCGTGGGCGGCAAGGAGGCCAGGGCGCGAGATGCGAAGCAGGCGGTGCGCCAAGGTTTCGGGTATCTCTCGGAGGACCGCCAGGGTTCGGGCGTCCTCACCGGCTTCGGCATCGCGGAGAACATGACCCTCGTTTCGCTCCGGGACTACGCCTCGTTGCCCTTCGTCATCGATCGCGACAAGGAGGTGGCGAAGGCACGGACCTGGCGCGACCGCTTCGGCATCAAGGCAAGCAACCTGGCTGCGCCGCTGGAGTCGCTCTCCGGCGGGAACCAGCAGAAGGTATTCCTGGCGAAGACGCTCGACCCGGGGCCGCGCGTGGTGATGGTCGACGAGCCCACGCGCGGCGTGGACGTGGCCGCGAAACAGGAGATCTACCGTTTCCTCGCGGAGCTGGCGGCAAAGGGAGCTGCCGTCGTCCTCATCTCGAGCGAGCTGGAAGAGATCATCGGGATGTGCGATCGCGTGGTCGTCATGCGCGAAGGGCGCATCGTCGGCGAGCTCGAGGGAAACCACGTGGAAGAGCGCGAGATCATGTATATGGCCACTGGTCTGCGCACCGGCGCTAACGCATGAACGCGGCTTTGTCATTCCTGCAGCGCGTGGANAAGGAGCGCTACGCCGCGTTCGTGGCGCTGGCGATCCTCACCGTNGTCTCGGCGCTGCTGAGCCCCTTCTTCCTGCAGTGGCAGAACCTGCTCAACATCATCCGGCAGGTCTCGTACACCGGGATCATCGCGCTCGGGATGACGTTCGTGATCGTCTCGGGCGGGATCGACCTCTCCGTCGGCTCGATGGCCGCCTTCGTCGGTTGCCTGGCCATCCTGGTGCTGAATGGTTCGTTCGAGGCCGGGTGGCCGGAGGGGACGGCGGTCGCGGCGGCGGTGGCCTGCGCCATGTTCGCGGGGCTCGCCTGCGGGCTGGCCAACGGGCTGCTGGTGACGAAGGGGAAAATCGCTCCTTTCATCGTCACGCTGGGCACCATGGCGCTGTTCCGCTCGCTATCGCTCTACATGGCGAACGCGGGCGAGTTCCGCTCGGCGTCCTCGCTCTTCGGGGAGCTGGGATCCTCCGCGCCGCTCGGCATTCCCCTGCCGGCCTTCATCCTGGTCGGCCTGGCCGCGGCGCTCGCCTTCATCTTCGGGAGGACGAGGTACGGACGCTACACCCGCGCCGTGGGCTCGAATTCGCGGGTCGCGCTGTATTCGGCCATCGACGTGGACACGACGCGGCTCGCCGCGTACACGGTCACCGGGGCGATGGTCGGAGTTTCCTCGGTCCTCATCTCCATGCGCTTCAACTCGGTCGGCTCATCCACGCTCGGCGTCAACTACGAGCTGGATGCGATCGCCGCGGTCATCATCGGCGGCACCAGCATGTCCGGGGGGCGAGGCACGGTCTGGGGCACGGTGGTGGGCGCGATCACGCTCGGCGTCATCAACAACATGCTGAACATGGTCGGGATCTCGCCGTACCTGCAAGGGACGGTGAAGGGTCTGGTGATCATCGGGGCGGTGTTCATCCAGCGGCAACGGCAGTAGGACTACTCTCACGGAGGCGGAGGCAACCATGAAGAAGCTGGCAACAGCGGTGTTCATCGCGGTGCTTGCGGTGTTCGGGGGCTCGGCCTCCGGCCAGGGCGCGGCGGCGAAGCAGATCAAGATCGGCGTCACCATGCCGACGGCGGACCACGGGTGGATGGGCGGCGCGAACTGGTGGGCGAAGAAGGCGATGGACGACTGGAAGAAGAAGGATCCGAACGTCGACTTCGTCTTCAAGACCTCCGGCGACGTCACCAAGCAGGTGGCGGACGTCGAGGACATGCTCGTGCAGGGCGTCAACGGGCTGGTGGTGTTCCCCTTCGAGTCCGCCCCGCTCACGCCCGTGGTCGAGAAGGCGTATGGAAAGGGCGTGTACGTCGTGGTCCTGGATCGCGGCGTCACCAAGACCGTCTACGACGTGTATCTCTCGAACGATGACGAGTCGTATGCCCGCCAGGCCATGGAGTGGATCGCAAAGGAGCTGGGCCACAAGGGCAACGTCGTCCTCATCGAGGGCGTGCCGAGCGTGATCAGCGATCTGCGCACCAAGACCGCCAAGGCCGTGGCCGCGAAGTATCCGAACATGAAGGTGCTCGATTCACAGCCCGGCTACTGGAACAAGGAGAAGGCGGTCGCGGTGATGGAGAACTACCTGGCGAAGTACAAGAACATCGACGCCGTCTACACCGCCGATGACGACATGCTGGAGGGCGCGCTGCAGGCGTACAAGGAGTCGGGTCGCAAGGACATCAAGATCATGTTCGGCGGAGGGGCCAAGAAAGAAGAGGTGAAGCGGATCATTGACGGTGACCCGCTGGTCCGCGCGGACGCGACCTACCCGCCGGACGTCGTCGCCTCGGCCGTGTCGTTGGCCGTGGTCGGGCTGCGCGGGCGCGTCTTCGAGGGCTTCTATCAGAAGAAGCTGCCGTTGCGGATCATCCTCGCGAGCGAGCTGATCACGCGGGAGAACGCCAAGTCGTATTACGTGCCGGAGGCGGTCTTCTAGGCCACCCGGGTTCAGGCGGCTCAGGGGACAGCTTCTTGCGTCGACCCTGCGCCGCCTCGGCTGGGTGCGCCCGTCTCACTTCTTCATCGAGGCGTCGAAGGCGATCGCGGAGGGCGCGAAGTCGACGCGGCGCACGAACTCCAGCGCTTCCCTCGCTCCCGCCTCGCGGTCCATGCCCGAGTCTTCCCACTCGACGGAGAGCGGCCCCTGGTAGCCGGCCGCGTTCAGGGCGCGGATGATCTCGTCGAAGTCGACGTCGCCGTGGCCGAGGGAGCGGAAATCCCAGCCGCGGCGGGCGTCGCCGAAGGGCAGGTGGGAGCCGAGGATGCCGGAGCGGCCGTCGAGGCGGACGGCGCAGTCCTTCATGTGCACATGGAAGATCCGCTTGGCGAAGTCGCGGACGAAGAGGTGCGGTTTCATTCCCTGCCATTGCAGGTGGCTGGGATCGAAGTTGAAGCCGAGGGTAGACCGGTGGCGGAAGGCCTCGAGCAGGCGCTCCGCGGTGTAGAAGTCGAAGGCGATCTCGGTGGGGTGGACTTCGAGGGCGAAGCGGACGCCGCAGGCATCGAACTCGTCGAAGATGGGGGTCCAGAGGCGGACGATNTCCTGGAATGCGTCNTCGATCATCTGCTCGCTGGTCGGCGGCCANGCGTACCAGTAGCGCCAGGCCGGCGAGCCGAGGAAGCCGGTGACCACGCTGACTCCCATCGCCTTGGCGGCGCGCGCGATGTGCTTCATCTCCTGGGTGGCCCAGGCGCGGATCTTCTCGGGGTTCCCCTTCGCCTCGGGTAGCGCGAATGCGTCGAGGCGCGGGTCCCACTGATCGCCGACGCACTGGCCGGCGAGGTGCCCGCCCAGCGCGAAGACCTGGAGCTTGTGCTCGCGCAGGATGGCCTTCTTCTCCTCGACGTACCGCGGGTCGGTGGCCGCCCGGCGGGCGTCCATCTGGTCGCCCTGGCAGGCGAGCTCGATGCCGTCGAAGCCGAACGACCGGGCCTTCTGGCAGAGCAGCGCGAAGGGCAGGTCGGCCCACTGGCCGGAGAACAGGGTGACTGGACGGGCCATCGGATGTCTCCTTTCAGAACTCTACCCAGGCGGAACCCTTCCTCGAGCTCTCCACGCACCGGTCGATGAAGCGCACGCCGGAGAGGCCATCTTCTACGCCGGGGAAATCGAGNTCCGCNGGCGAGAGAGCCGCGCCGCTCTTTTTCTTCCTCAGGGCCGCCGTGAACGCNTTGTAGATGTTGGCGAAGGCCTCGAAATAGCCCTCGGGATGACCGGCCGGCACCCTCGAATAACCCTGCGCCAGCGGGTAGAAGCGGTCGCGGCCGCGCGACAGGATCTCGGACGGCTCGTCGAGCCGCGACACCGCGAGGTGGTCGGGATCCTCCTGAGACCAGGCGATCGAGCCCGTCGAGCCGACCACCCGCACGCGCAGGCCGTTGTCGTAGCCGATCGCCACCTGCGAGGCCCAGTACAGCCCACGAGCGTTGCCCTCGTAATCGACGAGGATCGAAGCGTTGTCGTCGAGCGTACGCCCGGGAACGAGCGTGTCGAGGCGAGCGCACAGTCTTTTGATCCGGAGGCCCGTCAGCGTTCGCACCATGTTTTCGACGTGGGTGCCGATGTCGCCGACGCAGAGCGCCTTTCCCGTCTCCTTCGGGTCGGCCCGCCAGGCGGCCTGTTTGTGAACGCCGTCGCGCTCCAGCGGCGTGGCCAGCCACTCCTGCGCGTATTCGGCGTTCACGAAGCGGAGCTCGCCGAGATCACCGCGGGCGATCATCTCCCGGGCATGCTTCACGGCGGGATATCCCGTATAGGTGTAGGTCACGCAGAAGAGTAGATCCTTGCGGCGCGCCAGAGCGGCCAGCTCCTCGGCCTCAGCCAGCTCTATGGTGAGCGGCTTGTCGCACACAANGTGAATGCCACGTGAGACGAACGCTTTCGCAGCGGCGTAGTGCGAGCCGTTGGGCGTGACGATCACCGCGAAATCGATCCCGTCCCTGCGGNCCGCCTCCGCTTCCGCCATTTCCTCGAACGAGCGGTAGAGGCGCGAGGAGTCCAGCCCGAGGGCGCGCCCTGTGGCCAGAGTGTTCTCGTACGTTCGGGAGAAGGATCCCGCCACCAGCCCCGCCGAGCCGTCGAGCGCGATGGCCCGCCGGTGGACGTCGCCGATGAAGGCGCCCGGACCGCCGCCCACCATCCCGTACCGAAGGGGACCAACCGCACCGCTCTGGGTCATCGCGCACTCCCGTCGCCGGGGCGCGGAGCCTAGCACGGCGTCGCATCGCGCGGCGCCGAGGCGGCGCCGCCACCTGCTGGTGCGACGATTTCCTGATGAGGATGACCGGGGAGCTGGCGGATCAGCCCGGCTTCGCGTCATGCGGGCGGCGCGGGTCCTTGTCGTGCAGACTTGCACGTGAACTGGTCGATCCAACCGTCCCCGAACGCGTGCCTGGCCGCGAGATCGATGTGAACCCTGCAGAGCAACCTGACGTTGCCGGGCGACGAGCTGCCGCCCAACGCGCGGGGAAGCACGTGATCGAATCCGACCCGCCACGTGGACCCACAGACCCCGCCGGACTCCAGCGGCCACTGGCAGCGCCCTGTGCGGCTTGTGCTTCCGAACCGGGCTCGGTCTGGCCGGACAGAGAGAGGTCCGGTTCAACCGGATGAACTGCCGGCTCGACGTGCGGGGCGGACGGCGAAGGCCGGTTGGCGGAGGGGGGACGGAACGGCGGAGAGGGAGAGCTCTGGTTCAACCGGTTGAACCGCCGGCCCGATACCTGCGGCCGATAGCGAAGGCGGCTCCGCGGACGGAGACAGCCGCTCCAGCCGCGCCGGCACAGGCAACGCGGTGACGACGTCGCGATGGGGACCGGCCGTAGCGGGCTGGAGCAAGGCTGCGACCAACGCCGCCTCCCGCTTCGAACGCTGGAAGAACCCATCGCGGAGCGGCTCCACGATTTCGGGAAACCTCTGGACCAATTCTGCCGCTGTCTTCCGGTAGTGAGCGGCGCCCTTCGACAGGCCGAGCTCGCGATGCAGGAAATAGAAGAGGCTCGAATAGCCCAGCTCCTCCCATGACCTGCGCCGGTCGAAGTCCGCGAGANCGACCAGGAAATCGGCCATGGCGGCCTGCTCACGGCCNAGGAGCTCAGCGAGTCGCCTGGCGAGAATGCGTGCGTGTGTCATTGCAAAAGTCTGGCACGCCACCCTGACACACGAACGGTCCGGACGTGCGGCGCTCTCAATACGTGAACCGCGTGACCTCCACGCCCGCTGTTGCTCCGCCCCGGTCGCCCGGGTCGGTGTCGGGGAACATGCCCACGAAGGTCTGGGTGGGCTGCCCCTTCACGTTCACGGTGACGACGTAGTTGACTCTTGCCGGGGTGCAGGCTTTCCAGTTGTCGACCCTGACGACGTACTCGCCGTGCAGCGGGGTTCCTGCCTGGAACGTGATGTTCTCGTTGTTCTTGCCGTCGATGCTGCAGCCGGCGTTGGAGTCGAGATCGAGCTTGCCTCCGGTGTTGTTGTCCACCGTCGCGCCGTAATAGATCTCGAAGCCGCCCGCCAGGCCGCTGATCGCGTCCGGCTGGACGAGATGCAAGTCGATGTCGTTTGCCACGTCGAAGGCGAGACTCACCTGCACGTCGCCGAGACCGACCGGGGTCAGGCTCACGCCGATGGGCACATAAGGACCGATCGGATCCGTCGGTCCGGCCGAGACGGCCACGCCGGCGGTAAACGAAGGCCGGGCGTTCTGCGGGATGGTGAATACGATGGTGTTGTAGTTCGCGTCGGGAAGGCCCGTCAGCTCGTAATAGTCGGTGGCGCCGTTCACCTTGAGCAGCACGCGAGAGAACGTGCTGCTGCCGGCATTCAGACCCACGATCTTGCTCCCCCCCGCGATCGTGAAACCCCCGGCAGCAACGGTCAGCGCAGGGGCCGGATTTCTCGAGATCGGGGGCGCGCCCGAGATCAACTGGGCGCGGATGGTGCCGTCGCCCGACTTCGCGTCCGAGATGAAATCCGTGATCGACGGCAGCGCTCCAGCGTCGAATGCCTGCTCGTTCGCCGGGTACTCCACGCCGCCGGTGCTGCCACCGGCGCAGGTGACCGACATCGACGCAGCGAGGAAGAGGACGATCGCGCGGGTCAGGTTCATGGGAGGCTTCACAGGTGCAGGCCGATGCCTGCCGTGACGATGGGAGTGAGGAAACCCTCGCCGGTGGTGGAGTAGTACTCGAGAAAGACTCCGGAGCTGACGTCGATGTTCTCGGTCGCCTGCATCCGCAGCGAGAAGCCGCCCCCGCCGCCCGTCAGCGCCCGTCCGGGAAACGACGCGACCATCCCGCGCAGCGCGAACCCCACGGAAAAGTCGTCTTCCCGGTAGAGGCGGCGTTCCAACGCGACGCGACCGCCCGGCCGCGGCGAAATCAGCGCGCCGGCCGAAAAGCGAAAGCCATCGCCCGCCTCGACCTCGACGAGCGTCTCGTATCCGGCGCGCCGGTCTCTCGGCAGCCAGGCGACTCCCGCGAACACGCCGGGAGCATGAAACCAGCGCCGCGGTGCTGCCGGCTTCTCGTCGAAAGACGGCGGGTCGTAAGCCGCGAAGGCGTCGGGCGTGGGCGCCGCTGCCTTGACCTGCCCGGTTGCAGCGAGCTGCCGCCGCTCGAGCCGCTCGAAATCGCTGAGGTCGGCGCGCTTCGATCCATCCGGCACCGCCGCTACATAGGCGTGGTACAGCTCCAGGGCCCGCGCGACGTGGCCGGCGCGGCGGTGGCTTTCCGCCAGATTGTAGAGGAGCGAGGGGGAGCTCACCGATTTCTGCGCTTCCTCGAACATCGCGATCGCTTCCTCGTATCTGCCCTGCGAGAGCGCCTCGATGCCCTTCCGATTGAGCGCCCGCGCCACGTCGATGGGCTGCTGCGCTTGCGCCGGCGCCGGCGTCTTCCCCGGCCCCGCAGCGTTTGCGGTGCCCGCGACGCTGACGCCGAGCGCGAGCACCAGGCTCATCCATCCGAGTCGCCGTCGCCGCAAAGCGAGGAGCGCGACGAGCCCGAGCACCGCCAGCTCTCCGCTCCCGGCCGACGCGCAACCGTAGCCGAGCGCCTCCTGCGGCCGCGGGGCCGGCATGAACGCGAATGGCGCGCTGGTGACGTCGGCAAGCCTCGGCGACCACGCGACCAGCGTGAATCCGTCGCCGCCGCGATCCAGGGTCACGTCGCGAAAGACCGCCACGCCCTGGTTCGCGTTGAGCACCACCGTGCCCTGCAGGCTCGCTCCGGTCGGATTCGCTCCGATCTCGATCCCGACCTTGTCGCTCACCGTCGTGTCGATCACGCCGTTGGAATCCACCACGGTCACCGTGACGGGCGGTCCGTCGCTCCTTCCGGTCAGCGCTCCAGCCGGGATCGAAATCTGCAGCGACTGCGTCGCCGCCCGAAGCGCGGTCGGGACGAACAGCACGAGCGCGAGCCTTGCGCCCATCCATCGCCGCGGCACCGAGACCCCCCCGTTCAAGACCGACGAACCGACGGTAGTCGGAGGGCTCTCGGCCGGGCAAGTTTCCGCGCGTAGGCCGCAGTGGGAGCATGGCGAAACCTATCCACCCGAGTGCGTCGACGGCGGACGATGCACGCGCCTGTCGGTGGACCTGCGCGGGGCCGGATCGAGCTACATGAGCGCGAGCAGCGAGCGCGTCGCGACGAACACCGCCGCCGCGACCGCCCCTGCCGCCGGGATCGTCAGCACCCACGCCCAGACGATGCGTCCCGCGATTCCCCAGCGCACCGCCCGCGTGCCCCTGGTCGCGCCGACCCCGACGATCGCTCCCGTGATCGTATGCGTCGTGCTCACCGGAATGCCCAGCCTGGAGATGGCGAGGATGGTCACGCCGCCGCCGGTCTCCGCGGAGAAGCCGCCGATGGGCTGCAGCTTGGTCAGGTTGTGTCCCATCGTGCGCACGATGCGCCACCCGCCGAACGCGGTCCCGAGCCCGATGGCTGCGTGGCAGATGAGGATCACCCAGAACGGGACCCCGAACGGCCGATTCGCCCAGATGGTCCCGTAGAGGACCACGGCGATGATCCCCATGGTCTTCTGCGCGTCGTTGGTCCCGTGGCTGTAGGAGAAGATCCCGGAGGAGAGGAGTTGCAGGCGGCGGAACCACTTGTCGACCTGGGAAGGTGCGCGGCGATGGACGATCCAGGTCGCGACCATCATGGCGACGGTTCCGAGCGCCATCCCGATCAACGGCGAGAGCACGATGAAGAGGGCGATCTTGAGAATTCCTTCGGCCACCAGCCCCTCGACGCCGAGCGCCGGCAGGGTGCCGCCGATCAGGCCGCCCGCCAGCGCATGGGACGACGACGAGGGAAGGCCCCACCACCAGGTGAGAAGGTTCCAGAGGATGGCGCCCACCAGCGAGGCGAAGATCACGCTCAGCACCATCGCGGTGCCCTGCGACTTGAGCATCTCGAACTGGATCACGCCCTTGCCCATGGTGTTCGCCACCTTCACACCACCGCCGAAGGCGGCGATGAAGTTGAAGAAGGCNGCCCAGACGACGGCGATGCCGGGCGAGAGCACCCGCGTCGACACCACGGTGGCAATGGAGTTCGCCGCGTCGTGGAAGCCNTTGATGAAGTCGAAGACGAGCGCCAGGGCGATGAGCAGGATGACGATCGCGAGCATCAGGCGTGCTCCAGCACCACGCCTTCGATCACGTTGGCCACATCCTCGCAACGGTCGGTGGCCGTCTCCATCAAGTCGTAGATTTCCTTCCACTTCATGATCGAGAGCGGGTCGGCGCCGCTCTTGAACAGCGCGGCGATGGCCGCGCGGCCCAACGCGTCCGCGTCGCTCTCGTACGTCTTGATCTGACGGCAAGAGGCGAGGATCTGCGCCGGGTTCTTGATCTCGCGCATCTGCCGGACGGCATCGCGCAGTTTTTCCGTCGCCGGCACGAGGATGCGCGCCAGGTCCTTCGCCGCCTGCGGGACCAGGCCCACCTCGTAGAGGAGCAGCTTTTCCGCCGTCGCGTCGGTGAGATCGAGCACGTCGTCGATCCGGCCGAGCAGGCGGTGGATCTCCGCGCGATCGAACGGGGTGATGAACTGGCGGTGAAGGCGCTCGAACGCGCGGTGCGCGATGTTGTCGCCTTCGTGCTCGACTTCCTTGATGGCGGCGACCTTCCGCTCGATGTCGCTGAAGTCTTCGAAAAGCGCGAGGAGCAGGCGCGCGCCGCGTACGGTTGCGTCGGCCTGCGCGTCGAAGTCGTCGAAAAACGCGTCCGACCGCGGCATCAATTTTTCGAGCATGCGGCCCTTTACACGCCTTTTGTGACAAGCGCGTGACAACCCCGGACCCGTGGGGGTCAGCCGCTCGGCAGCCGCACCCAGAATCGCGAGCCATTCTGCGAGCTTTCCAGCCCCGCCTCCCCGCTCATCGCCTGCGCGAGGTGCTTGACGATGGCGAGCCCGAGCCCGGTTCCCCCGAGCTCGCGCGAGCGGCCGGCGTCAGCGCGGTAGAAGCGCTCGAAGATGCGCGCCTGATGCTGCGGCTCGATGCCGGGACCCGTATCCACGACCGACAGCATCACCGCCGGACCGAGACCGTCGCCGAGAAGCGTCACTCGCCCGCCCTGGGGAGTGAACTTGACGGCATTGTCCAACAGGTTGACGAGGATCTGCTCGAGCGCGCGGCGATCGGCCGTCGCCCGCAGCCGCTCCGGAACGTCCGCATCGAGCACGATGCCCTTTTCGCCGGCGCTCTTGCGGAACAGATCGAGCACCGAGTCGGCGAGCGGAGCAAGCTGGACTGGCCCGACCTGCGGCTTCCAAGCGCCGGTCTCCAGCCGCGAGAGATCGAGCAGATCGTCCGTCAGCCGCGTCAGCCGGGCGGCGTGCCGGGAGATCATCCTGACGAACTCGCGCGCCTGCTCGGGCAGGTCGAGGCCGCCGTCCAGCAGGGTCTCGGCTGCGCCGCGAATGGCGGTGACCGGCGTGCGCAGCTCGTGCGACGCGTTGGCGATGAAGTCGCGCCGGACGCGATCGGCGCGGCGCTCGGCGGTGAGGTCCCGCAGGACCAGCAGCGCCCGCGCGTGCGAGAGCGGCGTGACGTGGGCCTCCACCATCAGGTCTAGCGCGGGCAGCGTCAGCTCGCGCCGCTGCGGCCATCCCGCCAGCCCGCGCGCGCACACGTCCTGCAGCTCCGCGCTGCGGGTCGTCTCCAGAACGGTGGAAGCACGCCCGAGCAGGCGCATCATCGCTGCGTTGCGCGCCACCATGCGGCCGCCCACCTCCAGCAGGGCAGCGGCGCCGGGGACCGCCTCCAGCATCTCCTGCAGGCCCGGTGGCTCGCGGCCGCCGGAGACCACGGGCTGATCGCGGCGGCGCAGCTCGTCGAGCACCTCNCCGGGCAGCGTCCCCGCCTGCAGCTCGGCGCGGATCTTGTCCACGGCCTCGGCGAGCGTCGGCTTGCGGCCGAAGATCGGCATCTACTTCTCCGCGGGATCGGACATGCGGTATCCGAGCCCGCGCACAGTCTCGATCAGGTCGCGGCCGCTGCCCAACTTCTCGCGCAGGCGCTTGACGTGAGTGTCGACCGTCCGGGTCTGCAACTCGCCGGTCATTTGCCAGACATCGCGCAGGAGCTGCTCGCGGGTCTGGACCCGGCCGACACGCGCCATGAAGGTCTCGAGGAGGCGGAACTCCAAGGCGGTCAGGTCGACCTCCTGACTGTCGACGAACACGCGGTGCGCCTCGGTGTCGAGGCGGATGGGACCCACCTGCTCGCGCGGCGGCGCCTCGCCGGCGACGCCCCGGCGAAGGATGGCTTTTACCCTCAGCACCACCTCACGCACCGAGAAGGGCTTGGTGATGTAGTCGTCCGCGCCCAGCTCGAAACCGACGACGCGATCGACTTCTTCGCTGCGCGCGGTCAGCATGATCACGGGCACCGTAGNAGTTCGCGCGTTTCCCTTGAGCTGGCGGCAGATCTCCGTGCCGGAGATGTCAGGAAGCATCAGATCGAGGATCACTGCGTCCGGCGCCTTCTCCCGGATGCGAGCGAAGGCCTCGCCGCCGTCGCGCGCGGAGACCGTTTCGAACCCCGNCTGCCGCAAGGCAAACTCCAGCACCTGGACGATGTCTTTCTCGTCCTCGACAATCAGGATGCGCGGGTGCACATCCCGGGTCATACCCCGGCATTTGTGACGGGAGCGTGACGCGAGTGCAAGTTCGGCGTGAAACTCAGCCCTTTCATGGAGTTCCCATCAGCAGATCGTCGTGGCCGCGCGCCGCGGTAGTCGGGAAGAAGGAAGATCCGATCCGCCATTCGAAGTTCATGGCTTGCCTCCCAGATCGTCGCTGCTCTCGGCGAAGGCCACGGGCACCACCGCGACCTTCTCCTGGGACACGACCGAGGTCGCCGAGGGCGCCCACGATCTCATGGCAGTTGCCGTGGACGATCTCGACAGCTCGACCAGCACCGCTCCGGTCCGGGTCCAGGTGCGCAATTCCAGCGGTGGCGCTGGTGGATGCGCATCCGCTGGCGCGGCGAAGCCGCTGATCGGGTTGGCGCTGGCGCTTGCGATGGCCGCGACAGCCCGGCGGAAACGCCGGGCAGTTCACCCGGTTGAACTGCCCCGGCGCCGCTGGTTACCCGGTTGAACCGCCTGGGCCCCGTTGGTTCATCCGGTTGAACTGCCCGGGCCCCGCTGGTTCACCCGGTTGAACCGCCGCGGGACCCCGTTGGTTCACCCGGTTGAACTGCCCGGGCCCCGTTGGTTCACCCGGTTGAACTGTCCCGGGCCCCGCTGGTTCACCCGGTTGAACTGTCCCGGGCCCCGCTGGTTCACCCGGTTGAACTGCCCGACGACGGCGTCGCAGCCAGTCCAGCAAGGCCCGCCTCTAGTTGAGGCTGCCGGGCTGCGTGAGCGGGAACGCCGCGATCTCCGCGTCGAACTGCCGCCCGTCCTCGGTCACCATCCGGTACGTCCCCCGCATCGATCCGTGCGGCGTCTGCAGCACTGCCCCGCTGGTGTACTCGAACTTCTCGCCGGGCCGGAGCACCGGCTGGTTCCCCACAACCCCGTCGCCTTTCACTTCCTCGCGTTTGCCGTTACCGTCTGTGATGATCCAGTGGCGGCTGCGCAGCTGGGCGGCCACGGTCCCCAGGTTTTCGATGCGGACCGTATAAGCGAACGCCCAGCGACCTGGCCCGGACTGCTCCGGCAGGTACCGGCTCTTCACGGTGACACGGATCCCCTGGGTGACCGCAGTCGACACGGTGCAAAGTTGCCAGCACCGCCCCGTTCGGGCAACAGAAAGCCGTGAAGAAGTACATCACGCGGGCGGGATTCGAGAGGCTGCGCGAGCAGTTCCGCCGGCTTCTCTACGAGGAGCGTCCGCGAGTCACGCACGAAGTCTCGGTGGCCGCGGCGCACGGCGACCGGAGCGAGAACTACGAGTACAAGCTGGGAAAGAAGAAGCTCCGCGAGATCGACGCGAAGATCCACCGCTTGCAGAAACAGCTCGAGGAATATGACGTCGTCGACCCCGCCACCCGGCCGAGGACGGACCGCGTCTTCTTCGGCGCCACGGTGACGGTCGAGGACGAGGTTGGCGCCTGCACGACATACCAGATCGTCGGAGGCGACGAGCTCGACGTGTCGCTCGGGCCGGGACGCATCAGCTACGAGGCGCCGCTCGGGCGCGCGCTGCTCGGCAAGCGCAAAGGCGACGCGGTCGTCGTGCGCCGGCCCGCGGGCGACGTGGAGCTGACGATCGTGCGCATCGAATGGAAATGATAAGAAGCGGGCGCTGTCTCACGGCACTGCGGAGGGGAAATGAAACGATTGGGAAGCGCAGCGCTGCTCGCCGTTCTGCTCGGCGCAGCAGGCTGCTACAAGGCGACCTTCATCCGCGACCCGAACGCGGTGAAGGGCATGGAGCAGGACAAGTGGCTCGACTTCTGGCTCTGGGGCCTCGTCAACGAGCAGGAAATGGACGTGAAACAGTTCTGTCCCGACGGTCGCGTGGCGCAGGTGGTGACGGGGGGCAACTTCGGAACCGGGATCGTGACGCTCTTGACGCTCGGCATCTACGCGCCGCGGAAGGTGTACGTGACCTGCGCGTCGGACGGTCGCGCGATACAGCTCGAGCTAGACGAGGACGGCAAGCTGGTCGCCTTCGCGGAGGTGAAGCGATGAAGCGCATCGTGCTCATCTTCGCCCTTGTCCTGACGGGCTGCTGGCGCATGACCGTGAGGAACGGAAGACCGGTAGGCGCAACGCCGATCGAGTACGACAACAAGTGGCACAGCGGGCTCATCTACGGATTGGCGGAGTTGAGCGGACCGTACGATCTGTCGAAGATCTGTCCGCAGGGATGGGCCGAGATCCATACGGAGACTCCGTTCCCGCAAGGTCTGGTGCAGTTCCTGACCCTGCAGCTCTACAACCCGCAGGGAGTCACCATCCGCTGCGCGGCGCGGTGATCGTCGGGCCCGGGCAAAGCCCGGGCCTCGCTCTCATCACTCCAGCGTCGGCGCCTCCACCCCAACGAGATGGGGCTCGCGCACCGGCGGACGGTAGATCCGGTCGGACGGCTCCGGCCGCCGCTTGCGCGGGGGCCACGAGAGCGTGAGTGGACGGTCCTCCCGCGCGCTCTTCAACGACGCCACGATCACCCGCACGTCCCGCAGGCCCTCCTCGCCGTCCGGCTCCACGTCGGTGCCCTCGAGGATCGCCTTCGAGAAGGCGATCAGCTCCGGGGCGAACTGATCGGCGGCCTTGAACTTCCGTACCTTCTCCTTGCCGCCGACCGAAGTTGACGTGCCTGTCGTTCGGCTCGGCGACGTAGACCGCGTCGACGTCGGGACGATCGAGGACCTCATCGAGATCGCGCACGTCGTAGGCGTCGCAGCGGTACTTGCGCGCCAGCCTGGCCCGCTTTTGCGCGTCGCCGGACACGACCGCGACGAGCTTCGCATTGTGTGCGTGAGCGAATGCCGGCAACACGGCGGCCTGGGCGATGTGCCCCAGCCCGATCACCGCATAGCCGACCTGCCGGTTGCCTTTCTCCCTGCCATTCTTCCGTGCCATGCACGGAAGTTACGCACGGGCGGCGTGCAGAGCGGGCGACCAACGCAGGCTGAGGGCGTCGGCCAGGACCAGCTGCGTCTCCCCGGAGAGCAGCAGCTGGCGAAACGGAGCGCCGTCGAGCACGCGCGTTCCGTTGGTGCTCGCCGTGTCGATGGCCCAGACCTCGTCGTCCACGCTGAGCAGCACGAGATGAACGCGCGAGAGGTTGCCTTCGTCGACGCCGCCGTGGCTGCACCGATCGTCGCGGCCGACCAGGATGCCGCGCTCGAGCTGATCGCTCCAGACAGCGTGCGTGGAGGTGAGGTCGCCGGCCTGCGGNGAGCTGGACTGGATGGTGATGGTGGCGAGCTTCACCGCTCCGGGCGAGGGTGCCGCACGCGACTTGAGCGGCTGCGGCGGCGGCAGGACCTCCTGGTCGCGCGGGGTGAACCCGCGCCAGGTCTCGTCGGCGTCGTGTGACCAGGGCCTGACCGAAGGTCCGGTCGGAAGGAGGAACAAGACGTAGCTCGCGATCCGCAGGAAGAGCGGGCCGCGGCTGGCGATCGCCTCGCAGCGCCTCCCGTCCTCGGACAAGAGCCCGCAGCGCGAGCGCAGATCGATCGCCCGCAGGTGAAGCTGGCCCTGCGGGCCCCGCGTCGCGCGCAGGAGCATGTGTCGCAACGACACGTCCTGGTCGCGCGGGAGGACCACGTCGCAGCGCTCGTGGCGCCCGACGATGAGGTGCGCGATCCCGGAGGGCGGCAGGCGCAGGTGCGCATGCGCGTCGAAGACGCCGTTCCCGTCGACGGCGGCGATCAGCACTCCCTCCGCGGGCTGCGCCTGGTGCGCCGCGCGCAAGGCGGCGAAGTGCTTGCGAAAGACGGCGGCGAACGGGTCCGCGGCGAGATCCGCGTGCCAGAGCTGCCGCAAGAGCGGCTCGTCTTCGGACGCCATCGCGTCCAGCATAGCATGCGGTGTGACGCTCGCCTGATACAGTTAAGATGGTGTCCCNGGCCCGGGTGGGTACATGAAGTCGTGCCCCCCTCTGGAGAGACTGATAGAAGTGCCTTTCGGAGGCCAGTCGTGCTGCGGGAAATCGGCGATCGGGAAGCTGCTGCAAAGACGAAGGACATCGACCTGACGGTCGGATATCAGGGCGAGCCAGGGGCGTACGGGGAAGTGGCCGCGGCCGCGCACGGCGGCATTCCTCGCGGGTTCGCCAGCTTCGAGAAGCTGCTCGAGGCGCTGCGCGACGGCGACATCGACGAGGCCGTCCTCCCGATGGAGAACGCGGTGGTCGGCGCCATCACCGAGGCGCTGGAGCCCTTCGCCGCCTTCGTGGTCGAGGGTCTGGAGCTGGTGGCGGTGGCCATCACCAGCGTACCGGTGCGCCTCTCGCTGGCGGCCCGGCCTGGAACGCCACTGGCCGCGGTGAAGCGGGCCTGGTCGCATCCGGCCGCGCTGCGGCAGTGCACGCACCGCCTCGCGCAGATGGGGATCGAGCGGGTCGTCTGCTACGACACCGCCGGTGCGGCGCAGATCGTCGCGCACGACGCTTCCACGGACGCGGCCGTCTGCTCGCGGCGCGCCGCGGAGCGGTACGGCCTCGAAGTGCTGGAAGAGGACGTGTCCGACAAGGAGCAGAACGGGACGCGTTTCGTCCATCTGCGCATGGCGGATCATGCGCGCGCGCAGGTTTCGCTCGCTTTCCTGCGCACGAGCAGCATGACGGCGACCGGCCGCCTCGACGTCCTCACCGGCGCGACGCTCCTGCCCCTGGCCGGGACCGCCGAGTATCCGGTCCGCATGTGGGTGCTCGGCGCTGATGCCGCGCGGCTGCAGGCGCTGGCCCCGGTGCGAGACGTGCAGGTGATCTCGCTCGGGCAGCCGGCGGCGCACGCCGCGAAAATCACGCCGCCGAAGCAGGGGACCGAGCCGGTGGTCAAGTCGCTCCCGCACGCCACCGCACGCAGGGCGCCCACCGTCGTGGAAGTCGGGCCCTTGCGGCTTGGCGCGGGCGCGCGAGCAGTGATCGCCGGCCCCTGTTCCGTCGAGAGCCCGGAGCAGGTGATGCGCATCGCGCGCGAGGTCGCCTCCTGCGGCGCCACCGCTCTGCGCGGCGGCATCTTCAAGCCGCGCACGAACCCGTATGCGTTCCAGGGCCATGGGCTGGAAGCCCTGGACTGGCTGGTCGCCGCCGGGAAGGCCAACGGGCTGCCGGTGGTCACCGAGGTGATGGCGGTCGATCACGTGAAGGCGGTCGCGGAGAAGGCGGACGTCCTCCAGATCGGCGCCCGCAACATGCAGAACTTCGACCTGCTCCGCGCGGCCGGGCGCGCCGGCAGGCCGGTCCTGCTCAAGCGCGGCGCGGGTTCCACCGTGGACGAATGGCTCGGCGCCGCCGAGTACATCATGGCGGCGGGAGAGCTCCGGGTGATCCTGTGCGAGCGGGGCATCCGCACGTTCGAGACCGCGACCCGCAATACCCTCGACGTCGGCGGGATGCTCGCGGCCCGGNCGCTGACGCACCTGCCGATCATCGCCGACCCCTCGCACGCCGCCGGGCGCGCGGACCTGGTCGAAGGGCTGGCNCGGGCGGCCTGGTCCGCGGGAGCGGACGGCCTGATCGTCGAGGTCCACGACGACCCCGCGCGCGCTCTCTCCGATGCCGAGCAGGCGCTGGTGCCGACGCGCTTCGCCGAGCTGGCCCGAAACCTCGCGCTGCATCCCGACGCGCGCCTGCCGCTCGCGCAGCTTCGCGCCTGGGTCGACGCCATCGATCACGATCTCGGCGTTCTGGTCCAGCGCCGGCTCGAGGTGGCGAAGGTGATCGGGGACTCCAAACGCCAGACCGGTCGGGCGGTGCTCGATCCACGCCGCGAGGCGGCCGTGCGGCGCACGTACCAGGAGGCGCTGCCGGGCAACAAGCTCCTCGCCGACAAGCTCGTCGATCTGCTGCTCGAGGCCGCCAAGGCGCAGCAGAGCATCGACGAGTAGGTACAGTCCGTCCAGACCCATACATCGACCAGTACAGTTGTCCCGGCGATTCGAGGTCCGCCTGTGGCTGGATCGCTCGGCCGCCTCCTGCATCTGATCGCGCACCATGAAGAACGATCGCACGCGCGTCCTGCTCGCCCTCGGTTCGTTGTACGTGATCTGGGGCTCGACGTTCCTGGCCATCCGCATCGCGCTCCAGGGGTATCCGCCGCTGATGCTCGCCGGCTTGCGCTTCGTGATCGCAGGGGCGGTCACGTATGCCTTCGTACGCGCGCGCGGCGCGCCGCCGCCGACGCGGACGGAGTGGCGATCTTCGCTGATCGTGGGGAGCCTGCTGGTGTGCGCGAACGCGTGCGTCGTGATCGCCGAACAATGGGTGAGCTCCGGCGTCGCCGCCGTCGCCATCGCCTCGGTGCCGCTCTGGGTCGCGCTCGTGGCCGGGCTGTTCGGGCGCTGGCCTTCCCGGGGCGAATGGGCCGGGCTCGCGATCGGTCTCGCCGGCGTGGCCATCCTCCAGACCGGGGGCGACCTGCGCGCCAGCCCCGCGGGCGCCGCGGTCCTGACGGTGAGCTGCGCGAGCTGGGCGCTGGGCTCGATCTGGAGCCGCCGCCTGCCGCTGCCGAAGGGGCTGATGGCGAGCGCGGCGCAGATGCTGGCCGGAGGAATGGTGCTGCTCCTCTTCGCCGTGCTCCACGGCGAGCGCGTCTCTGCCGTGCCGACCGCGCGGGCGACGCTGGCGCTCGCGTATCTGATCGTGGCGGGCTCGATCGTCGGATACAGCGCCTACCAGTATCTGCTCTCGCGCGTTCGCCCCACGCTGGCGGCGAGCTACGCCTATGTGAACCCCGTCGTGGCGGTCGGCCTCGGCGCCGCCGTCGCCGGGGAGAGCGTCGCGCCGCGCGCGATCGGCGCGCTCGCGCTGATCCTCGGGGGGGTGGCCATGCTGGCGATCCGCCGGCAGGCGGCTTGACCAGACTGCAGGCGCCAGGGGCCGTGCCTACCTTCCAGGCATGGCCGTTCGCGTCGCGCACCTCATCTACGGACTGGGG
>JGI25383J37093_10000053_pt1 | contig 20178 bp, 22 predicted proteins | sample GraSoi013_1_20cm_4_FD_37093 | JGI IMG/M metagenome (IMG submission 37093)
AATTCCACGAGAGAGGGTAGTTATTCAGTGACAGTGACCGGAACAGGTTCACCAGGTTCGCATTCGACCACCGTTATTGTTACAGTAACCATGCCAGACTTCAAGATCGCTCTAAACCCTTCCTCACTGACAGTTGCTCCAGGATCGTCCGGAACTGTCATGGTAACGTTGACCAGCCTTAGCGAGTTCTCTGGGACCGTCTCTTTAGCCTCCGCCCTCTCGTCCTTTGGACCGCAGGTAACGTTCAGCCCTACCTCTGTCTCGTTGTCTTCAAGCGGGTCCGCGTCNTCAACTCTTACTGTGTCGGCCGCGTCTTCCGGAGCNTATTCCACCGCTGTACCCAAAGGGAACTACAGCGTGAATGTCACGGGGACAAGCGGATCATTGGTTCACTCAGCTACCATTGCCTTGACTGTNGGATCTCCTTCAGGGGCGGGAACCCTATCAACCTCAGCGATCATAGGGGTGGGGATCGCCTCAGCTATCGCAATCGTCGCCGCGACAGTNTACTTCCTAGGGCGGAGGCCTAAGTCAAAGACGATCTCCCCAGCTCAAACTTTCGAAAATGAGCATAGATTCCCGCTGACAACGCTACTACCTCGACGATTGTGCCGATAAGAGAGACGCCTGGTCCTACTCTGGGAAATGCCAACAACTCTGCATTGCTCAAGGGTCCGAACGAAGCGGCCCCACAGGTTATTGCGAAAGGAATGAATCTTGACGGTCGCACGATTCCAAACAACCATTTCCCAACACTCAACATCCCTAGTCCCAATCCTACCGACAGGGCCATGTAGGATACGACGAAAGGGACGACCGCCCATGATCCAATCTGGACTGCTGACGCGACGAACGGGTTCAATTCCCAATTGCCCACTGACAAACCAAGCAGAGTAAGGTAGATGTCTGCAACGACCAGAACTATCGGGATAGTGAACATCCAGCCATCATTTCTAGAGAAGAGATTGCAGAGCTCTTGAAAATCTGTTGGAATAATCCAGAGTCCCACGACCAGACAAGCGATACCTGTGATGAGGACTAGGGTCAATCCCATTTGTGATAGATGTATTTGTGTCGGATTCAATACGCTGAACCAGCCGATGAGGGGACCCGACAGGACCCAGTATAGACCGGACCCGGCGAACAAGAGGCCAGTTCCTGGAGGGATCTTCAACCCTTCTTCCTATTGGTATTTCCGGGTCGGCCAAGTTGGCGTATACGTTGAGAAAGCTTGATCCTCGGGGTGTCAGGGGTCTTCTTGGGTTTGAAGAGTCGAAGTCCGACGGAGGACATGATAGAACTGATTAGGGTTGCGAGCCCTGCTACGGGGTAGAGGATCTGCGCTGCGACTCCTAGACCGGTGCCTTCTTGGGCGACGATGAAAGAGAATTCCCCACGGGGTAGCATCGAGAGGCCGACTAGGGTGGCTTCATCCTTTGCCCCCGACAGTCTGGCACCGGCCCAGCAGCCGAGGAATTTTCCGAGGATAGCCATTCCAGGACTGCTATGATTGGTAGTGTGACTGTAAGGAGAGCTCCAATGTTGATGAGTGTTCCCATAGAGACAAAGAAGAGGACAATGAACAGGTCTTTGATCGGACCAACCTTCTCCTTCACAAAGTGAGCTTGGGGCCCCCGGATCATCAAGCCCATGAGAAACGCGCCAACCGCAGGCGAGAAACCTAGGTAGGAAGAGAGGAGGGCGAAGGCGAAGCCGAAGGAGAGGGCGAGCAGAAACGCGGTCTCCTTGTATTCTTGATCCGCTTTGCTGATCCTTTCTATTAGCCATGGCGCGATTCTCCAGCCGAAGAAGAAGATTATTCCCACGAGCAAAGCTCCTTTCAGTGAGAGGACGACAATTTCGATCGGGGGGACTTGGTTGCTGGCCGCGGCGAGACCCGGCAGCAATAGAAGCATGAATACGGTCGCGAAATCCTCGATTATTGAAGCGGTCACTACGGTGTGGGATTCTTTGGCCCGCAGGCTTTTGGTTTCGAGTAGAATCTTGCTCATTATCGCTGTACTCGTAGTAGCAACGACAGCTGCCGCGAAGACCGCTTCAATCTGAGTTAGGCCGACTGCAAGCCCGACTAGTGTAACCGTGATGAAAGTGACTGTGAGCTCGACGACTGCAAGTATGAAACTGTCCGGTCCAATCTTCCTGATCTCTAGTGGGTCCAGTTCGAGTCCGACGGTGAAGAGGAGGAGTATGATTCCGAGAGATGCNAGCAGGTTAATCGTGTTGAGGTTTTGGATAAGTCCGAGCCCGAAAGGTCCAATGATTATCCCAGCGATCAGCTGGCCTACGACAACGGGTTGCTTGATTTTTGAGAAGAGGTAGCTGAAACCCAGGGCTGCGAACACGGCCAGCCCGAGGTCAAATAGGAAGCTAAAGTCAGCAGAAGCAGTCAATTGGNTTTCCCGGAGACGATGTTGGTGTTTCTATTCTTTTCAGTTCCAGTTTAACAGTTTGACCCTTANGGTTTGGGCTCTGAGTTCCAGACCTGTCAACGAGGCTGGGAGTTACATGGCCTCTAAGTAAAAGCGGGTCGCTTTAGTCGAAGATAGTTCCTTGGACCCCACAATCCTGGTCGTCTCTATCATCGGTATAACATTGACGATGGGTCTCATCTACTATAGTCTCAGAACTCTGTTTCTTTTCAAGAGAAATGTTGCGGCTAGAGCCTGGGTCTACATCTGTCTCAGCGCAATATTCTCCAGCATGGGAGTTGTTGCGTTTCTCATCGAATCCTTGACTCCGATTGGACTCCTTCCGATTGGAGGTGTGTTAGAGACTGTGGGTGCGTCATTCCTCCTCCTCGGACTGAGGAAGAACTTCCTTTTCTGGGCCAGCAAAGATCACTTCGCCTAATCGATTCCCTTTTCCCGTTCCCTCTCTTTGGTAATAGAGCCGTTTTTCCTGATATGCTGGAAATTTCTATCAAAAGGTAGCTTCTCCGAATATAACTGCCGTAGACCTTTTTCTACGAGAAAGGTAGGTGACAATTATATTGCAGAGACATAGCTGAAACTAAACAGAAGCAAAGCTTGGAGGACTAAGGAGGTTGTCGGTCGTGGGAACGATTCTAGACGGAAAGAAAGGCCCCGAAACCTTCCCGCCCGAATCACTTGGACGACTNGAGTTGTCGGAAGTAATCGACCTCTACAAGTCGGTCGGTCGAAGAAATATCGACTATTTCGCGTGGATCCACGACGTCTACTCTTGGATTACTCTGCCCTGCGTGGCTTTCGACTGGAAGCGAGCTCTGAGTGAGGATAAGACCAAGCTGACGGTTTTTGATATTCTCGCAGATGACCTCGCCGATAATCGTACGACGAGAAGTTATTCTCTACTTCAAGACCTTGCGGATATCCCATGGCAGGAGAGTGCTCGAACTGCTGAAACAAGCGAGTACCTTGCTGTTGGAAGAAGGATATGGGAGGATTCCCTTTCTTCAGTATCTTGTTATCCAAGGTTCAAGGAGTTCGAGAGGGTCTTCTACTTTGACCTTCGCCAGGTCCTTTCCTCCATGATGTACAGCTCTCTCGCTAACACCGATGGTATTGAGAATCCGATCGAGACGAGCTTCTATTCTTCCTACGGATGCTTGGTAGAGGTGGCTATCGACATGGACCTAATGTGTTCACCAGCCTTCGACATGAAGGAACTTGGGCTTGTCAGAACGGTTGCATGTCTGGCTCAGAAAGTCGCCCACGTGGGCAACATGATGACCACCTATCCGAGTGAAGTCTTGGAGGGCGANGTGTCATCTCCAATAATCTCGCTCGCCTTGAGGAAAGGGCTCATCCGACACAACGAACTTGGTGATGCNTCAACAGTTCCTAAGCTCAGCAAACTGGAATGGGTCTTCAAGAGTCGGGCCCACTCTTACATTCGGAAGGTTGCTGATTGCGAGAAAGAAATTCGCAGCGTTAATCTCCGGGGATTTTCGGACTTCCTTACTGAGCTAATTGGCAAGTTCGAGGGCAGCAGGTCACTCCGCTAACCCGTCCCCCATAGAGGGAAGATCGTTCCTAGATCGGAATTGACTTTCAAGCTGATAGGGTAAGCTTCTTTCTGACCTCGGGGATGCGAGTACCCTGACTCGATATTAGTTCGAGATCGAAGAGATTCTCAAACATCGAGACGGTCTTCACGTCGTGTGCTGGGTAGTTTAGCAGAAAGACGCCTGTGATCCTATTTGAGACCATTAGCTCAAGGGCTTGGCGAACGAATGAATGCGCTCTTTCGGTTCCAAGGGTAAAGATTTGATGCGAAATATTATCGAAAATCATGGTGAAGGGGGTTGCGGCATATGCTTCGATAGTCTTGTTCATCGAGTCCAGAATGAGAGAGCTGTCGAATGCTGGTATGAGGACCACGTTCTCGCTTTCCTCCTTTGGATAAGACACTCTCGATGTTAGGACGAACATCTTCAACCCCGGCTCATCTTCCATGGTTGAATGAATTGGGCTGTCCTTTCTGGTGAATAGAATTACTCGCTCGAAATTGGAAGTGGCTTCCGTGGCAAGCGATTTGAGTATTTTTTCATAGCCGGAGAGTGGGTCGTATTCTAGTAGGATTTTTCGTCCGGCGATTTCGTCATGGGACAGTCCAACTGTGCGAGAGAAGACGTCGCTCGACTCGGTTAGGTCAATGACAGGGACCTTCGATTTCAAAAGACTAAGGGTTGCCTGTTCATTCTCGAAAGCACGGTCCGCAAAAGTCATCATCACTTGAACATAATGGTCTGGAGTGGCCCACCTGGAGTCCGCGATGTGGCTAACGAACTTCTGGAGCGGACGCTTGATTCTATCACCATAATCTATCACTATCCGCAGCCCATTCTTGCTCAAAGCTCTCGTCTCATTGGCTAGTTCTTGGCATTGCCCGATTGCTGCTTCTTCATCGAGAAGGTTTTCGCCTTGGTAGAGACTTTCAAGAGATGGTAATCGGAGGTTTCCCTTAGTCAGGTTGTGTTTCACGTCCACTCCGTTTCTTGATAGCTCATCCCGGGCTGCCCCCTCGTCATTGGAGTGAAAATAGAGCACTCGGTTTTGCTGGTTGACCCCCTCATTAACAAATCGAGCAATTGGGGTCATTTTCGCCTCATCTTTTTCATAGATTAGAACAATTTGGTCACCTCGCATCACGCCTGGATTTGGACCTAAGGAGGGAACAAGTCCGAGGAATGCTCGCAGGAAAGTTGGTCTCTTGAATGCTGTCACTGAGAGGAGCAGAAGAATAACGCAGGCAAAATGCACCACTCCTAACAGGCTGTATCCGAAACTCGCAGTGGCATATCCAAACAGCAACAATACTGAGATCGCTGCGAAACATCTAGCGATTACCCTCAGAGCACCTCTAACCTCTCGGTCCCTCAGTTGAGATCTTAGTCGAGATAGGACAATGAACGAGTAGAGAGTGAAGGCTGAGATCACGACCGCGGCGACGGTCAGGAGGAAAGAACCCAGGCCGACCACTTGATAGTATGTATTGTCAAGTACGTAGAATGCTTGACGGTTTGGCCTCGGGTCTATAGATGGCGCATCTACAATGGTCAGTATGACCAACAACACCATGGGAACAAGATAGAGAAGGAAAGCAAGGTGTATTGGTTTTCGAGGATTGGCAAGTGCCGAACGAAGAGAGAATTTCTCGGGATAGAAGTACAGCTTGGTTACCAGTAATCCCCATAATGTGGCAATGATGGCGGCAGCGGCCGCGAAGGCTTGAGTGGTAAGTCTGATCAGATCTTGGTTGGGGAAGAATATCAAAACTAATTGTGAGACTGGAAACGCGTTGAAGAAAGCGTAGATAGTTAGGAAGTAGGTCTTGTAGGGTCGAAAATAAGAGAGAGGCTCTTTGATGATAACCAGAATCATCAAAGCGTCTACTATGATTGTTCCGATGTTTAGGGTCGCGGCTACGTAAGGTTCCGTTTTTTTCCAGCCCTCTAGGCTTGACCTACGCCAGCATGTACGCTGGCTCAACACCCTCCTATTGCAGAAGGCTATGCGAAGGCCATGCTAGGTTTAGACTCGTGTTACCAGAGAAGAACTGGCGCAGTGACTGTTACGCGACTTCAGGCAGGCCAAGAGACTTGGCCGCAGCCTTGAGATCTCTCATCCTGCTTCGTATAGTAACCTCGGAGACACCCGCTGCTTTTGCGAGGTCTCTCTGCATAACCATCGAGCCCCTTATTCTGGCCGCAAGGTCGAGTGCGGCAGCTGCTAAACCATCCGGGTCCTTTCCGACATTAACCCTCAATCGAATAGCTTCTCGCAAAATCTTCCCTGCCAGCATCTCTGTTTGGGAGTCTGCTCCCGCTCGAGACGCTATTTTCGAAACCCGCTTCAATGGGTCTTCAATAGCCATGGTCACGTCGAGAGACCGGACAAGGGCTCTGTAGTAGTGGGCTAGGAGTTTCCTGCTCATCCCGGATGCCTTCGCGATCTCGCTCAAAGAGCGAGGCACATCAGTCAATCGACAGGCTGCGTAGGTGGAAGCCGCGACCATTCCGTTTATCGGTCGGCCTCTGACAAGACCCTTGTTGAGCGCTCTCCTATACATGAGCGCCGCTCGCTCGGTGACGACCTCTGGCAGGTTCAGTCGTCCAGCGAGTCCGCGGAGCTGGCTCATCGCCCGGGACAGATTTCTAGCAGTTGAGGATCCAGCGGATGCGCGGAGTTGGGTCCTTCGCAATCGCCATAATTGCAACCTCTCGTCGGCGCTAAGCGACCTGTTGGATGCTTGAGCCCTGGAGATTATCGTGGAGAGGTTCTTGTCAAACGCCGAGAATCTTCCAGGGGGGCCTGATTGGCTCTCGAGGAGTCCCTCCTCGGTTCGTCTGGGAACCGGGGGCGCATATTGTTCAGCAGGGTCGGATAGAACGAAGCCGCAGTTGGTACAAATGACCTCACCTGTCTCAGCATCTCGAACTAAGCTTGGGCTGCCACAGTTGGGGCAAACATAGTGTCCGACCTCATCTCGGGGTCGTGTCTTCCTCCGGCTCATCACCGAGCCCCCCATTGGATATGTGGTCTGCGGGGTCCGCGCTGGGTTAAGCTGGTTATCCTTTTCCGGTGAGACCGTGGAAGTGCCTGCCAATTGTACTCATATAGGTGTCGGGGGCCACAAATGAAGCTTGTTACTCTTTTCAAAAAGTCGAGAAAAATGGCTCCGGAATACGTCCCTGGCAGGTGCAATATTGGCGCCCGGGGACGGGCCATACGACTAGCCACAGGAGTAGGGATAATAGCTCTATTCGTCGCGGTTGACGTTCTTGTCCTCGGGCCGGTTTTTGCCCCTTTTCGGCTCTTGCTGGCTATCCCTTTCTACATTGGCCTCCTGGCAGCCCTAGAGGGAACAATGTCGTTCTGTGTCCTTCACGCCTCCAGGGGCACCTACGACCTCCACGAGCCAACCGGTATGGCCTTTGGCAAGTCTGATACCAAAATGGAGGTCAGGTCTGACAAATGGAAGAAACTGGATCGGCGTAAGGCTAGGGTAATGCACCTAAAGGCCCTACTAGGCGCGCTGGTATTAGCTGGACTACTCGCCCTTACCTAGCTGGCCACTTGTTATCTGCCGCTTTCTCTCAGACTTCTGAACTGAGAATCGAGAAAGATCTAAGCTGGGATCTAGGTCTAGAACTAGTTCAGCTAGCAGTTTACCGACCAAAGGCGCGAACTTGAATCCGTGCCCCGAGAAGCCGTACCCATAGACGATGTCGTGATGGTCAGGGTCTCTGTCTATGACGAAGTCGGAATTCTCGGTCATGTCGTAGAGGCACACTTTTGTCTGGACTACTTCTCCTTCGGCTAGGCTGGGGACAAACCTGCGGCACGCGTCCCTGCATTGTTCTATTTGTTCTTGGTCAACTGATCTTCTAGCGGTTTCAGGGTCGACAGGGTCGATCAGTTCTTTGTTAGATATCTTGACTCCATTGATACCGGCAGCTGGAAGACCATAGTGGTGATCTGTAAAGAAAACTGGGCAAGAGCTAGGCTTGAACCTCTCCGGGTCTCGAGAGGGTTTGAGATAGACGAGTTGCTGTCTGGTGGGGGTTATTCCTGTGAGCCCATTTTTCAGGTGAGCGTTAGTCCAAGGTCCTACGGTCACGACCATTTTCTTAGCTTGGACTCTATCTCCTTCGGCTGTCTCTATTTCGAGGCTGGGCTTGTCTCGAAACTTTGTGACTTTTTTTTTCAGAATCTTCACTCCGTGGTTTCTAGCCTCGGACGCAAAGGTCTTCAGACTCTTCGATGCTAGGAGAACTCCTCCGTGAGGGTCAAAGAATGCGTTCTCAGCTTGGAACTGTGGGAAGTGCTCCTTGAGTTCTGGGCCNTCGTAGATGTGGGCGCCGAGCTCTAGCTTGGTCAGGGTTCTGAAGCTGGATTCATTGAACTTGTTGGCGCGATCATCGTCCCCTTCCAGCATCAGCAAACCAGTAGGAATCAGCAGTTCATGATTGGTTTCCTTTTCAAGTTTCGTCCATAATCCTAGGGTTTCGATTGCCATCTTGGTGTAGTACTGATCACTTCCATACGCGTAACGGAAGACCCTGTTGATATCGTTGGAGCTGCAATAGTCGTTTCCAACACCGTACCGATCGAGGAGTAGAATCCTATTCTCGGTCATCCGGCTGATTGTGTATGCCGTAGCGGCACCCATGATTCCTCCACCAACGATGCAAACATCAGTTTCAAGGTGCAAGATCTAATTCTCGAGATGTTTTGAGTGCGGGCTTTTTAGAGGGAGTCTCTCTCCAATCGTGGACGGTGTGATCCCGCCTATTTTTGTTGTAGGGATTCGAACTCCGCGTGATACACATGTTTTCCAGTTATGAGTAGGTCGAAACGGGAATGGAGCTTTTCAAGATGAGGATTCTTGGCCACGGTCGCATGCACGTCCTTCATGTGGGAGGCGTCTTTGAATCGCGCAATCTCGACCCAAAGATCTTCCTCCTCTGACATTCCGATCGCTGGAGGAAGACTCATCGATCCGAACTTGCCCTCCATCTCCCTGGGTTGAAGAAGCTCCTCAGAAAGTGCCCCTGAGTCTAGGAACAGTTTCATTATCGGTTTCAAGGCTTGGACGAAGGCTTCCGCTTTCCTCTTCGGGACCCGATAGAGAAAGATGGAGCAGTGGACCATCGGCGTGGGCTTCTTCCTAGTGATGGCTTATTTAGACTCCACCCAGCGATCATGAAGGAATCCTTACTAGCCTCGACGTGGAAGTCGGCGTTATGAGAAAGGGGCCTTCCACCAGAGCCGCTGGGTTTACCGAATCTGTCATACGGGAAATGACCAGGCTCTGCCAAGCCTACGGGGCCGTCAACCTTGCCCAAGGTTTTCCCGACTTCGACCCGCCGACCGCTATCAAACGAGCGGCTGCAACCGCGATCTCGAAAGGATACAATCAGTACTCCACGACTTATGGGACGATAGGTTTGAGGAAAGCTATCGCCCGCAAGATGAGAGCCTACAACCACATTGACTGCGACATGGACGAGATCACGGTCACGTGCGGTACAACGGAAGGCATGATCGCCTCGGAGCTAGCTCTGTTGGATCCTGGAGATGAGGTAGTAATCTTCGAGCCCTTCTACGAGAACTACGGCCCGGACGCGATTCTCTCGGGCGCAAAATGCCGTTACGTCAAATTGCGTGAGCCAGATTTCCGAATCGAAGAAGAAACCCTCAAACGGGCATTCAACCATAAGACCAAGGCCATCATCGTCAACACACCGCACAATCCAACAGGACGAGTTCTAACGAGTCAGGAACTAGGCCTTGTCCGCGATCTCTGCCAGGACTACGACTCCTATGCGATCACTGACGAGATCTACGAGTATATCCTATACGATGGACACCAGCACGTTAGCATTGGAAGCCTCCGGGGAATGGAGGATCGAACCATCACCATCTCAGGATTTTCCAAGACATACAGCGTGACCGGCTGGCGCGTAGGATACGTGGTCGCACCAAAGCCCATCACCTCGGCGATACGAAAAGTTCACGATTTCCTCACCGTGTGCGCCCCAACACCGCTACAGGAAGCGTGCACCGCCGCTCTTCAGCTTCCAGAATCCTACTATGACCGGCTTCGAGAAAACTATCGTGCAGGCAGAGAAATGTTGGTTGAGTCGTTGACGAGTGCCGGATTCGGCGTCTTCAAACCTGAGGGCGCCTATTACGTCTGGACTAGGACAAATAGCACGGGCTTCAAGGATGACCGAAAGCTGGCCCTACACTTGATCAGCAAGGTAGGCGTCGGGGGTGTTCCGGGATCTAGCTTCTTCCATAACCCATCTCAGGGGAGGCTACGATTCAGGTTCTCCTTCTCAAAGAAGCCAAAGACGATACGTCGAGCAATCAAGAGACTGAAAAAATTCTCGCCCACACGTCCGGTCGCACACACAAATCGATGCATCTCGCCTAGGCTGTCTGTACCGGCAGGCTAGAGAATGTTACCCCTTTATTTGCCGCGGGCGTGAGAGGAGCCTGAGTNGTTTTGGAGACGAAAGCGATAAGCATGGAGGATAGAAATTGATCAAGGGGCTTCACGCATTGCTCTATACGCCTAAGCCAGAGGAGTTGCGGGCGTTTATTCGGGACAAGCTCAGATTCCCTTTTACCGACACTGGCGAAGGCTGGCTGATCTTCGACATGCCAGAAGCGGATCTAGGCTGTCATCCATCAGACAGAGTGTTTCATTCGGTTTCCTTCTATTGCGATGACATCAAGAAAACGGTTGAGGAACTGAAATCTCGGGATGTCGAGTTCACATCAGGCATCACCGATGAGGGCTGGGGAATGCTGACCCACTTTCGAATGCCTGGCGACCTAGAGGTGGAATTGTACCAGCCCAAATACGAGAAGCGGTCTCGAAGCAAATCACCCAAAGCACGTGTATCGCAGAGAAGAAAATCAAAGACCGGCCGAAAGTAGAGCTTGGTGGGCCGGGGGAGATTTGAACTCCCGACCCTACGGCCCTCGTGCGAGGGTTTCCGCGTGTAAGGCGGACGTTCTCTCCGGGGAGTCAGTGCTCCTAACCAGGCTGAACTACCGGCCCAAACTCCGGTGACGCAAATGACGTTCGAGTAGATTACGATTTAGGTAGCGATTACCATTCATCGATCATAATGGGAGCTTGCACTTTTATACCCGGTACGCGCATTTCTCTTTCTGGACATTTATGGCGGGGAAGGAACCATTCGTCTACATCGACGGTGAATACCACCCCAAGGGCGAAGCCAAGATCTCAGTCTATGACCATGGGCTCCTCTACGGAGACGGGGTCTTCGAAGGCATTCGCGCCTACAACGGCACAGTCTTTCGGCTACGCGAACACGTAGAACGATTATTCGAAGGACTACGGGTAATCCGGGTCAACATTCCCCTCACTAAGGAGCAGGTCATGAACGCTATCGTAGAAACTCTACGACGAAACAACTTATCCGACGCGTACATCCGTCTCGTTATCACGCGGGGCCGTGGAAACCTCGGATTGGACCCTCGGAGTTGCCCAAAGCCTTCTATCATTATCATGACTGAGCCCGTACTTCCCGCCCACGGAAAAGAAGCTAGAGAGAAAGGTGTCACTGCTGTCATCTCCAGCCTGAGACGTGACATGGTCGACGGGACAAGCCACGAGGTCAAGTCTCTAAACTATATCCAGAGCGTTCTTTCCAAGTTCCAAGCCATCGACTCAGGCGCCGACGAAGTGGTAATGCTTGACCACAGAGGAATGGTTTCGGAGTTCCACGGGTCAAACCTCTTCATCGTGAAACAGGGAATAATTCATACGCCAACATCGGCGGCAGGAATTCTACACGGGGTAACTAGAGCGCGTGTTATGAAACTCGCCGAGGAGTTAGGATACGAGGTGCGAGAGAGAGACATTACTCCGTACGAGCTCATGACCGCTGACGAAGCATTTCTAACAGGAACAATGGCGGAAGTCGTTCCTGTCGTCAAGATTCATGGAGTGCTGATAGCGGAGGGTAAACCGGGACCAGTGACCAAGGAGATCATCAGAGCGTTCCAGAGAATAATCCAGGACCCGAAGGAAGGCGTCCCGATCAGAGAGGCAATTTCCATCCCAGCCAAAACCAGAAACTGAGACGACCCGGGTACAGTCAGAACTGAGTCGTTCAACGTTCTATCCGACCTCACTCAGTTTCTTGGTCAANGGGCTCTGCGTCGTTTTCTTTCTGTTAACATCCTTACTAGGACCGGTTAGGCTCGTCTCCTTCGCGATTCCCTTCACTTGGGTGGATATTTTGAGATANGCAGCCTCTGGTGCCCTAACAATGACCGATGCCGCCGTGGAGGTTTTGGTTGCTCTTATCCTCAGCNTGGGGGCTGTTTGTTGTGACCTTGTTGTTCTTCATAGCGACGGAGAAGTACGCGCAGACCCGGGGCTTGATTGGGACCCGTTAGATCCTATCTTCCTACCTAGAATGTTCAGATGGTATAGGATGTAGACAACTAGTCCTCCGACCGCGTCCATAGCCACAGCACCGGCGACAAGTGTGATGTCGTTGACTATTCCAGCCTGAAGATATGCTGCCCACTGTTGAACTGCACCCCATGTTGACCCGACTGCGACTGCGACGCCGATTGCCAAGAGGGTCTTCTTCTCTGGAGGAAGTTTCACTTTCAAGTTGAGCACCCAGCTCGATACCACGATGGCCCAGATGAGATGGAGCAACAGGGTGAAGGGAGTGATGTTGAAGGGGTCGAAGAGGTTGAGGACAAGACCGACTCCAGATATTAGGAGGGCGCTGGAGGACGAGACGAGAGTTATGCTAAGCCATCTGGGAGTTGTGTCTAACAAGCGCTGAGCCGTGAAGGTCATTTACTATTCCTCACGCTTCTTCGCCACGACCGTGGGCGATTGGTGAAGATGGAACGGCAACGAGAAGCCGATCTTATGCTCCTTCAGAAACAAGCTTAGGCGTGGCCAGTGCTGTACTGCGACAACGCTCCCTATTATTCCGCCTGACAAAGAAAGAATCGCGTAGGTGGCTGTAAGAATCCCAACCGCTGTCTGGAAGGCGACTGACCAGAGGCCACTTGGGAGGCTCAGAAGATTTGTCGCGACCCAGAGTCCGATACTTGCCAGTCCGCCTAGGGTGCCTGCGAAGAAACCTGCAAGCGCCCCCTTCCATGGTCCCTGTTTGATGATGACACCTGCAACTAGTCCTGCAACAAAGGGTCCTATTTCAGGGAGGGCGANTCCGATTATCAGGTTGATGAGGAATCCCACTCCGATTGCCAGTAGGAGATCGCCCTTGGTATCATGAAGGGAGTCGGGGCTTGTTCTACCCATCGCGCGCTCGTCCTTAATCTCAAGGACACTGTGGACTCTTTCGGGATATGTTGCTCGTAACCTCAAGGAAAGCCATATGGTTACATTCGAACCGGAATTCTCGCCTGAGGACCTTGAAGGGCGCAATCTTCGACTGGGACGGAACTCTCGCTCAGATCGACGACCGCGAGTTCTATTGTATCAATCAAACGCTCATCGCTCATCACGTGAAGCCGATAGATCTAGGGTTTCTTATCAAGAACTACTATCAGCGTGCCTACGAGATCGGGACAGGGCCGCGAATGGTGCTGGAAACCGCTCTATCACGCGAATATGATGCTCGAATCGATGAAGTGTACGAGACGTATCGAAAACTGTTCCGGGACACAGTGGACAAGGCGAGGCTTCAGAACGGTGCACTCGAACTCTTGTCCACGCTGAAAGCCCATGGGTTCGAACTAGGGATTGCCACGATGCGATTCACGAGGTCGGTGGTAGCAGAGGAGTTGGACCTGCTGAAAGTCAGCCCATTTGTCGATGTTCTGTTTACCCGGGAGGATCTCGGCCGGGGACGCGGACTAGAATCGCTCGAGGAGGTTGTAGACAAGAGGAAACAGCTTGTCACGAGAGCCTTGGAGAGGTTGAAACTTCGGGTCGAGGACTCGTTTCTTGTAGGCGATTCCTGGTGGGACATCAAGGCAGGGAAGAAGCTTGGAATACGGACGGTGTTGGTGCGGACGGGGTTCGCGCGCTACAACGACTTTTCAAAGGAAGGTGCAGACGTGACTGTCAACTCTCTTGTCGAGCTCGAGAATAGACTAGAGGTGAAAAGCTGGGTATTGTAGGTGTAAGGCTAGCTACTGGCCATGACTTCTTTCTAGAAACCTATCAAGGGTCTTACGGGTGAACGAGTCTAGTTTGAGATTGTATGCTGCGCCAGGATAGACCCAGATGTAATCCTGGATTTCATTCTGGTCTAGTTTCACTTGGCGATCTTTGGACTTGCAGTAGAAGTCGATGAAGATGAAATGTTTTTTCTTGTAGAATTCGGGCGCGAAAACGGCTTCTTGCACTAGAAGCATCTCGACCACGTCTACGTCTAGTCCAACTTCCTCCTTGACCTCCCTCCTCACGGCCTCGGTCATGCTTTCTCCAACCTCGATATGTCCACCTGGGAGAGTGTATTTGTCAAACCACTTGTGAGATTTCGCCAAGAGGATCTTGCCCTCTTGGTTGACTATCAGGGCTCCTACCGTTGGTTCAGGAAACACTTGTTTGGCTGTCGTCGCCGTGAGTGATGGCTGCGGGTCTGAGGTGGTCAATTGAGATCAGTGGTCGTAATCGATTCTACTCCGTTCTTCGCAAGCTCGCGGAGGAGCCTGTTTATTCCGAGCCAGTCACTTGCGATGTGTCCTAGGACGATTAGGTTTCCAGAGGCGTCGTTGGCGAGTTTTGTGAGATCCTGTTCCGCGATGTGAATGTATGACAGCGTGCCTATTCCGTTTTGGAAGTATGTCCTGGCAATCTCGTAACCGCCGTTAGTGTAGGCAGCATGGCTGATGGCTATCTTGCCTGTTCTGTTCCTCGGAGAGCCTATTCGTACTTCGATCTTGGACGCAGCTTTTCGAAACTCGGGGAATCGCGCAATTCTTGTGACGACATCTTTTACTGCCGAATTCTCGGCAACACCTTTCAGTGCATTCTGAATAATTTTCCGACCTATCTCGTCACAGGGGCTGTGGATGGACACTAGCGGCATTCGAAGCTTCTTCGCAGCGCTTGGCGTCTGATCATAATTGTCAGGGTGATGCTGGAGTTCCAGGACTCGCAATTTGGGCTGGACGGTTTTCCGCGCCATCTCTTCTGGCACGCCGGCCTCTTTCAGCTGGTCAATGTGTCGTAGGAATACCTTGTAGCCATGAATCCGAGCCTTGCCTCCCGCGGGATGGTGCGCTATCACAGCGTCGCATCCAAGGTTGCGGGCTAGGAGGAGTTCCGCGACTCCGACATCGATCGCGACGAGAACTTTTCGGATTCGTCGCCCTTTAACGTGAATCTCACTGTCGGCGGGGATGCTTTTGAGTCCGGCTATTTTGAGTGATATCCGCATTATCTGCCGAGTGTCCATCAAAAAGCGGTTACACCTGGACAGGTGGCGGACTATGCTCTTCCGCCTTTGGTCATCTTCTTGAGATCGAGGATTTCGTCGAGCTTCTCCTTCGGGAGAATTTTCTCTTCTAGAATGACCTGACGCACCGATTTGTTCTCGTCTACGGCTTTCTTGGCAACCTTAGCGGCATTATCGTAGCCAATATGTGGCGTTATTGCTGTGACAACCATCAGGCTTCTGTCCGCGTAATTGTAACATCGTTCGCGGTCCGCCGTGATTCCTGAGACACACTTTTCGGATAGGACTCTGGAGCCGTTCGCTAGGATCTCTATTGACAGGAGGAGATCATATGCGATGACAGGCATCATGATGTTCAGTTCCAGCTGGCCGAGTGACCCACAGATAGTAATAGCCGCATCATTTCCTATGACCTGAGCGGCGATCAGGTTGATTGCTTCGGGGATGACCGGGTTGACCTTTCCTGGCATTATGCTCGACCCTGGCTCTGTTGCAGGCATGTCGATTTCTCCTATCCCGGTCCGTGGTCCGGAGTTGAGCAGCCGGAGATCGTTAGCGATTTTCATGAGGCTCGCGGCTATAGTCTTAAGATGCCCGCTCGCCTCGACACATGCGTCTTTTCCCTGCATCGATTCGAATACGTTCTCAGCTTTCTTGAAATTGAAGCCTGAAAGTCTGTTAACCTCCCTTATTGATAGTTCAGCGTACTTCGGGTGGGCATTCAGACCTGTTCCGGTCGCGGTTCCACCGAGCGGGAGTTCTAACAGCGTATCCCGGGCAAGTTCTGCTCGTTTAATGCCGTGTCGTATCATACTGGCGTAGGCGCTGAACTCTTGACCTAGTGTCACTGGTACTGCGTCTTGGAGATGAGTTCGCCCAGCTTTGACGATATCATCGAACTCGATTGTCTTTTGTTCGAGTGTCTTTGCGAGTGATTGTAAGGCGGGAATTAGTTTCCTTCCTATGGCTTCGGCTGAAGAGACGTGGATGGCAGTAGGAAAGACGTCGTTTGTCGATTGGCACATATTCACGTGGTCGTTTGGGTGAACGAGTTTCTTGTCGCCACGTTTTCCCCCGAGAAGCTCGATAGCGCGGTTGGCAATCACCTCGTTAGCGTTCATGTTTGTCGAGGTGCCGCTGCCAGTCTGGAAGACGTCAACCACAAACTGTTCATAGAGTGAGCCCTCCATGACTTCCTTTGCAGCGGAAACAATGGCTTCGCCCTTTTTCGGGTCCAAGAGCCCGAGTTGCATGTTCGCTCTTGCCGCGGCCAGTTTGACGAGAGCCATTGCTCGTATGAACTCTCTCGGTAGGCGGATCCCTGAGATTGGGAAGTTTTCGACAGCCCTCTGGGTCTGAGCTCCATAGTACGCGGAGTTCGGGACTTTGACCTCTCCCATCGTATCACTCTCAACCCTATACTCTTCAACGGTTACCATTGCTAGGTCGACCATCGACCCGAAGGATTCGCGGATTAAAAAGGGCTCTCTATCTACCCAAGGAACAGTCCATCAGAAGAGCTCGACGAATAAGATATGTGCGAAATAGTTTCATCCTTCTCTACNGTCTAAAACAAACGTGCTCTGACTGTCGACACACGTTGCTTTCGGTAANACAGATTCGNCAGAATAGTACCGTCTTGCGTAAACAAATCCAAGAGGTCACATCACTTCTTGCCCAAATAGATCATGACCGCAGATCTCTCAAGCACGACAAGAGACTACGACGTGTAAGAGCGCGTCTTTGAGGTCTTTTCTCGTAACTGGGTCGGGCCTCTTTACCAACAGGTTTCCTCTCTGATCCTGACCGCGTAGTAGGATTCCTTTGAAATACCTTTGACGTGTCCCATGGGCGGATGTAATCGGTAAACCTGTGAAGACCTGATTTTCAGGTCCAACTCTATCTCTGCTCGGACTAGTCTCCCTGTCTTGGTTTTGGTGTATGTGGTGACGAAGAAGCTTCCGCAAGTGTTACACACTTGGAGATTTATCCGTGATAGTTCATGAGCGTGATTGATTGTATCTGATTGTTCCCGTTGCTTCACCTGCACTTCCTAGGCCTCTAGTATCAACCTCACTTTGGCTCATTTGCCAAATGGAGATCTCGAATAGCTGGGCTAGTTTGCGAGTTTACGGAATCCAGTTTGGGTTGGTTCGCCTGCGAGTAATTCCTCTGCTTCTGGGAGTGAAACCCGCACGGTCCTCTCCTCGCGGAGAGATTGCTTCGATGTTTCCAAGAGTCTAACAACGCTAGCGCCAAGCATTCCGTCGGATCGGTTTGTGTATGCTTTTGAGTTCGAGTCCTGTTCGACACAATCGGCAAAGTGGATGATTTCCTCCTGCAACGTGTTGCTCGGAGGGGGCGACATTGTCTCTGTTTTGTCTGGTTTTTGGAGGATAAGTTTCTGGTCTAGGCAGTCGAGTCGAGCTACGGCGTCGCTGCCTACCACTGTCACGTCTCTGTGCTTCTCCATGTCTAGCCAGCTGAGTTCTATGCTTGCGTTGACGCCGTCAAGATGTTCAGNGGTGATGAATGCCACCTCGTCGCCTGCTTCGCCTCGATATCCTCTGCCTCTGCACGAGATCTTGGTTGGCCACATACCCAGAAGGCTATTACAAATGTCGAAGGGGTGCGGGCCTAAGTCCGTAATCACATCTCTGTCCTTTTGTGGTGGTAACAAGCCTGTCCAGCGGAAGCGGAGATAGTAGATGTCTCCTAACACCCCACTGTCTACTACTCGTTTCAGCTCTTTGACTCCATTATTGAACCGGTGGACGTGTCCCACGCTGAGAACCCTGTGGTTTGCGTCGGCGAGCCTTACCAGCTCGTCGGCTTCCCTTCCTCGGAGCGCTAGAGGTTTCTCAACGAGAACGTGTTTCTTCGATCGTAGGAATCTTGAGGCGACTTCGAAGTGTGTGTTGTTCGGCGAGCAGATATGGGCAACGGAAGCTGCCGTATCAGCCAATAGATCGTGATAGTTCAAGCGATAGTTTAGGGGCCCGAATTCCTTTCGACACTGTTCGAGGATTGTGGGCGAGTTGTCGATAACAGAGTAGAGTCTCACCTGGCTTGTAGTCTGAGATATGTTCAAGATCTCGCGGATTACCTTCTTACCCCAGTAGCCCGCGCCCACTACTGATATGTTCAGAGGCATCAATTCAATGGCCACTTCTCGCTCTTTCGATATAACCAGCACGTCTATGGAAGAACACAATCTACCACATTGCATCACAACCCAGTCTCAATAACGAACTCTTCTCGCCTCCCAGCGCTGATTTCGATAGGGGCGATTTTTTCATGCTCGGGGACTGTAACATTTACATTCCTGACGCATTTTGATGCGAGCTCCCTGGTGTCCTGTCTTTGAGATTGGTCAGATTTCAGCGGAAGGCGGGAGAAAACAAAATCGGTGTTATGATCGACGCGAGTCACCTAGCCGAGATAACCGGTGCAAAGGCTGCTTCGGAACCAATCCTAGAATTCCTAAGCGACCCTAAAGCAGAATCGAAGGCGCAAATAGCGAGAGATTTCGCGAAAAAATATTCGGACGATGGCAAGCCAAGCGAGAAGGGGTACTTAGTACTTGATTCTGTTACAGTCTTGCCGCCTATAGCCCGTCCGTCAAAGATAATTTGTATGGGCGGCAATTTTTCAGACCATCTCGCCGAAGGTAAGACTTCACTTCCGCCATTTCCCATATCTTTCCTCAAAGCGCCCACATCACTTGTCGGTCATCGAGCTCCAGTAATCTACCCGAGGACAGTCAAACTTCTCGACTACGAGGTTGAACTAGCCACCATCATCGGGAAAAAGTGCAAGAATGTTTCCAAAGAAGATGCCCTTCAGTATGTGGCGGGCTTCTCGGTATTCAACGACATAAGCGCAAGAGACATTCAGTTCGCCGAAATGAAACGCGGATTCTGTAATCTTGGCAAGAATTTTGACACATTTGGTCCAATCGGTCCATGTCTCGTAACCCCGGACCAGTCCGGAAACCCAGATAATCTTGGAATGGAGCTCCGAGTAAACGGTCAGACCCGTCAACAAGCAAGTACCAAGAAAATGGTCTTCAAAGTCCGAGAGCTTGTTGAATTCTTCTCATCCATGACTTTGGAACCGGGTGATATCATAACCTCGGGGACTCCGTCCGGTGTCGCGATCTACCGGAAGCCAGACAAAGAACCATACCTTCTCAGACCTGGGGATTTGATCGAGGCCAAGATCGAAAACTTGGGAAGGCTCCAAAACACGGTGGTGGATATGCAACCGCCGTATTCTAGTTCCAAGAAGTAGTACGAGGCTAGAGGAGACCCCAAATGCGAGAGCGTGGTAGAACCGCGTCGCTGGGTACGCCTTTACAATTCCGTGACCAAGGGAATTGTGTCATGCGCGATTGTCATCAATCAGGGCTCTTAGTGCGGATATAGAAAACTGGGATTGAAGAATCAATACGCTGATGTCACCGTATATCGAGGATAGCTGACCCAAGTAGGCTAAAGTGTTCGGTTGTGGTCAGTTCTACGACTATGTGGACTGACCGTTCAAATATTTACCGCGGGAACTGTCATGACAGGAGAAAAAGGAATGAAAAAGGCACTCGTGAGCAACAAGGCCCGAATTCTTTGCTTCACACTTCTCGTTCTAGCCCTTACAGGGATCGTCGTCACGTCACAGCTGGCAAGCCATGCAGGCGCATTTGGGGATTCATCGATACAAAGCAGAGCCCACAG
>JGI25383J37093_10000055_pt1 | contig 20056 bp, 20 predicted proteins | sample GraSoi013_1_20cm_4_FD_37093 | JGI IMG/M metagenome (IMG submission 37093)
CAAGGCTTGTTCAAGAATGTCCAGCTACTCACCTATCCACCCTTTCGGCGAATAATTCCTAAGGCTGTACTCTACCAGAGACTCATCTATAACCAATCGAGGTTGCGAAAGATTGTTTCCAAGAGAAGAGCATTCGATCTGATATTGAACACGGCGGAAGTAGCCAACCAACCTTCCGCTCGATTGCCAGCGATAGAGTACTGTTACTTCCCAGAATATTTCAGCCACTTGGAATCCGACCGGCTATCAGGACTCTGGGAAATGTACTATTGGCCGGCCCGAGTATTCTACCGTGATCGGGTCAGCCGCGTCGGCCGTCTCCTAGCAGTCTCTAATTTCACCAAACAGTTTGTGAGAGAGAAGTGGGGACGTGAATCAACGACTCTCTATCCTCCCTGCCCAATTGACTTGTACGATAATTTGGGGATTCCGAAGGAAGACTTGGTCATAACCGTAGGTAGAATAGCACCGGAGAAACGGATGGGACTCTTTTTGGAAATTGCCCGAAAACTGCCTAACGTNGAGTTTGCAATAGTAGGAAGCATAGCAACAGAGAGGAGGTCCTATTACGAAAATCTGAGAGATGCCGCTCCGAGCAATGTCTCTTTCATATTGTCGCCTCTAAGAAAGGTGAAAGAGCTCCTGGGAAGGGCGAAGGTCTACGTTCACTCTGCCCAGAATGAGCATTTCGGTATCACCATCGTAGAGGCCATGGCCGCCGGTTGCGTCCCTGTGGTCAATGACAGCGGTGGNCCACGCGAGATAGTCTCAGATGNTGTAGGCTACCGATGGAATCACCTCGACGAGGCAGTAGGACATGTCTCGAACTTGATTAAGGACGAGAGTGCGCGAGGACGATTATCGAAGGCCGCGTCTGCTCGGGCGAGACAGTTTGCACCCGGTGCTTTCGAATCAGCACTCGGAAGAGTATTGCGCGAGTACGCGTAAAGACGACAAATGAACAACATCATAGCGTAAGAAGCAAAAACGAACGTTGCATCCCCGACGATCCTCCAAATAGCCTGATCCTCGCCGACGCAAGAAACATCTAAGTTGACCCAGTCCTTCTCATTATCTAGAGCGAAACAGCCCTTTGATTCTCCGCAAGCGTTCGCCTGGATGGTCATTGATTGACTGGCTGAAGCATCTCGCTATTTCTTGGAACTGGCACATGGCGGGCGACGAGACTGTTAGGATTGGCCCGTACGTAGCTGAACTCACTCCTTACTATTTCGAACTCATGTGGCGAGAGTGGCAGTCTTGGAAGAAATGGTATCTTCCCCCGTGGTCGCTCAAGGGAAAAGTAATTCTGGACGTGGGGGCAGGGTGTGGTGAAACTGCCCTCTTTTACTACCTCCACGGGGCAAGGAGAGTAATCGCCGTCGAACCTGAGTCCTCACTTGTTCCTCTCCTGAAAAAAAACATGGCTCATAACAAGTGGGACATGGAGGTAGTAGAGAGTCCATTCCATGCTTCAATGCTAGACTGGAATTTCGACTTCATGAAAATGGACGGGGAAGGTTGTGAGGCTCAACTCCTGACATCGAACTCTCTCCCGCCATGTGCTATCGAGGGTCACAACAAGAGAGTCGTCGATCGTCTTAGAGACAGATTTGAGACGAATATCTTGCCGCAGAAGGATAACTGGATCCTTCAGAATTTCGCCGAACTACCCATTCGCGCACGTAAAGAATCAGAAGGCACTGGGCCATAGTGCGCAGTTACGTAGCTGTGACAATCAGTAGAAGACAGGAAACGTTCTCGTTAGGGATTCCCTTCTTCTGCTATGCAGAGGAAAGCAGGTATGACAGGTACAAGGACCAGCGTGAAGAAACCTACTACGTTTGCGAGAAGCGAAACAGGGCAATGACCAAGGCACTGAAGAACTATCCCGCGGCGACACACGTACTCAGTCTTGATTCGTACTACCTGAAACAGGTAGCTCCCCTGAAAGAACTGATTAGGATGTATGAAGAAATCAATGACGACAACGTTATCCTCGGAGGGCCCATCTGGTATTATAGACTGAACAGGCTGTTCGATAACAGACCTAAGTTCTACGACTCTTGGGGCTCCCCTGAGCTAGTCAACATTCACCCAAAAGATACCGAGCATTTTCCTCCGATTGTACAGGTTCCCTCAATTGGAAACTGCGTCATCTTCCCAGTCTGGGTATGGAAAAAATACGGTTTCGAAACCCCAGAACCTTTTCCGCACCTCGGCTCATGCTACACACGACTGTGCAAGATAAGTGGATTGCCAGTTCTGATGGACATGAAAGCCAGACTCACGAGAGACAGGACAAACAACCCAGAAGCATACTATCCTTTCAAGAAACGGTTTCGAGTTAGTGTAGGGGAATACAAGCACAGAGTGCTTCGCAGACTTCGGCGAGAATAGAAGTCCTCCGGTGTGATCTCCTGAAACATCTTGAGCCTCTGTTGAGACATCTAACGAACGGAAGAAATAGCGGGTTTCGGGTGACCTTAGAAGNCGAAAAATGCGCCAACGAACAACGGCAATCGCTGTCAGAGAATGTAGACTCTGCAGTGCGCGGCGATTGACCAGAGTCCTGTCTTTAGGAAATCAGTTCGTTTCTGATTTTGTCACACCAGCCGGAGAACACCCCAAATCACCTCTGGAACTTGTGCGCTGCCAGCATTGCGGGTTGATTCAGTTGAAACACACGTTCCCAAGAACAAACTTGTACAGACACTACTGGTATCGTTCAGGAATCAGCAAGACGATGCGGGATGCTCTAGCAGATGTCGCAGCCAAAGCACACCGAGTAGCCAAGCCAGCCGCGGGGGACATAGTAATCGACACTGGATGTAATGATGGAACACTGCTTAGGTCTTACCCGAAAACTGGGCTGAGACTGGTAGGGTTCGAGCCTGCCGAAAACCTCNTCGAGGATGCGAGAAAGGGGACTGACTGNGTCTTCAACGACTTCTTCAGGGCAGGAATCTTTGGCGAAAAGTTCGGGCGCGAAAAGGCCAAGATCATCACGAGCGTCGCGATGTTCTACGATCTCGAAGATCCCAATGNGTTTGTGANGGATATAGTGAAGTGCTTGTCTTCAGACGGGGTCTGGGTGGTCCAACAAAATTATCTGACAACAATGTTGCAGAAGAACGGTTTCGACAATATTGGTCACGAACACCTCGAATATTATTCGCTGAGCACGATGGAGAGGCTCCTTGCGAAGCATGGGCTTGACATCTTTGACGTTGAAACCAACGACGTGAATGGCGGAAGTTTTCGGACATACGTGTGTCATCGAGGAAGTTACCCGGTAGGAGAAAGCGTGGAGATGTTGAAGAGAAAAGAAGAGCATCTGCGACTGAACAGCCTCGATTCTTATCATGCCTTCGCGGCGAACATACGCAAGATCAAGTCCCAGCTTTTGCAACTTGTCAGAAATGAGGTAAAAAACGGGAAGACCGTGTACGTGTACGGGGCATCGAACCGAGGAAACACCATTCTCCAGTACTGCGGACTCGATTATCACCTGATAAAGAAGGCAACAGATGCTAACCCGGAGAAGTGGGGGCGAAAGACGGTAGGTACCAAAATACCCATCGTTTCGAAGGAGGAGGCAAGAAATGACAATCCCGATTACTTCCTCGTTCTGCCTCATCACTTTCTTGAAGAGATCAAGGCCGAAGAGGCGGACTATCTCAAACGGGGTGGAAAATTCATCGTACCCCTTCCCAAAGTTTTCGTCGTCTCGTGAGGTCGACTCCCTATCAGATTCGAAATAGTGAACTTAGGGACGGATTATCCTGGCAAAATAGAGTATTTTGCCGACGCCAGGAACTCCTTCCTTTCAAAACACGAATGGGTATTGTTTGTTGACAATGATGAAGAAGCCAGTAAAATGCTCTTGAAGTATCTTAGTCAACTGGAGCCAAATTATCCGTATTACTGGATACGACGCATCAATTTACACAACGGTAGATATCGCGAGGCGTTTAATCCAGACTTCGCCCCCCGACTCGTTTCGAACAGAGTCAAATTCGTGGGCCGCGTTCACGAGAAAGTCGTCCCTAAGGACCCCCATGGCATCATAGACCTGCCAATAATCCACAACCATCTCGGTTCGTTCAGTTACAAGAACTACTGGTATCAAGACCTGCCGGGGTACCGGGTGTGGCTAGGAGTGAAGAAGGCGATAGAGGTAATCAGAGACAGGTGACACTTCAGGCCGCATTCAGACCTATAGCCAGTCTGGAGGAGGCCGCGCAAACCTCGGCCAGCTTATCCTAGATGTGAGACACGATCAGTTGTACGCGATCCTCGTAGTCGGAATTGTCGTCGACGAATTATTTGAGTTCTTGCTTACAGTTCGGAGAAGATTGAAGAAAGCCCTCTTTGGAATCTCTCATAGCCAAATTCTTCGGCTCTAAGTCTCGAGGCTTCCGAGGGAGCCATCTTTATGGCCCGATCCACTATATCGGGAACATCTTCGATTCTCTGCCAACGATAGCCTGACGAGTCATCAACAATTTCTCTTGGACCTCCTGAATCATGCACTATAGGGACGCATGAGGCGGACATTGCCTCAACCACAGTTATTCCGAAGTGCTCGTTTCGCATGAAGTGAAGGTAGACCTTTGCCTCTCCTAGAACGCTATGGTACAACTCTTTCTCAGGATCAAATACTATCTTCCCATTGTGAGGAGTTTGACTAACCAAATCTTTGGAATACTCACTTGAATAAGGGTCCCGAGTGAGGAGCATGACAAATTCGTATTGGGGCCTAAGCCTGGCAATTGCCCAAAAAAGTTCAAGTTGCTTCCCTGGAATCGCACGTGCCGCAGTCACGACCATATCTCGCTTCGAAGTTGCTCTTACCATGTTACACGCTGGATAGAGCACTTTGCTAGGGCGCTCCCACTCGCGATCAAGGCTCTCTTGAGAGTACCGAGATATCGCTAGAACCAGTCCAACTCTAGATATTTGCTGCTGGTAGTGGAGCCGGAGAGACAGGCTCCTTACGGTCCTTGGCAGTGAGGTGGGAAATGAAAAGGTCTTCGGAAAATATCCCCACTGGATCACTGGTCGGTTCATGGTGGGGATATATCCGGGGTCCTGGGTGGAAAATACGAGATCAAAGTTCGGATCATGCACCTTCATAGCTTGCTTGAGCACTTTCCGCTGACCTCTTAGGTGACGAAAGAGGTGAGCTGGCGTCCCGAACTGGTCCTTCTTGTCAATTGATTTGTAGAGCATTAAGTTCGCTCTGGCGAACAGTTGTCTATATCCGAAGAACTTTTCCAGTTTCTCTGGTTCGAAACTCGAGGAAAGTATTGTCAAATCATGTCCGCCAGACTGCAACGCGCGGATCGTATCACAGCAGAGCCTCTCCCCGCCACCCAAGAAGGTCATGACCGGGTGAACAATCAATATCCTCATGAAGGGTCACGATTTCCTATTACTTCTCAAGGTTCCGACACATACGTTAGTCTATGCGAGATGCAAATTCCACATTGTAGGTCCGCCGTGGGGTGGATAACTTGCGTAGGGGCTTCGAAAGTGAATAGTCTTGTTTCATGTGTTGGTCCGCGAGCCTTAGTCATTTGTCGGGAAGACGAAAGCTTCCACCAGGTTGAAATCTCATGCTCTCACTCTGCCTTTGACTTTGTTAATTACTCGTGATAGGTCTCTTGCAACCCATGGCAGGAAATACACCTTGGGATTACTTCTAAGAAGTCTTCTGCGAAGAGAAAGAGACTGTGTATAGAAAAACCGTAGCGCAAACTGATTAGCGACTCTATCTTCTGCTCCTAAATCCCTGAACGTTAGAGGTTCGTTGATAAAGTACCCATCGAATTTCTCTCCGAGCCTCATGAACAAGAGCCAGTCCGAGAGAATATTCCAAGAAAAATCTATACCGCGCGCGTATTCGGTCCTCGTAAAACCGGCAGATGCATGAATGAAATTGCCCAAGAACAGTTGTCTGGCAACCCTGGGTCTGGCGACGATTCCGGGGCGGAATGGCTGATTCATAAGCTTCGAGTCACCATTAGATTCAATGCAGACATCCCACGACAAACCTAGCCGTCCCTTCGTACCTGACCAGACCTGCAGATGTTTCTCCAGTCTTTTAGGCGAGTAGTAATCATCGCTGTCGAGAAAAGTAGAAAACTTCCCGAGGGCATTATCGACGCCGATGGTTCGGGCTAAAGCAACGCTACTATTTGAGGGGCGAGATAGAAAGCGGATCCTGCTATCGGTTCTGAGTTCGGCAATCTTCTTCTTGTTTTGAACGGAGCTGTCATCTAAGATGATGAGCTCCCAGTCTTCGAATGATTGATTCAAGACGCTGTCGGTGGCTCTCTTGACAAGGACGGCTCTGTCCTTTGTAGGCATGATTATGGAGACTTCAGGCGCACCGTTATGTTGCGAAGTGTTCGCCTGGNTTTGTGACAATACCGTTAGAGGATGACGATTCCTGTCCATATACTTCGATTGGGAAGAAGGGTCGGCCGTCTCGTTCTTGATGCTGCTAGGAGACTCTTCATGCCCAAGTGAACCCATTTCTTGAACATGCGCACTCGCAAGGAACAGTCTCTAAAAACTTCCAGGGAGGAGAGCATCCTCTTCATGCATGATCGCCCAAGCCTATCCTTGCGGTGGTCTTTCGTCCATTTTTTTCACTGACTTTGCTCAGACCCGAGGAACGAGCAGGTATACGAGAGGGAGGATTGAAATCTGAAGACTTGTCTGGATAGTCGTTGCCGAGTCCTACTTCTTTGAACTCCACCATACTTTGGTCTTTCTCGCTGCCTTGTTAACGATGTTGCCCCAGTCCTCTTTGATTCTCCATAGGACCACGTTTGGCATCAGCTCATCGAGTTTGATGAGCTTGAATGGGAAATGAGTCTCGATGACCATACCGCGTTCTCCTCCTTCGATGTCGCACTTTATGGAGTCAAGGTGAGCGAGGATTGGTATGACTCTATTGTCGTTTGCGAAGTTGGAGCAGAGCTTGTCGTAGCATTCCGAATCGGCTTCGATGGATATCACTTTTTCAGCGCCATGATTAAGATAGAATTGCGCGGTCTCGCCGCAGCCCGCGCCCAAGTCGAGAACTGTTTTGCCAATCGGAAGATATGCGCGATGCCACAGTTCGAGTTCCCCCTCAAGCGTCACCCTATGGCTGTTATCAAGCTCAAGTCTCTCGAAGTCCTTGAGTTCGCACATCAAGGATTGCCCTCAGCGGACCGGGGTTCCTCTTCTACTTGTCGCCTTCTGTGACGGGAGAAGGCCGCACACCCAACTTTGCCGGACGTCCGACGTATTTCCCGTCCAACAGGCCCTCGGCTTTGTGAAGAAGTTCTTCCAGTTTCTTTCTCTCGTCGGAGGTCATTGCCTTCTGTTGATCAAGCATCTTGGCTAGACCTTGGACCGTAAGGACCCATAACGGCAAGAATACCTCCTGTTCTTTACCCGGAAGGACCTTGTAGATGTAGGGGTTGGACTCTGTAGAAACAGAAGCATCGGCGGCGTAGGCTCCAGTTCTCTTCATATGATACAGTCCCGCTGAGATGCACAAGGGGACGAGAACAATCAATGCAAGTATCGCGAAGATCGTTAGACTCTGAAAATACGTATCCAGGAACTTGTTCTCGGATACTCCCAGCTTGTAAATGACGATGATGTTGCTCGCGAACCCAATGAAGAAGGCAATATACGTGTTGTAACCGGTTCTAAAGTAGAACCAGCTGCGGTAGATCAGTTTGGAAAAATTCAATTATTCGTCCTCCGCTTCGATCGGAGCCCGCCAAATCCTTATATCAATATGTGGCTCAAAAAACCGCGAGTTGTGTTTTCGATGCAGAAGCGAATCCTTCTACTACCTCTGATCTGGGGCGCTTTCGGCATCGGAGAAGTACTAATCCTTGGCTATCTTTTCGGGCCGATAGTCAACAACATTCCCTTTCCTCAAAACGACAAGCCAATCGGTGGCTCATACCTACCAGCCCTATTCTTTAGTTTCGCCGCGATACTCGCGGTTCTCGGTCTCAGCCTCTATTCACTGGGGATCTGGAATATCGACCTTTCGGATCGGAAAGTAAAGACTGATATCGCGGCTCTCGGAGTCATGTTCGCAAGCGGTATCCTCGTCTTCTATTACGCCATCTTTCTCTTCCCATTGGCCGTGGCCTTGGTCTATTTTCTCGCCACAAACATAGACTAAGACCGAATAACACTTAGAACAGACGATTATGGACCTGATAGGCATCTAACCGCCAGGCAACCGGCCTCCATGCTGAACCAGACCCCGATAGGCAAAACTCGTCGCCGATGGGAGGACAAGAGGCTTGAAACAGCGCGGTAGAAAGAATACGGAATCATCTCGCCCTTTGCTGGTAGCGTGGGCCCCCTTCTCTCCCACTCTCGTCGAGGTGGGGTCCCTCGTCGAGGGGCGAGTTGTCTTCCTCAATGTTCTCTTTGGGAAAAAATTGGCTGCTCCCTTGCGCTATGCATATCTGGCCCTCAGAACCCTCTCACTACTTGGAAAAGAACGGCCGAAGGTCGTTCTGGCTCAGAACCCGCCGATCTTCCTTCCGCTTCTGCTCGTTCTCGTGAAACGTCTCAACGGATTCACACTGATAGTTGACCACCACGCCATATGGAGCATGAAGACCATTCGCGCTCCTCTGCTCTCTCAAGGGATTGCGGTGCTAGAAAGATTCGTTGCGGAGAAAGCTGACTCTAACATGTCGCCCAACAATAGTTGGACGAAAGAGCTCCGAGCAAGAGGGGCGACCGAAGCTTTCACTTATCACGACTTCATTCCGCAATCAGCAAGAGGTGAAAACGAAACCAAAGATTGGGCTCCATTTCCTCTTCCGCCACATCGCTTCCTGGTCGTCGCCGCTCACGGGGGCCATCCTCAAGAACTCTTGAAAGAAGAGGTAGCGGCAATAAGCGGACTTGACGGGTACCTACTTGTCATAACAGGGAAACGCGAAAAGCTAGCGCACAGAATAAGCAGGCTTAACCCTCCGAGCAACGTAATCTATCCGGGCTATCTTGATGATGCGCGTTATGACGCGCTCAAAGGAAATGCCGACGTTGCCCTATCGCTAAGCACTGAACTGAACACTGTCCCGCACGCAATACACGAGTACTTGGCCTACGGAATCCCGACCATAGTCCTCAAAGATTCGCTTTTACGCTCACTGTTCGACGGGGCGATTGTTGAGATTGAAAATGCGGATCCTGGGACGGTGAGACAGGCATTAACGAGAGTAACTCAGGATTCGGCCTTTCGCAATAAACTGCGTGAGAGCACTAATCGAAACTATGGGCAGCGCCTCAAAATGCATCAGGGGGAAGTTTCGAAGCTGAAACAGGCCCTCACCCCTGGTTGAATGATGATTGAATAGGTGGCCCGCATCAATGTTTTCAAACGCCGTTGTTCGGTAACCTGTTCGGGGTCTGTGCTAGACTGGATTGATCGAGTCAAGGCTCACGTAGTAGATCCCAATGGAATTCGATTCTAAGAATACGCCAAAGGTCACCTGTTGAGGTGTTGCCCAGCCCTGGGCATGCCAGATCGAGTCTGGATTCANCGTGATTGTGTTCCACTGAGACCGTTGCGTCGGGATNATGACAGTCGTGTTGGTAGGATATGGCGTGGTCGTCTGTTGAGTTGTCTTGTCGGAGAAAACATAGTACAGTAGGTGGGTCCCGTCTGTGACACTAGCTGCGAAGATTAGGTTGCTTGCAATATTCGTAGTGAGCGACTGGTTGAAGTGGATGCCCACCTTCGTGGCGTTGAGCAAGACCTTCTGCGACAGCGCCAAGCTCTCGACTCCCGATAGGGGGGAGGTGTAGTTCAGGATCATTTGCACACCACTCCTTCCGTTAACTCCCAGCGGTGTTATGCCAGACCACACAGGGTCAGTGTTTGTGAGAGAAAGCTTCCAATCGAAAGGAACCCTGGTTCCTACGCTCGGATCTAGGACCCACCACTTCAACCTGGGGTTCGGCAAGGGCGGAGCAGGAATGTCTGACTTCCATGATGGTGATTCACCCAGTAACTGTCCAGTCAACTTGTCATAGATCACGATGTGGAATTGGTCGCCGCGTGGGATGGCACTCAGAGCGTCGGGAGCACTGATCACATAAGAAGATGCAGAACCGCTACTCAGCGGCGAAGTCGAATTGCTATCCCAGAAATAGGGGAGGGGACTATACTTGACAAAGAAGATAGGCGATACTGGTGTCGAGAGCATGTTCGTAACAGTTACGTTGATTATAGTTGCTGCCCCAATGCTGTCCGGGTCCATTATGCCGTTGATCTGGATCGAGGTACGCGGACTCGAAACTTGAGTTATGTAGGCTCCAGACACTCCGGCAAAAATCACGGTCAGCGTCATCACTATCATCAAGGACGGTGTCAGCCGTTGACGCAAGATCCTGAGTAATGTTCCGGTTGGAGGCCGCCAAGCTATGCTTGGGAGTCTCGTCGTAAACCCAAGCCTGAAATTTGGACCACCAAGTCGGCATAGTTCAAGGACAAGCGGGAAAAGCCAGTACGCCATGTAATTGGGGAAAGATCGATAGTAGAAGAAGAAGATAAGGATCGGAAACGCAAAGACTAGACTATTCAAGCCACGATAATGCTTCGAGTAGAGATACAACAGAAGGCTAGAGGCGCCTGCCATGACGACTAGGAAAAACGAGGATGGGAGTGCAATTCCAAGGTCGAGGAGAAAGCCCGACAAACCTATTCCGCCAGGAACCTGTGCCGGAGCGTTTGGCAGGAATGGCGCTACAACGTCGGCCCACCAGGAGCCTGGAGTGGAAATGATGAATGGTAGATTCGGCAAGAAGAACGCAGAAAGCATCAACCCAGCGTCTTTGGCCAGAGTNCGCAACCCGGAATGGGGAGTCTCCTTCCAAACGCGAATTAGGAGGAAGGGAGCAATCACAATCGCTATCTGTTTCACTGCAATGGAGAGGCCAAGCGACACCCAGCTAGCTTTGGGATGACGGTACCAGAGAACCGCGGTCAGAACCAGAAAGAAGGCCCATACGCTATCAGTCCAACTACCTGCAATCACGACCGAAAACAAGGTGAAGGGTAGAACGCTGACACTCTTCAGTCTCGCCGGAGCTAGAGCGAATATCGTGAGGACTGACATGATGTGGAAGATGAATACTGTGTCTCGGACATCATGCAGGCCGAGCAAGTAGAATGGAACAACACTGAGGAAACTTAGCGAGGGATAGGCAAGATGAAAATCGAACGAGCCGTCAACACCCGGGGTGTAGAACGAAGGGGAGAAGCCAAATTTGTCTAGCAGAGGCTTGATAGAGAAACCGTAAGGACTCTGTAACTGCAGGGCCCTCAAGACTCCCATGTAAGTGCCCACCACCGTATCGGTCGTGTAGCTGACTACGAGGAGCCTAGATATGACAACGTAGAGCGATATGAANAGAATCAGGTTGCCAATTAGGGAAAGCTGGTTAGCGCGAGAAAAGGTCAGATTTTTTCTAAACCCGGACACCAAGTTGAATAGTCCAAACCCGACAAGGCCAGCAGCGAGGACTAATGTCGCAACAAAATTCAGCTCTACTGCGACCAGCCACAAGCCNGCCCCCATCAACATANNCCCAGATAGCCCGAGGCCGACCCGCGACAACCGTGGCGGCTTGGATAGACCTTCTTTCAGCCCCATGTATTCCTTGATCTTGCCCGCGGATCGCCGGAGCCCAGTTAGGAATTTCGAAAATATCAAACGGCCGATCACGTCTGCAGAGTCTCAGGTCTTGAACAGATTAGGAGATTAGGTTTTTCCCACTTAAGGGTTATGCGGAAAGCAAAGCTACCGTTCTGTACCTCAACGAGACGAGATTCGCTTGTAGGATTCAAGTCTGGGCGATCTCACAAACTAATCAGAGTCTTCCCAGGTCCGCGTCTGACATGGCTAGGGAATAGCCGCGTACGATCTTGGTTTTTGAAGTACAAATGCTGTTCAACCCGCCTGACCCCAAGAGCGCTCACCGGTCGATTCGCAAATGCTGAGACCGTTCACCATATGACACTCACGTACCCTTGCAACGCCATTTGAGGGAACAGCCACTGTGAGGTCCTAGATCGAAGGAACATGGTTCGCCGAGAAGCTGATCTAGTGCGAAAATGCATGCTATCGCCAGTTGCGTAGGGCGCTTCACATTGCGACCAAACCCAGCCTTTCCCTCAAGATTGTTTGAACCGCTCCAAGGCCTTGGATTAACCGCATCTTTGTGACCTGAAGCGTAGGGTAAAAGACGGCCACCACCCAGACCGGCCATAGTGCAAAGTTGATGTCAGAATGAACCGAGTTGAATGTCAGATTCTGAGTGTTCTGGCAGTTTGGAGGCATATCGAGAACGGGAGTACAGATCGCCGACTTCCAGTCCCAGATCAGGAATGGCAGTAGGAAGATGATGGAGACAAGAACTGTAATAGCGGCTTGTCGCCAGTCTCGGCGTAGAATGTGAAAGACGAAAACGAAGGCGTTTGCGAACTGTTTCATTCCGAGAGATAACAGCTGAGCTGCTCTCGCGCGGCGTCCGGTAAACGTCACAAAAGCCAGAGTGAGGAACAGGAGAGGGATAACATCGTTGAACCCGTTCGCAGCCATCAGCGCAGGATACTGTCCTCCCAACGCCATTGAGGCATAGTACCGCTTCCGGACCGCATAGACCATAAGACCCCACATGGCGAGGGTGAACCACCGATAGTCAAGCCAGACATACGGCACTTGGATTAGAGGCAGCAGCGGCAGGTACACATTCCAAATGGTTGCACTGTACAGCGTCCCCATCTTCACATATTGAAACCTAAGCGGTACGGAGTACCAGTCGCGTCCTTGGAGGAGTAGGGACACATATTGGGGAGTAGCCCACTCGTCGGTGAGATAGTTCACATATCCAGTTAAGACAGAGAAGATTCCGAGGACAGCAGAACTTCCGATGAGTATTCTACGAAGTGTTTCGCGATGGCCCAGACGGAAAGTCGCTACTACGTATGGAACCAATAGCGTGGCAAGGCCGAGGGCGGGCGCTGAAAATAGTCCCGGTAACACTTCAAAATATATGGGGCCAGATGCAAGAACCGTGACCAGCGCGTACTGCCAGTTCTTCGCCATCTAGAACTCGTACTCTCAGTCTTTCGAGGTCAGACTATGGGAATAATAATTTCGATGGAAGCAATCGTCTCATTTCACGAATGTCTGAATTGAAAGCGATTTTCTATAACGCTGTCACTGGCGGGCTCTCTTCAATCAATTCGCAGACGATGTGACCTATCATGATATGACACTCTTGTATTCTCTGAGTATCGTCTGACGGCACAATCACCTTGTGATCGCACAAGGAGGAGAGCTGTTTGCCCGCAGAGCCAGTGAGTGCTATTGTCTTCGCACCGATCCTCTTGGCTTCTTGGATGCCTTTGATAACGTTCGGTGAGCGGCCACTAGTGCTGATACCAACTGCAACATCGTCTGGCTCCAATGTCGCCTGGACCTGGCGGGAGAAGATCTCATCGAAGCTAATGTCATTTCCAATCGCGGTTAAGATGGATGTGTTGGTCGTCAAGGCAGAAGCTCTGAGCGCAGGGCGCATCCTCTTGAATTTTCCGACCAGTTCTGCTGAAATGTGCTGAGCGTCCGCAGCGCTTCCGCCGTTCCCGAAGAAGACCACCTTTCGACCCTTCNGCAGTGCTGTCGCGATCATGTGTGCCATTTCGACGATGTCGTCAAGACACTCATTAGCGACTCGTTCTTTCGTTTCTATACTTCTTCGTATTGCGGCTAGTGCCGCAGTCGCTTCGTTCTTTTCTTCGATTGATCCTTTGCGAGTTAGTGGAGTTTTTTGCATTGCCCTTTAGTGTCCTACTTGGGGCTTCGCCAGGTTTGTAAGCCTTCGAGATCGAACCGGACTGGGAAGGCCTTGCCTCCGAGACGTTCGACCGCTTTTTCGACGTGGACCTGTTTGCCGGGCTCGCAGTATAGAAACAGGAATCCTCCGCCTCCAGCGCCGAGAAGTTTGCCTCCGATGGCACCGCTTTCTCGTGCGGCGTGTAGAAGAATATCGACCTCATCAGTGGAGATCGCAGAGTCAAGTGCCTTCTTTGTCACCCACTCAGAGTTTAGAAGCCTAGCGAACTCTGTGAGATTTCCGGTGAGGAGGGAGTCCTTCATCTGAAGCGTTAGCTCTTTCATACGTTCGAGTGCCTCCATGACTCTCGAGTCTTTGTGTTCGTACGACTCGATCTGCCTCTGGAGGATACCACCTGAGCGCCGGGTGGTTCCGGTGAAGCAGAGGAGGCTACTGTATTCTAGCTCGTTCAAGGTCTCCCTTTTTATGCGAAGAGGATTGACGATGTTTGAGTCTTTCTTGAACTCGATTAGGTTGAAACCGCCGAAGGTCGACGCGTACTGGTCCTGCAAACCGCCCGGAATGCCAACATCCTTCCTTTCCACATCATACGCGAGGTTCGCGATTTCGTAATCTGTCATAGAAGTGCCCTTCCATTCTCGGAACGCTCCTATTAGGGCGACGCAGAGTGCCGAGGAAGATCCTAGCCCTGTACCGGGTAGAGCGTCGTATCTGAGATCTGCATCGAAACCCTGCTCGACACCAAACCTCTTGGCTACCGCACGGACGAACTCGACCTCGCCACTTCCTTTGAGTTCCGTAAGTCTCTCGGGTCCGGTGGAAACGTCTTGGTCTTCCCTAGAGACGCTAACCATTCCGTCTGGTCGAGGGGTAATGGAACAGTAGGCATAGTTTTGGATTGTAGAGGAGAGAACTACTCCTCCCTTCAAGCTCGGATACGGGGGGACGTCTGTTCCGCCACCTGCATAGCTTACTCGGAGGGGAGCCCTAGCCCGAATCTTGTTCACGCGATCTCGCCGTTCCCAGCTTTTTGTTCGGCACGGATAATACTAGAGACAGCGTGTCGCAAGTCTCCTAAGTTCGTTTCGACTCGAACACCACGACATCCAGCTCTTTTGGCGGCCTCGAGATCAATTTCCTTGTCTCCGATCATCCAAGACGATGCAACGTCTATTCCTAGGTCTCTCGCCGCGCGCATGATGAGGCCTGGCTCAGGCTTCCTACAGCTACATCCTGCGTTGGGAAGATGGGGGCAATAGTAGATGGCGTCAACTGAACAGCCCATCCGTTTGAGTTCGGACCGTAGCTTCTCGTGAATCCTGGTCATTTGCTCGTCAGTAGCCAGTCCGCGGCCGACAACGGACTGGTTTGTCACTATGACCAATCGGAACCCCATGTTTCTGAGATCTCGTAAAGGAGGCCCGATACCCGGAAGAACCTCCAGCTCGTCAGGAGTCTTAACATACTCCGATCTTTCCCGGGTAAGAACGCCGTCCCGGTCGAGGAAGACCGCCTTGGACGAGGACAATCGAGACCAGTCATCTATCAGAAACCGACAGTGAGTTAATAGTTGTTTCCAAACTCAGGAAGCTACGGCGCTTCTTCCCATCAAGTGAATGGAATGGCAATGGTGCGATCTGTCCTTTCAACACGTGGCTCGAAACACGAACTCATACAGCAAGAAACGTCTGTAGAAGATAGGGCGACGAGATACCTCGGGAAGCGGGAGGCTCTGTGATGCTCAGTGCCGTAATCCCAGTCTACAACGAGCAAGAGGTCATAGACGAATTCGCAACGCGACTCGTCAAATCCCTTGAGCACACCGTGCCGGACTATGAAATCATCTTCGTAGTAGAGGGAACCGATGCTACAGAGGAAAGGCTTGAGTCAATAGCCGGAAGGAATCCTCGCGTCAAAGTATTCTACAACCCAAAGAGACTGGGGCTTGGGCCAGCTACAAAGAGAGGCCTCCAACTCATCGATCCTCGCACTGACTTTGTTCTCATAATGGATGCTGATCTGAATCACCAACCTGAAGAAATCGGGAGACTGTTGAAGGTCTCATCCCACGCGGACATAGTTGTCGGTTCAAGGTCAAGAGAACACGGTCTCGTGAGCGAGCTTCCATTCTTCAAGAGAGTAGTCAGTGGTAGCACAAACTGGGTACTCAGGAACGCGTTCAGAATCCCATGTAGCGACGTGACTTCTGGATTCCGACTTTACTCGGCAAAGAGCATTGAAGTCATTCGAGACCGACTAGTTTCGAGAAACTTCGAGATAACCGCGGAGATACTCATCCGAGCCAAAAAGCAGGGCTACTCAATTACGGAGGTGCCGATTACCTTCACCCGTAGNCCGAGGGGAAAAAGCAAGCTCAGCTTCATCAAGAGCGGAATCGGATATGGGGTTCTGCTANTGCGACTAGGATATTAGATTCTACGACAGTCCTCGCGCGTNATCGAACTCAAGTTTCGCTTTTCGATCTCATNACCCGGCTCATGATCCCGGTTCGACAATAACACAGCCGCGGAAGTCTGAGTGAAATCTTGGACGCCTAAAAACGAGAATGCATGATGGACCGTTCGCGCTAATCCTCGCTGATAATTGCNCGCGGGACTGAACATTTCAGGGGAATTGCGTTGACGCCTATAGGTCCAGTCTAGACGTATCGAACTTCGACAATCTGTTCAAGGTTGTATAATGAATAAATAGCGTCGAGGTCCGGAGAACTTTCGTCAGTAGCGGAGTCGATGATTAGTTTGCAGGAGCTTTGTCATTGTGACTGAAGTCGTTTCTCTCGAGGAGGACATGTCCGAAACTCCGCAAGCCGAATCGGGAAAAAGACCGTCTGCTAGTCCACAAACGCTGAATCTGAAACGCCTCCGCGGACCTGATCTTACTGTCGCTCTTGTTTCCAAGTTTCCACCGTCGATAGGGGGAGAGGCGGAGTACTTCTATAGCCTTGCGACTTCCATATCGAAGATTTCCCCTGCGTTCGCGGTGGCAAATTACGAGACGAAGGCGAAGCTTCTAGAATCCTCCGATAAGCTACGCATCTTTCGCGTATGGAGACTCAATAGTCTTACATACCCTCTTAGGATTCTTCGGGCATGCCTAAGCCTGAAGCCTAGGCTGATTCACGCAAATCACGAGTACATGCTCTACGGAAGGCCCGCTTACGGGGCGCTATTTCCGCTACTCCTCTTACTCTTGAGGTTAACCCGAACCCCCATTATTCTAACTATGCATAGCGTTGTTCCGCGCGGTTCTCTCAAGACTGACTTTTTCAGAAGATATGGCTGGGAAAGGTTGGCCTCAATCTGGGGTCTTTGCTTTATGATTTGGACGAGACTTACTTTGAGACTNTCNGCTCATGTAATCGTTCATTCCCAAGCTTCCAAGACACTCTTGTGTTGCGAGTATGGGTGCCGATCCGATAAGATATCGGTTATCGGGCACGGCGTGGCGACTTTTCCTATCACAAACCAAAGCCGAGCAAAGGAATTGTTGAAGTTTGGAGATCGGCCCGTCGTTCTGCAATTTGGGTTTCTCCACGAAAAGAAAGGTACTGAAAGCCTCCTCCGGGCCTTGGGAATCGTGGTGAAAAATCATCCCAGCGCGCTCTTAGTGGTCGTTGGCGGTCCACACGTCTCCTACAGGAACGATCCCGCGTCGTTTCGAGAGTTTGTGTCGAGACTGACTTCCCTTGTCAAACAAAACGGCCTAGACAACAATGTCGTAATAAGAACGGAATATGTTCCCGACGAGCTTGCTCCAATATATTTCGCCTCGGCCGACATTGTCGCTCTTCCATACATCGAGCACTTCGGCGCTAGCGGTGTCTTGGCGCGAGCGATGGCAATGGGTAACGCAGTCGTTGCAACTCGAGTAAATCCCTTCTTCGAGACGATTGATGATGGGGTAACGGGCATCTTGGTGGAACGGAACAACGAGACTGAACTTGCTGACGCGATAGACGAGATGCTCTCTGATTCGAAATTGCGAGAGGCTCTCGGACGCAATTTAAAAGCTTCCGCGAGCAAGCTGTCATGGCAGAACGTGGCCAGGCAACATCTCGAATTGTACTCTCAGATTTCGGAATACGACTCAAAGTTGCACTACTAGCCNCGCTTCCAGCCGTGTACCGGCTACAAGCAGAGTTACTGCAAGTCTATTGAAACGCTTCTGCNCGCAGCCTCAAATCCGGCGAGGTTGCCAAGCATAAGCGGNCNGGNCAAGTGATGCTCGTGACTCTACTTCTAGTCTAGAAGACGCAGGTATTCTCTTTCGACGAGTTCTGCAGCCCTGTCCCAGGAGTATTTCACAGAGTCTTTCTCGTTGTTTCTCGATATCATCTCTGCTGTCTTGGGATGTTTCAAGAGAGAGAGGACGGCTTCTGCCAGAGCATTACTGTCTCCTGTCTTGAATAGCAATCCATTCGTTCCATCCTTTATGATCTCTGGAAGGCCTCCCNTGTCGGAAGCTACGAGAGGTATGCCGCAAGCCATTGCCTCTAGGGCTACAATCCCAAATGCCTCGTAGAGGCTCGGCACAACTATGACGTCGCACCCAGAATAGAACTCCTTGAGCGCTTCGTCCGATAGTTCGCCTAGGAATGATACAGAACGACTCACCCTCGTCTCTTCTGCTAGCCTCTGAAGTTCTGGCAAATACCCGAAGTCTTTGCCNACGATCGAAATCTTTGCTGTTGGTATTTCTCTCAAAATTGAAGGTGCAGCTTTGATCAGGAATTGAAATCCTTTCGCCGAGGTTACTCTACCCACTGCTCCTATCCGAGGTGCGTACTCATCGGAGGCATGAAGAACTCGGCTTGGGGNTTTAGACCAGAACTCTGTGTCAACGGCATTACGTATCACCGTGACCTTGCGGGGGTCGACCAGTCTTCTGAACTGGCGGGCGTCGGAGTCGGAAATACTCAAGATTTTCTTCGGAATCTTCAGCGCCCAGTTACGACCTAATGCTACATAGAGGCTATCCAAGACCGGATGAGTCGGTGCTGTTGCTGGAAAGAAGCCGTGCGTAGTCAAGACCAAAGGTATTCGACGTACTGCCGCAACTAGAGCTGAGCAATCCGAGGTAAAATAGCCAAACCCATGAGCGTGTATGAGGTCACAGTCTTCCTTCATTAGTTTCCGGAAGTAGCCTTGGAGCGAAGGATACCTAGTGAATCTNTTTGAGGCATGGAACCTTCTGACCTGTATGCCTCGGTAGTATCTTTGTCTGATGGTCTCCCTATTCAGGTAGCTGATTCTTGGATAATGTGTTGCTAAATCGGACGTGTATACGATAATGTCATGTCCTCTGTCGACTAGTTTCTTAGACAGCTGGAATACGTGTTCCTCTCCCCCTCCGATTGCAGGCTTGAATCGAAGAATCGTCATTACGATTCTCATAGCATCTCAAACAGACAATAATCGTCGAAAGTAGTAAGTCGCGGCCTAAACCACCGAATTCTCTTCGTAGAGTGAAACGGGTTGGGCAAATCGGAGCAAACTGTAGTTCTGAGGGAAACCCTTGACAAGTTGGACTGTAGCGTTATAGTCTGAGGGAAGAATGATAACATATTTCGGTGTGAAACCGTTCGGGAGGGTTGTGGCAAGATACCCCCGTTGCGATGTTGAATTGTGGACGATAATTATGGGGTAAACGTTGGTGCTTTTGGCTACATGTGCAAATATGAGATCCGAGGCTAAGACTGGGGCCCCGTTTGGTATTAGGTTGTAGAGCTGTGCCAATTGCGCGTCGTTAGACGGGGGCAAATATGTTTGAACCACATGAGGTCCTGGTTGCAAATAGGGTGCCAGCGAGGGGTAAAGGGGGCAAAGGACCAAGAAGGCGACCAGAAGCAATGTCAACACGTTCCTTTGAATGGGGGCGATCTTCAACACTCGTGAAAAACCTGCCCATATCCGGTTTGAAGGGGAAAGATTGTTGAGACCAAAGATCATCGCAACAAACAAGGCGGGCACGATCAGGAAGTTGTACTGCCAATACAGGCTGGAAAAATTCGGGTTATTTCCGAAGACCGATACTGTGAACCACGGGATGGCCATGATCGAGGTTTTCTTGCTGGCAAGAGGAAGGAATCCTGCAAGTCCAAGAAGAACTAACCAGTATCCTATTTTCT
>JGI25383J37093_10000056_pt1 | contig 20040 bp, 14 predicted proteins | sample GraSoi013_1_20cm_4_FD_37093 | JGI IMG/M metagenome (IMG submission 37093)
CGAGGCGCCGCCATTCAGACTCGGGCGTGTACGTCACTCGTTGCCTTGACGGTCCACAGCGTGAATGATGACCCGGCGGCAGGGAGCGTTCAGTGCGATTCGTGTCGTGAGAGGCCAGCACGCGTTTGTCACGGGAGCAACCGGCTTCGTGGGGGGCTATGTTGCCCGTGCGCTTTCCAGCGAGGGGTGGCACGTGAAGGCGCTCGTTCGGCACGGCGGGAACGCTCATCGGCTCGAAATGCGCGAGCCCGCTGTCGAGATCGTGCCGAGCGATCTTGCGAGGCGCGCGGACATCGCGAATGCCGTGGCCGGCTGCGACGCGATCGTTCATGTTGCGGGCCTCGTGAAGGCGCGGACGCTTGACGACTACCGGCAGGCGAACGTTCGCTCGACCGAATTCCTGCTCCGCGCCGCACGGCAGTCGGCGCCCGAGGCAGTGTTCGTCCTCGTGTCGAGTCAGGCCGCGGCCGGACCCGCACGCGAGGGGAACCCGGTGCGCGAGGGGGACGTCGCCCGGCCGATGTCATCCTATGGCGTCTCCAAACGAGAAGCAGAGGAGGCGGTCGAGCGCGAGTGGACAGGGCCGTGGATCGTTCTGCGCCCGGCGGTTGTCTATGGACCTGGCGATCGCGGCCTTCTCCCCCTCTTCCGGGCGGCGGCGAGAGGCTGGGTGCCGGTGCCGGCTGGGCGTTCCCGAATCCAGGTCATCCACGCCGAGCAGGCGGCGCTCGCGATTGCCCGTGCCGCCGGTCGTTCTGATCTCGCCGGGAGGACGGGCTTCCTCTGCGATCCCGAACCTGTGACGATTCGAGACTTCGCCGGCACCATCGCGCGACTGCCGCCACGCCCCGCGCGGCTCGTGACGATTCCCGATGGCTTCGTCAGGGCTGCCGCCCTGGCCGCGAGCGTGTCCGAAATCGTGACGCGCCAGCCGCGCCCGTTCAATGCCGACAAGGCGCGCGAAATTCTCGCGGGTGACTGGCTGTGCGATTCTGCGCCCCTGCGTCAGGACCTGCGCCTGCCGGCACCGACGGCTCTGGACGTTGGTCTCCAAGCCACGTGGGCCTGGTATGCGCGCGAGGGATGGCTGCGTTCATAAAGTTTCATCTAGTCAAGCCAGAAAATCTATAATCGCCCCGGCCCTAGGTCACGCATACGAGGGGTGCGATGAGCCGAGCCGCTCCAACGATGAAAACAGAGGCAGTGAGCCCGTCCCCGGTTTTCGACAAGTGCTACCGATACCGGGACGCCGAGCGTGCCCGCCAAGTCAGGCTCTATCCCTTCTTCCGCGCGCTCGACTCGGGGTCGGATCCGGAGGTGACGATCGAAGGCCTCCGGATGATCATGCTCGGATCCAACAATTACCTGGGCTTAGCCAACGACCCGCGGGTGAAGGAGGCCGCCGTCGCCGCGGTCCGGAAGTATGGATCGAGCTGCGCGGGTAGCCGACTCTTGAACGGCACTCTCGACCTGCACGTGAGACTGGAAGAACGCCTGGCGGAGTTCGTGCGCCAGCCGGCCGCCGTGACATTCACCACTGGGTACCAGGTCAATCTCGGGACGCTCTCGTGCCTCGTCGGCAAGGGGGATACGGTCTATCTCGACAAGCTCGACCACGCCTGCATCATCGACGGGGCGCGCCTCTCCTTCGGCCACGTATGCAAATTCAAGCATAGCGACCCCGCGGACCTCAAGCGCCAACTGAAGAACGATGACGGGGTCGGTGGGCGCCTCGTCGTCGTGGACGGTGTGTTCTCGATGGAGGGCGACATTACTCCGCTGCCCGAGATCGTGTCCGCGGCGAGAGAATTCGCCGCGGGCGTGATGGTTGACGACGCTCACGGCATCGGGGTCCTGGGCCGCACGGGCCGGGGGACAGCCGAGCACTTCGGGCTCGAGGCCGAGGTGGACCTCATGATGGGCACCTTCTCGAAGGCGATGGCCTCGATCGGCGGATTCATCGCCGCAGACGCGCCGGTGATCGATTACGTCAAGCACCATGCGCGGACACTGATCTTCTCCGCCGCCCCCTCTCCGGGCGCCGCAGGCGCCGCGCTCGCCGCGCTCGCCATCATGGAGAGCGAGCCAGAGCGCCGCGCATCGCTTTGGGAGAACACGCGCTTCTTCGTGGACGCACTGAAATCCATCGGACTCGACACGGGACAATCGCAGACGCCGGTCGTGCCGATCGTCGTCGGCGACGACCTCGTCGCGATCATGATGGCCCAACGCCTTCACGAGGAAGGCGTCTTCGTGAACTGNGTCCTCCCGCCGGCAACACCCCGGGGACGGGCGCTGATCCGCACCTCGCTCATGGCCACGCACACCCGTGACCAGCTCTCCCGCGCCCTCGACGCGATCGAACGTATCGGGCGTGAGGTTGGCCTGGTCCACGGCGTCGGCGTCTGACGGGTGTGCTCGTCATCCCGGCGAGGATGGGATCGTGAACAACGTCAGGATCGAGCGGATCGGGAGGACGAAGCGGGAGCTGCACCGGTTCTTCGACGTTGCCGAGAAGATCTACGCGGACGACCCTCATTGGGTCGCTCCGGTCCGGGCCGATCTTGTGAAGATCTTGTCCCCGGAGAACCCCTTCTTCTGGCACGCTGAGATGGAGCTCTTCATCGCGCGCCGTGACGGAGTGGACGTCGGCAGGATCGCCGCCATCCTGGACCGCCACCACAACGACTTTCACGGCGAGCGGACAGGCTTCTTTGGGTACTTCGAATCGGAAAACGATCGAGCGGTGGCCGATCGCCTCGTCGACGCCGCCGCCGGCTGGGCGCGCGAACGCGGCCTCAACATTCTGCGTGGGCCCGCCAACCCGTCACTCAATGCCGAAGCGGGACTCTTGGTCGAAGGATTCGATGCCCCCCCGGTCTTCATGATGACGTATAACCCGGCCTACTACTGCCAACTCCTCGAGAAGGCAGGCTTTCGGAAGGCCAAGGACCTCTTCGCCTACCGGATCGAGCCTTCCGCGGGACCGCTCGAGCGCTTGCAGCGTCTCGCGCGCCGAACTCGACGGAGGCTGACCGACCTGCGCGTTCGGCCGATCACAAGGGGCAGCCTCGAGGCGGATCTGCCGAACGTCCGCGAGGTGTACAACGCGGCGTGGCAGGGGAACTGGGGCTTCGTGCCCATGACGCGCGAGGACATGGCGTTCATCGCGAGACGATTGAAGCCGCTCCTCGACAGGGACTTCAGCTCATTGGCGGAAATCCGCCACCCGGACGGCTCGTGCGAGCCGATCGGCTTCCTCGTGGCCTTGCGCGACTTCAACCAAGCCATCGCCCCCACGCGAGGGCGCCTGTTTCCCCTGGGCTGGNTGAAGTTCCTTCTCGCCGCTCGANGAATTCGCACGCTCCGGCTGCTCACGTTCGGGATCAAGNAGGAGTGGCGGCTGCGGGGCATCGATGCCGTCNTGTTCGAGGAGAGCCTCCGGGCGATGCTGCGACGTGGCGTCACGAGCGTCGAGGCGTCCTGGATCGTCGAAGATAACTTGCCGATGATTCGCGGGATCGAGTTCTGGCGCGGATATCGCTACAAGACTTACCGGCTCTACGAGCGCCCTCTCTGAGGGCGCCGCCCAGGCGAACCCGTGCGTGCCGGACGGAAATGATTGTATAAAATTNGAGGTACCACGGGGTAGCATAGAGGAGTCCGTCGCAAGGACGACGCGCCAAACNGGAGGCTCCGTCGCATGCCACGCAGGTCNAAGCTGAACCCCCTCGTNCTTGCCACATCGGTGTTCCTGNTTCGGGCGGCCTCTGTATGGGCGGGTGAGGCTGCGACCACCGGACTCACGGTGGGCGAGTTCGCGAGGATGGAAAANGGCGAAGTGGTGGTCAAGACCCACACCTACGCCACCGGGGGGGATGACAAGCGCGCCGCCCGAGCCATCGCCTACTGCCTCATCAACAAGCCGCCGGACGCCGTGTGGGCGGTNATGCTGAACTATCATCAGTTCAACGAATTTATGCCGCGGCTCGAGAAGGTACAGGTCCTGGAAAAGACGAAAAACACCATGAAAGTCACCCAGACGGTTCGCGTTCCGCTCGGCGTGATCCGCTACACGCTTGATCTGATTTTCAAACCCGCGCAGCGGACGGTGAGTTGGGTATTGGATAAATCGAGGAGCCACGACATTGCGGATACGTTCGGTGCCTGGGAGTTCCTCCCATACAGCCAAGGCAAGACCGTTCTCCGGTACACGACTACCGTGGACAGCGGCACGGTTGTCCCCAGGTTCCTGGAAGATTTTCTCATCAAGAACGACTTGCCGGAGGTGCTGTTGAGCATGAGGCGGCGCACCGAATCCGACGGGACGTGGAAGAAGGAGCCCTTGGACGCGTGGGACCAACTACGCCCTCGCGAGCGGGCAGGGGTGGCGGCGCCGTAACTCAACCTCGACGAACCGTGTCACTGGGTCCTGGCCACACGCTGGGGAAGTGCAGCTTCAGCGCAGCCTTCGGAGAACACGCCTTGAGTGTCGGCAGAAAGGTTTGGAGAGGCCGAAGGCAAGATCTCTCGAGGATGTCGCTGACGGATTTTCTGAAGGCGTTCTTTACCCATCCGACGGTGCTCGCGTATTGGCTGATGGCGGCCATCAGCGGGGGTCTCGGCATCCATTGGGCAGAAGCCGTGTGGCCACCGGTCGTCGCGACGACGCTGATTGGACTCCTCTACCCCTCGCGGAATACGGGCTGCACCGGTATGTCCTGCACGGTCGGTTCCTCTACAAGGTTCCCCTCACCGCTTCACTCTGGAAGCGCATTCACTTCGACCACCATCGAGATCCCCATGACCTTCGCGTGTTGTTCGGCGCGCTCTACACGACGGTGCCGACCCTCGCGCTGGTCGCCCTTCCCATCGGCTGGACTGTGGGTGGCCGAGCGGGCGCCGCGGCCGCGTTCGCCGCAGGCTCATTGATTATCTGTTTCTATGAGTTCTGCCACTGTGTTCAGCACCTGCACTACATGCCGAAATCGCCCTTTCTGCAGCGAATTAAACGGCTTCACCTCGCCCACCACTTCCATAACGAAACCGGCAACTACGGCATCACCAGCTCCATCTGGGACCGCGTATTCCGGACGCTCTACGAAGAGGCGAAGGATATCCCACGCAGCTCCACCGTCTTCAACCTGGGCTATACGCGGGCCGAGGCGGAGCGATATCCATGGGTCACGGAGCTCTCAAAGAGCCCACGCGGCGACGGAGACTGAGGCTGCTCCCGACCTGGATCGTCGGGACACACGCGCGTCGCGGTCGGTCCGCTCCAGGACGTCGTTGGCCGGGAGGCGCCGTGCCCACCACGAAGCGGCCGTTGTGAGCGCGACCTGTGGCGCTGGTGAGCCNGTGCCCGCTCAGCGCCCGCCCGGATCGTCGCGCCTGATGCGGACGTCCTGCTGCGGGAACGGGATCTCGATCTTCGCCTCGCTCAGCGCCGCGTAGACCGCGACGCCCAGCTCGCTCCGGATCCGCAGCCAGTCCTCGAAGTGCGCCGTCCACGCGCGCAGCTCGAACTTGAGCGCGCTGTCGCCGAAGCCGAGGAAGAGCGCCTGCGGCGCTGGCTCGGCCACCACGCCGGCGTGGGCCCGCGCCACCCGCGTGAGCAGCTCGAGCACCTGCTCGGGGGGCGTGGCGTAGGCGACGCCGACGGGCAGATCGATGCGGCGCATCCGATCGGAGAGCGTCCAGTTGATCACCCGCTCGCCGACCAGCGTCGCGTTCGGCACGATGACCTCGGCTCCCTCCCACGTGCGCACCGTGCTCGAGCGCATGCCGATGCGCGTCACCTGTCCGGCGAGGTCGCCGAACTGGATGGAATCGCCGATCTTGAGCGGCCGCTCGGTCAAGAGGATCAGCCCCGAGACGAAGTTGTTGACGATGCCCTGCAGGCCGAAGCCGACGCCGACGCCCAACGCGCCTGCCAGGATCGTGACGCGGGTGAGGTCTACGCCGAGGATCGTCACGCCGAACAGGAAGCCGACGAAGAGCGTCGCATAGTGGAGGATGGCCGATGCCGCATACGGCAGGCCGCGGGCGAGCGGCAGCCTGGGATACACGTCCTCGCCGAGAATGAACCGAAGGAAAGACGACGAGAGGAACGCCGCCCACACCGTCGCGCCGAACAGCAGCAGGTTCCCCAGCGTCACCACCAGCGGCCCCGGCGCCAGGTCGGCCTGGAGGCTCGCGCGCCCCAGCACGAGGGCCGGGTCGAGCAGCTCCACGGCATCGAGTGCTCCGGCGAGCCACGCGGCGGTCCCGATGACGGTCAAGACGCCCCGCACGCGTCGCTCGATCAGCGGCCGGTGGCGCTGCACCGCGTAGAGCAGGCGTAGCGGGCGGACGCGGAGCACGTAGGCGACGAGGCCCAGCGTGACGCGGACGCCGGCGTAGATCACGAGCGTGCGATAACCGACGCGGAAGAGCGCCGAGGCACCGACCTGGGCGAGCCGGACGTAACCGAGCGTTCCGGCGGTGAGCGCGACCGCGAGCACGACGAGCGCGAAGATCGTCGTCGAGCGCAGCGTCGACGCGCGCGGGGCGTCCTGGCCGGGCGCGCGCGCGAGCCGCCCCGACGCCAGCAGCCAGCCGGCGACGATCACGCCCGCCGCGACCTCGAGCAAGAACAGGGTGCGCTCAAGGAGGGGTACCACCGCGGCGAAGTCGCGGAGGCGGTCGGCCACATAGAAGCTGCCGAGGGCGTAGAGCGCCGGTCGTACGGGCGCCGGGACGATGTGGCGGGAGATCACGAGCACCGGCGGCACCACCAGGAGGGGAACCACCACGCCCATGAGCCTGGGGTGGCCGGGGTACATCCACCACGAGGCGAGCGCCGCGAGGAGCAGCGCCGACGCGANCGGGTGATCGAAGACGGCCGCGACCGACACGACGCTCTCCTCCTGCGCCATCCAGCGCCGCGCCCGTGCCTGCCCCCGTCGCAGCGCCAGGCCCAGCGCGACGAGGCCCGCGAGCTGCACGGCGAGGCGCCAGGGGCGGGACGCNAGGAAGTCCGCGAGCTCGGCCGCGTCGGCGCCCACGACGTCACGGACCCGTACCGGCACCCGGGCCAAGGCTCGCGCGCGCAGCTCGGGGCTCCAGATCGGCGGGCTGTCGCGGACGAGGAGGTCGCCGACCGCGGTGCGGCGCCAGCGCTCGAGCGCGGCGAGGGCGTCCTCGGCCTGGGCGAGCAGCGCCGCCACCCGGCCCTGGAGGGCGAGGATCGCATCGCGCTCGGCTTCCAGCCGCCAGCGCGCGCCGTCGAGGGCGGCGAGCACCGAATCCACCCGCTCCGTGACCGCCGCCGGCGCCTTCCCTTCGCGCGCGTCGTCCCGCGCACGCCGCCACCGGTCGACGACCCCGTCGACACGCTGGCGCTCCTCCTCGAGTCGCGTTGCGCGCCGGGTGAGCACGTCGACCCATTCGAGCAGGGCCTGGCGCACGCCCTCCCAGCCGTCGACCAGCACGTCGAGGACGGTCAGCGACGGCGCCGCCGCGAGCCCCAGCGTCGTCTCCTCGCTGCGCTCCCGGAGGCGCACGACGACCGGGGGCAGCTCGCGCTCGATCGCCTCGACCTCGGGCGGCCTCACCAGCAGCGCGTCCAGCTGGCGGAGGTCCGCCATCACGCGCTCCGCGCGGCTGGCGACCTCGGGAAGGGGGATCGACGCCGGCGCGTCCGTCCGCTCCTGCGCGGACGCGACGCCGAGGGCGACCACCATGAGGAGGAGTGCGAGGAGGGCGCGCATGGAGCTTGAGCTCGCCGCCTATCTTACGCGTCACCCTCGATGCCGATCAACCTGCGGCACAGGCGCGACGACCCCTGTTCGGGGGAATGGCGACCTCCCCGCTGCCCGGAGGCGGGGAACGGACTCGGCTGGCTGGGTCTGCGGTTCCAGGCCCGGCCGCGCGAGGAGCCGTCTCAGATCATTGTTCAGCCCGCGTGAGAACCGACATTCGTCATCCCTCATTTCTCCCCGCGGCGGCGACCGCGAACTGGAAAACGAGGTTCGCGGCGAGAATCGTCGTTTTCGGTCCCGCATCGGTCAGCGGATTGACTTCGTTCAACGCAAAGCCGCCCACGCGCGGCGCAAGCGCAACGAGCAGATCGAGCAGTTCACCACTCGTCAGACCGCCGGGCTCGTGCCACCCGACGCCAGGCGCGTGTGCAGGATCGAGCACATCCATGTCGACGCTGAGGAAGATGTGATCCGCGCCGCTGGTAACTTCTCCGATCCGGGCGAATGTCCACTCCGTTCCGCAGCGGCGCACCGTGCGCGCCGGCAGCTCGGCAAGTCCGATCTCGTCGATGAAGCGCTTCGAAGACGGAAAGTTGAAGCTCCGCGTACCGACCTGCACGCAGCGTCGTTGGTCGACGCGCGGCAACTCGAGCGCGCGCCGCATCCCGCTCGAATGGCTATAACGCCCTTGAGCGGGTGACTCATCCATCAGGTCGAGATGCGCGTCGAAATGCACGATCGCGACCGTGCCAGCCACCGCATCGTGAAAGCCTGCCACGGCGGGAAACAGGATCGAGTCATCACCGCCAACCACGGCGGGGATGCGTCCGTTGCGCGTCTCCTCTGCGGTCTTGGCCCGGGCCGCGGCGAGCGTCGCCACCAGGTCGTGAGGGACAACGGCCGCGTCGCCCGCATCGTGCAGTTGCCCGAGGTCGAACGGGACAATGCGGTCCTCGTCGACCCAGTAGATCTGTCCGCCCTGGACGCGGTTCAGCATCCACGTCAGGTGCCTGCGAACCTCCGCCGGCGCGTAGCGCGCACCCGGCCAGCCGAGGGTGGCCGCACCGTCGTACGGCACGCCTATCAATGCGATGATCGGATGGGCCATTGGCATGATTCCTCCGCCGGCGATCTTAACCGGTTCTTCGCCAAAGCCGCATTCGGACTCGGGGGCAGTGGTCGCAGGGCTCGGCGGCCTGAGGGCGAGGCCGCAATGAGCAATCTCCTCCACCCATTCGGCGCGGGAAAGGAATCCCAATAACGAATGGTGTCGCCGAGAACGGCATCGGTGACGTTGTTCGACGTGAGGGCGAACTTGTCGACGCGCCGCCTTAACTCTCCCGGCTGAAGGCGCTACTGGAATCTGCTATTCGACAGCTCGCATCAAACGGGGTGACTTATCACGCATGGTGCGTGGTCGGTCGATGACCCGGCGCGGCGAGACCCGGTCGGCGGGTTCGCCCGAGGCGGCGGGACGTCTACCACGGCCTTCACTAGGCTGACGGGTCTACTCAACCTGGAGGAGCAAAGATATGACCGACATCCATCCCTCGAAAGCGCTCGTGACCGGCGCGACGTCCGGTATCGGCCGTGCGGTCGCCTTGAAGCTGGCCGCCGACGGTTTCGAGGTGATCGTGCACGGACGCGACGCCGAGCGCGGAGCGCAAACCGTCAAGGAGATTGAACGGTCCGGCGGCAAGGCACGTTTCCTCCCGGCCAACCTTAGCGACCCTGGCGAGATTCGGCGGCTTGCNGAGCAGGTCGGAGACATCGACGTCTTGGTCAACAACGCCGGGCACTCGGCGTGGGGGCCAACCGCAGACCTCGACGTCGCCACCTTCGATGGCATGTTTGCCGACAACGTTCGCGCACCGTTCTACCTCGTCGCCGCGTTCGCGCCAGGGATGGCGGCCAGGGGCAAGGGCAGCATCATTAACATCAGCAGCATGGCCGGCCGGCTCGGCTTGCCCGGCGGCGCGGCCTACGGGGCCACCAAGGCCGCCTTGGTTTCGCTGACACAAGCATGGACCGCTGAGTTCAGCCCACGCGGCGTCAGGGTCAACGCCGTCGCCCCCGGCCCGGTGTACACGCGACCTCAGGCACGCGACCTGTTCGATAAGCTCGGCGCCACCACGCCACTCAACCGCGCCGCCGAACCCTCAGAAATTGCCGAGGTCGTCGCGTTCCTGGCCTCACCCCGCGCCAGCTACGTCACCGGCGCGATCGTCGCCGTCGATGGCGGCCGTACCGCGATCTGACGGGCGGCNCCTGCCTCGATNGGAGACCTTCAATATGCCTGTTCGATGACCGCTGCGAAGCCAGGAGATCATCAGACCGCTGGCACGGTGCCGCCATCGATCACGTATTCGCTCCCGTGAATCGAGGCTGCCCGGTCCGAAACCAGGAAGGCGACCAGTTCCGCCACCTCTTCGGGCCGGCCCGGCCTGCCGATGGGAATTCCTCCGAGCGAGTCCATCAGCCCNTGGCGGGCAGTGTCCTCATCGGTCCCGGCCTNTTCGGCGAGCCGGACGACGAGGCGATGTGCAGCCGTCGTTTCGATGTAGCCCGGCGCAACCGTATTCACGCGGACGCCCTTCGGCCCAACTTCCTTCGACAGCCCCTTGCTGTAGGTCGTCAACGCCGCCTTGGCGGCCGCATAGGCGAGCGTCGCCTCGAACAATGGCAAGCGCCGCTGGATGGACGAGATATGGATGATGACGCCAGATNCCTGCCTCAGCATTCCTGGCAACAGTCCGCGGTCGAGGCGGACGGCGGCGAAGAGGTTGGCATTGATGGTGTCCTGCCAATCCGCGTCGCTCAGAGCCAGCACGCCGCCGCTCGGTGCGGAAGAACCGCCGACATTGTTAACCAGGATGTCCACACCACCGAGGCGGTCCAATACTTCCCGGGTCACCTTATCCACGCCCTCGCGTGTGCTGATATCGGCTTGGACAAACAAACCCACTGCCTGCNCTCCCGGCAGCGGTGACCGTGCCGTGGTCGCCACCGTCGCGCCGCCAGCAGCGAGGCGCCGCACGATAGCCTCGCCCATGCCCTTGGTGCCACCAGTGACAAGGGCACGTGTGCCGGCGAATTCGGTCTGATCGAACGAAAAATGCGTCGGCGCGGTCATGGAAGGATTACGCGGCGGGAGGTTTCGTCGCTGACATCAGGCGTGTGGGATGGATTCACTGCGGAGCCGTTTCGCTGCGAAGACTGTGAGGACGATGAACAGCGCCAGCACGGCGACCTGCGTCGCCACAAACGGCGGCTCGGTCTGCTGGGGGGCTACCGCGTGCAGCGCGGGCACCTTCAGGAACGCCTGGACGACCCCGACGAAAACGTTGAGGTAGAGCGCGACAGCGGCGCAGACGACGTAGACCCGACGCCAGGCGCCTCGGAGGTGGAGGCTGTAGAGAGCGAAGATGGCAACCGCCAAGACCAGCAGGGAGATGATCCCGACGATGTGGGACGGCAACAGGTGGTCGACCGGAAAGCCGAAGCCGGTCACGCTCGTGGCCACCGTGGTGACCAGGAACAGCGCGGTCCACCCGTTGAGCCGCTTTCGAGTGAGCAGACCAGCCATGACGACGAATCCCGCTCCGATTCCGACCAGGCTCAAGAGGACGTGAACGAGCGTGAACGTCGACGGCGTCATTCCCCAGATCACGGTCAGCCTCCTAATCCTTCGCCTGCGCGTGTGTTCCGGGTGCCCCACGGCGGCCGGGTCATGATGACGCCCCCTTGTTCTGGCTCAGTTGACGAAGCGGGTGATGGCGGGAATGACGGCCGCCGGCGCTTCTTCTATCAGCCAATGTCCGGAGCCCTTGACCACTTCACCTCGGACGTCCGATGCGATGTGTCTGGCCTGCTCGATGAGGAAATCCCCGCTGGCCTTCTCGCCGGTGAGAACCAGCAGCGGCATGGGCAGACGCGCGGTCGCCATCTGGGCGAAGTCCTGGGCGTCGCGTTCGAAGGTGCGGAAGTATTCGAAGCCGGCCCGCATGCCGCCGGGCTGCGCGTACGCGGCCGCATAGATCTTCCGGTCGGCCTCGGGCACCGAATGCTCGGGGTCAGCGGCGAAGTCGTTCCAGAAGTGCTCGAAGTAGATCCGCTCACGCCCCTGAACCAGCGCCAGTGGCACCTCGCCATAGAAGTGGAAGTGCCACAAATCGCGCAACAGCCAGACGTCCTTCCAGTTGCCGATGCCGGGCAGGAAGGCGTCCATCAGCACCACGCGCTCGGTGGCCCGCGGGAACTGCGCGGCATAGGCATACGCGACCATCAAGCCGATGTCGTGGCCGACGATACGAACGCGATCGAATCCCAACGACGCGGTCAAGGCCTGGATGTCGGCGGCGAGAGTCTTCTTGTCATAGCCGGCGTCTGGCTTGGCCGATCCACCGGCGCCGCGCAGGTCGGGAACGATCACCGTGTGACGCTCGGCCAGCGAAGGCAGGATCGGATGCCACATGTGCCCGGTCTGCGTATAACCGTGCAGCAGGACGACGGGGCTGCCCGTGCCGGCGATGCGGTAGTGCAGGCGAACGCCGTTGACCTCCGCGAAGCGCTCCGTGACGCCGCTCACTGCAGGCGTCTCTTCAGCTCTTGCGAGGCCTGCAACAGCGCCGAGCGGACGCCGGGAACCTGGCTGATGGCGTTGAGCAGCCCGTAGTCGTGAATGAGGCCGTTGTATCGCGTTGCGGTCACATCGACCCCGGCGCCGTCGAGCTTGCGCGCGTAGGCCTCGCCCTCGTCGCGCAGGACGTCCATCTCCGCGGTCTGGATGAGCGCGGGTGGCAGGCCCTTGACCCGCTCGTTCGACGCCTGTAACGGCGACGCGTAGACGTCCTGTCGTTCGCGCGGGTCGGTGGTGTAGCAGTCCCAGAACCACCGCATCATGTTCCGGGTAAGGAAATGCCCCTCCGCGAACTGCCCGTACGACGCAGTGTCGAACTTCGCGTTCGTGACTGGCCAGAACAGGATCTGGAAGAGGATGTTCGGCGTTCCCCGGTCCTTGGCCATCAGGCTGACGACGGCGGCCATGTTGCCGCCGACGCTGTTACCGACCGCGGCGAGGCGCCGGCCGTCGACGCCGATCTCATTGCCGTGTGCCGCCACCCACTTCGTGGCGGCGTAGGCCTGGTTGATGGCGACCGGATAATGCGCTTCGGGAGAGCGGTCGTAGTCGACGAACACCGCGGTCGCGCCAGAGCCGGCGACGAGGTCGCGGACGAGGCGCTCGTGGGTCGGGAAGTCGCCGAGCACCCAGCCACCGCCGTGGAAAAACATGAACGCGGGGAGCGCGCCGGTCACGCCGGTGGGGCGCACGATCACCAACTTGACCGTCTGGCCATCGGTCGTGATCGTTCGTTCCGTGACGTCGGCTTTCGGCAGATCGAGAGTGACGCTGGACTGCGCGCCGACCAACACCGCGCGGGCCTCCGCCGGAGTCATCTGCTCCATCGGCTTGCCGCCGCCCGCCGCGAGGGCCCCGAGAAACTTCTGGATATTCCGCTCGACGCCGTCGCTTCCCGCCCGGTGACTCGTCATCTCCGCCCTCCTCGTCGACGCGCTGGCGCGTCGTGAGGGGCACGGTACGCAGTCGGGGCTGAGGAGTCCTTGCCGCGGCCTGAATCGTTCTGAAAAGNGCTGCGGGCGCTTCGNTAGGGACGGAGCCTGTCGAGCAGGGCTTTCGCGCTGACGAGATCGGCAGTTCCAAACCCCTCGGTGAACCGGCGGTAGACGGCCGAGAGCAGCTTTCGCGCCTGGCTCCCGCGCCGCCGTCCGTGCCAGAGCCGGGCGAGGCTCGTGGAGGCCCGCAGCTCCCAGGAGAGCGCGTCCTGGCGTTGCGCCCAGTCGATGGACTGCCGGAAGAGTTCCTCGGCCGCGGCAGCAGCGTTCGGAGCACCCGCCCGCAAGACGATCTCGCCCTTGATGCGGAGCAACTCGGCGACGTNCCAGAGCCCTCCGCTCTGCTTGGTACGGTCGAGCGCCTGGTCGATTGCGGCAAGCCCCTCNGCGACGAGGCCCACGCGGCTCAACGCGTCCGCCACTTCGCCGAGAAATGGATCGTAACGGGTATGGAACGGGGTCTTGGAGAGCTCACCGAGCGTCGCGCGCAGCATGTCCAATCCCCGACCCGTGTCGCCACGCCTGAGCAACAGGACACCCTTGAAGCAGCGACCGTCCGCATGCCAGAAGGCCAAGCCATGCCGTTCGGAATACTCGAGCAGCACCGTCACGAAGCGCTCCGCGGCCGCAAGATCGCCGGCCAGGAACGCAACCGAACAGGCGCCTTGAGCGAANGCGTTGCACAGCGTGACGGCATGATTCAAGGCGACCGCTTCTTCGACACCTCGCTGGGCGGTCGATACCGCTTGATCCGGGTGNCCCTGGAGCCAGAGGATCGTCGCGAGCCTCGAACGGGCCGTCACCCATGGATCGAACTGGAAGCGGACGATGTGGAGCTCGTGAACGGAGGGGCGTGGGCCATCGAGCATACGCTCGATGTGGCGCCTCGCCTGTGTCTGGTCGCCAAGGAAATGCAGCGCGAAGCCCGTCATCCTATCACCGACCGGGGCGGCGAGCGGATCGGTGGACTTCGCGGCGGCGCGAGAGAAGGTCTCCGCAAGCGTCATCGCCTGCCGGACATCGCCGCTATTCATGCGATCGACCCACAGGCCCCAGAGCGCCCGCAGGCGATAGTCGGTGTCATCCAGCCTGTCAGCGATCTCGAGCGTGCCGGCAAAGGCGGACCGCGTTTCCGGAACGGCGCCTTTCGTGTACATGAGCGCCGCGCCCAGCGCGGCCAGGAGTTGCATTTCGCGCCGCCGGTCTCGGCTCGCGGCGGGCCCGAGGCTGCCGAGCGCTTGCGCCACGCGCCGTCGGCACTCCTCCATGAGCGAGAGGTGCGTCCACAGCGGCACGACTGCGATCGTCAACGCCACGCCGGCAGCGACATCCCTACTCGAGGAAAACGCCCAGTCCAGGGCCGCACGCACGTCGTCGATCTGCTTGCCATAGGCGGCCATCCATTCGGTCACGGGCCGCGTCCCCAGCTCTGTGTTGCCTTGTTCGAACAGAGCCCCGAAGTACTCCGCATGGCGCCTGGCGAGGGTTGCCAACTCGCCACTCTCACTGAGCTTCTCGCGGGCGTAGGCGCGCGTCGTCTCGAGCAGGCGGTACTGCATGGAGAGCTCGCCGGCATGGGCCGACACGAGCGACCGGGAGACCAGGCCCGCGACCCAGTCTGACACCTCGGACGCGGGAAGGTCAGGACTCGACACGACGGCGGTGGCCGCCTCCAGGGAGAAGCCTCCGGCGAAGACGGCGAGCCGGCGCAGAGTGATCCGTTCAGGTTCGGACAGGAGCTCGTAGCTCCAGTCGAGGGTCGCACGCAGAGTCTGCTGGCGCGGCAGCGCCGTGCGGCGGCCGCCGGTGAGCAGGTGGAAGCGATCGCCCAGGCGGGCGGCAATGCCGTCGACGCCGAACGCCGGAACGCGCGCCGCGGCCAGCTCGATCGCGAGCGGGATCCCGTCGAGCCGTCGGCAAATGGCGGCCACCGTGGCTGCGCGTCTGCGATCGGCCACGTACCCCGGTTCCGCCGCGCGCGCTCGCGCATCGAAGAGTCGGATCGCTCCGTACCGCGACACGTCGTCCGCGTCGAGGTTGTCTTCGGCGGGGACGTCGAGCGACGGCACACGATAGATGTGTTCCTCGGGGGCGCGCAGCGGCTCCAGCGTCGTGGCGAGCACCCGGGCCAGCGCCCCCGCGCTGACGAGCGCCGCCGCCATGGAGGCGGCCGCGGCGATCACGTGCTCACAGTTGTCGAGGACCAGCAGGAGGTGCTTCTCACGCAACGCTCCCGCGACGCGATCGGCGGTGGCCGGACCGGTGCCGAGCGGGAGACCGACGGCGGTCGCGACGGTGACCGGGACGAGGGCCGGATCGGCGAGCGGCCCGAGCTCGACCAGCCACACGCCGTCGGGAAACCGCGGCAGCAGCTGCCGCGCAGCCTCCAACGCCAATCGCGTCTTGCCCACACCACCGGCGCCGGTCAAGGTCACGAGGCGGTGCGCCGTGATCAGATCCACCACGGTATCGAGCGAGGCGTCCCGCCCGATCAAATCGGGAAGGTGTGAGGGGAGGTTCGTCAGACCGGCCGGCGGGGTGACGGCCGTCTCAGCGTCGCGGATGTCGCCCGTGAACTGATACCCGCGTCCCGCGACGGTTCTGATGAGATCACGATCGGCGCCGAAGACCTTGCGCAGCGCGGAGATCTGGGCCTGGAGGTTGTTTTCCTCGACGACGCGATCCGGCCACACGCGCCGCATCAGCCGGTCCTTGTCGACGATGGAGCCGCGCGCGTCGATCAGCGCGATCAGCGTGTCGAAGGCTCGCCCGCCCAGCTCGACGGCCCGGCCGTCGACGAGCAGCTCACGCCGATGACGGACAACCTTGAATCGACCGAACTCCAGAGGGGCGGGAGGATGCGCCGCATCCATGGCCCCCAATTGTATCCGGCCTGTCAGGGGTCGTCAGGACGAATCAGTCCGCGGCGAGGACATCAGCCGCGACGAGCGCAGCGTATGAAGCAACGCCCTCGCCGTCGTCAGATCGGCAGTCCCGAACCCTTCGGTGAATCGGCGGTAGACCGGCGCCAGGAGTGTCCGCGCCTCGCGACTTCGACGCTGCCGATGCCACAGCCCCGCGAGGCTCGTGGCGATCCGCAGTTCCCAGGCGAGCGCGTCCTGTCCGCGCGCCATGGCGAGGGCCTCCCTGAAGTGTTCCTCCGCGGTGACGGACCCCGCGGCGTCGGCCAGGAGCGAGACCTCGCCTCTCTTGCGCAGCAGCTCCGGGACGTACCACCATTCCTCGCGACGTCGGGCCCGCTCGAGGGCCTGGTCGATCAGCGCCAGGCCTTCCGCGACCTCACCGGAGCGCCCCAGCGCCTCGCCGAGATCGCCGAGGAACACCGTCCGATGAAAGTGGAACACGATCTCGGGCACTGCATCGAGGACCCCGCGGAGCGTCCGCGACGCCGTGACGACTTCCCCGCGCTCGAGGANCAGCGCGCCGGNGAAGCAGCGGTGCCAGACGTGCCAGAGGTCTTGCGCATGCGTGCGGGCAAGATCGCCGAGCANCCCGAGGAAGCGATCAGCCGCCGGCAGGTTCCCGGCAAGCAAGGCGACCGGACACGCGGCCTCGATGAGCGCGTAGAACAGCGACGTTGGATGATCGGCAGCCTGCGCATCGGTGACGCACTGCTCGACGATCTCCAGTGCGCGATCCGGTAGGCCCTGCAGGCAGAGGATGCGTGCGTAGAATGCCTGGGCCAGGACACGCTCGTCCCAGATGAAGCGGACGCTGTGAGAGCGATGCGGCCGGGTCACGTAGCGGTCGGAGAGCCTCTCGTGATGTCGCCGCGCACGCGTTTGTTCCCCGAGAATGTGCAGAATATTCCCCATGATGCGATCGCCGACACGCTTGTAGACGGGGTCCCGCGCATCCTCGGCCAGACGGCGGAATTGCTCGGCGGTCGCCTGCGCCGCTCGAGACTCGCCGATCGTGAAGCGATACACGAACAGCCCCCACAGCGACCTCAACTGGTAGTCGGTGTCCCGAAGGGTCTCCGCAATGTCGAACGCGGTCGACCACGCCGCGTGCGCTTCGGGCACGGGGCCCTTCGTCAACAACAGCGCCTGCGCCAGCGCGGCGGAAAGCTGCATCTCGCCCGCTGGGTCCCGATCGGCGCTGCTCGCCAGGCGTGCCAGTGCCCGTTCGACGCGCTCGCGCCACTCCTCGAGGAGTGAGAAGCGACCCCACAACGGCACGGCGGCGACCGTCAGCGCGATGCCGAGCGTCAGGTCGCCCTCGGGCGAAAACGCCCAGTCGAGCGCGGCGCGGACATCATCGAGCGCGCGACCGTAGGCGGACGGCCACGCGTCGGGGGGCAAGGTCTCCGAGTCGGTCGCCGCGCGATCCAGCAGATCTCGATGATGCTCGCCGTGGCGCCTGGCGACCTCGTTGTGCTCGCCACTCTCGAGGAGCGCTTCACGCGCATAGACCCGTGTCGTCTCGAGGAGCCGGTAGTGGACGACGGCCTCGCCGAGGTCGGCGGCGACGAGCGACTTCGCCACCAGATTCGCCACGATCTCCGGAATGGCCGGCACCGCGACATCCGAACCAGCGGCCACGGCCTGCGCCGACTCGAGCCGGAACGCCCCGGCGAACTTCCCCAGGCGACGCAGCACGATGCGCTCGACGTCGGAGAGCAGCTCGTAGCTCCAGTCGAGCGTCGCGCGGAGGGTTTGATGACGCGTCAACCCCGTCCGGCTGCCTTCGGTGAGGAGGTGGAACCGATCGCCGAGGCGGCTGGCAATGCCGTCGACGCCGAACGCGGGGACACGCGCCGCCGCCAGCTCGATCGCGAGCGGAATGCCGTCGAGCCGCCGGCAGATGCGCGCCGCGACGACCGCGTGGCGCGGATGGGCGTCGTACCCCGGTTCCGCCGCGTGCGCCCGCACGTTGAAGAGCCTGACGGCTCCATGGCGCGACACATCCTCCACGTCGACGTTGTCGTCGACGGGCACGTCGAGGGACGGCACACGATAGACGTACTCCTCGGTGGCGCGCAGCGACTCGCGGCTCGTGGCGAGCACCCGCGTCAGTGGGCTCGCCCTCAACACGGCCTCGGCCATCGCGGCGGCCACCTCGATCACGTGCTCGCAATTGTCGATGACGAGGAGCAGATGTTTGGCCCTCAGGGCCGCCGCGACGCGGTCGGTGGTCACCGGACCGGACCCGAGCGACAGGCCGAGGGCGGCAGCGACGGCGACCGGGACGAGGTCGGCATCGGCGAGCGGCCCGAGCTCCGCGAGCCAGGCGCCATCGAGGAACCGTGGCAACAGTTGCCGCGTCGCCTCGAGCGCCAATCGTGTCTTACCGACGCCACCCGCGCCGGTCAGGGTCACGAGGCGGTGTGCGATGACCAGGTTCGTGACGTCGCGGAGCGGAGCCTCCCGCCCGATCAGCTCGGACTGAGGCGTGGGAAGATTCGTGAGGCGCGCCGGCCCGGCGGCGCCGGACGTCACCCCCTTGCGGATCTCGCCGGTGAACTGGTACCCGCGGCCGGCCACGGTTCGAATGAGATCGCGATCGGCGCCGAACACCTTGCGCAGTGCGGAGATCTGCGCCTGGAGGTTGTTCTCCTCGACAACCCGGTCGGGCCANACCCGGTTCATCAGNTCGTCCTTGCCGAGGACNGTGCCCCGGGCGTCGATGAGGACCATGAGGGTATCGAACGCGCGTCCGCCGAGTTCGATCGGCCGGCCGTCGGCGAGCAGCTCTCGGCGNTGGCTGATCACCGTAAAGCGGCCAAATTCAATGGTTTGTGACNGATCCGCNGCCCCAGCCATGGCGAGCGGATTCTACANGGGTGCNCAGGACTTTTCAGAATGAATCAGCCCGCGCCAAAGACTCGTCAGGCCGGCTCTCGTAGGCTCCGCCTCACGACCGGTCACCGACAGCCAGAGGAGCCCCCAGCATGACAACTCGTGCAGCCGTCGGCCAAGCTTGCGTGTTCTTGCTGAAAACTCCGCCGACGCCCTTCGCGTCGGCGGTCGACGCCATCAAAAGAGATGCGGAAAGCTGGGAGCACGACGCAGTGCCTTCGGGCTGATGGGATGACGGATGCGGTGAACGATTTTCGGGCGATGATCGACAAGATTCCCGCGCTGGCATGGTCGTGTCGGCCAGACGGCACGACCGAATTTCTCAACCAACGATGGCTCGACTACACCGGCCTCTCGATGGAGGAGTCGCTCGGATGGGGGTGGCAAGCCGCAATCCATCGCGATGATTTGGGCACGTTGATGGACACGTGGCTACGCGTCCTCGCTTCGGAGGAGCCCGGGGAGGAGGANGCTCGCCTCCGACGCTTTGATGGGAAGCATCGGTGGTTTCTGTTTCGTGCGGTGCCGGTACGCGACCCACAGGGCAGGGTCGTCAGATGGTATGGAACGAATACCGACATCGAGGATCACAAGCGCGCAGAAGATCAACTTCGACGAGACGAGCGAGAACTTCGTCAGATTGTCGACGCCATACCGCAAGCGATCGTCGTCTTAGCACCGGATGGTCGTCCGCTCTACGCGAATGAAGTTTTGCTCGAATACACCGGCCTGAGCCTGGAAGAGGTCCAGACCGGAGGCTTTCGTGCGCTCTTTCCGGATGATGTGGAGACGGCGCGGCACGAGCGCCAGAAAGGGCTTGAACGCGGAGCCTCGTTTCAGCT
>JGI25383J37093_10000061_pt1 | contig 19542 bp, 26 predicted proteins | sample GraSoi013_1_20cm_4_FD_37093 | JGI IMG/M metagenome (IMG submission 37093)
GTTAGGCGTCACAGGAGATTGTCATGAACACCTCCGCCGCAGTCGAACTCCTCGCAGTCGAAGATCTGGCGACACGCGAAGCGGCACGCCTTCTGATCGCAGAGTACCTACGATGGATCGCAAGTTCCGCCGCAGCNAACTACGGCCTATCCTTCGATATCGATGCGATGGTGAAGTCCGATGTCGATGATCGCTCGAAGTTCTACCCTCCAAGCGGCAGGTTCTACGTGCTCCGCCACGCCGACGCGTACGTCGGAGTCGGTTGCCTCAAGCGTCTCGCGCCCACCATCGCAGAGGTTCAAAGGATGTATGTTCAACCTCATGTGCGCGGTATCGGCGCGGGCCGACTTCTCGTAGAGCGGCTGTTAGCCGATGCGCAATCCATCGGATATCAAGTCGTCAGACTGGAAAGCCTTAAGTTTCTTTCAGCTGCTCACGCGCTGTATAGATCTGTCGGCTTTGTCGAGATCACGCCGTACGCAGAGAACAGCATGAAGGAGTATCAGCCCGCAGAGACGATGGACACTTATCGCTCCAGTGCCGTGTTCATGGAGTTGCGCTTTCCGCGCCACGAAATGCGGTGACGCCTAACCCTTCTGTCGGGGGAAGTGAGGGTATTTCATGACGTCACGCGTCAAGCCGTCGAGATCCTCGCGATCGTCACGAAGGCCGAAGCGGCCGGGTGGCTCGCCGAGCACGGGACGCCGGGTGCGCCAGGCGGCGCTGGCTCAGGTCAAGGACAAGCGGCGCGGGGGCCGGCGTGAGCAACCGGGAACATCGCTAACAGAATAAACCGGCAACAATGGGTACCATCTGCTAGGCGGCGAGAGAAGCTTATGTGGCCCTTCACGAAACATCCCCCGGGCACGCTCCGATGCTCCTTCTGCAACAAGCATCAGAACGATGTCCGAAAGCTTATCGCGGGTCCCGGCGTGTACATCTGTGACGAGTGTATCGCGCTGTGCAACGATATCATTGCCGAGGAGCTCGGAGAACGTGAGGAGGCGCAGCGCAACGAGGAAGCGGGATCGGGTGCAGCGCTCCTGGACTCTCCCTCGCATGCAAAGCCGAGGGTGAGCCCCCCGGCCCTCTGTCGCTTCTGCGGGCTACCAGCGCCGCTCGAGCAAGTTGTCGCGGTGCCGGATCGCGGCTTCCTCTGCGTTGTATGCTTAGACGCCATCCGCGCCGCGTCGGAACAGGATTCGAAGGACTAAGCTTGCGACCGCGAGCCTTAGCCGTCAGAGAGAAACGGAGAGCCGCGATGCCATACGCCGCAATCAGCTTCTCCGAAAAGTTCGCCAAGTTCAGTGAGCACTGGTCACCGAAGAACATCGCTCAAATGAACGACTACCACTTCAAGCTGGTGAAGATTCAGGGTGATTTTGTCTGGCACTCGCACGCCGAGACGGACGAGGTGTTCATTGTTGTGGAAGGAGAAATGACGATTCAACTTCGCGACGGAGAGGTGGTCCTACGTTCTGGCGAGATGTTTGTCGTCCCCAAAGGCGTGGAACACAGGCCGTCCGCGCGCCGAGAGTGCAAGATCATGCTGGTGGAGTTGGCCGGCACCATCAATACCGGTCAGGTGCAGAGCGNACTCACTGCAAAGGACGGGGTGTGGGTCTGAGATGACTCCGCGGCGAACAACAAATGACCACAACCGCAACGTCTGACGGGGCGCTGCGCCTGACCCGGCCCGCGATGTCGGGTTCTGGGGCTTCATAGCCCACTCGCGAGAAGGTCAGCCGTGGACCGGGTCCTGTGGNTCGCCCCGCCGACCGCCNTACTGGTGTTCGTGGGCGCCTCATCGCCGTGGGTAGCCCAGTGGACCCCGCGATTTCTCTTTCCGGCCCTGGCCGCGGCCGGCGCCGTACTGGTCGTGTTTTCTTTCGTGAGCTCGCTCGCTCGGTTCGTGCGGCGCGCCCGCGGCGAAGGGCGCTTCCGGTTCTTTCCCGTGGTCGTCAATGTCGTCGCAACGATGTTTCTGGTGATTCTGCCCCTGATGCACCTTGTGCGCGCGATGACTGCCCCGGCAGATGGAGCTCCGCGAATTCTCGCGGCCTTTGGCGACTGGCTGGGCTCAGAGGGCTATCCGCGCCCGAGTCCTCATCGCGGCGTCGACATCGCAGGCCGTATGGGGACCGACGTGCTCGCGGCGGCCGACGGCCGCGTCACCGTGGCGCGGGACAACCGCGATTTGTGCGGCCTGATCATCGTCATCGACCATGATCCCCACGGCTACCGAACGGTCTATTGCCACTCCTCCGTGATCGCGGTTCGGCCCGGAGACCGTGTCAAGCGCGGCCAACGGATCGGGGCAGTCGGCACATCGGGCCAGCGCGCGTGGCCCGGCTTTGAGCACGTGCACCTGGAGCTCCAGAGGGGGCGCGACAGCAGGGATATCGAAGACCCTCTGCCAAAAATTATCGGATGCTTCGATGGGACGAAGGCATACCCGGCAGACCGCTTGGTACTCACCTATCCGGTGAAGTGCTGAAGACCCGTCCTTAGTAAGGAATCTCAGGAAGCGCCGCTCGCGGCGCAGGCGGGCGGATCGCGGAAGACCGGGCATAACGGGGGTGCAGGGGTTGACGCCCGTCCCGTAAGTGTGTAGATTTCCAGGCACGGACGATTAGCTCAGTTGGCAGAGCGCTGGCCTCACATGCCAGAGGTCACTGGTTCGAGTCCAGTATCGTCCACCAGAAATGCCAAGAGGCGGGGCGGTGTGAGCCGCCCCGTTTGTTCGTCAGTGAGATGGCGGTCACCCCGTCGGGGAGAGCGTGGCGACGGAGGACCCAGGATCGGGCTGCTTGCGAGTCAAGCTCGCGACGATTCCGATCAGAACGTGCAGGTCGACTGGCTTCTCGATGTGGTGCTGAAAGCCTGCGCGCAGCGCACTCGCCCGGTGCTCCGGTCCGGTGAGCCCCGTGATGGCGGCGGCGGGGGTCGTGCCCCCCTGCTCCGGAGACAGCGTGCGGACCTGGCCGATCAGCCAATAGCCGCCCTTGTCGGGCATTTCGAGGTCGCTGACGAGGACATCCGGGCGTTCTTGTACGATGATCCCGAGCGCCGCCTCGGCGGTGCCAACCGCTGTGACCACGGCGCCACGCTCCTCGAGCGTCGCCGCGAGCAGGTCCCGAATGACGGCGGAGTCGTCGACCACCAACACCCGCACGCCGTCGAGACGCGAGAGGTTGTCGACGCCCTCGTCCATGACCTCCGTCGGGTCCTCCGGCAGTGAACTATAGGCGAGCGCGACGGCGGCTCCTACCGGGCATTCCCCTGCATCGTCTGGCGGAAAATACCTCGGGCGCTCGGTCGCCACATCTCCGGGGCGTGAAACTCCGGGGATTGAAACGCGAGGATTTCGATCGAATTTTCTGGTATGGTCTGGTCGCTGGTTCGGGTCGAGGGTCGTCCACGACTATTAACACGGTCTTTCCATTGGAGCAGGCGTGATGAAGGTCGCCATTTTCTTTGACGGTCAGAACTTCTACCGCTCCCTCCTGCGCTACGACGAGTCGCTCCGCGTGGACTACGACCGGCTCGCGACGTGGATCACGCAGCAGGCGGGAGGCGCCAACGCGCTCTTCTCCGGCGCCTACTACTACGTCGGCGTCTCGCCGGACGCGCCGCCGCTCGTCGAGGGCTTCTTGAAGGGACTCGAGCTGCGACCCGGGTACTTCGTCAAGCGCGAGCCGCGGGTGCGTCGTGCGGGGCGCTGTCCCGGGTGCGGGAAGGAGTACGAGTACACGACCGAGAAACGCGTGGACACCCGCCTGGTCGCGGACCTGATCCACTACGCCGCCTCGAACGCCTTCGACGCGGCTGTCCTCGTCTCGGGCGACGACGACTTCGTGCCCGCCGTTGAGGCGGTGAACGCGCTCGGCAAGCAGGTGTGGGTGGCGACGTGGTCGGCCGACGAGCTGTCGAAGGACTTGCGGGTGAGATGCTTCGGTCACATCCACCTGAGTGACGGCGTGTCAGGGTTCCGCGCCGAGCGGCGTCCCTACGAGCGGGCGTCGGGGCGCGTGCCGGCCGTGCGGCCCCCGCGACCCGCGATGAGCCCGGCGTCGAGCTCTCAGCTCGAGCGCGGGCTCCAGGAGCTCCAGCGCGCCGAGGCGCGCCTGCCGCACGTGGGCCGTGGGTACTTCGTGATGCGCTGGAAGTCGCACGCGCTCCCGCCGCCCGGACCGGAGCGCGAGGCGCTCATCCAGCAGCTCGTCGACGCCGGCCTGGCCGAGGAGTTCGAGACGCGGGACGCCGAGGGCCGGTCGGTCACTGCGATCCGCAGTCGCGAGCCCGACGGCAATACCCGAGAGCCCGACGGCAACGTCGCGCTCCCCGAGTAGGGGGGCATCTCAGGACGGTGTTATCGTCTTTTCCCGCAAAGGGAGGCCAGAGGATGAACGTCACCAAGAGCACGAAGGTTCGAACCTGGCGGCAAGCCCTGGTTTTGTTGGCGCTGCTGTCCTTGCCCCTCGTGCCGCCGGCCTTCGCGAGTGACTTCGCCCAGATCATCTTCTTCGGCGACAGCCTGTCGGACCCTGGGAATCACTTCATCGCGTTCGGGACGACCGCGCATCAACCCTTCGTCCCGATTCCGGATGACTCGTACGCCATCGGTGGCCATCACTTCAGCAATGGCGCCACCTGGGCCGAGCAGCTCGCCCAGGCTCTCCACATGCCGAGGAGCGGCAGCCCGGCGCTTCGCGCGCCTGGTGTCTTCACGAACTACGCGGTCGGTCGGGCGAGGGCGCGCCCGGCCGCACCCGTGTTCCGCTTCTACGACCTGAGCACTCAAGTGGGTCTCTTCCTGTCTGACTTCGGAGGGCACGCCTCGCCCGACAACTTGTACGTGATCTGGATCGGTGGGAATGATCTGCGCGATGCCTTGGAGACCCTGCCGAGTGACCCCTCGAGCATCATCGGGGCGGCGGTCGCCGCTGTCGCCGCGAATATCCAGGCGCTCTGGTTGGCCGGCGCCAGAACCTTTCTGATCCCCGACGTGCCGAATCCGGCGAATACGCCCGCGGTCCGTGCGCTCGGTCCCGTGGCACAGTTCGCGGCGACGCAGCTCACGGATGCCCACAATGGAGCGGTTCATCTGGCGTTGAACGCGCTGCAGGCTGCTCTGCCGGGGATCCATCTCATTCGGCTCGATGTGAACGCGTTATTCGGCGACCTTCCCTCCGAATTGAACACAGAGGACTCGTGTCTCACGTTCGGCGTCATCGGCGGCGCAATCTGCGCGAGACCGAAAGGGTACGTCTTCTGGGACGGCGTCCACCCGACGACAACGGGACACGCCTTATCGCGGAGGCCGCCCTCGAGGTCCTCGCTCCATGATTTTGCGCTGGCACTGGGGACTCGGATCGGCCCCGTCGGGGTTGCGGGCTAAGGCCCGACGACGCGCGTGAGGAGCCGCGCCACCGCGCTCGCGATGACGTCCGAGGTCGGGAGCCGGCGGGAGGCGCGCGGGTCGTCGCAGTCGGCGTCGAGGTCGGTCACCGTGAGCCCGGCATCCTCGGGGATCGCGAGCCGCGCGGCGCCGTCGCTCGATCGGAGCACCTGGACCGACTGGCTCCAGACGGTCGCCGGCGCCTGGAAGGGCCGGCGGCTCGCGCGGCAGAAGATCATCTCGCCCGTGGCGACGCGCACGTCCACGACGATCGCGTGATCGGCGCCGAGCGTGCGGGCCCGCTCGAGCGCGGCGTGCGCGTCGAGCTTCGCATCGCCCCCGGCGAGGACCTGCACGTCCTTCGCCAGTACCGCGCGCGCGTTGAGCCCCTCGAGCAGCGCCCCCTCGTACTCGGCTGGCAGCGCCTCGCGCTCCCTGTCCGAGAGCCCCCCGGCGAAGGTGACGCGGACGACGACGGCAGGCTGGCGGACCTCGGCCGGCCTGAAGTCGGCGGCACGGATCGGCACCCGCTCGACGCCGCTCGGGGAGACGCAGGCGGCGGCGGCGAGAGTCAGGAGGGCGAGCGCCGGTCGCCTCGGCATGGCGCCAGAGTATCATCGCGCCATCCCGCTCGAGCTTCCGCTAGGCGAGGGCCGGATGCTGCGGTACGATGAACGCATGAAGATCTTCGTGGCCGCCGCGTTGGTGCTGCTCGTGGCCACACCGGTCGCGGCCCAGCCAGTCGAGATCGAGAAGCCTGCGCCGCCTGCGGAACGGCGCGAGCGGGAGCGGGCGGTCATCACGCCCGGGCTCTCGGGCGAAGGCCGTCCGCTCGACGCCGACAACTATCCCAAAGGCGGGCGCGTTCCCTACGAGCCGGGCTTCATTCGCGGCCTCAGCGCCGAGCGCGAGACACCCGCGTCAACCGGCCGGGTTGGCGTCGCGGGCTGGACCGCGCCCAACACACCGGTCGGCAGCCCGCTCAGCGGCTGGAGCGAGATCAACGGCTGGTTCGCGATCGGCCTCTCCGTGACCTGGGACGGGCCGCCGCCCGTCCGCAGCGTCAGACCTCCCGCTCGCTGACCGGGTCCGAGCTCCACGGCCGATGGCCTGGCTCCGCGGCAACCTCCACGCGCACACGACCTACTCCGACGGGGTGAAGACACCGCAGGACCTCATCGCCGAGTATGAGGCGCTCGGCTACGACTTCCTGGCGATCACGGACCACGAGGACCTGATCGGCTCGAGCTACTGGCGGGCGCTGCCGCGGCTCCGCACGCGCCTGCTCCTCTTCCACGGGGTCGAGGTCAACTATCAGGGATTCGACCAGCACATCGGCCGCGTGTTGGGCGACCGCGAGGTGCTCCACGTCCTGAACCACCCCGCGCGTTACAGGCTCTCGGTCGCGGAGACGCTCGAGCGCGTGCGGACGATCCAGCGCTCCGGTCTTGCCCTGGACGCCGTGGAGGTGACCGACACCGGCCACCACCGGCCGCTCTACGCGTCGGGGGAGATCCCGCTGGTGAAGGTCGCCACCGACGACGCGCACCGGCCCGTCCACTTCGGCCGGGCGTGGATCGAGGTGGACGCGCCGCTGGATCGCGACGCGATCATCCGCGCGATTCGTGCCGGAGACTTCCGTCTCGGCTTCGCTCCCGACGAGTTATCTAGCGCTTGAGTCCCGTGTGCGTCTGCTCGACGACCGCGAGCGAGCTGTGACTCGCGGGCCAGTCGTACTGGATCGGCCCGAACCCTCGGTTCACGGTCGCCGCACAGACCGCGGCGGTCTTGTACTCCATGCCCTGCGGCAGCGCGATGTCGATCACGTGCGCCCCACCGGTCGCCAGGTTCTTGATCGGCTCCACCCTGGTCTCGAGGAGACCCGGGACGACGACCTGAGCGCGACGCTTCTTCACGTCGACCTTGAACTCGATCTTCGCGACCTTCGGCTCCAGCACCCGTGAGACCAGTGAGGCGACGACCTCGAACCACGCGTTGCCCGCCTTACCGCTGAGGATCTGCAGCACCGCCTCGCGTTGCGGCGGCGACGAGCGCTCGTCGAGGATCGGGAGGACCGTCCCGTTGCCCTCGTGGAGGGGACCCGGCCAGTGGTACTGGGCGAGGAACGTGACGCCCTTCATGCTCGTCTTGCCATAGAAGCCCTCGTCCACGTGCATCCCGAGCATGCCCTCGCACTTGTGGTGGGTGGGCGGCGCCCAGAAGTCGCAGGGGCATCCCGGGTTGCAGCTGCAGTTCTTGAGCCACGTGCCCTTGAGGCGCCACTTGATCATTGCCATCGGCGTCGTCCCTTCTCTCAGAGGACGTAAGACTCAGAGGACGGAGTACAGCGCCCAGACCCCCCAGGCCAGAAGCGCGCCCCCGGAGAGCCAGCTCACGACGCGCCCGGCCGGAACCAGCTTCTCGACGAGAACGAAGCCGGCGATCGCCGCAACCCAGGCGAGGTTCATGACGCCGCCGACGAAGAGCAGCGCCATGAGCGCCCAACAGCAGCCCAGGCAGAAGAGGCCGTGGCGCAGCCCCATCACGAGCGTCCCCCCGTTGCCCTCGCGCCACTCCGAGAGCAGGAAGCCGAGCGGCGTCTGGCAGCGCGCGAGGCACGCGTACTTGAGCGGCGTGAGCTGGTAGACGCCGGCGGCGAGGAGGATGAGCGCGCCCGCGACGGGGCCGGCGCGCATGGCGTCTTCGGAGAGGAGCGCGGCGGTGTGCAGACCCCACTGGGCGAGCGCGGCCCCGACGCTGAAGGCACTCCAGACCGCGAGGTAGCCGAGGACGAAGAGGCCGAGGTTCACGTACGGCGCCCCGTCGGCCTCGCCCCCGAGGCGGCGTTTCCGGTTCACGGTCGCAAAGACCAGGATCATGGGCGCCGCGCCCGGCAGCATCATCGCGACCATCATGACGGCCCACATGCCGCCGGCCAGCAGCGCGTCGGTCGCGCTCCACGGCCCGGCCGGGGCCATGTGCATCGCTGCCATGTCGGCCATCTCGTGGCCGAGGCGGGAGAGGGAGAGCCAGGCGAGCAGGGTGAGCCCGGCGAGGCCCAGCAGGGCAGCCACCCCCTCGCGCCGGGCGACGGCCTCGATCAGCTCGTCGCGTCCCACGCGCGCTCGGGGAGGTGGAAGGGCACGCACTCCATCGGCATGGGACGCCATTCTACGCTTCCACTCGCCCTGTGGTAGCCTTTGCGGGCGAACACTGACGGAGCCACGGATGCGGACGATACGGATAGGTCACAGCCCCGATCCCGACGACGCGTTCATGTTCTACGCGCTCACGGCGGGGAAGGTGCGGATCCCGGGCGTCAGGATCGAGCACATGCTCGAGGACATCGAGTCGCTGAACCGCCGCGCGCGGACCGCCGAGCTCGAGGTCACCGCGGTCTCCTTCGCGACCTATCTCCTCGTCGCCGACGGGTATCGCATGATGGACCCGGGCGCCTCGATGGGGAAGGGGTACGGCCCGATCCTCGTGGCGCGCGAGCCCATGAACCCCCGCATCCTCCCNGAGCNGGTGGTGGCGATCCCCGGGAGCCACACGACCGCGGCGCTCCTGCTCCGCCTCTACGTCGGCGACCCGCCGCTGATCGAAGTGGCCTTCGACAAGATCCCGAGCGCGGTCCTCGAGGGGCAGGCCGATGTCGGGCTCCTGATCCACGAGGGCCAGATCACGCACGCGCAGCTGGGGCTCGTGAAGGTGCTCGACCTCGGCGAGGTGTGGACGCGTGAGACAGGCCTGCCGCTCCCGCTCGGCGTCAACGTCGTGCGACGCGACCTCGGCGAGGCGATGCATCGGGCGCTCTCGCAGGGGCTGCGCGACTCGATCGCCTGGGCCCAGGCGAATGTCGACGAGGCGCTCGAGTACGCGATGCGCTACGGGCGCGGGATCGACAAGGAAACGTGCCGACGGTTCGTCCTGATGTACGTCAACGAGTTCACGCTGGCGCTCGGCACTGAGGGCCGCGCCGCGGTCGAGCGGCTCTTCGCCGAGGCGCAGAGGAAGGGGCTCATCGCGACCGTGCCCCCGATCGATCCGATCTAGAGCATCGAAGGGGGCCTCGACGGCCCNCTCCGAGCCTCCCCCAGAAACGGATTGCGCGGGCGAAGCCCGCGCTCGAGCGGCGGGTCAGCCTACCACGTTCTGAGGATCTCGTAGGTCGTGGTCCGCTGGGCGGGCGTGAACCCGGCCTCGCGGATCAGGGCCGTGATCTCCTCGACGGTGATCGTGTTGACGTAGTCGGCCGCCTTGTGGACGTTCTCCTCGAAGAGCGTGCCTCCCCAGTCGTCGGCGCCGAAGTGGAGCGCGATCTGCCCCGTCTGNTTGCCCTCGGAGAACCACGAGGCCTGGACGTGGAGGAAGTTGTCGAGGTAGAGGCGCGCGCACCCGAGGATCCTCAAATAGCTGTTCGGGCCCTTCACCTGCTTGATCCACTTCTCGAGCAGCGTATGGCCCGGCTTGAACGACCACGGCACGAACGCGGTGAAGCCGCCCCACTCGTCCTGGAGCTCTCGGATCGCGTCGAGGTGGTCGAGCAGGTCGTCGGGCTGCTCGACGTGGCCGTACATCATCGTCGCGGTGGACTTGAAGCCCCGCCGGTGGGCCTCGCGGTGCACCTCGAGCCAGGCCGAGGGGCCGCCCTTCTTCGGCGCGATGCGTTGGCGCACGCGCTCGGACAACACCTCGGCGCCGCCGCCCGGGAGCGTCCGCTGCCCGGCCTCCGAGAGGCGGTCGAGCACGCCGCCCACCGTGAGCCGGCTCACCTGGGCGATCGTCTGGATCTCGGAGGCGGTGAAGAAGTGGGGCGTCACCGCCGGGAATCGCCGGCGCGTCTCCCGCACGAGGGNNGTGTAGTAGTCGAGGGGAAGCGCCGGGTTGTGCCCGCCCTGGAGCAGGATCGTCGTCGCGCCCTTCGCCGCGGCGAACGCGACCTTGGCGAGGACCTCCTCGACGGTCAGCGTGTACGCCTCCGGGTCGCCCGGCTTGCGGTAGAAAGCGCAGAACTGGCAGTCGGTGACGCACACGTTCGTGTAGTTCGGGTTCGAGTCGATCACGAAGGTGACGACCTTGTCCGGGATCCGCGCGAACCTGACCTCGTTGGCGAGCGCGCCCAGCTCGAGGAGCGGCGCCTCGGTGAGGAGCCAGCGGCCCTCGTCCCGCCCGAGGCGCTTGCCGTTGAGCGCCTTCTCCCGGATCGAGGCCAGCACGGCTAGGACCATTTCAGAGGCTCGCCTCAGACGGCGGGGGCTCGATCACAGACTCGCCTCGCGGCGCGCGTCGCCGAGCCTCCGCGGCCGCCGCTCGGCTCGCACTACCAGGATCACAGACTCGCCTCGCGGCGCGCGTCACCGAGCCTCCGCGGCCGCCGCTCGGCTCGCACTACCATACCTGGAGCACGTTGTAGAGCGCGTCGCGCTCGACCGGGATCTTGCCGGCGTCCTTGATCATGCGGAAGAGCTGCTCGCGCGCGAGCCCGGCCGGCGTCTCGGCCCCCGCCATGTGCTGCACGCGCTCGTCCTCGAGCGTGCCGTTGACGTCGTCGGCGCCGAAGTGAAGTGCGACCGACGCGGTCGCCTCGCCGAGGAGCACCCAGTACGCCTCGACGTGCGGGAAGTTGTCCAGGAGAAGCCGCGCCGCGGCGATCGTCCGGAGATTGTCGGTGGGCGGCGTCGGCCGCTCCACGAGCCGGGTCGTCCCGACCTGGTAGGGGAGGGGAATGAAGGTGAGGAATCCGCCGGAGGCGTCCTGCTGCTCCCGGAGACGCAGCAGGTGATCCACGCGCTCGGCCAGTGTCTCGACGTGGCCGTAGAGCATCGTCGCGTTGGTCTTGATGCCGAGCGCGTGGGCGATGCCGTGGATCTCGCACCAGCGCTCCGCATCCGCCTTGCCCGTATAGCGGAGGCGCTTCGCCACACGCGCCGAGAAGATCTCGGCCCCGCCGCCCGGCATCGTCTGGAGGCCGGCGGCCTTGAGCCGCGTGAGCGCGTCCTTCGGCTCGATTCGGGAGCGGCGCCAGAAGTAGTCGATCTCCGCGGCGGTGAACGCCTTGATCTGAACCTCGGGGCGCGCGGCGTGGAGCGCGGCGATCACCCGCTCGTAGTACTCGAAGGGCCAGTCGGGGTGATGGCCGCCGACGATGTGGACCTCGCGCACCTCCGCGCCGACCATACCGACGATGTCCTCGACCGTGTACTCGAAGGCGCCGTCCTCCCCCTTCCTCCGAGCGAATCCGCAGAAGGCGCACGAGAGCACGCAGACGTTCGTGGGCGAGATGTAGCGGTTGATGACGAAGTAGACCCGGTCGCCCTCGCGGCGCGACTTGACGTGGTCGGCCATGCGTCCCACACCCAAGAGGTCGTCGGTCTCGAGGAGCTGGAGGCCGTCCTCTCGGGTGAGCCGCTCGCCGGCCTGGACCTTCTCCCAGACAGGCTCCAACTTTCGATCGGAAAAGCGCACGATTCGGGCCCCTCCGTCAGATCGATTGGTCGGTCTGACTCTACCCTCCGGCTCCGGCGCCAGTCAAGGAACGCAGGCCCACCGGCAGGGGTTTCACGACGCGGGACCACCAGGCGAAGGAGGGGAGCGGCGACGCCGGAGCTCGCGCTGGATCCGGAGGTCTTCCTGGCGCATGGTGAAGCCGACCACGCCGGATGCGACGGCGAGGGCCAGGAAGAGGCCGACGGTCACCTGATCGATCACCGTCTCGACACCGCGAAGACCGAGGTACGTCGCGCCGATCGCGGCGACCAGGATGACGGCCAGGCTCGCGCCGCGCAGGAGCCAGCGTTCGATCAGCAGGCGCTCGAGCGCCTCGTCGTTGAGCGTGCGCCAGCTGTCGTCGCGCATAGCGTGGTTCCCCCAGAGTTGCGTTTCGGGTGGTACCTTATAGTAGTATCTGCGCAGCAATTGCGGGCAGTTAACCCATTGGCCGGAGGTCGCCGATGACGGCAATGTCTTCGGTCCGAGTCGACATCGTCACCTACGTCCCCACGCAGTACAACCACTGAAAGCACTGCGAAGTGACCTGGCAGGTCATGGGGCTCAGGCAGAAGGTGCAGCGGGAGATGGCGGATTCGGCCTTGCCGGACGACCTCAAGGCGGAGTTCCACAGCCTTTCGGAGTGGGCGCACACGCTCCCGGGGAAGTTCGCCGATCGCGTGCGCATCCGGCTGATCGACGCCGCTTCGATCGAGGGCTTCTTCCGATCGTTGCTTCACCGGTTCTGGCGGTACCCGGCCTTCGCCGTCGAGGGCCAGCGATACGTCGGCTCGGACTTCGTCCGGGTCGACGCCCTGATCGCGCAAGCGCTCCGACGAAAGGAGGAGGACGCGCGAGTCTCGACCAACGCCACCACGTCCCACTGACTCGGGAGGAGGCAGGATGAACACCTTATTGGCAGTCATCATCGGGGCGCTGACGGTGTACCTCGCGTACACCCTCTACGCCCGGCGGATCGACCGCCACGTCATCCAGTCCGATCCGAAACGCGCGACGCCCGCGACGCTCTACATGGACGGCGTCGATTTCATGCCGACCAACCGCAACATCTTGTTCGGCTACCACTTCAAGTCGATCGCGGCCGCGGGCCCCATCATTGGCGCGATCGTGGCGGCCAACCTCTGGGGCTGGCTGCCCGCGATCATCTGGCTGATCCTCGGCGTGTCCTTCCTCGGCTGGGCGAGCGACTACAGTGGCATCGTGATCTCGGTCCGGAACGACGGCAACAGCCTCTCGGCGATCGCCCACCGGCTGGTGTCGCCGCGGACGCGCACGATCCTGTTCGTGTTCATCTTCTTCTACCTGTTGCTCGTAGCCGGCGCGTTCGTCGGCATCATGGCGACCGTGCTCGAGTCGCAGCCGAAGACGCAGCTCGGCGTCATCGTCCTCACGGTGATGGGTCTGCTCCTGGGCCAGATGCTGTACCGCTGGCGCACGGGGCTCGTCGGCGCGACGGTGCTGACCGTCGGCCTCACGCTCATCGCCATCCTCGGCGGCGGCTGGACCGAGGAAGCCTTCAAGGCCTTCACCGCCGGCCTCAACAACCTGTCCGGCGGCGCGCCGCTCGTGACGTACTTCGATCCGACCCTGGCCAACTTCAAGGGCGCGGACGCGAAGATCATGCCGAGCCTCCTCTTCTGGGCGCTCGCGATCTCCGCGTTCTGCTACGCGGGCTCCGTCCTCCCGATCTGGCGCATGGCGCAGCCCGTCATCTACGTCGGCTTCTGGATCACGGCGCTCGCGATGGTGCTGGGCCTCACCGGCGCCCTCGTCGCTCCGTTCATGAAGCCCGAGGTCGCTCAGTTCGTGATCCCGGCGTTCAGGGATTCAACCCGCAGCTCGGCCCGGCGGGGATCATGCCCCTCTGGCCGATGCTCTTCGTCACGATCGCGTGCGGGGCGATCTCCGGGTGGCACGCGCTCTTCGGCGCGGTCGGCACGGCCCGGCAGATCCAGAACGAGGCCGACATGCTCCCGATCGGGGGCGGGTCCATGTTCGCCGAGTTCCTGCTCGGCCTCCTGGCGCTCCTCGCCGTCTCGGTGGGCGCCAAGGGCGCGCCCGTCGGCGCCTTCGCGACCGGCCTCGGCGGCTTCATCAGCGTCTGGGGCCTGCCGATCCAGTACGCGACGTCCCTCGCGTTCGCGGCCTTCATCGTGATCGTGCTGGTGGTCACGCAACTCCTGTTCCGCGTCCAGCGTGTGACGCTCTCCGAGTGGCTCGGCGACGTCTTCCCGCCCTGCCGCAACCAGCACATCGCCTCGCTGATCTGCGTCGCGCTGGCCATCCTGTTGATGATGACGGGCACGTGGGTCTATCTGTGGCAGCTCTTCGGCGGCGCGAACCAGATGATGGCGGCGCTGTCGCTCCTGCTGGTGACGGTGTGGCTCGCGTCGGTCGGGAAGAACTGGATGTACGCCGGCCTGCCCGCGGCGTTCATGTGGGTGACCACGTGCGCGTCNATNNTAGTNACCGCGTACAACCTGTACTCGAACGTCTACCAGATCAACATGGCTGCCGGCCGGACGATTCCGGTCGTCGGCTCCGCGCTGATGATCCTGGTGGCGCTGTTGCTGGTCGTCGCGGCGCTCTACATCGGTCTCGACACGTGGCGGGCGTTCCAGCGGTACCGTCACCGTCCGGTTCAGCAGCGGAAGCCGGCGGCGGCGCGGGCCTGAGGCCTTCGGCTCCAACGTCACGCGCCGGGGGAGGGACGCCTCCCCCGACGCGCCGCTTCTGGAGTATGCTCGGGTGCTGACCGAGAGGTGGGCGCGCCTGCGCGGCGCGCTCGCGCAGTTCATGTACGGCCTGACGGGGTACGAGTTCGCCCGTCACGCGCTGGAGATGCGCCATGAACTGGAGTCGGTCTTCATGGTCGTGACGTTCGGTGACCTGGTCGGCGTCCCGGTGCTGCCGCCGGTCTACTCGCTCCGGCTGCTCCCGTACGTCGTGCCGGAGATCGCGACGTGGAAGCGGCACATGGCGCAGCGCAAGGAGTTCTGGGANAAGGACGAGTACGACCTGCACGGACTCTGAGACGGAGACCCTGATGACGGACGCGGCGAAACCGAAGAAGAAGGGCGGGATCCTGGGCGTCTTCAAGGACATCGTCTACGGGATGTCCACGCACGAGATGACGCGGCACGCCGTGCGCACCCGGGCGAGCATGGAGCACCTGTTCATCCTGATCACGATGGGCGACCTCCTCGGGGTCCCGATCCTGCCGCCCTACTACTCGCTCCGGCTCCTGCCGTACGTGACGCCGCAGATCGCGGGGTGGAAGCGGAGGATGCTGCGGGAACGCGACGTGACGGACGTCCTGGGCTAGGCCATGTCGCTGCGGCGGGTGTTCGAGAGCCAGCCGGATCGGCGGTACATCATGTTCGGGGGCAAGGGGGGGCTGGGCAAGACGACCCTCTCGGCCACGAGCGCCTACTGGCTCGCGCAACAGGGCAAACGCGTCCTGCTGTTCTCGGTCGATCCGCAGGCGAGTCTCTCGGATATCTTCCAGCGGGACATCTTCGGCAAGGGACCCGTGCCGATCATNGAGAACCTCTGGGCGCAGGAGGTCGACGCCGACCGGCGGATCAAGGACTACCAGGAGGAGATCCGGAAGAAGATCCTCGACATGTACGGGTTCGAGAAGGTACCGGAGGAGATCGACAACTACATCNNNGCCGCCTCGGCGGAGCCCGCGATGGAGGAGAGCGCGATCTTCGACGCCGTCGTCGACATCATCGTCCGGGGTGACTACGACTACTACATCTACGATCTGGTGCCGCTCGGCCACGCGCTCTACTACCTGTCGATGGCGAAGGTGTACGACGAGTGGATCAACAAGATCACCAAGCTCCGCGAGGACATGCGCCAGTACGACCAGGTGGCCGCGACGATGCGACGTGAGGAAACGGTGCAGGAGGACCAGATCCTGTCCGAGCTGACCTACATCAAGGACCGGATCAACGCCTCCTCCCGGATCCTGACGGACAAGGCGCGGACCGCCTTCTTCTTCGTCGTGGTGCCGGAGGAGATGATCCTCCTCGATACCAAGAAGGCGGCCGAGCTCTTCGCCAAGTTCGACGTCCCCCTCTCCGGCTACATCGTCAACCGCGTTCTACCGGCCGACCTCGGCGCGGGGACCATCCCGCCTTACCTCCGCAACCGGATCGNCATGCAGAAGAAGTACCTGGACGACATCAAGACCAGTTTCGGCGACGAGGTGCTCGCGTACGTGCCCGAGATGGAGCGTGACGTCACCGGCCTCCCCATGATCGAACGGCTGGCCCGCCGGCTGTTCGATGAGGGTTAGGTCGTGAGCGTCGTCGGCACGGAGGTGCCGATCCGGACGTCGATGGCGCGGTACGTCACCGAGCGCCCGGCGCTCAAATACACCTTCTTCGGTGGCAAGGGCGGCGTCGGGAAGACCGCGATGGCCGGGGCCACGGCGCTCTGGCTCGCCAAGCAGGGGAAGCGGACGCTGCTCGCGTCGACGAACCCCGTTCACAGCCTCTCGGGGCTCCTCGGGCAGAATGTCGCCGAGCGACACACGCCCGTCACGGGGGTCGATCGGTTCTGGGCTTACGAGATCGACACGCGCGACACGATCGAGCGCTCCAAGCGGGAGATCCGCGAGAAGATCCAGTGGTTCCTCAAGTTCGCGGACATCTCGACGAAGGCCGACGACTTCGTCGAGTCGGCCACGATGAACCCCGCGTTCGAGGAGTCGGCCATGTTCGAGAACATGGTCGAGCTGATGCTGAAGAACGAGTACGACGCGTACGTCTTCGACACGGCCCCGACCGCGAACGCGCGCCGGCTCCTCGGCATGTCCAAGGTGTATTCGCTCTGGGTGGACAAGATGCTGAAGTCGCGCGAGGAGGCGCGCACGCTGCGGGAGATGCTGTCCTTCACGAAGAAGAAGGAGGCGGACCCGCTGCTCGAGTACCTGCTGGGGTTCCGCACCCGGATGGGGCAGGCGCGCCAGCTCCTGACCGACGCGACCCGGACGGCGTTCTTCTTCGTGACGCTCCCCGAGGCGCTGCCGATCGCGGTGATCAGCCGCTTCATCGGCTGGTTCCACGAGTTCGGGATCCCGGTCGGGGGCGTGATCGTCAACATGGTCCTCGACCGGCGCGCGCTGGGGNCGGACGCGCCGGAGTTCGTGATGAACCGGATGCGTATGCAGGACGACCACCTCAAGACCATCCGGGAGAAGTTCGACGGGAGCGTGCGCGCCGTCGTCCCGCTCTTCGACCAGGAGGTGCGGGGCACCGTCATGCTCGGGAAGGCGGCGACCGCCCTCTTCGCCCAGTGAGCGTGTCGGATAAACCGCGGTTCGAGCGCGGGCAATNGAGGTCCGTGAATCGCGGTGGACGGCCGCAAGCCCTTCTGCTAGAACCGCCCCGTGCTCCTGACGACGATCGCCGGCAGTCTGCCCAAGCCCTCCTGGCTCGCGGAGCCGGGGAGGCTCTGGGCGCCGTGGCGCCTGGCGGGCGCGGCCCTCGCGGAGGGCCAGCGCGACGCCGTGCTGGTCGCGCTCCGCGAGCAGGAGACCGCGGGCATCGACATCGTCACCGACGGCGAGCAGGGCCGGCAGCACTTCGTCCACGGCTTCCTCGAGCACGTCGAGGGCGTCGACTTCGCCCGCCGCGTCACGATCGGCATCCGCGCGGACCGCTACAAGGCCGAGGTGCCCACCGTCACCGGGCCGCTCCGCCGCCGGGCGCCGGCCCACGCGGCGGAGGTCGCNTTCGCGCGNGCCCACACGACGCGGAGGCTCAAGTTCACGCTGCCGGGGCCCATGACGATCGTGGACACGCTCGCCGACGAGCACTACCGCGACCGCCGGCGGCTCGCGCTGGAGTTCGCGCGACTCCTCAACGAGGAGGCGCGGGAGCTCGCCGCGCTCGGGCTCGACGTCCTCCAGCTCGACGAGCCCGCGTTCAACGTCTATATGGACGACGTGGCGGCGTGGGGGATCGAGGCGCTCCACCGGGCGCTCGAAGGCGTGCGCTGCACGACCGCCGTCCATATCTGCTACGGCTACGGCATCCAGGCCAACCTCGACTGGAAGGCGACGCTCGGCCGCGAGTGGCGCCAGTATGAGACGACGTTCCCGCTCCTCGCCCGGAGCCGGATCGACCAGGTCTCGCTCGAGTGCGCGGGCTCGCGCGTGCCGCTCGAGCTGCTCCGCCTCCTCGCGGGCAAGGACGTGCTGGTCGGCGCGGTGGACGTCGCCACCGCCCGGGTCGAGACGCCCGACGAGGTCGCCGCGACGATCCGCCGGGCCATGGCGTTCGTGCCGCCCGAGCGCCTCTACCCGTGCACGAACTGCGGCATGGTGCCGCTCGGCCGGGAGGCCGCGCGGGGCAAGCTCGGGGCGCTCGCGGCGGGCGCCGCGATCGTGCGGAACGAGCTCGTCGGCTAGCACGGGGAGGGGCGGGCTCCTCGGCTCGGAACGACACNCGCCCGGAGCCCGCCCCCTCCCCATGCTATCCTTTGCTGCTGCATGGGCGAGCTGCGGCGCTACTTCGACGACATCGAGCTGGGCGAGGAGTACGAGTCGCCGGGACGGACCGTCACCGAGGCGGACATCGTGATCTTCGCGGGGCTGTCCGGCGACTACAACGTGCTCCACACGGACGCGGAGATCATGAAGCAGTCGATCTTCGGTGAGCGGATCGCCCACGGCCTCCTCGGCCTGGCGATCCAGGCGGGCCTGTTCACGCGCGCCACCCAGGCGTACGCGACGCTCGCGTTCGTCGGGCTCCGGTGGAAGTTCAAGGGACCGATCAAGATCGGCGACACGATCCGCCTGCGTGCGAAGGTCATCGGCAAGAAGGAGACCCCTAAGCCCGACCGCGGCCTCGTCACCGTGCAGCGGAGCGTGCTCAACCAGCGTGGTGAGGTCGTCCAGGAGGGGGAGACCGACCTGATGATCGAGCGCCGGCCCCGGCCATGACGGGCTCCTACTTCGAGGACGTCCCGTTGGAGCACGTCGAGGAGACGCCGGGCCTGACCATCACGTCGGCCCACGTGGCGATCTACCTCGGGCTCACGCGCGAGCTCGCCGACGACGGCGGCGCGGTCCCGGACGTCCTGCCGCTCTGCTTCACGACGGGACTGGGCTGGCGGGTGCCGAAGCCTCCGCTGGTCGTGCTCGCGTTCATGGGCCTCGACTGGCAGGTGCTGCGCTCCGTTCGCGTCGGCGACACGATCATGAGCCGGTCGCGGGTCGTGACGAAGCGGCCGATGCGCGACGCCGGTGTCGTCGTCGAGGAGCGCGAGGTCGTCGACCAGCGCGGCGAGGTGGTGCAGCGCGGCCGCTTCACGTACCTCGTCGCGAAGCGCACGAAGGAGACCAAAGCATGACGCTCGATCCTCGCCACAAGAGCCGGACCATCCTCGACGGGCCCGATCGCGCCGCGGCCCGCGCGTTCTTCAGGGCGATCGGCTTCACCGACGACGACTTGAAAAAGCCGCTGATCGGTGTCGGGCACTGCTGGATCGAGATCACCCCGTGCAACTGGAACCACCGGAAGATGGCCGAGAAGGTGAAGGAAGGGGTCCGGGCGGCGGGCGGGACGCCGATCGAGTTCAACTCGATCACGGTCACCGACGGGATCGCGATGGGG
>JGI25383J37093_10000062_pt1 | contig 19532 bp, 20 predicted proteins | sample GraSoi013_1_20cm_4_FD_37093 | JGI IMG/M metagenome (IMG submission 37093)
TTCGAGAAGGGAGTTTGAACCAAGACAATGTCCGCAAAGCCCCATCTTAACCTGATAGTGATGGGCCACGTTGACCACGGAAAGAGTACGCTGACAGGTCATCTTCTGTTCGACGCAGGATACATTGACCAGAAGACAATCGAGCAGTACGCGAAAGAGTCTGAAAAGACAGGAGCCGGTGATACTTTCAAGTACGCCTGGGTCCTAGACACGATCAAGGAAGAGAGGGAGAGAGGGGTTACCATCGATCTCTCATTCCAAAAGTTTGAGACACCGAAGAATTTCTACACCATCATCGACGCACCCGGACACCGAGACTTCATCAAGAACATGATCACTGGTGCCAGCCAGGCAGACGTCGCTATTCTCGTCATCTCGGGTAAGAAGGGCGAATTCGAAGTCGCCGTCGGACCCGGCGGTCAGGCGAGAGAGCACGCCTACCTAGCTAGGACTCTCGGAGTGAAGAACTTGGTCGTTGCTGTCAACAAGATGGACGATCAGACGGTCAAGTATTCCGAGGAACGATACAAAGAATGCCGGAAAGAACTCGAAGGATTGCTCAAGACTGTCGGCTTTGACATTTCAAAGATTCCATTCGTTCCGACAAGCGGATGGCTTGGCGATAACCTATCGAAAAGGAGCACTAACACCCCGTGGTACAAGGGGGTTACAGTGTTCGATGCGCTCAACGATTTCATTCCTCCACCGAAGCCGTTGGACAAGCCTCTGCGCGTTCCTATACAGGACGTGTACACGATCACCGGTGTTGGGACTGTTCCAGTGGGACGAGTCGAAACAGGTGTTGTGAGGGATGGTGACAAGGTCATCTTCAATCCCTCCGGAAAGCTCGGCGAGGTAAAGTCGATCGAGACTCATCATGTACGGATGACGAAGGCTGAGCCCGGAGATAACATCGGCTTCAACATCAGAGGAGTTGCAAAGAACGAGATCGGGCGAGGAGAAGTCATGGGCCACACCGACAAGCCACCGACGATCGCGAAAGAATTTATTGGACAGATCATTATCATCTACCACCCGACTGCCATCGCCGCAGGATACACGCCCGTATTGCATGCGCACACTGCTACTGTCGGTGTTACTTTCGAGGAACTCATCAAGAAGATTGACCCGCGAACAGGTCAGGTGGTCGAGGAGAAGCCCAGCTTCCTCAAGGTCGGGGACAGCGCCCTTGTAAAGATGAAACCCTTGCACAACATGGTCTTGGAAGCGTTCTCCGATATTCCCGAGCTTGGAAGATTTGCAATCCGGGACATGGGCAGCACCGTCGGGGTCGGTGTTGTCAAAGAGATCCTCACGAAGGGCTAGCTAAACACTGCAATAGCTGTCCAAGGATACTCTTGGACTCTAACAAAGGGTCCGTGGAATCTGCTGTCTTGTTTGCATACTTAGCGGTCGAGCCGTCTTTGGAACCTATTCGCCATGGTAACCGCTCAAGGATGGACTGGGTTGGGCTTCGTCAGCTAACATTATCGAAGCCGATAGGNTTTTCTTTGGACAAATGTCCCTGAAGCCTCATNCATCTGGCGCTATTACCTCTCGGAACGCTGCTCATCCTAGCCTGCCTCATTTACAGCCGGAAAGAGAGATGGATGCGGGCCTGGAAGCCAGGGCTAAGCTTCAACTGAGTGCGTCGCTACCCGTCAGTAACTGCGGCTCATTGTCTTAGAACACTCTCTCTTGTTCAAACCCACGAGTTTCAATGCCTCGGTTTCCGCGTCAGTTTACACCAAGGTTTTTAACCGCACTGGACCTGCCCTCACTCTTCGCAACAAAAGGTCGACAATGAAGGTATCCTGGTATGGTTTCCAAAGCTAGAATCCGATTGTCCAGCACAGACCCCCAGGACATCAACACGATATGCACCGAGATCAAAGACATAGCGGACAAGACAGGTGTCAAACTGAAAGGACCAATACCCCTGCCGACCAAGAAGCTCATCGTCCCATCAAGAAAATCGCCGGCGGGACAAGGAACGCACACTTTCGACAAGTGGGAGATGAGAATTCACAAACGCCTCATCGACGTAGATCCGAACGAAAGATTCTTGAAGAGATTAATGAGGATAAGAGCGCCGGATGACGTTTTCATCGAAATAGAACTGCTCTAGCACGATTATCTCCTAATCCTTTTCGAAACCTGCAACTTGGGTTTCCTCGGCCTTCGCAAATAGAACGCGGGACATCCAAGAAGGATCAGGAACGAGAAACCTAAAGCAACGACCGGCACGGAAGCTTCGACAACCATTATCCTAACATGGATGCTCACAGACACATTATTCCAGGTAGCAGTCAGAGCTACGTAGCGAGCTCCGGAGGTCGCGCTCCAGGCAGCTGAGACACTGATCGTAGCTGTTTGAGGACTGGTGCTCGGTCCGATGCTCGAAGGCCCGGACCCGTAAAGTTGGGCGGGAGATGTCGAGGACTGCTGGTCTTGGGTTAAGGGAGAGACAGCGAAAGATAGGGTCTGAGGACCTTGAAAGTTGACAGTAACTAGAATGTTTCGATAGAATCCCTTCTGGATGACAATGTCACCTGAGGGTCCGGCAAGGTTCACCGGAACCGGCAAACTGGCGTTCACGTAACCCACTTCGCCAAGTCGGTTGGCGACAAACCACACCAGATTGTTCGGCCCCGGCATTGCCCACCAGACTGCCGGGAAGGGGTCAGGAGAGACAGCATACTCGGTTAAGAGATCACTAGAAGGGTCATAGCTTCCTACTCTCCCGGCAATATGTTCCGAAAACCAAATCTTGTTATGGGCGTCCACAAAAATAGCGTTTGGAAGACCCGAAACACAAGCGTCGAGACAGTATCCAATTGGAAAAGCCTTCCAGGTATTCGGCGGGCTGAACACACCGAACTGATTGTCCCCCTCATGAACGGTGAACCAAACATTGCCGGAGTTGTCGACCGCCGCCTGTGAAAGCGCTGCAATGCCTAGAGAAGAAGGCGCAGGAAACTGCTCAATATCGCAGCTGTCACAGGCAATGCGACCAAGCGTCTTTGCCCCTGCCTCTGCGAACCAGATTGCATTGTCAGGAGCAACAGTGATTCCTTGAACAAACGCGTTGCTCGTCGGAACAGAGTAGGTCCGGTTCAAACCGTTAGAAGGATCGAACATTACCACGCTACTCTTGCCAGTCGAGCCGAACACTGTCATCCATATTCTTCCCTGATGGTCTAGCGCCAAATACCACAGGCTTTGGTTGGGGAAGGTTATTGTCTTGTTCACCGTCAGGTGCTGGCTGTCATAATATGCGAGTGTTGAGTTGTCCGTGAACCACACTCTACCTTGAGGGTCAACAAGCAAAGAGTTGATCGTGACGTTTACGAGATTAGCCACGGGTTTCGAGGTTCGATTATCAATGAAGTACTCCCTAATCTGCGAATTCTGCGGCGTCCCCGAGGATCCTGCAACCCATACAGTCGTGTTTGTTGGATAAAGGACCAATGGGCTGAAGCTTGAATCTGTGGATTTCTCCATGAGNGTTACGTATGTTTGCGGGCNGAATGGTGCAGCATTGGGTTGGCCGACAAGGTGGATAGGTATGGTGGTGTGGGACACGAGTGGGGAGAAGAAAACGACGAACAGGATTGGTGCGATCGCATATGATAGTCGCATGATAGTTCTCCGTGATGAATGCCTAGGCTACGTTTAGTAGACCATTCTGCATTTGNCGGTGAATTGAGCAGTTGATCGTGCAATATATTTGGAACTGTCCGCCCCTCGTAGCTTGAAACTTTAGAGTCTGGTGGGCTCCTCCTACCAGCTCCAAACCGACGTTTGAGTAATAGGCCACCGCGAACCCGTGAGACTCGGTAGAATTATTGATCACGGTGAAAACCACATTATCACAACGTTGGACCGTGACAACAGGCCAAGATCCGGTTTTGGTCAGACTGCCGTTGTAGCCATTCGAATCTGCAATAATCGTGAATGAGCGAAGTGCTCCGGCGACCCCTGAGCAAGGAGACGGGGGAGGAGTGAGCACCACAGCGAGCACTCCCCCTGTCGCGAGGGCAGCGGCGACAAGTGCGATGATGACCATCTCGCTAGTTCTCAATAATGATAGCAAATCCCCGCTTGATGTAAGGGATCATAATGGTGAGAGGGGACTCGGTAATAGAGCCATCGACAATACGTTCCGCAAGATTTGTCACGGGATCGTTCCNGAGTGAAAGACAATACTGCGTCCAGACNAATGGTGGCGAGTCAACTCGGAGGGAATGGTTGAACTTTTGGACATTGCTTGCTAGCCGTATGTTATCACTANGTTGTCGAGCACGCAGGGCTGGATAACGCATAGACCTGGTGAAGGAGCTGCGTTATGGGGGAAGACGTGATGTTGAAAACTGGTGTTGGGATCGTTGTTAGGATTGCCATTTACTGTCATGTTTAGATGGTGTNTGCCATCTACCTTGTGATNGAATATCTGTGTCGAGTTGAAAATGGCCGTCGTGGGGTTGTTAGCCCAGTGTCCCCATAAGAGGAACCAGTCCCCCAGCGTGTAGTCCCTATTTTGGTCCGTTTCGATATGGAGTACGCCTGTCGCATCATGGGTGTGAATGGGCTGAAGGCAACCATTGTCGACCGTCCCCGGTGTGGGTGGTAAGGGGAAGTTCACTCCGTTTATTGTGATGATCAAGTTGGGGTGTGAGTGGTAAACCGAGCCATACACACAGTGGCTCAGATAGTCGGGAAGAGGCACAAGATTCGTGGACCTAGGGAATAAGGCAACAGCGGTCACGATTACTGCGATGAGAACTATTACGATCGTAAGGGTTGTTAGTGTTCTCTGGCGGCGTTTTCTCTTGACGTCTCCAAGAATCTTCTGTTTCCGGGTCTGAGTCTGAGACATCGGGAAAGCCCTACGCGAGGAAGAAAGCTGTTCGAGCAATAATATCTTTGGGGCGGAACTCCGTAGGGAGTCGAGCGATTAGGACCCGATGGATTCCGTCGGAATGAAACGCCTTAAGGCATATTTGAGAAGACTAACCTGGGATTTCCTCGTGCGGGGGTACCAGAGTCAGGTCAATATCTGACCAGATGGGCGGGTCGCGCCTAGCACGCGCGCGCTACACTCAAGACCCAATATGGCGAAAGGCATCGATTCGATTGATGCCTAAGCAAAACGCGGGTGTGCTATCCCGTGGCGTAGGCCTTCGTGGGTTCGAATCCCACCCCCCGCACCAACATATCTGATGCGAAAAATAATTGAGGTGAGATCATAGAGATCCGTCGGGAACTGGAAGAGTATCTGAGGAGGGGATCCTCTTGATCTCCTTCCATGTGAAAATCATTACCGGGATGATTACGGCAACCATGAACGAGAGAACTATCAGATTTCCAAAGTCCAGCGGAATTGTGTTCTGGATGCCGGTTCGGAAGAGTATTCCAGCGATGATGAAAATTATCCCACCGTAGAGTAAGCTTCGTGCTCCCGCTCTTGTGCCAAAGAGCTGGACTCGTTCGGGACCCCATTTCTTTGCGATCTGGAGGATGCCGCCAAAGACCGAGCCGATTGCAAGCAACACAATCAGTGTCCCAAATCCGAATGCTGCTCCGGGCGCGAACCCGAGATATGCAGCAGGCATGGCTGGAACGGCGACCAGATAGATGAAGGTCGTGAACAAGCCTGTGTCGACGCCGAACCCTGCGATGAAGCCATGGATCACACACCAGTGTATGGGAACTCGTCTTGAGACGCCGTGCTCGTCATAATGTGTCCTACCACGAGTGCGCAAGAATCGAGCCAGAGGGTGCCAGGACGGCAACCTCCCAGACAATATCAGATATCCCGCAATCGCCATGGCGATTCCGACGGCCACGTAGACTGCAGCGTTCAAACTTTCATCGAAGGCGAGATAGCTGGCGAGAGCAAAGTAGACAAGCTGAGCCATAATCGCGCGTTGAAGAGTAAACGCCGAGGCGAAGAACACGCCTGAGAGCATCCCACCTCTCCCCGTGGCTGAACCGACAGAGTAGCTGAATGTGATAGGCCATGTGTGTTCGTCCGGAATCACTCCGTGGAGCATTCCAAGCGCCAGAGAACCAAACAAAAGAACAATCCATTCAGGAATGAGGAGGATCACAGCGAGCGAGATGGAGATGGAATTATTAAGTATTTTCTGGAATTTAATAAGACTGATATAAGAGAGAGGTTGAAAGTTATTAGCATACGGGGACCCGTAAATGCCGATCGTTAGCGTCTCACTACCGAGCGAACTCATCGATTTTATGAATGTGATTCAGGAATCTCAGGGATACGCTGGAAGATCTGACGTAGTCAGGGCTGCAATCCGCCTCCTGCTATCCGACTCTAGAGAGAAGGGATCGCTGGCCGGCAGGGTGACCGCGATTCTCGTGGTTACACATGATGAATCGAACGAAGAGCCGATCACTCGGTTGAAACATGCTTACGATAATATCGTGCGAACACACATTCACAATAAGATGGGCCAAAACAACTGCTTCGAACTCTTTCTTCTGGAAGGAGAGGGGAAGAAGATAGCCTCCATGACCAGCGCTTTCCAGAAGGAAAGAAAGCTGAGAAGCGTTAAGCTTCTTGTGATTTAGGCAAGGACTAACAAAAGTTGCGAAGCTAGGAATCGTGTTCGCAAGACCGGATCTTAGGAATATCCCAAGAGTCTCCTAATTGCCATTAGGATAGACTCATCAATTCAGGAACTTAGGACTCAGCCCGAGTGGAACAAGGCCGCGAAGTAGATTACTAGAAGGCCGAACGCCAGGAAGAAAGCCATCTTGATCGACTCTCGGGAGCTTCCTGGTTGCGCGTTGTTGAACAATGGTCCGGCGAGCCTTACGCCGGCGTAGATCGACGTTCCGGTTCCAAGGGCATAGAAATAGCTGGTGTTGTAAGCTAGGTAGTAGCCGCTCGCGGCACCGATAAGCGAGGGAATCGCGAACGCGATGCTCAGCAAGAGAAGATCTCTCAGGTAGCCCGCGGGCCTCCTACCATGATCCCAGGCGTATGCGAAGTAGCAAGCACCTATCATCATTGGTTCGAGCGCTTTGTGCAAGACGTATGCCACAGCGGCGGTCAATCCTCCGCCTGTAGGCCCCGCAAATGCATCTAGCAATGTTGCGCTGGTTGTTTGGGAGGCAAGCGCGCCAAAGGCTGCCCCCTCGCCTAGCCCATGAATTCCCACTGACGCCGCAACTAGTAAAGGGATTGCAAGTCCATACTTTCCAACTGCTAACTGAGGGGAGAAAATATTCCGATTACGATCAACTGAAAAGAACACTATCAGGCCTACCACAAAGAGCCCAACCGTTGCAATCTGGGCCCAGCTCGCGGAGAAGGCGTCGACAACATCAAGACTTGCTGCGCCGCCGATCGTGTCGACGAAAAACCATAGAAAGATGCCCAACCCAAAGGCAGACAGGTATTTCGGCGTCCTAGCGTGTCGAGCAGAGGGCGTGACTCCGGGGTCGGCCTTCAATGACGTTCTCCGAAAGAAGGATTTGATTCGATTCAGGGCTCTCTTCAACATGCTAAATATTGCGTCCAGTATCCTTTCGGCTGACACGATTAGAAGAAGCCCCAAAAATGCGGGAATCAGAGTCGCAGCGGTCCACGGGAGGAAACTGTCAGGGAATCCTATCATGGCTAGCTTGGATGGATAGTCGCAAATTGAACTAAAGGGGCTTTGGGCCTACTATAGCTTCGAGTACCATATGTAGCAGATGGTTCCGAGCAAGGCAAACGCCAGCGAGGGACCGGCAAGGATCAAGATCGACCCCAGTGAATCGCCCGCAGGAGCTTGTGCAAAAGAAATGGGCGATAGTTGCCGGAACGCCTGAATGGCCCACGTCATAGGGTTTGACGATACGATCGGGCCAAGGAAACGGGGAAACACGCTCACTGAATAGAACAGAGTGCTGAGAAAGGACAGGTAAAGCTGGATCACGCTTCTGATAGTGACCCACATCTCTATGCTTGAAGAGAAAGCGGATACGGCCATGGAAAGGCCGACGATTCCCAGAGAGAAGAGGCCAACGATCGAGTAGGCTACGAAGACCTTTGGCGTGAAAAGTATCCCGTAGAGGTAGCAGATGACAAGCGTTCCTGGAAAAGTCGCGATCACACTCCTGACAACCCCACCCAGGACCCTTGAGAAAGCGAGAACAGGCCTCTGCACTGGAAGAGTAAGCAGGTACGAGGTCAGATCTTTGATGTACTTCTCTCGCCAGACATCTCTCCCTGACTGGAAAGCGGCAACCATGGCCGTTATGAGATTCGAACCAGGTGCAATGAAGAGGAAATAGTTCGCGCCTTGCCCTGTAACGAGCCGGCCGAAGGTCGCGGCTGTCACAAATAGGTCAATCGCAAAGTTCGCGAACATTATGGCGACTAGAAACGCGTCGGAGAAAAGAATCCGTACGTCTCTCTCAATGATCAGAGGGATCAGTCGAGTGTTGCTCAAGAGTAAATTCCTCCCTCGAGACGGCGGAAATAGAATGCGGCCCCTAAGCCAAGGAATACCACTACAAACGCGACGAGCCCTGCAATCGCAGGCAGATCGAGAGTGAACCCGACGAGAGACGCACGTGCACTATCGGCGGCAAACGAAACCGGCGAGAACGGAGCGAAAACCGAAACATACAGCGGCATGAAAGCGATCGGATAGAGTGCGGTGCTTGCCCTCGAGACCGCGAGTTCAAGGAGAGCAAGGACGACGTCAAATCTGTTAGCGCTCTTCACGCTCACAGCCACAGTTATCGACATACCAGTAACACCGAAGGCCAACAGGAAGAGAGAGAGGAGTGCTGAGAGGATAGAGAGGGGTTGTGCGAATCCTTCGATGAAAGCGACGACGAGGAACATCGGAATGATGTAGATTATGGCTCTCATCGCCCCACCAAGAGCTCGACCAACTATGAACTGTCGCCTTGAGATCGGGAGCGTCAGCAGATAATCCAGTACTCCCTCTTCGGCTTCTTCGAAAATATCATACCCTATAACGAAAGATATGGAGGCGATTGTTGCAACCACGCTTCCGACCGCGTAGTATTGGAAGAAGTTGAGACCTGGAATGTGAATTAGTCCGCTGATGAGGAAGGCGAATACGAAGAGCTGGATTACGAATGCCAAGCTTCGAGTGATGATTATCCAAGGTGTCCTAAAGAGGACCGATACGTCTCGCAGGGCCATCTGAAATACAAGACGGGTCGGCGATTCCCGAGGTAAGGGCGTACTACTCGAGTCGCTGGCCAGTGTAGGTGAGGAAGACATCTTCCAGACTNACCTCCTTCAGCCGGACGCTCTCGATCTTGAACCCTTNAGCGCTGAGTGTGTCAACTATCTTGGGAAGAAGAAGAGTTCCAGAGTTGAGGAACACCATGATCTTATTGTCTTGCTTCTTGACATCGTGGACCTCTGGGAATTCCTTCAACAATTCAGGCTTGAATTCGGACCCATCATTCAGCGTTAGTTCTAGCACTTCTCCGCCCTTTACAGTGCTCTTCAGCTGTTCCGGGGTTTCACTTGCGACTAGCTTGCCTTTGTTGACTATTGCAACTCTCTCGGAGAGACGTTCAGCCTCGTCCATCATGTTCGTGGCCACGATGACAGTTGACCCCTCGTCTCGTAGCTCGCGGATCATTTTCCAGACCAACAGCCTGCTTGGAACGTCTAGGAACGCCGTAGGCTCGTCGAATACTGCGATACTGGGCCTCTGAACAAGGATCTTCGCATCCTCTATCTTCTTCTTCATTCCCCCACTCATCAGCCAGGTCCGTTTCTTCCGCGCATCCCAAAGGTCGAGAGATTTCAGAACATTCTCAACTTTCCCTCGGCGCTCGTCCTTGTCGAGGGTCGTGGTCATTTTGAGGTGCCAGTTCAGCACGTCGAACCCGCTAAGGATACCATCTACCCGCGGGTCCTGGAAAGCGATTCCGATGCTCTTCCTGACCTCGTTAGGGTGCTTTACCACATCGTATCCGTTGACGGTTATCGTCCCGCTTGTCGGGCGGTACACTGTTCCCATCATGAGCATAAGAGTGGTCTTTCCAGCACCGTTCGGACCTAGGAGCCCAAGAATCTCTTCGTCCTTGATGGTTATCGAGAAATCTTTCACAGCGTCAAGGTTGCCGAAACGCTTTCCGGCTTTGTCAAACGTTATCGTGGACAACCAACCCTAGATTGCAAACCCAAAGGAAACACCAGCACGTAGTTTGCTGAGAGATCGAAAAGGGGCCGGATAAAAACCCGCGACTTCTCGAGGCATGCTTTTGAAGAGGTCCAAGGCCAAGGTTCGCCAATCATGGACTTCATGAGAACTATCCTAGAACGTAGAATGATCCGGGCGTTCAAACCAGACCCTGTACCGAAGGAAAAGATTGACCGGATCCTAACCATTGCCCAACACTATCCCAGCGCAGGGTACAGCCAGGAAGTTGCATTCGTGGCCGTCACCGAAAAAGAGAGACGAAAAAGGATACGCGAGCTGAGAGATCTAAGAAGCGACGCCCCCGTTCTACTAATACCATGTGTTAGCGAGAAGGTCGTGCACGAACGCTATCGAGAGCCCGATAAGATCCGCTCGGGAGGAAAAGAGATCGACTGGCCCGTCCCTTTCTGGTATTTTGACGTCGGCTGCAGCTGTATGCTAGTTTTCCTAGCGGCTGTGAGCGAGGGGCTCGCCGCATCTTTCGCCGGCAGCGTTGGAATCTTCAAACCAATCATTCTGAGAAGGGAGCTAGGGATACCAGAACACTACGAGCCTGTCGGGGTTCTATCGCTAGGCTACCCAGACTTAGCCAGTGAGGTTCCCTCGCGGTCGTTGAAACGTGGAAGACGGTCAGTGAGAGATTTTGTCCACTACGAGAAGTGGTGACGTCGCTCGGGAACCGAATGAGACTTGCCTAACCTTCACTCGGCGCGGCTTTGTATATCGTAATACAGCCTTCTGTTTGTTTTTCCTTTGTTCTCCAGCTTTAGTAACTGGATTTGTCCAATCTCTTTCAGATGAGATACGTGCAGTCCTCCGTCTGCTTGCCGGTCTACACCTTCGATCTCGACAATTCTAAGCTGGGCTTCAGCTGGTGGCGCAGCCTCGGCAAGCTTGACCATGTCTGGGAGCTTGAGAGCTTCTTCTCGTTTCAGAAAGTAAGTCTTGACCGGTGCGTCTTTTCTGATAAGTTCGTTTGCTTCTGCCACATACCCTTCGATCTGGGTCCGGTCGAACGATTCCAGATTGAAGTCCATCCTCGACCGGTCAACATCGATCTGATTCCCTGTTATTCGACAGTTGGCTCTGGAATAGAACAAGGAGCTGAGAAGATGACCTGCAGTATGCATTTTCATCAGTCTATGTCTCCTCTCCCAATCGACCTGTCCTGTCACCTTGTCCCCCACTTTCAGAGATGCAGACGATTCGAGCGTGTGAAATATCTTGTCCTCAGTTTTTGTTGTCTCCTGGACCTTTGACGCGTTCAGGATCCCGGTGTCACAGGCCACACCGCCACCGCGTGGGTAGAAGAGGGTCTGGTCTAGAACAATCGCTTGCCCTTCGACCGAAACTACNCTGGCAACGAACTCCTTGGAATAGGGTTCTTCCCAGTACAGCTTCCTAGTTATGAATAATCTCCCCTGACCACTATCGTGCAGTGGATGGCCTTACGATTACTGCAGCTTTGGTATTCTTTGATTGGCTGTAGACTTCCTGGGCTTCTCTCACTGATGTGCCTCCGTGAACTATCTCCCGGATCGCCCTTATCATTGGCACGGGATGCTCGGACTGCCAGATGTTCCGTCCCATATCAACGCCCACCGCCCCCTCTCGAATCGCGTCATGGGCGAGCTGAAACGCGTCTAGCTCTGTCTCTAGTTTGGGTCCTCCCGCTACAACCAAAGGAACTGGACAGCCTCTGACAACTTTTCCAAAATCCTCGCAATAGTATGTCTTGACAAAATGGGCACCCAGCTCCGCGGCGATTCTACAAGCCAGAGCAAGATAGCGCGCGTCACGTTTCTCCAGCTCCTTGCCCACCGCAGTAACGGCGAGAACTGGAATACCGTGTTCTTCTCCTTCGTTTACGAGCCTGCCAAGGTTCGTCAGTGTCTGATGCTCGTGAGCCGACCCGACAAAGATCGATAAGGCCATTGCCGCCACGTTCAACCGAATCGCGTCCCGGACCGAAGTTGTGATAGCCTCGTTGGTCAGAGAATCCCCGACAATGCTAGCTCCACCCGAAACTCGAAGGACAATAGGAACGTTGGATCTTGGATCAATGGAGGTCCGGAGCACTCCACGGGTGCACATTATTGCGTCAGAGAATGCCAATAGAGGCTCGATCGTCTTGCGAGGCTCCTCCAGATTGTGGGTAGGACCCATGAAGTAGCCATGGTCCACAGCAAGCATAACCGTTCTGCCCGTTTCAGGCTTGATTATTCGTGAAAGCCGGTTCTTCATTCCCCAGTCCATGATCTGTCAGCTCAAACGGAGTTGCGCTGGCAACGCAATATTACAGTTTCTCCTCCAGATCCTGACATCCCGAGCCTGGAAGTAATGTCAGAGTGTTTGAGAAATCCTCGAGGTAATCTCCGGGCAGGGTTAACAACTCGATACTTCAAGCGAGGGCCACAAGCTACTAAATCCCTATATCATAACAGGGCAGCGCATCTCGTCAACGAACAGGCTGTTTACGAGAGGCTTGTAGATGATCCGACAAGGCTGGCCATACTTTGAAGGATGGCCCTTCGCTGAGAGATGGCTGCACTTAGACGGGCTAGCGATCCACTACGTAGACGAGGGATCCGGTACGCGTCCAGTTGTAATGGTTCACGGCAACCCGGCTTGGTCATACATGTGGAGACGCCTCGTCCCAGCTATTACCGAGTCCGGTCACCGAGCTCTTGCATTCGACCTGATGGGCTTCGGAAAATCAGAGAAACCAAACCCAGACCTTCACGATTTCCCTCATCATGCGAGGATAGTTTCTAGCTACATCGAATCTCTCGGACTGAGGAATCTAATCCTAATCCTACACGACTGGGGAGGACCCCTCGCGATGCAGTATGTGATACGCCACCCGCAAAACGTCGCGGGTCTGGTCATCATGAACACTTTCCTCACCTCAGACTATCGTCTTCCCCCCCAAGTGGCGGCGAAAATCACTCCCGCGATAATCAAGGAATCATCCGTTCATCCCGAATACATCACAGAGAGTGCCATGGAAGCTTACTGGGCACCATTCCCCGATGACGAGGCGAAGAAAGCCTACCAAGCATTTCCGAGAATGTTCCCGGACTCGCCCACCCATCCCAGCTTCAAGCCAATGAAAGAGATAGAGCAGGGGCTCTCTCGGCTGAAAGTTCCGACCCTGGTGATCTGGGGAACGGGAAAATCATCCCCAACGTATGCTGAGAGAGTCGCCAAGATGATTCCATCTGCAAAGTTGATCCAGGTGAAGGCAGGCCACTTTGTCCCGGAGGATGCACCGGACGAAGTCGAGAAACTCATCCTCGGCTTCTTCTCCGATAATCTCCTCTAACTAAGCAATAGAACGTCTCGAAGAGAAACGGTGTTATTAGGCGACAAACCTACTGTCTACCTAGTACCCTCCATCTCGGTAGCCAAGAAATAGGTTAAAAGGTTCAACATAGATCACCCCTCTTTCGATTCAAATTGAAGAACGACGCGTTGCCTATAGAAGGAATAGATTACGTCGAGCTATACGTTGGAAACGCGAAGCAGGCAAGTTACTTTTACAAGAATGGTTTTGGTTTTTCACCCGTTGCATATAGTGGACCTGAAACCGGAGTCAAAGACAAGACATCCTATCTTATGCAGCAGGGGGACATCCGGCTTCTACTCACCTCCTCCCTGATCCCAGACCATCCGATTTCCAGGTATGTGATCACCCATGGAGACGGGGTAGCCGACGTTGCCATGCGGGTCAAAGATGTTGACTGGACATACAAGGAAGCCGTTCGGCGCGGCGCCAAAGGAATACAGGCTCCCAAGATCCTCAAGGACGATCACGGTACCATACGAGGCGCTGCGATAGCGGCCTATGGAGATACGGTTCACACGTTCATTGAGCGTCACGACTACCGGGGAATATTCGCCCCCGGATATGTGCCATTCCAGGGCAAGGAAGAATCTGTCGGGCTGAAACACGTCGACCACGTCGTCGCGAACGTCGAAGAAGGAAAAATGGACTATTGGGTAGAATTCTACGGAAACGTTTTCGGGTTCACCCAGCTCATCAGTTTTGACGACAAGGACATCAGCACAGAATACTCCGCCCTCCGCTCCAAAGTCATGCGCAACCCAACTGGGACGGTCAAGTTCCCCATCAACGAGCCGGCCGCGGGAAAAAGAAAGTCGCAGATACAAGAATATCTGGATTACTTCAAAGGCGCAGGGGTCCAACACCTCGCAATTTCCACAGATGATCTCGTTGCCACCGTCGCAAGATTAGCCGAGCGGGGAATAGAATTCTTGCGAACGCCTGACAGCTACTACACGGAACTTCCCAAACGAGTCGGGGGAATCTCGGAGAGAATAGACGATCTCAAACGACTAGGCATACTAGTGGACAAAGATGAGAAGGGCTACATGCTCCAGATATTCACCAAACCCCTGCAAGACCGGCCCACACTCTTCTTCGAACTGATCCAGAGAAAGGGAAGCGAGTCCTTCGGAAAAGGCAACTTCAAGGCCCTGTTCCAATCCATAGAAGCGGAACAGGCGAAACGGGGAAACCTCTAGTCCCAGATGAAACTGGTAGCCTACAGCACAAAGAAAGCGCCGAACAAGACTCGTACTGGGCTGTTGTGGGGAGAATGGATACTAGGCATCGATCGAATTACCATCATCGCTGAGAAGCTGAAGATTCCCGCTCCACGTTCAATTCGAAATCTTCCGGCAGATGCGACGATTCAACAGACTCTATCCAAGAGTCCTAAACTCCTGGATGATCTTCAATCCCTGTCGTGGCGCATCTTCAACAGAGTTGCCCCTGAGCATGTTCACCGATTCATGACCCGAACCGTAGATGCCGGGATCAAGGCTCCGATTCCAGACCCGGCCACTCTCCGAGATTTCTACGCATTCGAAGATCACGTCAAGGCTGCACGAGCCCGGCGAGGCCTGCCGATGCCTCAAGAATGGTACGAGTTTCCAGCCTTCTATTACTCAAACCCGCATGTAATCTATGGCCCCGAAGCGGACATACCCTATCCCTCCTACACTAAGACGCTTGACTACGAGCTTGAGATTGCCTGTGTAATCGGGCGAGGCGGAATCAACATACCTGAAGCCGAAGCCGAATCCCACATCGCAGGCTACACCATAATGAACGATTGGAGCGCACGAGACGTCCAGGTGGGCGAGATGAAAATCGGGCTCGGCCCAGCTAAGGCAAAGGACTTCGCTACCTCCCTGGGACCATGGCTCGTCACACCTGACGAGCTGCACGATCGGAAGACCAGCCCGGGAAAGTTCAACCTCAAAATGACCGCCAAAGTCAATGATAAACAACTGTCAACGGGAAACATGGACAAGATGCACTGGACCTTCCCACAGATGATAGCCCGTGCATCACAATCCGTCCAGCTCCAGCCGGGAGAAGTGTTCGGATCGGGGACCGTTGGAACAGGGTCTCTCCTAGAACTCGGACTTGAGGTTCATCCCTGGCTAAAACCCGGAGACATGGTGGAGCTTGAGATTGAAAGACTTGGAGTGCTGAGAAACAAAGTTATACGCCCCGAGAAAAGCTCACAGTGACCGAATTTGCCCAGTTATTACAGCCTTGGCAAACTTCCCGCCAAGAGGCATACCCAGTTCCGAAAGCCAGACGGCTCATTATACCAGGAAGAGATATTCGGGACGGAGGCATTCTCTGGAGTCTACTCGACGCTCTACCACATCAATCCCCCTACAAGAGTGTCCCACATCAAGAAGCTGAAAGACCTCGCGATAACCCGGTGGCAACCCGACCTCCACCGCCATCACCACGTACGGACCAAGAACTCTGAGTTGGCAAAGGACCCGGTCGAAGGACGCCAAGCCATCTTCTACAATGACGACGTGTTCGTCTCAACAGTCCGACCTTCCCACGGCATGGACTGGTTCTTCAGAAACGCCCAAGGAGACGAGCTATACTTCATCCACGAAGGAAAGGGAAGCCTGGAATCTGTCTTCGGAATCCTACCCTTCCACGAGGGAGACTACATGATTGTCCCGCGAGGAACCACTTACAGGATCTCCTTAGACGGGAGAGACAATCGGTTCATGGTAACTGAATCCGCGGGACCCATCGAAGTTCCCAAACGGTACAGAAACGACTACGGTCAGCTGACAGAGCTGGCACCGTACGCCGACAGAGACTTCCGTCGGCCCGAGAAACTTGTCCCACACAGTGATTCTGGAGAATTCGAGGTCCGAGTCAAGATCGACAACACGCTCATGTCATACGTTTTCGACTATCACCCTATCGACGTTGTCGGATGGGACGGCTATCTCTATCCATGGATCTTCAACGTCAACGATTTCGAACCCCTAACCGGTCGCGTTCACCAGCCACCACCAGTCCACCAGACCTTCGAAGCGCCAGGATTCGACGTGCTATCTTTCGTCCCACGAAAACTCGACTACCACCCTCAAGCCATACCAGTACCNTATAACCACAGCAACATCGACAGTGACGAAGTCCTCTATTACGTCAGCGGAGACTTCAGCAGCCGCCGAGGAATCGAAGTAGGATCATTCACACTCCACCGCAGAGGAGTACACCACGGCCCCCAACCAGGAGCTGTGGAAGCAAGTTTAGGGAAAGACTCCACCAACGAGCTAGCGATTATGATCGAGACCAAGAAGCCGTTGAAGGTGACTTCGATCGCTGAGAAGCTGGACGATCCCAACTATCCCTTCAGCTGGCAAACACCGGCCAAGAAATAGACCGACTCCACTCTTCCAAATCCGAAGCTGGACGCTCTGTCAAACACGCAAGTCGTCAGCGGCGAATATTCCTACCTGCCCATCGAGAGGGTCCATTTTGGACCCGGGTCAATCGCACGGTTAGCCGAAGAGCTTGACAAAATCAAATCACAACGTCCATTCATCATAACAGGACATACCATTGCCGAGAAGACAAGACTTGTAGACACGGTCGAGAAGGCATCGGGACGAAAGCTCGTCCGTGTCTTCTCCAGCATCAAGCAGCATGCTCCAATTAGCGACATAAAGCAAGCAATCAGTGAAGCGGAGAAGGCAAGGGCTGATTCTCTGATCAGCCTTGGAGGCGGTAGCCCTATTGACTCCACAAAGGTTGTTGTGAAAGAGCTCTCAGACAACTTCGCCAAACCCATCATTCCTCACCTCGCGATTCCCACAACACTCTCAGCCGCAGAATTCTCACACCTAGCTGGAATGACAGACGATACCTCAAAGAGAAAGAGTGGAGTCCGTGATCCACGGCTCGTTCCACGCTTTGTCTTCCTCGACCCGAAACTCACTCTTGATACCCCATCATGGCTCTGGGCTTGTACGGGAATCCGGAGTCTCGACCACGCGGTCGAATCCATCTACTCCCCCAGGCACCAGGCTTACGTCGACACTCTTGCACTCGAGTCTATCAAGCTCCTTTTCCACAATCTCAAGAGCTCTACCGACAATCCTACAGAAATAGGGGCTCGGCTAGCATGTCAAATGGCGGCATGGATGTCGTTCGCTGGGGTGCAAAGCGTCGGGACCGGATTGAGTCATGCAATAGGACGTGTGATCGGTGCTACCTGGGACATCCCTCACGGGATTACGTCCTGTCTAACATTGGCCCAGGTAATGAGGCACCAGGCGCAGGAACATCCGGACAGGCTAGCTTTGATCGCGCAAGCAGCAGGACAAGATCCAAAAGGGCTCAGCCAGAGCAAACTCGCTCTGTCAGCGGCCGAACGGGTGGAAGAGCTGGTCAAAGACCTCGGTCTCGCCAAGAGACTCAGCGACTATGGAATCAAGAGAGCGGATTTGCCGTCGATTGCGAGAGACGCCTCCGGGGCTGAAGAATACCCTATCGCGCTGAAGGTTCTAGAGGCAGTATTCTAGATGCCAGGGCTAACTGAAAGACTCCTCTACCGCGTCGCAAAACGATGGATAGCAGGATACACGCTCGAAGACGCGATCAGAGTCGCCAAGGATGCGAACAACAGAAAGCTCAGAGTAATTCTCAACCGGCTAGGCGAACACACTCCCGACGAGAAGCTGATTCAAGGATACACGGAAGAATACCTCAAACTTCTCGACCGGATACAAGCAGAGAAAATTGACGGCACGATTTCCGTAAAACCATCTCAGCTTGGGCTTGCCGCAAATCCTTCTCTCTACAACGCGAACCTGCTACGGATTATTGAAAGAGCCGAAGCATATGAGGAGTTTGTCTGGATAGACATGGAAAATTCCCCTTACACCGAGGAGACGCTGAGGACCTACAGGGAAATTCTTCCTAGCCATCGGCAATTGGGGGTCTGTTTGCAGGCGAACATGAAACGGACAGAGTCTGATCTAAAAGACCTCATTCCTCGTGGTGGAATAATCCGGCTGGTGAAGGGTGCCTACCCAGAGAGCGCAGAGTTGGCTTACAAGAAGAGAAGTGATGTCGACGCTAACTATGTCAAGCTCATGACTATGCTCTTTGAGGGAAGAGGTCGGTTTGCTATAGGGACGCATGATGGAAAGCTCATTGACAAGGCGAGCGAACTTGCGAAAGGTCAGAAAATAGACTTCGAGTTTCAATTGTTGAAGGGGATCCGAGATGATATCAAGCCAACTTTGATCGAGGAAGGATATCGAGTCAGCGAGTACGTTCCCTACGGACCGGAGTGGTACAATTACAGTAAACGGAGGATGCGCGAGCGGAAGCGAAACATTCTGCTCCTCCTACGATCCATTACCGGCTAGGCAAACGTTGTGGACAGAGGGGTTCTGTTAACTTACCGTCGGATGCCTCTCCGACTTATACCTGGGAGTTGGCTCTCGTTGTTTATCGTGTTGGCCGTCAAATCGGTCTGGCAATACTACGTTTCCTCAAGCGAAGTTCTAGGGTTACTGAAGGTGTTCAAGAAGATGGTCAACGAGTCACTACGGATAGGCATGGCGAACGACGCGTCCTCACTGAGAAAGCTCTCACTGCTCTCCTACAACCAGCTCGCCCAGTACAATTCTCCCAGCTACTACAAGCTCTGCGCGATATCACGCGCCGCAGGAATACTGGCCGCTCGGAAGAAGTCTATCCGGAGAGGCTACGCCACNAGGACCCCGTACGCCTTCAGACAGCAGCTCGTCTCCTGCTACGGGTTCAAGATAGNGAACAGGCACTTGCACATTCCGATCTCGAGAGGGAAACGATTCAGCATACCCTTAACCAAACGTACGCTACAGGTCATATCTCAACCAGGAGTCAAGGTCCGCTCTTTCACCCTCACCCAGAACAGACTGAGCCTCTGCATCGCCCGCGACACTCCCAGAATAGAATGCACCTCCACG
>JGI25383J37093_10000064_pt1 | contig 18751 bp, 17 predicted proteins | sample GraSoi013_1_20cm_4_FD_37093 | JGI IMG/M metagenome (IMG submission 37093)
GTAACTATTATTTTCTACTAAACTATTTCTCGACCCCCCTCGGGGTGGTCGATTTCCCGCGCCCCGCCCTTCGTGAAAACGCCGATCATAACGGCTCGCGCTTCAACAAGTCACTGTATTGTGGGACTAAGTCATTCGTGGCCTTTGAGCGCTCTAAGAGCGTTCAGGGTCACCCAGGGATTGGGTTTGCCCACCTCGCCCAGGCTTGAGTATATGCCTGGAACCTCAACAACTTTTCCAGGACTCTTGTAGACGTTTGAGCGGTCAATACCTTCTTCCTGCACGGAACGCCATTGTCCCGTCCTCTCGTCCTTCACGAAATTCCGTCGCAAAGATCGAAGATATGTAGCTTCCATCGACCAAGTTCCGTCCGGCAGCCGTTTCGACAGCAACAACTCCCGAGCATCCTCGGTACGATCATCTCTACCAAAACCAAGGGCTGTCACAATTCGTAATCCATGGAGAATATCATAGAAGTAGAACAGTGGAAAATGTAATTGAGTCCATTCCGGCTCAATTATCTTGCCAGACGTATCGCTCTTGAATAGGCGGTGCATCAGCATGAATTCCACGCCTCTTTCCACCGCCTCCCGCCCTCCACGCGGCCACTTCTGAGGGTCAAGAGAAGAAAACGCCCACAAAGGCTCGATCGTCGACATGAACGAGCTATGGCGTACCTCCTTCCTGTCTCGTCCCTCGGTGTCGCAGTTCCATCCTCCATCATCACGCTGATACCTCACAAGCCACTCAAACATCTCGCGTACCCGTGGATCATTCTCAAACCCGAACTCAATTAGCGTGCGGGCCATGTTGCCTGTAACACACGGCTCCCAGACCGAACGCCATCCTCGCAAATCCTCATCAGGATACTTTGGCGGTGGCCAAGAACGATCCTGCCCGTTCATGACTCGTAGAAAATACTCGCAACCTTTCCATATCGAGGGATGTGTCCCTGGAACACCCAATTCAGCCAACAATATGAGGGGCCAAACGGTCGCTTTCCATTTGGGCCAGTACACATCTTCTCCATCGCCCCAGTAGCCTGCTGGGTGTTGTTCTCTCAAGTATTCGGCGACGGGACCCCAAGATGCGATTGCGTCAAAGGCCGCCGAGACTTCGGTATCGGTCTCGGATCTTCCGAGAATGTCCTTGAGCGTCCAATATCGAACCCCCGGACTATCATTCTTTAGGAGCCAATCGACAGTCCGATCCAACTTTGCGATTTCGACAGTACTCGACAACACGCTAAAACTCCAGTTGGGGACGGTCGGTGTCCCGCCAATTAAAGCGAACCCTACGGAATCTTATTGGAACTAACCATACGATCCCGAACTCGGGATTGAGATGGACGGCGTTAGGCCGGGTATTTCTGGTAGAACTCTTCAAGCTCTTTCCGGGTCGGGCTTCCTCTGGTTTCTGGCATAGTAGCCTTGAGGGCTGCCGCCATGTTACCGTGCTTAAGCGCCTCGACATCGGCGAGCCCAAGTACCTTGTAGGCCGCGAAAGCTCCGACAAACGCGTCTCCGCAACCGGTCGTATTCACTATCTTCCGTCCCATTTTCGCTAAGTCGACGCTCTTCATCTTCAATTGTTTTCCCCTATCATAAAACGCGAAGCCCTTGCTTCCTAATGTGACAAGAATCTTCATTTTCGGTTCGACCTTGTTGAAGGCCGTGACTGATTCTGCTAGAGTGCGGGTTCCGGAGAACGCCAACGCTTCGTGCTCGTTCAATACTAGATAGTCCAACCCTTCCATTTCACNGGTAAACTCTTCCATTTCGAATCTTGTCAAGACGCCTGGATGCCAAAGGACGGATCGTCGGAGGCGGCGTCCTTCCGAGAGTATTCTTCCTGCGACGTGTCGTGGTGGGTCGATGACGACCATCATCCGGCAGTTGCCGAAGAGGTTCTGGACCTCTGGGAGCATGATATGGTCCCGCTTCAGCCCGGCATTCGCCCCAAAATGCGTCTCAATATTGTTCCTCCCCTTCTCGTCAACTGTAATGTACGCCTGTCCCGACTCAAGCTTGATCAGAATCTGAACCGCGGAAGTGTCCACACCGTCCTGTTTGAGAATCGACAGCTGTTTCTTGCCAATCTCATCCTTCCCGACACAGGCCAACAACGCCACCTTTCTCTGGCCAAGAATTCGGGACGCGGCGACCGAAACATTCCCTCCTTTTCCTCCCGGGACCCTGTCCACTTTTTCTACAACCACCTCTTCCCCGGGTCGGGGAAGTCGTTTGACAAAGAGGTTGATGTCCCAGTTGAGGGCTCCTGTAACGACAAGGTCGGGCGGCAAACTACTCCTGTCTCTCCGTCAGAGTGGACAATGCCACCGTCATCGCATCAGAAATCGGTTTTTAGGTCTTCAACGCCGCGGCTATGACAGGCGCAACCGACACCTTGCTTATTGGCCCGGGATAGGTATCCGTTCCGATAACTCTTAGCACCCCCGCCGCTTTGATCCGCTTCAGCGCCCCCTCCGAAAGAACGGGATGGGTGCAGAGCACGAAGACTCGTCTCGCTCCCTTCTTCCTGCAAGCCACTGCAGCCTCTGCAATGGTTCCGCCAGTGCTAATGATGTCGTCGGCGAAGACTACATCTCGGCCTTTCAGATCTATTTCCCCGGCGTCAACTTTCACCTTGGATGAGGTCATGCCCTCCTTTCGGACTCGAACCTTCCGAAACGCTGTATGCTCCGCATCTAGTTCCTTTCCTACGACTGCAGCCCACTGGTCAGCTTCCTCGTCAGGCCCGATCACGATGGGGTTGTGCGGTTTGAAGTGTTCTCGTGCGTACTTTCCGAGTTCATGCATTGCGGTGAGATTGCGGGCTGGGATCTTGAAGACTTTGGCAACGTCTCCCAGTCTGTGAAGGTGGCAGTCAATTGTAAGGAATGATGTTGTCCCGGCTGATTCTAGAAGTCGGGCTACGGATGCAGAGCTGACTGCTTCTCCTGGATAGAATCGTGAGTCTTGTCTCGCGTATGCGAGGTAGGGTACCACAGCGGTGATGGACCGTGCTCCTAGGTCCCTGAGAGTATCCGTCAGCAAGAGAAGCTCGAATATGTTCTCGTCAGGTGTCCGATAGAGAGACTGAATCGCTGCAACGTCCTGGTCCTTGACGTCATCATGGACTCGGAGATATTTTTCACCGTCTGGAAATCGTTTGACTTCTAGCCTTCCTGCTTCTTGACCCAGTTCTTTCGCGACTTTCTCCGCAAGGGGTTGACTAGCGGAGCCGCCTAGTATGATCATGGGGAGAATGAGACCGACCGTGCGGTGCTAATAAAAGTGAGGGGGTAATCCGTTCACGTTATAACAACAGATGAGCTAAACCTCTTCGAATGTCTCTACTAGGGAGGGCAGGGCTCGACCTAAGATCCTGGGCCAAGAGCCTGTTTGCTGCACAACGAATTATCCTGATTTGCATCATAGGATTCGTCCTAGCATTGCTTGGTCTGCGGATACTCGGAACCTCCGTAGACTCCTACGTCGCCACTACCCTCTACCACTCCATAGCCGGTAATACCCTTGTCCCTATAATCTACGGAATAGCGACGGTAGGCGATCTCATCTGGGTCCCACTAGTTTTTTGGCTCTACGTCTTCCGCAATGACAGCAATGAATGGACAAGCTCGCTGATACTGGGCGTGGCGATGGTGACCGCGATGGCTCTGACGGACGTGTTGAAAACTGTCTTCAACCTTCCAAGACCGTTCCAAGTGCCCTCACTCGGAATAATGGCGCGTGGTGAAATCCCCACTAATCCCGGATTTCCCTCTGGACATACAACGAACGCGTTCACAGTCGCCGCGGTAGTATGGTCTAGGTATACTGCTTGGCGTGTCCCCTTCGTTATCCTAGCGATCGCCACTGGGGTCTCGATGATCATCTTGGGGCTTCACTTCCCGAGCGATGTCATCGGCGGTGTTTTTCTTGGAATCTTCAGCGGGACATTCGTTCTCGGCTTGGCCAAGCTCCGGTCGAGCAAGTGATATTGTCACTTTAGGATACTGGTCCAAGTTACATGGCCCCTTTCGAACTAGAGCACTTGTCTCGTGGACAAGGAAAACGCCGACAGTTGAAACCATCCCCAATTGATCATAGAATAGAGGCAGTGCAACCGACAGGCATCCCTATTCTCGACAAGGTCAGCGGAGGAGGTTTCCCTCGGCCGTCCAGTGTTGCGCTGATGGGTCCGATTGGAAGCGGCAAATCCGCTCTCGTCCGAGAGCTAGTCGCGAATTTCCTCCGGCAGGGATGCCAACTTCTCTACTACTGCATTGATGATCCAGCCGACGTGGTCAAGCTAGGACTCGAGGACCATCACATTGCAGTGACGAAGATCGAGGAGGAAGGGCGTCTCGAGTTTGTTGACATGTTCTCGCTTGGGGCTCAAAAACTTGCTGAGTCGCTTCCCAAAATGGACCCGGGCGATATCTTAGAGGAGACGTTGAGGTTTCAGGATCTCCTCGCCCTCGGTAGGAGCTTTGCTATGAAGCCGAGCGTTGGACCCAAGGTGATCGTAATGGACTCTATCACACCATTTTTCCTGTTAGCAGAAGCGAGGCGTGTCTACCAGTATGTTCAGGTAATGCGTTTTGCAACCCAGATCGCCAGGGCGGTAACGATCTCGGTCTTGCACACCGAGGTTGTGGACGTCAACGTGGAAAACGCGACCGCGAACCTGGCCGACGGAGTCATCGAGATGAGGAAACGACAGGGAGAGGTCTTGTTGAAGGGAGGCACGTTGAAGGTGTTGAGAATCGGGCGCAACCCAACACCCTCACGGGGATATTTCTACCAGATTACACAGCAGGGAATCGTATTCTCCAATACGCCAATGTTCTGATTTTTAATCACGTGAGGATTCTTTAACAACCCAACAGAATGTTCTCTAGGACTTTGTCTGCCAGCGCGAAGAAGCTGAGGATCGGGTGTAGCGGCTGGTCCTACCAGGACTGGGTCGGCCCATTCTATCCGAGGGACGCCAAGCCCGGCGACTATCTTCGGTTGTACTCACAGGNCTTCGACGCAGTTGAGATTGATTCCATTCTATCCGAGGGACGCCAAGCCCGGCGACTATCTTCGGTTGTACTCACAGGTCTTCGACGCAGTTGAGATTGACTCCAGCTACTATCGGACGCCTTCGCCCTTCATGGTGTCCAATTGGAAGCGGGCGACTCCCGATGGCTTTCTTTTCACGGCGAAGTTTCCGAAGAAGATAACGCACGAGCTGAAATTGCGGGACAGTCAGGCACAGCTCGAACGGTTTTACAAGGCGATGTCTGAACTCCGGGAGAAGCTTGGAGCCTTGGTGATCCAACTTCCGCCGTCGTTCAACTACAAGAAGGACAGAGAGGCATTGGAGACGTTTCTTGGACAGACCGACAAGAAGTATGTCCATGCTATTGAATTCCGCAACAAATCATGGTTCAAACCCGACATCTACAAACTTCTGGAGACGAACAACGTCAGCCTGGCCTGGTCGGAGAACCAGTACGCTTCCACTCCACCCGAGGCCACGTCCGATGTGGCTTACCTGCGAATGGTGGGCGACCGTTCGATCACAAATTTTGGGGGGAAGCAACGGGAGCAGGGGGAGACTATGCGAAAATGGTATTCTGCCTTGGAGGAAAAGTCTAGCCTGTTCAAACAAGGCTTCATNTTCTTCAACAATCACTTCGCGGGTTTCGGGCCTGGGTCGGTTAACGAGTTCCGACGGCTCGCAGGGTTAGCCGAGCTTGACTGGAAACAGCTGTCAAAGGAACCGGGACCTTTGCAAAGTAGCATGGCAGAGTTCCAGAATTGAGTTCGGGACTGCATGTCTGTCGAATGCATTCACAATGCTGGTTGCTTATGGCTGACGGGACTCCATGTGTTTCCCGACTTCAGCCTGAAACTTCACCTTGCCGTTAGCTCTGTGTACCTTGTACAGAAGTGGGCCCGAAACTGTTAAGAATTCTTCCCCAAGCACTACCCCTCTACGGTCTTTCTAGGAGAATAGAATGTTGACCGACGAAACTCAAAGCAACGATCCTGAGACAGCGACGAATAGGAAGGTTTCAAGGCGAGACTTCCTCAAGTACGGTGCAGGTGTGGCCGCTGTAGCTGCTGGAGCCAGCGGCTTAATGGAGAAAATCCCGTACCTCCCCTCACAGCCAACAGCACCGACTCTGATACCTCAGAGCCCGCCAAGCCCGGGCATCGAGGAGGTTACAATAGCACAGCTTGAGGCACAATATACAGCTGGAACGTTAACGGCAACCGCTGTCCTGAACATGTACGTCAATCGGATTGGAGCTCTCGACCAGAGCGGGCCAAGGCTCAACTCACTTCTTCAGGTGAACCCGGACGCTTTGACAATCGCCCATCAGCTCGATGCACAAGCCACTCCCTTCGCTGGGATACTCCACGGGATACCTATCCTCTTGAAGGATAACGTCGACACTCACGACCAAATGCAAACTGCAGCAGGCTCCATAGCCCTGGTTGGGACCCCGGCACTTCAGGATTCAACTGTCGCCGCACATCTTCGTGCCGCTGGTGCAATAATCTTAGGCAAAACCAATTTGAGCGAATGGGCCAACTTCCGCTCGTTCTTCTCCTCCAGCGGCTGGTCTGGACGCGGCGGCCAGTGTAACAACCCCTACGCAATCGACCGCAACCCATGCGGCTCCAGCTCGGGGTCCGGAGCAGCAACTTCTGGAAACTTGACCACGGTTTCCATAGGTACCGAGACTGATGGCAGCATCGTTTGCCCGGCGAACGCTAACGGAGTCGTAGGTATCAAACCAACTGTCGGCCTTGTTAGCCGAGCCGGCGTCATTCCCATCTCTCACACACAGGACACGGTTGGCCCCCACGCTCGAACCGTTGCAGACGCAGCAACCGTATTGACAGCTATCGTACAGAGAACCCCTGACCCTCGCGATCCTGCTACCAGCACTAGCCCGCTAGGCAAGCTCGGCCAACCGAGGCCGACTCTGCCAGCCGACTATAGAGCCTTCCTGAACCCCAAGGGCCTCAAGGCCGCCAGAATTGGCGTTGTTCGAGACTTNGAAGGATCCAGCCCCCACGCCGATGCCATCTTTGATTCAGCAGTTACTNCAATTCAAAACGCGGGGGCGACTCTGGTAGACCCCGTGTCCTTCCCACATCTCGCCGACATCAATAGTGGAACAGCAGAGTTCACCGTGCTCCTCTTCGATTTCAAGATCGACATAGCAAACTATCTCAAGACCCGAACCGGCGTACCGATCGCCAGCCCAACGCTCCAAGCCCTTATCGATTTCAACAACGCCCACGCCGACCAAGAGATGCCCTTCTTCGCACAAGAAATATTCGACCTCGCCAACACGTTCAGCTCGGACCCGAACGCCACACAACCCCTCGGCTTATCATACAACGACTCGCTCGCCATTGACCAGAAAATCGGAGCGACAGAGGGAATAGACAAGCTGCTGAACGACAACAACCTCGACGCACTAATCGCCGGGACCGATAACCCACCTTGGCCCACCGACCTGATCAACAGCGACCACTTCGTCTTCGGAACCTCCTCGCCGGCCGCCATAGTGGGCTATCCAATCATCAACGTTCCGGCGGGCATGACCTTCGGCGTTCCAGTTGGCATATCGTTCATGAGCACAGCATTCAGCGAGTCCACACTCATCAAGCTCGCCTCAGGTTTCGAAGCTGTCACACAGGCACGGCAGAAGCCACAGTTCCTAAAGACCTTGCCGTTTAGCGGCCCACCACCTTTCCGGGTAAGGGGCCGAGGACTCGTGCCGAAGAGAAACGTTCCACTGGTCAGCGAACTCTAAGCACACTTCCTTACCTCCTTTTTCTATCGCCAATTAGCGGAGCTAATGAGCTCATCGAGCGACACTTGTCTGCGGGGCATACGCCGGGATACGCTATATAGTTCGTAGATGAGAGTCTCTGAAAGAGACGTGAGCGATTGTTCTCCGAGAAAGAATTGGCCTATCTGAAAACTCAGCCGCTGGCTAGGATCGGGACTGCATCCAAGTCCGGAAGGCCTGATGTCGCCGCGGTCAGCTTCGATACTGACGGTGACTACATTTACGTGAGCGGCCGGGACGTCACTAACACGATGAAGTACAAGAATGTGCTTNAGAATCCTCGAGCCTCGTTCGTTGTCGATGATCTCAAGACGATGAAACCCTGGGCCCCGCGTGGAATCAAGATACAAGGAAAAGCGGACATCGTCAAGCACACGGGATACATGGGTCCTGGGACTTACATCCGGATCAAGCCTACCCTGAAACGAAGCTGGAACATCTAACAACTCAGAACTCTCGATTTTCGAACCCGCGATCCCCAGACTGGCATTTGGAGACCCGTCGCTGGCTAAGAGAGGAAAAAGAAAAACTGGAGGGGTTTTTTGGTCGTTATGCTATAGGCTGACTGAGCCTAGTTCCGACAGGTCTGTGAGGCTGCTCATTTGCACCATGTTGTTTGAGATGGTGTATAGCACGTTTCCAATGTAGAGTGTTCTGGTGATGAAGAGGTTGTTGTCCTGCCATGTGGGTAGTTGGCCGTTTTGCAGTTGTGTTATTCCGCCCCTGAAGACGAAGCCTTTGTCGGGTGTGATGTTAAAGACGTAGGCTCCTTGCCAGATAGGTTGGTAAGAGTACCAGTACGTGGCGTTCTGTGGTTGTGCGGTTATCTCGACTGGGATGACGAGGAGGTTGAGTGTCTTGTCAAAGAGGACTGCTTTGTGGTCGGTTATTGCAGGCGAGCTGGTTCCGGGACCACCGATCAGGTATCGACTTGTCTCAAGTGGCTGTTTGGGGTCTGTGACATTGAAGAGGCTGATCTTGAGACCTGTGAACCGGACCGCGTTCTCCCACGCGACGTCCGTGCCTAACTGTCCGATTCCGATGAGATGTGTCTCGTCGTATGGTTGCAAATAGTCGGAGACGCCTGTCACGTTGAGCTGGCCGAGCACCATGGGCTTCGCGGGGTCTTGGAGGCCAATGACAAAGAGCGGGTCTGTTCGTTTGTAGGTGACAAGGTACGCTTTGTCGCCCATGAACCGGGCGGAATAGATCTGTTCGCCCGGCGAGAGTCCCTCGAGTCTTCCAGTGGTGTGGAGGCCTTTGTCGAGAACATACACGTTTGTCTCTTGCTGACTGACTGGCGCGTATGCGAGTGGCACGGGACCGCCGCTCTGGCTGCAACAGTTGGTTGTTGCGATGCGCAGATATCCGTTGTATTCGTCCATGGAGAACTGGTTCAAGACGTGTCCGGGTACTGCGCCTGTAGAAATGTAGGTGATTGCGAGACCGTCGATGCTGATACGGTGTACAATTGTCTGCTGGCTCTGGCTCCATACCGGCTGTGTGAGATAGATGTCGTGGAGTGAAACGTAGATCGTGCTAGTCGTTCCGATCAGGTAGATCTTTGCAGTAGTACTGGGACTGCTTTGCGTCGCATCAAACCCAACGATGGTGGTGAAGCTGTAGCCTTGGTCGATAATGTCGGAGTGATAGACTTGCACAGGCGTGGCCCTTACCACTTGACCATTGATAATCTGCTCCGGGAGCAAGATCTCGCCGTAGCAGAAGACTGGCTGTGTAGCGACAAGATAGACGTAGTTTCCAATTAGACGGGCACCGGCTAAGGTTCCGTTTACTTCAACCCTGGTCGTAAGCACCGGGCTGGCATGGTTGCTTATGTCGAAGACGAACAGCGAAGTGGTCCCTGAGAATCCAATAGGGTAGATCGTTGCAAAGCCGCTAGGTTGAGCGATACCAGTGCCTAATGTAGGAAGCTTCGCGCCTCCACCGTAGTACGCATAGGGGTATCGTGGTTCTTGGCTTACAACGACAAGTCTGTTCTCAACGATGAAGATTCCTTGCAAAGTCCCGTTAACCGTGACTTTGGAAACGAGAACGGCGTTCGTTGTGGGGTAAGCTTGGACGATCGCGACCGTGTTGCTTGTTATCGTGTAGATGTACTGGCCATCGTTCTTAACCGTGTCAAGCTCGTCAACGCCTGACACCTGCTGGTTAGTCTCAGAGTGAGCGGGACTCTGGCTTGAACCGCTGTTCGATTGGGCGGTGGCGAGGCCTGCCGGTGTAGGACTGGTGGTGAGCCCGCCTCGGCTGTAGAGGCTGGGGGTTGGGCTAGCGCAGCTACTCGTGTGAACGAATTCTTGCAGGTCTTGGTATGAAGTGAACGGGATCATCGCATGGGCTGTCGGGGTTGTGAGGTAGACGGAGACCGGGATGAGTGTGAGACTTGTGAGGATGAGTAGGTATGCCGTTGTTGCTTTGCGGAGTATCATTCTTGTTCGTCATATGGTAGGGCGGGGCGTGGGCTTAATCCCAGTGTTTAGAACATGGTGTTCGGAAACCCGAACACCTCACGTTGCACGGGTAAGCTTGTATTGAACCAAAGGATTTCCCTNATGCTCTAGAGGATCGAGGATTCATGACGGAAGAACGGGAGAGGGTTATCGAATCCGAGCTGAAAGGAGTGACTTTGCGCGTCTACTGGCATATCCTCGGGTCAAAGAAACAGGTTGTCGGTGTTAGACCGGTTCAGAGAGCATTAGGTTTGAGCAGCCCTAGTGTTGCCTTGCATCATCTGGAGAAACTGAAGGATCTGGGACTGCTNGAGAAGGACTCGACCGGCGAATATCATCTGATCGAGCTAGTGAAGGTCGGGGTTTTGCAGAACTTTGTCGGGGTCTTGGGATTCATGCTTCCACGATACTTGTTCTACTCAACCATGTTCACGGTCATGCTCGCACTATACCCTATCATCTACCCGCCAGATTTTTCCACACACAATATCATGGCATTCGTTCTTGGCGTCTCGGCAGTTGTTGTCTCGTGGAGCGAGACCTTGCGGGCGTGGAGGTCGAGGCCGTTCTGATAACGGATCGGACTGTTCTAACCTTTGGGATTATGCGGGGCCTAGGCCCATGAGTATCATGGAACAAGGGGAGCAGAGGGCTTGAGATTCGGACTCGGGAGACGAACGAGAGCTGGATTAGGTCTGACGCTGGGCGTGCTGATCGGTCTTGGGCTGGTCATTCTGCCGGGGGTTCTCGCCCCGTCAACTCAGACTTCGACAACTTCTGGCTCCAATCCTAGGGTGACCACTTCGTCAACCCAATCATACCAACCCGGTACGATGAACAAACAGCCCACTGGGGCTACCAGCGAGATTACGCTCAGTTCCCTGTTAATGCTTGTCGGCTTGGTTCTGCTTCCAGCTATTGCTCTATCATATTTCGCACGGGCCTGGACGCTAAAGCAAGCGAAGACGAAGCTACGAGATTAGGGCCCTTGTCCCGCTGAAGCGAAAGTACAGAGTAAGGAACTCGACTCGAAGAATTGCCGAGATAGAAGAATCCCGCACCTCCGCCCTCGAGCTTTCCTGGTTACAAATCCATTTTGAACTGGCCGAGACACCTCAGGTCATTCTGGTAAAGAACATGGGCTCTAGACCCCTGCTACTCCTCGGCAACATAGTCGCGATAGTCGTGACAATTGTGGCCTTTGTTCAGGCAATATCGTGGCCTGTCGCGGGAGTTCTGATTCTCGTCTCACTTGTGCTCCCCTTGCTGGCTAATATCAACCCGCCTAGGGGGCCTATGACATCGCATCTTCCCCCCAAGATTCCTGCGACAACGCATCACTCTCTAACTGAGGCGAAGGTTCCACAACATCGAACTGCAGAGAAACAATCTCCTCCAAGCCATTCGTCATCCGCAAGAACTGATCAAAGGACGCCACCCAAACCAGACCCAGCGAGGAGTATCGGACCACAGGCTAGCCCTAAGCTCACAGCTCCTACAATTTCCACTCCGGAACCTGGGTTGCCAAAGGTCGCACCCCCACCAAGACCACCTGCCGCCAAACTGGGTCCCGACTTCAACCCGACGATTGCTAAGGGCGACTATACGGAGTATGATGTAGAACTGGACGCTGGGAAGGATTTTTCAGGCGAAGTCACAGCAACCGGCCTTGTCAACGTCTACCTCCTCGACGAGGACAATCTCGAGAATCTAGATCAGGGCGAGGAATTCTGGAGTGAGACCGGCGAGGAAGGCGTTGAAAAAACGACACTTGAATTTACTGCGCCCTCGAAGGGGAAGTGGTTCTTCGTCGTGGAGAATGCGGACGACCGAGCCGTCTCTGTCACCGTGAAACTCCGGAAGGGAGCCGCTTCGACAGCCTCAGCTCAGTAAGAGACCCACCATCCATATCGGGATCGTGGCTTCGCAGGAAGCTATGAATAGCCCTTTATATCCTCGTCTATCCCAGACTTTCTTTTCTTGGAAAAAATCATATATCCTGATGCGGGAAGATACGGGAGCTACGGAGGTTTTAGTTTGAAAAAACCATTATCGTTCGTTCTTCTTGTATCTCTAGCGATCTTCATAGCCACGGTCCAAGTTGCTCCGGCTCTTGCTGAACATCAAGGACATGAAACGTCCGACGAGCACAACGAGATCCATGTGGTCACCTTCCGAATCGCTCTCACTGGGAGCCAACAGGTTCCACCTGTAAGCACCGATGCATTTGGAATGGCAACAGTAAGGCTCATTGACAATGGCACTGCAATATCGTTCCGTGTTATAGTCTGCGACATCGTCAACGTTACGGCTTCGCACATCCACGTAGGGGCCGCAGGGACAAATGGGAAGGTCATCATTCCATTCTTCACCAACCAACCCCTCTTCTCCTCGCCACACGGTTGCAAGACCTTAGCTGAAGGAACCCGGACCGCCGCCGACCTCAACACTAAAGCCAGCCCATTGATAACAAGCTGGGACGACTTTGTCAAAGCCCTCCTCGCGGGCAACACCTACGTCAACGTCCACACCACAGCCAACACGAATGGTGAGATTAGGGGTCAGCTAGTACACGAGAGCGANAACGAGAACGACCAAGGCGACGATTAGACGCCGAGACTCGACCCATTCAACCTTCCCCCTTTTTTTGTAGGCCAACGCCGTAGGCGTGCGTCAGCCTAGTTTTTCTTGGCCGTACTTTGTCAGGCTCCACCTGTTGCCCCGCCCGACAACGGCCGAGGAAACAACCCTCTGTCTCAGAAGCAGTCTCAAGTGATGACTAACACAGCTTTCAGTAAGACCCGTCTTCTCGCTAATCTCATTGATTCTGGTCNTTCCCTTCTCCATGGCATCAATGATCTTTGATCTGGANGCCAGTCCTCGGTTGACGTTTCTCATTCCGGAAATGTACGCTCGTGGATGGTACGGCGGTGTCACGCTTACAGCCCTTTTCTAGGCGAAATCTCCCACCAAGAGCTTTGTCTGCGTCCTGTCTTCCTCAATGGGTCTGAACGTCTGGTCCAGTTCAACCTTGATCAAGTCAAGTCTCTGTCGGTAGTATTCACCGACGTTGTACCGTTTGACCATGTCAAAGGCGACTTGGAGGTATTTCTCGACACCTGCCTTGAAAACTGTAGGTCCCAACTTGCCACCACATTTCACGCAGACTCCTTTCAAAGGTGCCCGGCGGGGTTTCCAGTTACACTTTGAGCATCGCGATCGCTGCGACGTGAACGTTCGCAGGTTCCCCACCAAATCTCGAAGAATATGGGTTCCTAGAACTTTTCTAGCTACTTCTTCTCCTTTCACGGCCACGATCTTGTCGGCGAGATCCAGTTGCTCCTTGACTTTGTCCAGCATCGTCGGTAGTTCCTTGTAGGCGCTGGTTAATCGTGCTCGGTCTAGATCTTCTGTCGGGTGGGTAAACCCGATGTTCCAGTTGCCCGACAAGGATTCTCGAGCGTTGTTTAGGGTTGGGACAAGATCCTCGACCTCCTTGGGGCTAGCTCCGACTAGCGTTTTCTCGTAGAAAGCAATGGGGAAAGAGGTGATTGTTTCAATGTTGAAAGCTTGTCGTGCTACCTCGGTCGCATTTAGTAGGGGCGCGAGGAGTAGCGGGGCGTCCATTAATCCCCCTATCCTGTCTGGGAGGTATTCCCTGGAGAAGTTCAGTAGGACATCAAGCAAAAGGGATACGGAGTCCTCGTCTCCATCGCAGTCTCGCCGTTTCGCAGCATGGTAAAGTGGGTGGGCATAACAAACGCTTGCTTTGGTGAATCCGATGATTCTTCCCACTGCGCCGACAGATGTATGAGGTGATAACCCGACGACCAAGTGTCCGATTAGGTCCTCTTTTTTCGACGCCTTGTAGAGCTTGTCAAGTCCATAGTACGACGTGAGGAGATCGTCTAGGAACCGGGACACTTTCAACAAATATTCGCCGCAAGCCTCCGAAACGACGAGGTCTTGTATTTCCATAGCGCACAACTGTCTCGGGTTTGAGAGCTCGTGACCGTCCATGTCAATTGTGTACCCGATCTCACGGGCTTTCTCCAGGCTCAGCCCAATTTCCCCCGGTCTGAACTGGGTTAGTATAGCGTTCGACGCGTCAAACCGCAGGGTTCCATCTTTGAACACGGACACATCTGATTTGGCGCGTAACAATGCCTTCTCTAAGGGCTCGGGCATTCGGGTCTTGTTGATCAAGCCCTTTACTCCCTTCACCATCCCTTCGATTTTTCCCAGTCTCAGCCTCCCGACAGCTTCTTCCAGCATTTCGACTAGGTTTACGTTGATGCTTCGGTATGCGACGAGCGATCCGTTGCAAGTGGATGACGAATTGTGTGATGCTTGGCCGCACTTTGAACAGGTTACGCTCATCCGCGTCTCCTGTCCGCAAGCAGGACATCTGAGCTTCGATTCCCACCGACCACACTTCGGGCATACTCGGTCAACTAATTCCAAGGTTACGACTGATTTCTTCGATGCCTCTATCACATCGCGACGTGGGCCGCCAGCCTGGCCAGTTGGAAATAGCCCGTGGACGCGCGGAGTCATGATTCTCTCCTTCGCCTTTTCAGGACGTCCCATGCGGGCCCCGACGAAGATAGGCGCCTTGTTCTTTATCGGAAATCCCGCAAGTAGGCTCAGCACTTCTAGCGAGCTGTCTCCCATGACCTGTGCTCCGGGAGTGTCAAGCTTCAGAATCGCCCGGAGAACTAAGGCATCATCATCTCCTAGCTGGATTGCACCAGCGACCATCTTGTGTGGCATTCGAGCCTGTTCGAGAATATCCTTCAGCTTTTCGTCATAAGGCAGGACGCATGACTCGTCGAGGTAATGGATGAGTTTCTCTCGGAGATAATGTATGTCCTCGACTGTAACTTGGCTCCAGAAGTGCGTGTACACCGGGTGCAGAGGAATCCCGAGACTCTGGGACAATCCGATTGCTTCGCTGGCGCGCGGTCTGGCGGAGAACGGGTTCTTCGCGAATTCATGTATTCGTTCAGTTGAGACATTCAGCGGTTGTGCTTCGTTGCCGGTTTTCGGGTCGCGTAGCTTCTCTTCCAGTAATTGCGCCCACCAGGACTCGACAAATCCTGATGGGACCAGGGCCCGATTGTTCTCAAGAAACTCACCGTATCCGACCATTAGATCGCCAATGAATAGTATCTTCTGGATTTTGTCCCGTAGCGCTTTTGCCTCTTGAGGTGACTCTATCCTCATCACTGATCCATCGATGAGCTTCACGATGGGAGGCTCGATGCTATCGACCGCGTTGACTATGCCTGCCTTCCCAGGCCTTTCCAGTCTCATCTGGACCCCTACGGCCAGAAAGCCCCCGAGAACTTCCATGGTAGCTGGGTGAACTCCAACGGATGCCATTCCAGTGTTTCGCGAACGGCCATACCGGATTCTGAATCCTCCTGCTGCACCGGGGAAGGCGAAGATCGGGCGCCCCCCGACGACATCTTCCATGAACATGAATTCTTTCGCCTCTTCTCCTTCTGAAGACGAGGTTTTCATCATGGCCAGCCATCCCCAGCCTTCCAAGCCTAGCTTCTCAACGATCTTCAGAACTTTGGTTGATCTTCCAAGTAGCCCATCATTTACCACTCGCAGTGTTCCGCCTCTGACCCTGTTTGTCTCTATCCTCATAAGGTTCCGGTTGACTGTCACCTCGACGGGGTCTGTTTCCACTCCGTTTGGCTCGACGGTTAGACGCATGATCGCGTCTTTGAGCACGCTATCGGGGTTCCGATACTGGAAACGGGCGATAGATCGCTCGTACAAACGTAGTTCTTCGACGAATCTCATTGCTTCCTGTTCTGAGGCATGATAAGGTGGAATGTTCAGTTGTCGACGTACGTAGTCGGCGACGATCATGGTCAAGCCCATCTCCGTCCCGCCGGCCGCCCGCATTGGGCCTGCAAAGTAGACGGCTAGGTGCTTTGATCCATCCACGTTTGTTCGGATCTTGACGTCGTGGATTCCTTGTATTGGGGCCACCGTCACAGCTTCATCTAACACCGCTAGCGCTGTACGAATTGCTTGTTCGGCGGCGTCTTCAGGTTCAAGGCTTCCGAAGTGGCCTAGAACGATGTCTTCGCTAATCTTGAGCGCGGTTTCTTCACGGGAGATTAGTTTGCTCAATTCTCGGATTCGAGCGGCGACTCCGGTTGGCCCGACTGATTTCTCTACACGCTCAGCAAGATCATAGGTTGTCTGTGATTCGACCTTCCATGAGGGGTCGAGTCCTTTGGACCGGGCCTCTGACGCGATTAGGTACTGCCGATTGTATTCATCCTCGATCTTCTTCGAATAGACCTGGATGGGCCGGTTCTCGAGAACTTGCACGACAGAACCTTCGACCGCCGGCTACTGTAAAAGGGTTAATGGTCAATTTCTTGTTGAGACGACCGAAACCGTCTCTAGGCTACGCGATCGCGTAGTTTGTCTGAGGAGCGAGTCTTAAGAGTGGGACCGGAGCAGTTGGAGATGCGACAATGGCCGACTGTTCGCCTGTCGAAGGCGCCTCGACACTATGATAGTTCGTCCTACAACGGAGAACCTGACGACGGTGCGTCGACTTCGAAGCATCGAGTATCGGGTGTTTGAGGATTCAGATGATATCCATGACCTCATCAACACGGAGGTCCGGAGGGAACTCGAAGCAGATCTGGAGAGCATGGGGCGGGACCCACGTGACGACCTCTTGCTTAACTCGCTGCCAAAACGGAAGTGGAGGCTGGAAGTTGTCAGCATCAACGATGTGCGACTGAATCCTCTGATCCTGAACTCTTCTGACGTCAAGACTGGTCGAAAGTTCGCGGAGCGACTGACAGAGCGTCGATTGGAGCTGCGAAAGGCGTTGGAGGCGCGTGGAGTAGTTATCTGGCCGGTAGTTCTGTTGAGGGAAGACAACCTCCTTGTTGACGGNTACTGTCGTCACTCAACGCTGCAGGAAATGGGCATCGCCGAAACCTACGCTTATGTTGGCACGACCATTGTGAGATAACCGGGCCCAATCTCAGATTTGTAGAACAGAAACACGAATTGACCGTTCCCGAGAACGGCCTGCTCTGAAGCTTATCTGGCAGGACAACCATTACCATTTCGCGGTTAGAGTTATGTCCGCGGCTTTCANGGTGGCTTCAATCAAAGGCGAGNNAGGCCGGAAGGATATCTCAAGAGTCTTGATTGATCCATCAGTCTTCTTCACNACTCTCCCCGCTGAAATCCTGTTCGAGGTTGGTGCTTCTTCAGAGTCCCTGAAGGCGCGGTTGGAACTGGAAGATGGTAGCAATGTTGAGGCTCCAATATACTCGGTCTTAATCGCAGCTCATGGCCGCGAGAGCGTGACTCTAGCCACGACCTACGCCGGTGCCCTTCCCATTTTGGGGGCGAAGGTCCTCGAAGATTTTGGACTCAAAGTGGATTCGGAATCTGGCTTGTTGGAGCCAACGAGACACCCGGGTTTTGCCTATAACTTCGAAAGCTAGAAAATGTCGACGAGCTCAAGGTCCAGAATAATTCTTCACTGTGATCTGGACGCTTTCTATCCGTCTTGCGAGATCCATCGGGACCCTTCGTTGAAGGGTAAGCCATTGATCGTGGGCGCAGATCCAAAAAATGGCAAGGGCCGCGGCGTCGTAACCTCTTGTTCCTACGAGGCCCGAAAGTTTGGGGTTCGATCCGGTATGCCGATCAGCATGGCCTGGAAGCTATGCCCTCAAGGAATCTATGTCCCGCCCGACTTCGAACTCTATGGCGAAACCTCGGAGAGAGTGATGAATATCATGCGGGATTTTGCGGATATTTTCGAACAGACAAGCATCGACGAAGCCTACATGGATGTCAGCAAGAAATGCAAGACCTACGATGACGCGAAACTTCTGGCTTCCAAACTCAAAGAGGCCTTGAAAGAACGAGAAGGTCTCACCGTCAGTGTCGGGATATCTCCAAGCAAGTCCATTTCGAAGATGGCCTCGGACATGCAGAAGCCGGACGGGCTCACGGCCGTTCAGCCAGAAGAGGTCGACAAATTTCTAGAACCGCTACCAGTCAACAGGATCAGCGGCGTGGGCAAGAAGACAACTGAATTTCTCCATGAAAAGGGGATTGAAACTGTAGGTCAATTGCGCGAGGTAGAGGCGAAGAAGCTCACAGACTGGTTTGGAAAAGGCGGTGTATGGCTCTGGGCCATAGCGAACGGAATCGAGGAGACACCGGTGGAAGAAAGGGGTCTGCGGAAATCGATTAGTGTTGAGCAAACTTTTGAGAGAGATATTCAGAACAAGACTATGGTTCGTGACGCGTTAGAGTCTCTGAGTCACGAGGTTCACGACAGACTCTTGGGTGAAGGTTTGTGGTATCGGACTGTTGGGATCAAGGTCCGGTTCGAAGGGTT
>JGI25383J37093_10000067_pt1 | contig 18264 bp, 16 predicted proteins | sample GraSoi013_1_20cm_4_FD_37093 | JGI IMG/M metagenome (IMG submission 37093)
TCCGGGTATTTCGTTAGAGCCATCAGTGTCAAATATCCGCCCCAGGACCCGCCCGTTATTGCGATACGATTGGGATCAACGTACCCTGTTGATTTGAGGTAGTCGACCGCGGCGACCAGGTCATTGAGGTCTCCCCCGCCAGCATCTTTGCGGAGTGATTCCGTGAATTCGCGGCCGAACCCGGTTGATCCGCGGAAGTTAGGCGCGATCACCAGGTACCCGTGGCTTGTGTAATATTGTAGGCCGGGGAACCAGCTGTTGAAGTGCTCCCACTGGGGGCCGCCGTGGGAATAGATGATAGCCGGGTGGGAATGGTCGGCTTTGATATTCGCTGGGACGTATAGGAAGGCAGCGATCGGCGTCTGGTCGAAGGAGGGATAGACGACGAGCTGGGGGCTGACGAAATTCTCGCGATGTAAACCGCCGACGAGCGAGTCGGTAATCTGTTTCAGGGTTCGCGCTTTGAGGTCGTAGACCCAGATGTCGTGCGGGCTGTCCCCAGACGCATGGATGATGGCGAGGCGCTTTCCGTCCGGCGAGAATCTTGCAGCGCGCACCACTCCCTGAGTTGGCGGAATCTCTTCCTCCTCTCCGTTCAGGTCTCGCAATAGGAGTCTCAGATTCCCCGCCTCATTCACAACGTAGGCGAACTTGTCTTCGGTCGGGGACACGTCAACAAGCTGGCTGTCCCAATCTTGCAGAGTCAACCATTGAAACTCTGGTCCCTGCTTCAGTTCCAGCAGAGCAACAGCGTCTATGCCCCGGTCGTTCGCATTGCTCGTAACGTAGACGCGTTTACCGTCACGGGTCCAGCCTCCCGTTATTGTTGTTGTCTTGTCGTCTATCGGGGCGAGCATCGTCTCGTTTCCGGTCTCTAGATCATGGACGCTTGCGCCGGTGTACTGGTAGTTCCTGGTTCTTGTCAGAGCGAGCTTGTGACCGTCCGGGCTGTACTCGATGGATTCGCAGTCGCCAGCCTCGTGTCCCACTATCTTCTTGATCGCTCCCTTATCCGGATCAAACTGGAAAACGGGATATGTGCCGGGGCCCTCGCGTTCTCCGGCGAAAACGAGTGATCTTCCGTCGGGGGACCATTTCGCGTCCCTGTATCCGACCTTGTCGGTGTTTGTGATGTTACGGATCGTGAATTCTGCCAGGTCGAGAAGATAGAGGTTCGGCTTCTCGTCTCCCTGAAAATCCTGCGCGTAGAGGAGGAACCGACCGTCCGGAGATGGCTCCTGAAGGAGGGTTCTCTCATCGCTTACTGTCAGCTGTACAGGCCAACCACGGTTGCTGGGCACCGCCCAAATGTTGTAGCGGCCGGTGATGTTCGTGTCGAAGTAGAGATGCTCGCCGTCTACNGACCACTGCACGCTGAGTATCCCACGTGTATAGTAGAGCTTGTCAATGTCCAAGGGACGATGNCTGGGATTAGACGGGCTGGTTACCGTTCCANTGGCCAGTNTTGTCGCGGGTGTAGNGATCATTCAATCACCGGGATCCTTGAGGTTTAGAAACCTGATATGACGAAGTTACTATGTAACGTTGTCGAGAANGGCAGCTCTACGACTCCGCCAAAGAGGACAACGTTGGCTGTAAACTTGACGTCGAACTTGTAGGAGCCGTTGGCGTGGACGCCTTGGTCGATTGAGAGGGAGATAGTATGCGTCCGGGTTCCAATTCCTCCGCTGATGTTCGTCTGTCCTAGATCTATTGTCTGGTTCGAAGGATTCGTCAATGTCATTGTTAGGGTGATGTTGGTTGTGCCTCCACTACTCGAAACGGTAGAGTCCGAAGTTCTCACCATTCCCTGCGTTCTAATACTGAAATAGTACTCCCATGCAGTGACTACCTGGCTTGTTAGTCTGAGACTGGGGCTTGTCGTCGTTGTCCCAGTAGTATCGTCGAAACTCATGATTTCAATGGGNACTCTGTAGCTCCCAGCCAACGCGATAGGTGTGATCACTACCGCGATTATGGCTACTGCGATTATGGCGAGTATGATCTTCTTTCTAGACTTCGCCTTGGGTGCTGGAGCTGCCATGTCTTCTTCAAATCCCACGCGCGAGAGACATCGAGTATTAGATTTTGTTACTATTCCCAAACTCGAAGAGTAGATGGGGCCGTTTACGGCTAGTATGAGTGAAACAGTCTATCTTTTATCGGCGACTTGCAATTTCCCTACTGAGGTTTCTTGGGGATCCCGGTTCTGGTATCTAGATTAGACAAGCTAGAGGAGCAGGTCTTCCACCACGTCTTCGAGCTGAATCCTAGACAAGCAGTAATGCTGGGTTTGCACGATTATGATGGATTGTTGCCGGACGTTTCGTCAGATCGACTGAAGGGATGGGCGGACAAGGCAATCGGACTACTCGAGCGGATCAAAGACGAGTTTCATGAGCTGGACAAGGAAGGACGGCAGGATGCGCAGTCCATGGAAACAATGCTCGAGAGGATGCTGTTCGAGATACAAGATCTCCGCGCGTATTCGACTCGGCCGACGATCCATGCGCTTCAGCTGAGTGCTACTCCATATATTTCCCGCGAGTATGCGCCAGTGGATGCAAGGATAGGCGCCGTGAATAAGCATCTCCGGAAAGTCCCAGAGTTTCTAGACCAGGCCTCGGCGAATCTAGACCCAACGCTAGCAGACCCGATTGTCGAGGTTGCGATAAAACAGATTCAAGGCGTCATTCGGGACCTTGATGGAGATGCTGCCCGAGAGGCTGCAAAAGCGAACGTGGCGATCCGGGAAGAGTTCGAGAGATCGAAAGGGGAGGCCGTGTTAGCGATGGTTGACTTCATTGAAGCACTTCATGAGGAACATAAGACCTCGATGGATTTTGCACTTGGAAGAGAACGGTTCCAGAAGCTGCTGTGGGTGAATGATAGGATCAGGCAGCCAGTCGAAGAAATGTTAGAGTTGGCGCTTCGGGATCTTGAAGCTAACGCCAAGGCGTTGAGGGAAGTTACGGAGAGAATTAGGCCGGGCGCGACGGTCTCGACGATTCTTGAGGAGATTCAGCAAGACCATCCGACAGCCAAGCTATTGCTCGATGATGCGGCTGAAGGGTTGCACGATCTAGAAGGCTGGTTGAGGGAGAGAGAGCTCGTTCGTATTCCCGCGGGGACCCGGGTTCGAGTGGTTCCTACGCCGTCCCACATGCGGGCCACGACCACGGCAGCGATGTCGTCGCCAGGTCCGTTCGAGAAGGAAGGCGTAGAGGGACTGTACTATGTGACTCCTCCGGAGGATGGATGGGATGCGAAGAGAACAGAGGAATGGCTGCGCCACCTGAACCGGGTGACGTTGAAGGAGATTGCGATTCACGAAGTCTGGCCGGGACACTACACTCACCGCGTGTTTCAGAAAGAGTTCGGAACCTCGATGACGCGGAAGGCCTACTGGAACTACGCGTTCGGCGAGGGCTGGGCGCACTACTGCGAAGAGATGATGCTCGACGAAGGATACGGGGTTGAACGACTACGGTTTATCCAGTTGAAGGAGGCCTTGTTGAGGGACTGCAGGTTCATCGTCTCGTTCAAAATGCACACTCAAGGAATGACGTTAGACGAGGCGCGACGGTTCATCATGAAGAATGCGCTCATGGAAGCGGGACCCGCTGAGCGTGAGGCTTTGCGGGGGACCTTCGACCACTCCTACTACGGCTACACGTTAGGAAAATTGTTCATCAAGAAGGCGCGCGAACGATTCTTCCACGCACACCCCGACGAGCCGATCAGAACTTTCCACGACAAGCTGCTAAGTCTAGGAGGCGCACCCGTGGGTCATCTGGAATCACTCATCATCTAGGGGTTTCTGTACCGACTTGTTGAAGCGGCTGTAGGCGTTTGCGCCGATAATGTAGCGCCGTGTAAACTAGGAGTAGCACTGCAGCAATTATCACAATGACTGCTAGTATTACCAGAGAAGGATCCGCAGCATTTGCGGCAGGCCTAGCCGGAAGGTCGTACGTGTAGATCGTGTCGGGTGAAGTGAAGTAGAGTTTGTTGTTGGGTCCCAGTTCGACGGCGATGATTCCGCCCGGTACATTGTAGAGCTGGGTCATGGAGAGGACTGAGCCGGTCGCGTTGAGCTGAAGCTGAACCAGGTCGCCGGTGTTGAATTCTCCGAAGATGTAGCTGTTCGGAGCGACAGCAGCAATGCCGGTAGGTGTGACGATCTGTTTGAAGTCGACAGTCGCTTCAATGAAGCGAGGATCGTTGCAGACGGCCAGACACGTGGGCCAGCCGTAGTTGCCTCCTTTGACGATGATTAGGATCTTGTCGTCGCTGCTCGGTCCAGCCATTGTCGCGATGAGACGATTGTTTGAGTTGTCAAAGTCGAAGCCGAAGCTGTTCCGTATTCCCGACGCATAGTCTAAGGATCCGGCGGTTGGATTGTCGCTGGGCACTGAGCCGTCCGGATTCATCCGGAGCATCTTCCCAGTCATCGAACTCTGATTCTGCGCCTGCTGGCCCTGATGGAACTCGCCGACCATCGCGTACAGCTTACCATCTGGTCCAAACTTGATGTAGCCACCGTTATGGTAGACAGTGTTCGGTGCGCTGCTCGTCACATCGAAGATATCCTTTGGACTAGTGCCAGTATTCCCGGTCGCGGTGTAGCGGACGATGTGGCCGTGAGTGAAGAACCCCACGTCACGGTACGTATAGTACACGTAGACGTAGTTGTTCGATGAGAATGAGGGGTCGAGGGCTATTCCTAGCAGTCCCGCCTCGCCGGTGTTGAAGACTGGATTGACTGTCGCAAAAGGAGTTGGGTGGAGGGTTCCGTTGGGCTGGATGATTCGGATATTGCCTGTGTCTTTTTCGTTATAGAAGGTGCGACCGTCAGGTGCGAACTTTAGGGAGACGGGAAAATTGAGGCCGGTGAGAACAGCGTTCACGGTGGGGGGTCCGATGGAGGTTGCGTGGGCTTGGGCGAATATTGCTGGGCTGAGGGAGAAGAGAATGAGTAGAGTCGTATTGAGGAGTAGATTTTGAGCTCTGTCGCTCTTCAGGGTCACGGATCGCTCTTCTCGCGGCCAAGTCGGACCTTCGATTTTATTGATTAAATACTCTAGTGAAAGGAATCGTAGTAGGTCCGAAATGACTCGTCCCGAGTGGCAGAAGAAAAAGAAGAAGATGTCCGGTAGAGAAGGCCCTAAGAAAGGCAAAGTGCGTTAGAAGCCACTGGCTTCCAAGAGAACTCGAAAACCGGAAAGTATCCTAATTAGGACATTAGTATGTGTCACGATAATGCTCTATTTCGGGTAGAGTGTCAATAGCGCTTCTCGCTGATCTCCATGGCATCCTTCGTAGTTTCCGAGAACTCTAACAAGGTCTCGACTGTCCGGCTCCGGTACCGGCCAGTATTCCGGACATAGTGCAAATAGTTCTGCATCTGGTCCTGAAACACTCCCACGTTGTCGGCGACTACGACGCTTCCCTGGTGCAGTTTATCCTCGACCGCCTTCAGATAGTCCAGGTACTGCGTCTTCTCCGCGTCCAGGAAGACTAGGTCGAAGGGTCCGGGAAGCTTGGGGAGAATCTCCATAGCGTCTCCCTTGATGATCTTGATCTGATCCTCTAGTTTGGCGCGTTCAATGTTCTGCTCGGTTATACGGGCGTGTTCGGGGTTCTTCTCAACCGACGTGATTTCCGCTTTGGCCGGGCTATTCTTGGCGATGAGGATAGCAGAGTATCCATAGAGGGCGCCTACTTCGAGTATCTTCCTCGGCTTATGCTCTCGAACAACCTCGGCGAGTATTCGTCCCTTGACGGGGCCTATTGAGGGGATGAAGGACCGCCTGCCCATCTCCTCGATCTCCCGCAGAACCGTGTCCGCCGGGTCCATGGTCTTCTTCACGGATATCATCGGCACTAGGGCGAAAGGGGCTGATAATTGAGCCAATCGGTACGGTCCCGGGAACTTTCTACGCGGCAAGGACCCGTCTCAAAAGTCTGGAGAATCAGAAACTTCTCGTGACAGAAGACCCTGGTACAAGGGTCTTTTTTTGGTGGAACTCGTCTGGTCAGGTATCCTTTCCTTTTTGTTAACTTGTCGTTTTCCCGCTATCTTTCCTTTTTCCTACTAACTATTTCTCGACCCCCCGGGGGCGTGTCAAAACAAAAAAGTCCTTCCACACTCTATCGAATTCCCGACGCGGAAAATTGCTCGGAACAAGCCCTGATCCCGAATCGCGGCAGGCGATTTGAGATCGCGAGGTCTTCACGCTGATCTCTACGCTTGATCTGCAATTGGAAAAACAGTCGACGGTTCTATTCTGCGCGTTAGAACGCTAGACTCGCCCATATGAGCTTCAACTGGCGAGAGCCCTCTAGAAGAAGGGGGGCAGGAATTTTTTTCTCGCGACGTGAGAGTGCTGTTTGGCGTTCTGTAAGCCCTAATCCTTTAACGGCCTATTCTCACTGTCTTTTGCGGGTAGTTGTTTCAGAAACTCTCTCGGATACTCTTTCGTGTTCAGAAGCGAGAGGAATCTTCCCTTCCTTATCGACTCCCTCGCGCCTTCCAGCTCTTTCCTCTGTGAGAGATGATCGTGAACCTTCGCCTTCGCAAGAACATCAAGCACCTTTCCCTCATAGAACGGTTCCAGATCCTTCCCTTGGCAGACCGCGCAGTCACAGCTCGTAGTATTATTCCGGATCGCCTCATAGTCCTTCTTCTTCATACTACCCCAACCTTTACGGTCGAACACGTTGATGACCTCCTTCGTCAAGGGCGTCGGCGGGGGAGGTACAATCCACCGCGAGAAGGAATCAATCCCAAACATCGGAAGAATCATGCCCTCACTACACGTCAACAACCCACGGCCAAACCGTACCTTCGGCGGAGTCTGCAACGCATGAACCCACACCTCCGGCTTACGCTTCTTGAACTCCTCAACACCCCGAAGCGCGTGGTAGTAGAATCCTCCGCGAAGATCGAAGCCGATCATTGACGGCTCATGCTTCTCGACAAGGGCCAGCAGTTTGGCAGATGTCTCCTTGTTCTCGGTAGCCTGTATGACTGGCATCATTGGCTTGTCAACACCGCGTTCTTCCATCCATCTCTCAGCAAAACGTAGTTGAGCCTCGTAATCTTCGAGTGAAAAGTCAAGTGAGTGCTGGACAGTGATGATGTCGAGTCCGGCGAGATATTGGAGATCAAGCAGCGTCTTCAGATCCTCGACCTTTGTAACAGCCGCGCCGCCCTTGAAAGCGAGGTACAACATCCGAATAGCATCTGGCGCAGTCTCCTTCGACAGGAATCGGGCCATCGATTTGAGCGCATCCTCTTGCGTCAGAATCTTCTTGACAGTCTCCGGAGGCGCAAGCCGAGCAAGAACAGCAATCTCACCAGGCAGAGGATCTTTGACCCCCGCGGGCTTGAGCGCGTTGCGTTCCGGACTTATCGGGAATCTATTCGGTAGCGGTATTCTGTGCTGCCCGATTCTCAGCTCGGACTGAGTCGCGCTCGTCTTCTCGTCAGTCTTGATCTGCGCAAGCTGGACAGTCGACATAAGGTTCAGCCAGAGGTAGAGGTGGTAGAAGAATCTTGCAAGAAAGACCGAAAGTACTAGTTCCCAGACTCGAAATCGGAGTCCGCGCGCGTGTCTTGGTCTGACTGTTCCATGTTCTCGACACCTGACCCAGCCTGGTCATCCGCAGATTCTGTGGACGCCTCAGCCGGTCGACTCTCATGTTCGGTCTCCGTGGTTTGAGAAACAATGGACTCTTCGTTGGTTGGAGCGGACACGTTCAGCTCCTCAGTAGACGGAACNCTCGTCGCTCCTAACACTGTACTGCCCGGAATCTTGAGATGGCTTCTCAGAAGCAGCATCAATGTCAAGGTCCCGACAGCGAACACGACACCGTTGACGAGTACGGACAGACCCGCTCTCGTGAGGGATCCTTGGAGGATGAAGTAGAACTGGGAGACGGCATAGACGGAGCCGAAGGAGAAGACGAGGAACGGAAGCACTTGGCTCCACCGACGACTCGCACGCATAACGGTCTTCCGTGCAAAAGTCTGCATCGCACCCAGGATCGAGACAACCATCAATCCCGCATCGATAATCGCGTTCGACGGCTCGTTCTGCGTTACAAGGCCCATGAGCAATGTCGTCGCGCGATAGAGAAGATATCCCCACACCACCAGGAACGTCCCGCCTGCAAAGATGGCCACTTGGGGTCTACCGTTTTTGATACTCTTCCATCCCCAAATGACCGTCAAGAAATACGTCGCCACCAGCATGAGCGTCACGACCATCGTCCACAAGAGAATGTCAGTGCCCGCTCCTCTGACATTCGCGTAATTCTGATTGGCCCAAGACGAGATCTCCCAGACACCGACCGCCAGCGGCGCTATCGGCAGAAAGAGAACCGTCATTCCCAGAGTCCGCATCATCCTCTTGACAAAGCCCTTACCAACAACACCCTCTTCGAACTTGAGCATCGCATGAGTAACCGGATTCGCAATGAAGTATGCTTGAGACAATATCCACGCGTAGAATATCGCAATGAAATATGGAAACACCGGCAGAGCCTCAACGGATCCCGCTTGGTAGACCCAGTACGAAATTCCCACAACAACCGGACCGAAAACCAGAGCGAGAATAATCATCCGCCTTTTCATATTCGTAAACAGGATCGTGCTTCTGAATTTTTCGGAGAGCGCTAGCGGCGCGAGAACAAGATACGTCGCCGAGGCACTCGCACCGATAACAAACACAACCGTCCACGTGCTAGCAAGCCCGAGGAGCCGGCCAAAGTATGAAGCAACAAACAGGAAACTCAGAACGCCCATAAAGAGAAGCGTATGTCCACGGATCCCAGGAGCGAGAAGTAGTTGAAGCGAGCTTGGCAAGTGAAATCTTGAATGTCTTTCTGTCGGGGAGATTGCCAGCTCTTTCACCTAGTGTTGCAGGTCGACGCAGAGTTCAGCCCCACGCTATAGGTAATGACAAGAGCGATACCGTAAGCGCGCAAGCGTCGTTACTCGCAATCGACCACCGCAAGTCTAATGAGCTTATAACAAAGTGAATCAACCGAACCCTAATTCGAAGCTGATCACGATGGAGCACTATCATCCGAAAGATGAGATGAAGAGATACGTCCGAGCCTTCATCTATTTAGCGACAAAACTCGGCAAAGAGAAGTCGGTCGCAGAAGATCTCTGGAGAATCCCGGAAATCAAGGAAGTTCACATCGTCCCGGGAAAGTACGACATTCTAGCCGTAGCTGAGGTCGAGCGGAAGTTCCTAGAGCCAGACTCGCACAATATCTACTGGTTCCTCCTATCGCGCATCGAAGGCATCTCGGGAATAGAAGACACCTCAACGATTATTCCAGTAATCTCAATGTCTCACTGGTCCCATTAGACCCGTCGACCGCAGAAGCGGATAACTGGAGCCCGCTCTCGACGTCAGTTCAGTACGATCTGCTCATGGCTTGACCGAAAACTTCCGAATCTCCGATGGTCCGGTCACTCTCGGGAAAAGCAGCGCGACACTCCGGGTCGTCTGGCCGGAGAGACATTCGTTTCCTTAGCGGAGCCAGAGCAGCAGAATCCTGTGCTTCAGGACTGCTTCGAACATCGAGTCCCTTGCGGTCCGTAACGGAAGTGGACGAGGTCGAGAGCTACGTCTCCTACTCCCTTCCATAACATATCCATACAAACCGCACATCAGACCGGATAAAAGAGTAGTCAACCAGCATTACTCTATTACCTCTCATTACTCACACCGTTTCTGTGGGTATCACAGGATATTCCATGGATTGCACGATTAGGAATCATCCGATCTTGTGAGATCGGCAGCTCAGCTCGTCCAATTGTCAGTGGAGATGCATTTCTTCATCTGGGCGAGGTGGCCCTCTGTGCAGGTCAGTCCACATCATAGGCGCTCAACCAGCCCGGAGGCTTTTGGAACGCCACCCGAAACATTCAGGATTCCATTATATTGGCTTGACTCTTCAAATCGGCGATTCGACAGCTCTGTCGAGGTATCAGTTCTCAAAAGCCTTAATGGGACACGGACTACCGTCGCGAAACTAGGTCCTCGAAACGTCGAATCCCAAATACGAAGCTCCCGGCTGGGACGAGATCCATCTGATGCTTCTCGATCTTGCCCTTCAGATCAGGAGAGACCACTTCAGGCCTGAAGTCATCGTGGGTATCTCGCGTGGAGGCTGGCCCCCAGCCCGAGTCATGAGTGACCTCCTACAGAACCCGAACTTAGTGAATATGAAAGTGGAATTCTACAAGGACATCGGAGTTCGTAACAAGAAGCCGCGGATAACCCAGCCTGTAACAATGGAAGTCGTGAGAAAACGAGTCCTCGTGGTTGACGANGTGTCAGACACNGGCCAGAGCCTCAGAGTTGTCGCAAATCACCTACGACGAAAACCGGTCAAAGAACTCCGTGTCTGCACGATCTACATGAAGCCGCAGAGCATCTACCGACCCGACTATTACTCGCGAACGACTCGAAAATGGATCATCTTTCCGTGGGAGCGGTTGGAGGCGGTTCATCTCATTTCGAAGCGCTTCAAAGACGACCGGAATAGAGTCTCATCCACAGTCCGAGCACTCGAAGACAGCGGGATCAGTGCAGGACTCGTTAGACAGCTCTTAAAGATCGATGCTCTTGATAGAAGAGATTGACAATTATTACCTTCTCAGCCTCGCGTTCGCTAAGGCCAAAGTCTCAGACCCTGAACAGACACTTCGACAACTACGTTCCATCAACAACCAAACCGAGGTGCAACTGGTTAGAGCGGATCTGATTGCAGGACCCGAACATCTGCAGTTCGCTGCTCGGAACGCAATCTGCTCGTTTAAGGGAGCGCGGCGGAGGTCGAAGAGCCTAGCAGTGGAGTTCTTACTCTACATCAGCTGCCAACGGCAGATTGCGAAAGCCATAAAATTCCTAGGGGTCGATTCTGACGATTCCAGAATCGCTCTGGTAGCGTTGTCCAATTCAAAGGATGCCACACAAGAGCTAGATCGCCATGCAAAATCGGTCGTCGGCGGCGAAGAAGACTATGGTCTAATTGAGATCGGGTCAAAACAAAAGATCGCGGAGCTACAACGCTCCTACGGGGTCGCTGATACGGAAATGGAAGCCGCTAGGCTTGAAGGAGAGACCGATTCTTCCGTTCTGAAACGCTTGATAGTTGAGCGTTCAGCCTTGCTGGACATCGAAGATTAGAGACACCTCTTCTCCTTCTCAATGCCCAGAATCCCTCGCGGTGAAATGACGGATACCCCTGCGACATCGCCTATCACCTCGATCAAGACTATCTTGTCAGGATTATGCAGCTCAACCTTCCTGGGGACCTTTGAAGCGACCGCATCTATGATTTCTTTCGAAGACACACGGCTCCGACGCTTCTCTAGCGAGACCCTAAACGTCTCATCAACACCCACCTTCCCTGCCCGGTTCACAACGGCTGCACCGATGCTAGGGATGTCGCAAGAAACCACTTCTTCTACAGGTTTCACTTTCAGAATGTACCTGAACTGCCAAGGCCGATACTTTAGAACCTGCCGGAGCTTCGATACAACCTTTACCGGGTCTAGTGAAGTTTTCGCGACTGTAAGCCCGCTCACGAGCGCAAAGTCAGTCTTAGGAGAAGCGTCGCCAAGCTCCCTCAGCAAATAACGGATCTCGTGGTTTGCCTCTCTCTCGTTACCCCGGGCGCTAGATAAGAGTAGATTAAAGTCGTGAATCAAGAGTCCCGAGAGCCTAGTAAGCCCGCGTCACGGATAGCGCCTTAAGAATATCATCCCGGGAAATCGCCCCCTCCCTAAGCACCGTAATATCGTATTCCAATATTCTCACAACCGTCGACTCTCTACCCAGCAAAGTAGGACCTCCATCAAGGACAAGATCTATGCGTCCTCCCAATTCCTCGAGTACTTCCTGTGCGGTACTCAGTGACCGTTGTCCCGAGATGTTTGCGCTCGTCCCAACGATCGCTCCGCCAGATTCCAGAATCAATCTTCTCGTGGCTTCGTGGTTTGGGATTCTCAGTCCGACCGATTGAGAATTGTCTGTGACCTTCCCGGGAAGGTTGCTTCTTGTCTGCACTATCAGCGTCAACGGTCCTGGCCAGAACTTCCTCGCAAGCGCCGCCGACTTTTCGTTAATCTCGCCTATTCTCTCCGCTTCGCCGAGAGAGCTCACGAGGATTGGGAGCGAGCCTTTGATGCGCTCTTTGGCTTTGACAAGTCGATCGACCGCATCCAAGTCGAACGGATCGCAACCGAGCGCGTAGACAGTGTCGGTCGGATAGGCAATGAGCCCTCCTTCTAGAACGAGTCTCGCAGCCTCTCTAATATTTTCAACACTCGTTCCGATCAGCCTTGTCATAAGTGCCCTATTCCATCTTGTGCCAGATGACGCTTATATCCAATGCATTACAGGTCCGCGAAGGTGCGACCTCCCAAGCCAATAATCATAGTTCATGGAGGAGCTGGCGATTGGCCGTCGGAGCTTCACAACCAAGGATTGAGGGGAGTAAGGATCGCCGCCCATCGCGGCTTCCGCGTTTTGTCTAGGCAAGGCTCTGCCCTAGACGCCGTCGAGGCTGGGATTGTTGCGATGGAAGACAACCCGGTGTTCAACGCTGGGAGAGGCTCGACCCTCAATCTGGTGGGTGAGATTGAGACTGACGCTGCGATAATGGATGGTAGGACCCTCCAAGGAGCCGGGGTTGCATTGCTGAGAGATATCAAGAATCCTATCAAGGTAGCCAGGATCGTGATGGACAAGACTGATCACGTTCTCATCGCCGGTGCCGCGGCGAGGCAGCTGGCGTTAGCGGGTGGACTAGCGAAGTCAGATCTGCGAGTTTCTAAGAGAGTGAAGGCTTGGAAGGAAGGATTGCACAAGCTGAAGAACAACAAAGTTCAGTATTTGTCGGGAACGAGTCCAGAGATCCTCCACCGTTTTCTCGCCAAGTCTTCTGATACTGTAGGTGCCCTCGCTCTTGATAATGACGGAGACGTGGCTGCAGCCTGTTCGACCGGGGGAGTCTCACTCAAGCTTCCTGGAAGAATAGGCGACAGCGCGGTACTCGGCGCAGGTCTCTACGCGGATAACAAGTCGGGAGCAGCGACGGCGACCGGTATCGGAGAGCAAGCCATGAGGCTAGTTATCTCGAAAGCGGCGTGCGATCTGATGAGGCATAGAAAAGCTGTCTCGGCAGCGACAAAGGTCATCCGTTATTCAACCAGGGCGTTAGGCCTAGGGACCGGTCTAATTGCTCTTGATCGCTTAGGTCGCTATGCTGTCGCGCATAACACTCGTAACTTGTGTTGGGCAGCCAGAACAGTTGACGGGTCGACAGCGAAAATGTTCGGGACACGAGTGAGGAGCTAGCTTCTGGGAAGGCTTTTAAGCAGCCGCGGTTTCGCGCGAACCCAGTTTTCACATGACCAAAATTCACTGGCCCATTACTGCGAGCGAGGAGTGGGGTGAAGACGAGGACTGGGGCGGCGAAGATGAATGGGGCGAGGATGACGATTGGGGTGGCGGGGACGACGGTGGCGGCGAAGACAACTAGCGCCTCGTGACCGTTTCCTAGACTGTTAGCTCTGACAGATTTCACTGCTTTTCGTGCGGTCCTGTTTCTTTGAGGTAGCTTGCTAGGTAACACGAATTCTATGTCCGTCCCGTCCACATGGGAAATTACTAGCAGGATTGAAAAATGAAAGTTCGACTTCGAAAAGTCAGAGCAATCTCCGTAATCGCACTCGGATTGATGATGGTTCTCGCCTTCGTTCCTAGAACCACTACCGCGGCTACGGTAACAAGTACCGATTTTCAAGCACAGAGCTTCAGCAAAGTCGTCGACTGGTATGACTATGCTCGACAGTACGCAGCGGCTAATGGTTTCACAGCTCCCAACTCGACAGAGCACGCTTACATATATGCGAACTACATCAACGTGGGCGGCTTTCAGCTCTTCTCCGCGGGTCTCGTAAATGTGACCCACAACAACGTCAACTTCGTCACCATCCCTCTCCAGACATTCTTCGAACACTACAAGACCCCTGGCGGCAAGGATGTCATAACTGCCTCATCGTTCATCTCACTTGTCGCTTTCAAGGAGAATAGCACGACCGACATCTATCCAAACTCTCCGGATAAGGGCGATGAAATATACGCGTCCTTCAGTCTCGGAGTTAACCTTACGGCGCTCATGGGCCACAAGATGCCCTCGCCGGTGTCGACCGCCCAGACAATTCCTCTTTACTCGGCTGACAGCAACCACTACTCGTGGGGTCTCAAGTACACGAATCTCAACGCGATGTGGTGGAAAGTCAACCCAGACCCGCTCTTTCCNTGCTGCGTTCCGGGCAACACACCTANAGGACTGGCGCAGTACACGGAGCTCACCTTCAACTACGCTCTGGCAATAGACCCAAGNTCGAAGACCGCTACACTGACGACAAGCTACACGGTTGGCCGAATCACTGATCTCTGGATCATAACCAGTATCCCGGCCGTACACATGAATTCGACCGGAACCTACAACCTAGATGGCACATTGCGCAACTCTACGAGTGTCTACCAATTCCTTGCGGCTAAACAGTTCAAACTGTCTATTGTTCTATCGCAAAAGGCAATAATTGCGGGAGCGACGACGACGAATAAGGACGATTCGGGCGCAAGCGTCGACAGCGACAGTTCGACAGATGTGACTCACACAGCAGTCAACACTGCTGCAGGCGATGGGGAACGCGCTTTCCGGGTAGACTTCGGCGTCAAGCCGCAATACAATCTCTACAATTATACCAAGGACCCCAGTGAGGCCACCTATGCAACTTACAACGTCAATACGAGAACTGTGAACCGGGCCGGCTGGGGTGGAAACCCTGTCTTCTGGTTCCAAAACGCGTTCATGGGCTTCCTTCCAATCTTCGTCGCCCATGTCGATCCGGCATTGATCACGCAAGCAAAGACCGGCTTGGTTAGCTTCACAGTCACGGACTACCTGTACATCATCAGCTATCCGACATGGAATGGATATCGGATCGTCAATGATCCCGAATACACAGCGTACTACCAGCCCGCCAGCAACCTCGGATTCCTCACAGCGATATTCATCGCGGTCGCAGTAGCCGCCGGCATCGGAGGAGTCTTCGCATTCCTCTTCAGACGCAGACGCCCGGCAAGCATGGCCATGCCCGGAACGACCGGCCCGGCACCGAACCAACCACCCGGACCAGTCACTGGCCCACCAGGCCCCACAGAATAGTCCAACAATCCTATCCTCTTTTCCCGTTTTTCTCTGAGTCTAGAGACAACAGGCTAAANNTCTCCGCCACCCCTTCGAAGCATGGGAACATGGATTCTCCCAGCCCGGCAATAGAAGCGGAGCATCTCACCAAGTTCTACGGGCAGGTCCTAGGACTCAGCGATCTCTCGCTAACTGTCGGGAAGGGAGAGGTTCGAGGCCTCTTGGGGCAGAATGGGTCCGGTAAGTCGACTCTGCTGAAGACTCTGCTCGGCCTCATTCATCCATCGTCAGGATGGGCTAGAGTACTCGGCGTTGATGTACAGAAGGCTCCCATGGAGGTGCGGCGTCTTGTCGGTTATGTTCCGGAATCAGCGAGGCTGTACGAGTTCCTGACCGCGACAGAATATCTAGATTTCGTCGCGGACGTCAGAGGTCTCGGCTATGAAGATAAGAAGGAGCGGATCACCCGACTCATCGAGTCGCTCGGCCTTGAAGGTAAGCAAGGCGAGACGATCACCGGCTACTCGCAAGGCATGAAACAGAAAGTCGCAATTATGGGCGCTATCCTTCACCGCCCGAAAATCCTGCTGATGGACGAGCCGCTGAACGGATTAGACCCAAAGTCTGCCCGAGTGGTCAAGGAGCTCATCCACAGCCTCGCGAAGGACGGAGTCACTACGATCTTCAGTACTCACGTGCTTGAGATCGCCGAGGCGATCTGTGACCGTCTAACAATTCTCCAGAACGGCCGCGTCCTCGCTGAGGGCACTGCAGAAGAGTTGCGAGAAAAGGCCGGCCTCTCCAGTTCCGGCCTCGAGGACGTCTTTCTCAAACTGACTGGCACAAAAGGTGTCGAGGATATTGTTGAGGCTCTCCGGAGATGAGAGTCCGTGTGCTGCTTAAGTTTGCCAAGATTCTAATGCTCTCACGCCTTCGGAATACCAGACGCAGTTTTCTCTCAAACAGCATCACTAATCGGCCGCTCCTCATCGCNCTGATAGGCTCGGTAATGTTCGCTGCCGGGGTCTGCTTCGGAACTGCCACAGTCTCTTTTCTGAGAGGTGCGGGTGCAAGTACCGCGGATATCGGCCTGATCGTCGAGACGATATTCGGCGGGATTCCTATCTTTCTGGTCGGCTTCTTCTTCACGATGGGTCTTCTCTGGGAGCTCAACGCCTCCTCCGATTCTGAGTCCGCAGACTCGATAAACTGGCTTCCGATCTCTCCTTCAGAATACGTCTTTGCCTCAACCCTCTCGACCGCCTACACTTACTCTCCGCTCGTACTAGTCACTCTGGGCTTCAGTCTGCCTATCGGGATCCTGACCGGCAACACCACCGCGTTTCTAGTACTCGTAGCGGCTAGCGTCGTCGCGGCGTTCATCGGCTCGGTCACCGTCGAGATTCTTCGATCCCTCCTCGCTCGTGCTAGCACAGCTTTCAACAGAGTGGGCGGGCGCTCGATGATCTTCCTACGGATTCTCAGTGTGATACTGATTCTGCTCTTCACTCAGACCCTCTTCAGTGGCTTCCTCATCATACGTATCATCAACTCTGTCTCAAGCGAGAATGCTGCAACCATTCTCATACCGTTACTCTGGCCAACGTTAAGCATCACCAGCCTCCTAAGATCCAATCCGTTGAGTTCAGCCTACTTCCTCCTGCTGAGCCTAGGATTTCTCGCCATCTTATCCTCTACCGCGCTCGCTCTTCGGTCAAAGTTCTGGGTTGCAACACCTTCGTCTTTTCATTTCTCAAAAATAGGAACGATATCCGGTGTCAGCAGACTGAGGAGGGTCGGAGTCAGCGCAATTTCGCTCGCGCTTGTGAGGCGTGAGGTCCGTTCTGCTACGCGGAGAAAGGAGGTGGTCAGGTTGATGGCTATTCCTATAATTCTGCCGGTGATGATCTCCTTCCCGGCAATCTTCTCTCCCGCACCAACCACCAGTGCAGCCTCGGGTCTGATCAGCCCATTGTTCCTTGCAGTCCCACTTCTTTTCGGAGTGGGTCTAGGGACACTGTTCCTCGGAATGACTTCGATAGGTCAAGAAGGTAAGAGACTGTGGAACCTGAGTTCTCTGCCTATCGAGGCGGGGACGATTGTGACTAGCAAGATTCTGTTTACGTCGCTGATCTCTACGATCGGGCTGGTTCTCGGGCTCGGGCTTACAGTATTCTTCTTCCAGGTCTCGATTCTAGATGCTCTGACTTTCATCGCCGTGGGCATTACGCTTGTGTTGGCGGAAGCGAGTCTCGGTGTTGCGATCGGCAGTCGCTATCCAGATTTTTCTGACGGACCCCGGCCACGGTTCGTGACGATAGTCGGTTCGATCATAGGAGCTTTTCTGGGAGTCTTATTGATGCTGTTGATGTCTCTACCGCTTCTGTTCCTTCTTCTTGCGAGAGTCTTTCTCCTGCTGCCTTTCTCTCTCCAACTGTCATTTTTCTTGGGCGGGATGCTAGGATTGATCTTTGCGAGGGTCAGCTACTCGCTGTCTATCCGTTCTGTTGATGGTATTTTGCGGGAGCTTCCAAATTAGTCGGCGGTGTTGATCTGTCTCTGTGATTGCTACAGCAATTGCTGAGTTCCTGTTCTAGGGTCTTTGACCCGAAGGTTTCACCAAACGTTAATATTGACTCTTGAGTGGATTCTTAACGCGATCAATTGTAGGTCGGTCTTAGGCGTTCTTGGGCCGGTTGCGGTAGGTCGCGACTCGAAAAATAGAGTGTGAAACAAAAAAATGGAATTGTCGGATGAACCGAAGTCGTGGGTTGAAGAGGCCCGGAATAGAGTGAAACGCATCTCCGATCTAGACCCGAGGGACAGGTTAGACATTGTGTATGGTATTGGTCTATGCTGCTCTACTCTCGCGAAGAGCATGCAAGGATGGATGCAGTGGATCGGGAACCTGTCGCTGAAGGATTTTGAGCAGCGGGAGCTAGAGGAGATCTTCGGCATAATCAAGAAAGCGACAGTGCAGTTGATGGAGCTTGACATCGACAAGACTTC